>Ga0209429_10000904_pt1 | contig 19204 bp, 12 predicted proteins | sample BarGraNGADG00212_3_FD_184493 | JGI IMG/M metagenome (GOLD analysis project Ga0209429, IMG submission 184493) | Arctic peat soil microbial communities from Barrow, Alaska - Barrow Graham LP Ref core NGADG0004-212 (SPAdes) (version 2) | ecosystem: Environmental > Terrestrial > Soil > Wetlands >...
AAGACTTGTCTTGCCTTCAGGGATACCAGATCACATAAATGATGGGGGATTATTTATCCATCGTTATGAAAATGGGCGAGAGGCATAGATAGTATGCATATATAAATATGATTCGTGACGATAAAATACTGAAATTTTCAAACCTCTCACCTCCTTTTTTATTATTTCATTTGTTTATGATAAATCCTGGAGGCTGAATTTGTCAAGGGATCCAATTTTTCTCTTCTGAAATGTAAAGGCAGGATCATCACTTTTAAATAGGGTCAACATACTTTGATATTTACTTCGACAGGCATATATCGCCGTATATCAGCGCCCGGCATCGGGCACCTGCGGTCACTGACCGATCTTGATTTCAGCAACACACCACTCTCGAGCCTGCCCGCAGAAATCGGAAATCTTACATCAGCAGAGAATTTTGAGATATACGGATGCCTGCTTACGAGCCTTCATTGCAGCTGCTTTCAATAACCGGCAATCCGATCACAACAATTCCGGACACTATTACAAACAATGAGAATATAACAGTTGTAAATTAATCAGGAAAAAGATCGTAATTGCAGTAATGCCGGAGGGTATCATCTATGAGCCGACGACAACGAATCAAATGTTCCCCCCCATAGACAGATCTTTAACTGACTCCTCGAACGATGTCAAGGGAACTGATTGTGTCAGTGAATGTTCTGGTACAATCCTCGCCTGCAAGGAAAACGCTTTGCATGGATGTGATTATTTCGGTGCGGATTGTTTCAATCAATGCATCTGTTTTGGGTTTAAGAAGATCAGAGGAATAACCTTCCCCGTCAACGCAAAGATTCGATATTCGCTTCAAATAACTTTCCGTATCGTCCAGTATTTGCGTGTGCAATGCCTCCAACTGTGTTAAAAGCTGATTGTATTCGTCTGCATTCAAGTTAATATTTTCCGCCATAATTATTACCCCCCTATAGCGATGCACGAAGACTTGAAATTTTACTGCTGCTTGTATAAATCTGGCTTTCAATGGATGTAATTTGATTTCCAATCTGGCTTGAGAGTTGATTCCCGGATGCTTCATTTGCATTCATTTTGGCAACCGAGTCCGGAAATTCGGTCTTAAGAACACTTGCAACATCGCCTTCAAAAACATCAGCAATGACAATGCTGCTTGTAATTGTGCTTAACATAGCCTGCGAATGATTATATTGCCAGGATTGTATTTGCGTATCAAGAGTTGATTGGGAGGCAGATAATTGGGAAGCAATTTTTTCGTAAGTATTAATGCTGTTTTCGAGATTATTGATCTCTGTATTTATTGCAAGTTTTCGTGCCGCTTCCTTTTGGGCTGCCAGCTCGGCAGCCTTTATCTGCTCAGCCTTTTGAATTGCATCTGCGTCTCTTTGCGCAGCTGACCATTGTTCGGATGAATAGTAACTGTTCATAAATTCCCCCCCGTATTATGTTTATTGACATCACGACTGTTCGTATCTCCAACCATTGTCTATTCCGTAATGCCCTTTTCCGCGAAAAGTGCCAGCATATCGGTATCTTTCGACGCGACGGCATAGTCATACGCTGACATACCGTTATTATCGCGGATACTTGTATCGGCTCCGGCTTCCAGCAGTACCCTTGCGTTATCAGTTAACTCGAATTTTGCAGCGAGCATAAGAAGGGAGAGACCTGTTTTAGTATTGCAGTAATCAACATTTCCGCCCTGCTCGATAAGGTAGGCAAAAATGGTGTTACTGGATACCACGGCCGACCCAAGTACACTGCTTTCTTTGTCATCGCTGACTGCATTTATGTCGGCGCCATATTCGACAAGGAGTTTTATGTTATCGAATTTAGCTTGATATATAGAGTGAATCATCGCAAAATAGGAAGGGATTGCTCCGTTTTCCAGAAGACAGCGTACCGTCTCTGTATCGCCATAGTCACAGGTCATAATAAGTGGCGTAAGATTAACGCTATTCCCTTCCAGATCGGCGCCATAGTCAATCAATAACTGAACGGCAGCAACATTGCCATCTCCGGATACAAGCGTAAGTACCGAAAACCCATTGCCATCTCTGAGATCTCCGCTGTAGCCCTTGTCACGGAAATACGTTATCAGTTCCTCACGGTCATACAGCGCTGCAGACTGAATGGCATTGGAAATGTCATTAGGGGAAGGGGTGCCAAGTTTGGCCATGACCAGATCCAATATTTTAACATCGCCGCAAATAACAGCACTGCACAACTCGTTGCTGCTTCCATATGGAGCCGAAGATGAATTTGATTGTCTGATTTCAGGATCATGGTCGAGTAGATATTTCACTACGTCGACATGATCATTCTCAATGGCAGAGATCAGAGGCGACTGATATTTAGAATTTGAGTTGTTTATATCGGCGGATTTGTCTTCAAGAAGGTATTTTGCATTTTCAAGATTACCGGTTCTGCATGCAGAGGCAAACATTGCATCAATATCGAGGGTGCCGGATGCTTGTTCGACACTTATCTTGAGTGTTGTCAGATCACAATATGCAGCAATCAATTTAGCGATATCCGTCTCATTCTTCTTCGTCTGTTTCCCATCTTGAAGAAGAGTCAGCACCTCAGCGGATTTACCAAGAATAGCGGCTTCTTCGATAGCGGATAGACCTGATTTTTTGCCTGCATCGACCAAAGATTGGATCATGACGGGAAGAACTTCGTTACCATCGATGCTTCGTACTGCAGCTATTACCTTCTGATCGATAACCAGGCCTTTCTCAATCATCAGGTTTATTACTGTAAGGAGTTGTTGATCCGTACAACTAGGATCATTAAAAAGTTCCTCAATGGGTGTTGTCCCGTCTTTGGCCGGGTCGTTGGGGTTTGCGCCGTGCTCTAATAGAAGTGTAATAAATTTAGTATTATCCAGATAAATACAGCGAATCAAGTATGTTTCGCCTTCTGTACTATAGTAATGATTGAGATTCGCACCACTCTCAATGAGAAGCTGTGCTGTATCAAAAGCTCCGAATTCAAAGGCGATCCAAAGAGGATTCCTGAGTCTTTCGCCCTCAAAATTCACATAGGATGCCTGGAATTCATCTATGTTTGCGCCCTCTTCGATACCTTCCCTGGCCAGTTCGAGTCGATCTGCCTGAACAGCTTCGGCAAGCTTGCTTTCGGCAGGCGTTCTGACTTCGTGCTTGGGGGAAAGGAGACTGCAGCCTCCCAAAATGATAGATAGAGACAGGGTGAGGGATATGGTGATGGACAGATGTGAAATACGGTTCATTCTATGCACTCAATCTCCTCCCCCTAACGTGATATTGTTGTCTATTCTGTAATGCCCTTTTCCGCGAAAAGGGCCAGCATATCCGTATCTTTCGACGCGACGGCATAGTCATATGCTGACATACCATTATTGTCGCGGATACTTGTATCGGCTCCGGCTTCCAGCAGTACCCTTGCGTTATCAGTTAACTCGAATTTTGCAGCGAGCATAAGAAGGGAGAGACCTGTTTTAGTATTGCAGTAATCAACATTTCCGCCCTGCTCGATAAGGTAGGCAAAAATGGTGTTACTGGATACCACGGCCGACCCAAGTACACTGCTTTCTTTGTCATCGCTGACTGCATTTATGTCGGCGCCATATTCGACAAGGAGTTTTACATAATCAAATTTGTCTTGATATTGTGCGGTTATCATCGCTAAATAGGAGGGTTTTGCTCCGTTTTCCAGAAGACAGCGTACCGTCTCTGTATTGCCATACGTACAGGCCACAATAAGCGGTGTACGTTTAACGCTATTCCCTTCCAGGTTGGCGCCATAATCAATCATTAACTGAACAGCATCGGCATTGCCATCTCCTGCAACATCAACGAGTACCGAGAGGCCATTGGCATCTAAAAGGTCTCCGCTGTACCCTTTATCACGGAAATACGTTATCAGTTCCTCCCGGTCATACAGCGCTGCAGACTGAATGGCATTGGAAATGTCATTAGGGGAAGGGGTGCCAAGTTTGGCCATGACCAGATCCAATATTTTAACATCGCCGCAAATGACAGCGCTGCACAATTCATTGCCGAGTCCATCTACAGCCCATGATCCAGAATCCTGTTCAATTTTAGGATCATGGTCGAGCAGATATTTCACTACGTCGACATGATCATTCTCAATGGCAGAAATGAGCGGCGACTGGGAAGAATCCGGGGAATCAATGTCGGCACCCTTTTCTTCAAGAAGGTATTTCACATTTTCAAGATTGCCGGTTCTGCAGGCAGAGGCAAACATTGCATCAATTTCGAGAGTGTTGGATGCTTGTTCGACACTCATCTTGAGTGTCGTCAGATCACAATATGCAGCAATCAATTTAGCGATATCCATCTCATTTTTTTTCGTCTGTTTCCCGTCCTGCAGAAGAGTCTGCACTTCCGCGGATTTACCAAGGATAGCGGCTTCTTCGATAGCGGAAAGACCTGATTTTTTGCCGGCATCGACCAGAGATTGGATCATGACGGGAAGAACTTCGGTACCATCGATGCTTCGTACTGCAGCTATTGCCTTCTGATCGATGACCAGGCCTTTCTCAATCATCAGGTTTATTACTGTAAGGAGTTGTTGATCCGTACAAATAGTGCCATAAAAAAGTTTCTCAACAGGAGTTGTCCCGTCTTTGGCCGGATCATTGGGGTTTGCACCGTTCTCGAGAAGCAGAGTAGTGAACTTGCTGAATTGTGAATAATTATTTATTTTGATGAAGCGAATCAAGTATGTTTCGCCTTCTGTACTATAGTAATGATTGAGATTTGCACCACTTTCAATGAGAAGCTGTGCTGTATCGAAAGCTCCGAATTCAAAAGCGATCCAAAGAGGATTCCTGAGTCTTTCGCCCTCGAAATTTACATAGGATGCCTGGAATTCATCTATGTTTGCACCTTCTTCGATCCCTTCTCTAGCCAGTTCGACTCGATCTGCCTGAACAGCTTCGGCAAGCTTGCTTTCAGCAGGCGTTCTGACTTCGTGCTTGGGGGAAAGGAGACTGCAGCCTCCCAGTAGAACGGAAAGAGACAGGGTGAGGGCAATGATGACGGACAGATGTGATATACGGTTCATTCTATGCACTCAATTGCCTCCCCCGAACGTGATATTGTTGTCTATTCCGTAATGCCTTTTTCCGCGAAAAGTGCCAGCATATCGGTATCTTTCGCCGCGACGGCATAGTCATATGCTGACTTACCGTCATTATCGCGGATACTTGTATTGTATCCGGCTTCAATCAATACCCTTGCATTATCGACAACATCGAATTTAGCGGCGAGCATAAGAAGCGAGAGACCTGTTTTAGCATTGCAGTAATTAACATTTCCGCCTTGCTTGATGAGGTAGGCAAAAATCGTATTACTGTATAACACGGCGGTGCCCAGTACACTGCTCTCGTTATCATCGCTGACTGCATTTATATCGGCACCATATTCGACAAGGAGCTTGACTTTATCGAATTTAGCTCCAAAAACAGAATTCATCATAGAAATTCTGTAGGGTTTTGCCCCATTTTCCAGAAGACAGCGTACCGTCTCTGTATCACCATAGTCACAGGCCGTGATAAGTGGAGAAAGTGTATCGCTCTCCCCGTCACCATCCGGATTGGCGCCATAATCAATCATTAACTGAACAGCATCGGCATTGCCATCTCCGGATACAAGCGTAAGAACTGAAAACCCATTGCTATCTCTGAGATCCCCGCTGTACCCTTTATCACGGAAATACGTTATTAGTTCCTCCCGGTCGCACAGCGCAGCTGCTTGAATGGCATTGGAAATATCAGAAGGGGATAGAATTCCGATTGCATCCACTAGCATGTCCAATATTTCTAGGTTTCCGCAAATAACAGCACTGGCCAACTCATGATTAAATCCATTTGCTGCGAGAGAAGAATCGGCCAGCTCGAATTCCGGATTATGATCAAGCAGGTACTTTACTACCTCTGTATGATTGTTTTCTATGGCAGAAATAAGCGGCGACCGGGAAGAATCCGGGGAATTAATGTCAGCGTCCTTTTCCTCAAGAAGGTACTTCACATTTTCAAGATTTCCTGTTCTACATGCAGCCGTAAACATTGCATCAATTTCAAGCGTAACGGTTGCTTGTTCGATGCTCATCTTGAGTGTCGTTAGATCACAATATGCAGCAATCAATTTAGCGATATCCGTCTCATTCTTATTCGTCTGTTTCCCGTCCTGAAGAAGCGTCTGAACCTCCGCGGAGTTGCCGAGAATTGCGGCTTCTTCTATATCGGTTAGCCCCGTTTTTTTGTCTGCATCGACCAAAGATCGGGAAAGGACTGGAAGAACTTCGTTGCCATCCATGTTTCGTGCTGCTGCTATTGCATTTTCATCAATAACGAGGCCTTTCCCGATCATCAGATTAATTATTTCGAGAAGTTGAGAATCTGTGAATATTGGATCTTCAAAAAGTACCTCTATGATTGTAGTTCCGTCTTTTTCCGGAGTGTTCGGATCTGCGCCGTGTTCTAAAAGAAGTGTAATTAATTTTGTATTATTCAAATTTATACAGTGACTTAGGTATGTCTCGCCTCTTGTACTATAATAATGATTGAGATTTGCACCACTCTCGATAAGAAGGCTTGCTGTATCAAAGGATGCGAAAGTGAACGCAATCCAGAGGGGATTGGTGAGTTTTTGGCTGTCATGCTTCACGCTTGTGACCTGAAATTCATCTATGTTTGCACCTTCTTCGATCCCTTCCCTGGCCAGTTCGACTCGATCTGCCTGAACAGCTTCAGCAAGCTTGCTTTCGGCAGGCGTTCTGACTTCGTGCTTGGGGGAAAGGAGACTGCAGCCTCCCAATAGAACGGAAAGAGACAGGGTTACTGCCAGGGTTATAGACAGCAGCGATATTCGGTCTGTTTTACGCATTCCATTCCCTCCCCCCAGTTGGATACTCCTGCCTATTTTGTAATGTCCTTTTCCGCGAAAAGTGCCAGCATATCGGTATCTTTCGACGCGACAGCATAGTCATATGCTGACATACCATTATTATCGCGGATACTTGTATCGGCTCCGGCTTCCAGCAGTACCCTTGCGTTATCAGTTAACCCGAATTTAGCGGCGAGCATAAGAAGCGAGAGACCTGTTTTAGCATTGCAGTAATCAACATTTCCGCCCTGCTCGATGAGGTAGGCAAAAATGGCGTTACTGGATACCACGGCCGAACCCAGTACACTACTTTCTTTGTCATCGCTGACTGCATTTATGTCGGCACCATATTCGACAAGAAGTTTTATTTTGTCAAAATCATCTTGATATTGTGCGGTTATCATCACTGAATAGTATGGTTTTGCCCCGTTTTCCAGGAGACAGCGAACCGTCTCTGTAGTGCCATACGTACAAGCCACGATAAGCGGGGAATACGTGTCGGTCTCCCCCTCACCATCCGGGTTGGCTCCATAGTCAATTAATAACTGCAGGGCATCAACGTTAGCATATTTTGCGACAGCGTGGAGTACCGAAGACCCATTGCCATCCACAAGGTTCCCGCTGTACCCTTTATCACGGAAATACGTTATCAGTTCCTCCCGGTCGTACATCGCTGCAGACTGAATGGCATTGGAAATGTCATTAGGGGAAGGCTTTCCGATTTTGGCCATGACCAGATCCAATATTTTAACATCGCCGCAAATGACAGCACTGCACAACTCATTGCCGAGTCCATCTACAGCCGAAGATATATTAGATTGTTCAATTTCAGCATCATGGTCGAGCAGATATTTCACTACTTCGACATGATCATTCTCAATGGCAGAGATCAGAGGTGACTGATATAAAGATTTCGAGTTGTTTATGTCGGCATCCTTTTCCTCAAGAAGGTATTTCGCATTCTCAAGATTTCCGGTTCTGCAGGCAGAAGCAAACATTGCATCAATATCGAGGGTGCCGGATGCTTTTTCGATACTCATCTTGAGTGTCGTCAGATCACAATAAGCGGCAATCAATTTAGCGATATCCGTCTCATTCTTCTTCGTCTGTTTCCCGTCCTGAAGAAGAGCCTGCACCTCCGCGGATTTGCCAAGAATAGCGGCTTCTTCAATCTCGGATAGACCTGTCTTTTTGCCTGCATCAACCAATGATTGGATCATGACGGGAAGAACTTCGTTACCATCGATGCTTCGTACTGCAGCTATTGCCTTCTGATCAATGACCAGGCCTTTTTCGATCATCAGGTTTATTACTGTAAGGAGTTGTTGATCCGTACAACTAGGATCATTAAAAAGTTCCTCAATGGGAGTTGTCCCGTCTTTGGCTGGATCGTTGGGGTTTGCACCGTGCTCTAATAGAAGTGTAATAAGTTCAGTATTATTCAGATAAATACAGCGAATCAAGTATGTCTCGCCTTCTGTACTATAGTAATGATTGAGATTTGCGCCACTCTCAATGAGAAGCTGTGCTGTATCGAAAGCTCCGAATTCAAAAGCGATCCAAAGAGGATTCCTAAGTCTTTCGCCCTCAAAATTTACATAGGATGCCTGGAATTCATCTATGTTTGCACCTTCTTCGATCCCTTCCCTGGCCAGCTCGAGTCGATCCACCTGAACAGCTTCGACAAGTTTGCTTTCTCCGACCGTCCTGGGTTCGTGTTTGGGGGAAAGGAGACTGCAGCCTCCCAATAGAACGGAAAGGGCCAGGGTGAGGGCGAGTAGTGATATACGTGGTTTAATATTCATTATTTGTCCTCTTTCTTAAGAATAATGCGATAAAAGCTCTTTTTCCTTATCTTCCGGAATTTTACCTGAAGGATCCCATACATAAAAAAGAGTGTTTCCGCGTATTTCTGCTTTTATATGTTCCAGCAGAAGTTGATCTCGCATAGCCTCTAGAAATGCATGATCCTCGTGCTGTAATGATCCTACCATAACCAGATCATCTTTCGGTGTATTAACACCCATCTTCATGGTCAATTGCCAATAGCTGTCGCCGTCGTCTCCGTCATCCTGTGTATCCTGGCTAAGGATGGGGTTATCCAGATTATTGGCATCATACAATGTATACGCCATAATCAGCTGATCTTCTTCCACAGCAGAATCGTAAATAATGTCAACATTCTCATTTTTGTCCTCTGGATGAGGTACGTATGGATTAGCATCAGCTTCTGCTTTTGAGCGGCTGTATAATCCGATTTCGCAGCCGGTGGACAATCCTCCGCCATATTTCCCCAGCCATGGTTCGAGCAGATATTCCTTGCCATCGTATTGGAACACAACGGGAAGTACTTCCAGATCCATTCCCAGCAGCCCGCTTACATTATCATAAGCATAACCGTACCCGCTTTGCTGCTGCCCGGAACCTTCGTTGGAATAGAAAGTGTCTGTCACAGGATCATATGTGAATCCCAGACCATACTCTGCAATGGGAAGGTATTTGGTGTAAAGTGCACCGATTAGGCGAGTATCGAGAACTTCGTTTGCCAAATAGATCGTTGCACCGTATAGAATGGTCAGACCCGGGACAAAATTACTGAGGGTTTTCAGCTTGCCGGGGATATCCAGACTTGCGACGGTAGATGCAGCAGTTCTGATTGTCTGGTCCAGCAGTCCGCCGGATGCCCGGTCCCACTCTTTGACTAGTTGGTACATGCTCCAGTTTCCGCTTGCAGCACAGTCCAGCGTCGAACGGAAATAATCGATGGCAGGTAAGACTGTGTTTTCCACAAAATCAACCGCCGGATTAATAATACTATTTTGTACATAGGCCGCACCGGTATTGTAGACATCCACCGCACAGTCTATTCCGGCATCGACTGCATCGGCTGCATAGTCCACGCCGCTGTCTACGACAGCAGCGACATCCTCCGCGAGATCCCCCGACGCTACATATTGAATGCCGTCGGATACTGTGTCTGCGACAGCTGATCCTGCATCTCCTATAGCATTGCCCACATCACCGATTGCATCACCGATGTCCCCGAGAGACGGCCAGTTGCCATCCAGGTCGACATATTTTAGAGGGTTATTGAAGACATAGGAATATTCATTCATCGTATAGGGGTGAAGCTTGCTGCCTTTGATTTTGTCACGGCTTGTGAAGCGCCCCAGCGAGGGCTGGTAGTGACGTGCCTGTGCATAGTATAGATCGTTGCCTGCCGTCTCGTATCCGTTATAGCCGAAACGGGGGGCTTTGTAGCTTGTTTTCCGGCCGTATTCGTCAAAGGCAAAGGCATCGAGCGATTGGCCGGTCTTGTCCATCTGCCGGAGCGGGCTTCCTTGCTCATCCTGCATGAATACTCCGGAGGCATCGGATAGTATTGAGCCATCCCATACGAAAGATTCCCGGTTTTTCATTAGGGTATTGTGGTAACGCCTGGTAATATCAACGACATACGTGCCGTCTGTGTCAGCTGTCTTATTGCCGAATGCATTGTAAGTGATGTCGGTCCCGTCGGCATACACCATGCGGCCTGCCGCATCATAACGGTAAGTGTGAAGGGGGGCGTCATTTTGCGAGACCGAAAGAAGATTGCCGCAAAGGTCATATGAATACTTCTTACTGCCCTCGGAATTTGTCTCCCCGGTAAGCCGGTTGTTCCTGTCATAGGTATAAAGGACAGGATCTCCCTGTGTCTGTTTATTGGTTCTGTTGCCCATCCGGTCAAATTCATACTTCCTGACTAAAGTGCCGTCATGTGTCACGCTCGTAAGGCGGTTCAGCGCATCATATTCATAATCGAACACACCGGATTCTTCCTCCAGATCCCTTCTGAACTTCCTGACGCGGGTCTTGTTGCCGGCATCATCAAATGCATACTCAAGGTGATCGAGAATTCCATCAGCGTCGAGATGGGTCAGTTCTGTTATCTGACCCCATTCATTGTGTGAAAAGCGGGTTGCCGTACCATTGGAGAATGATTTTTCTGTCAGCCTGTTATCGAGTCCATACCGGTATACAGCATCGACGTCATCGCTTTTAAGTCCGGTTAACCGGTTAAGAGGATCATAGGAATATTCGACGCGCTTATCATTGGGATAGGTAAGGGCGGTACGCTGCCCGAAATTGTTGTACTCGTATTTTACGGTCTGACCATTGGGATCGGTGACCGTCCCGGGACGGCCAAATGAGTCGACTGCGATGTTTGTTGTACCAAGCCAGTCGTTGACCTGTACCAGCTGCTGCAGTTCATTGTAGACATATTCCGCCGACTTGCCGTCTGCGTAGGATATCTTATCAATCCGGCCGGAGCGGCTGTACCGGTAATCGGTTCTGTTGTGGCTGCGATCTGTCTTTGCCAGAAGCCTTCCCAAACAATCGTATTCGAATTCGTCTGCGCTGCCCTGAGCATCCGCCATGGAGACGATGCGGCCCAGGGAGTCCCGCTTATACAGCACATCGCCCTGCCGGCTAAGGCTGACGGCTTCCTCATAGGAATTCTCGTCCTGGTCAGGATGGAAAATACCGGTCAGACGGCCCATAATATCGTAATCGTATTTTGTGACATTTCCCAGGGCATCGGTCGTCCGGCTCATTCGTCCCATAGGAAGATAGGAGTACTCGGTCCGGCTGCCGTTTTCGTCTGTTTCAGCCGTCAGATTATTCATGGCATCATACTCGTACTTTTTGGAGCGGCTGCCGGAGTCAAGAATCTCCGTGAGCCGGTTCAGCGCGTCATATGTATATGTCACCGTGAAGGCATCGTCGGTGGTCTTGGTCCGCAGGCTGCCGTTCTCATCGTATGTGTAATCAAACTTCCTGCCGGAGGGCTCTACAACCGAGCGAAGCTTGCCGCCCGGATAATAATGATACGTTCTTAGATTTCCGCTGATGTCCCTGTACGAGTCAATCTTGCCGATTGCATTATAAGTCATGCTAATCGTGTTGCCCTGCGAATCCGTCTTGGCTGTGAGTTGACCGGCAGCATCATATGTATAGGTGAAATCACGGCCGTAATCATCATAAGACCTGGTAACGCGGCCCATAATATCGATTTCCTTGACAGAACGAGCGCCTGTCTGATCAACCATTGCACAATTGCGGTTCAGTGCATCGTATTCATAACGGATTTCCGTTCCATCCGGGTGGATGATAGACGTCAGGTTGCCCTGAGGATCGTACCGAAAGTTCTTCGAGGCACCGTCATCTGTTATAGCCTCTACAAGCCTTCCCAGCATATTGTACCGGTAACCGGTTCTGGCGCCGTCTGCGGTAATTGCGGCTTTCAGCTTCCACATATAGTCGTATTCATATCGCGTAACACCGCCGAGCGCATCAGTTACCTTACTCAGCCGGTTGACTTCGTTGTATTCCATAGAATACTTGCTGCCGTCGAACTCGACCAGCCTGATTAGGCTGCCGCCCATATTATACTCATAATATCGTGAATCCCCGGATGCATTGGTAACTTTCTTAATCCTGTGGTTCTGATCATACTCGAAATACATATCGTTCCCTTTAGGATCGGTTGTCCGCGCAACACGATTCAGGGAATCATACTCGTACCGTGTAACATAACCCATGGCATTGGTGATCGATGTGGTATTTTCCCGCTCATCATACGTCATTTCATATTTGGATCCATCGCCGAAAAGAATGGCGGAAGGGTGGGACGCCTTTGCGTACCGGTAGATAATGGCGCGGCCTAATTCGTCTATCGACTTGATCAGCCGGCCTTTCCTGTCATATATGTTTCTCTTTTGAGACTGGTCCTTCTGAATAACGCTGAGCGGCTTCCTGATATGGCTGTATTTTGTCCTGGCACAGCCGCCAAGTGCATCGGTAACCGTGATGAGATCCCCGTGTACGTTATACTCATACTTTGTCTCATTGCCGTTCTTATCGGTAAAAGAGGATCTGCGGCCCTTCGCATTGTACTTGGTTATTTCCTTGCCGTCGTCGTAGATGACTGTCGTATTCCGGAAAAGAGGATCATGGACATACTCAATCCTGTTGCCGTTCTGTTCCGTCAGGACAGTGGTGTTTTTCTCGTCGAGATATTCATATTTCATTACGCCGCCATCCGGGAATGTCTGGCTGACCGTACGGCCCATGGAATCAAAAACATTCCTGACGCCGATTCCCTCAGCATTATTGACGTAAGTAAGCCTGCCGAGTTCATCATACTGATAAGACACCTGTACGCCGGCATCGCTTTCGACCGACTGCAGCTGCACGTCCGCATCGCTTCGGGTTGACTGCAGCTGCACTCTCGAATTGCCTGCATCCGACTGCAGCTTCGCGCCGGAATAATGATACTTCCGGATTCTTCCGGCTCCGTCTTTTATATCGGCGGCAAGTCCGTCTGTCCGGTAACGCAGCGTATATTCCCCGCACATATTTGTGATGCGGATCAATTGATCGCCTTCGTACAGATAGCGGAATGTGCTTCCGGACTTATCTGTTCTTTCGGAGCATTTTCCAGCGTGTTGGAAAAGATATGTACGGAAGTCCGGTGTCCTGAGATGGTAATCACCGTCAATAATCCGAAGAATGCTGCGCTTGTTCGTATTCGAGATATAGACATCTTTTTGAGTGAAGCTGAACACTTCCTGATGGCTGTCCTCGAATTGAACGGTAACAGAGCCGCTTTTGCTGTCCTTTTTCAAAAACACGCAGTGGTTATGCGTCCAGTTCTTGCCGAAGATTCCATGCGACGTATCAATTGAATTATAGATTCGCTTGAAAACCAGCGGTCTTGATCCTGATATCGTCATATCAACAGTGTCATATGCAAAATTCCCGGTAGCCAGATTAACCGGATCGATACTGAAAGCGCAGTATTCACTCTCAAGTCCTTTGAGTTCGTTCAGGATCTCATCAATGCGGGCGGAAATTCCGCTCTCAGAATTGTAAAAATCCTGGAAAGGCTTAAGAGCGGTTAAGAATGCCTCATAGCTGGATCCCATGACAGGACTTCCGATGAGTTCGCGAAGTGCCGCAACCTTAAGGTCGACTTCTTTGGTAATATCGCATATCTCAAGCAGCTTGCCTGCGATCTGTGTATCACAATCCGGAATATATGTGATCAGTTTTGATAATTCGTCCTGCATACGGCCATAGGTATCCGTGAATTCACCTTTGTTGAGAAGGCCCATACCCTGCATTAGACTGAGCTGCAATTGAAAAGAAGCGACTTGGGCTTCGGAGGGTATTTGGGAATACAGGTTGGTCAGTGTCACAACTTCTGCTTCCATTACTTTACTGACATCAATAGCCAACTGCAGCAGACTTGTCCCGTTCTTCAGCAGTTCCTCCAGGGCAGGGATAGAATATACACGGGTTTTTTGCAGCATGTTTGTTGTACTCCCCTATATTTAAAAATGAACTATTCTCCCATTTTCCCGGCGGAAAAATCAACTGACAGCGACTGGTCTGTCTCGGTTACAGCACTTCCGGCATCCCTGATAAAAGCTGCTGCAGCAATCAGCAAATCGGCAGCCTGCAGCAGCAATGACTGCTCCGCCTGCAGCAGAGCAGTCACTTGAAGCGCATAATCACCTTTCGAGCGTGTGAAGCCATTAATCAAGCTGGTATATTCTGCTGCTGCGTCTGTAACCATACTGCTCTGAATATCAGAAATCAGGACGTCGGCACTGCCGGTCAGCAGTTCGTTATTGACGGCTATATTTCCCATTTGGTACCTTCCTAAAGTAAATGATGTATGATTTTCCGTTTCTAATACGCTATAATTAAGTCGTTATAAATATATTGTTCAAAGTTTATCATCACTTTTAACTAGAGTCAACTTGTTTTGATATTCACTTTGTTTCTGTAAAAATCAGGGTTTGTGATAAATCCTGGAGGCTCAATTTGTCAAGGAATCTAATTTTTTTGTTATAGTAATAATGTTAAAAACATGAAATAGGACAAGGAGGTATGCATGGTTATCGTACAAGCAGAAGAGAGCTGGCTGTCGGACTTACAGAAGATCCTTATTGAAGAAGGAGCGCTTAAGATTGGATCGGGAGATCTGACAGCTCTTCCTGAAGGACAGCGCAGGGGAATGCCGCGGGGAATATCCATAGCAGTGCCGCTTGACCTGGCGGTTGTCAATAAGCTCGGCGCCGGTATGACGCATGCATATCATGCTGAATATAACCGTACAAATGCACTTTTGAACAAACTTGCCCGACTCACTGCAGATTTTCTGCAAAGACAGGGATTTAACGCAATTCCAATGACCGGTGAGGCTGTGAAATATACTTTTCAGGAACATGAATCTGTCCTTCCCCATAAGACCGTAGCGACACGAGCAGGCATGGGTTGGATCGGGAGAGATGCTCTCCTTATAACCAGAGAGCGCGGAAGCGCTGTTCGAATTACGTCGGTACTTACGGATGCCCCGCTGCCCTGTGCGGAACCGGTTAATGAATCTTCCTGCGGTAAATGTGATATGTGCGTCCGCAACTGTCCCGGTTAGGCGCCCCTCGGACCTGTATGGTCCGTATCTTCAAAGAGGGAAGATTTCCTGGATGTCCTTGCATGCCGTAAAACCTGCGTGGAAAGATCCTGGCGTGTCGCTCCCGGAATGAGCATGTGCAGCTTGTGTGTTCTTGTGTGTCCCTGGACCCGGAAAGCGATCGAGGCAGCAGGGCTATCCTACGGATTTCCTGCTGTTGAGACGGCACAGAAGGGGGATCTGGAAGAGATTCTTGCTCTTCAGAAGCTCGCCTTTGTCAGCGAAGCGATTTTTTGCGGCGATTTTACGATTCCGCCGCTGGTGCAGACCCTTGAAGAACTGAAAGCTGAATATTCCGATCCCCGGAAAGCGAAAATATTCCTGAAAATTGTGCAGGACAGGCGCATTGTCGGCTCCGTCCGCGCATTTGAAGCCGATGGAACATGTTATGTCTCGCGACTAATGGTACACCCGGATTATCAGCGTAACGGTCTCGGCGGACGTCTTATGCAGGCAATAGAAGCCTGCTATGCAGGTGCGCGATTCGAGCTTTTTACGGGAGAAAAAAGCGTCGGCGATATTTCGTTTTATCAAAAACTCGGCTATGAAATTTTTAAGACGCATGATTTTTCCGGCAAAGCGGGTCTTGTATATCTTGAAAAAAACTAATCAATTCTTACTTCGTCAGCCCGATTTTGTCATAAACGGCCGGCACGCCGTAACATTCATGCATTTTTCATGATAGAATACCTTCGTATTTGCGGGATGTTAACTTTAATTTCGTTGAAACGGAAGGCTTTTCTCGGTATAATAAATACGCTTGATTTTGCGGGTCACCCGTAAATCAGTATGTTTTTCTGCCATCCTGGCCTTTTTGGGCTATAAAATACAAGGAGTGTGAATATCATGGCAATGGTTACCAAAAAAAATGTAGAAGATTTGAAGGTCTCCGGTAAGCGGGTTATCGTACGTGTTGATTTTAATGTTCCGCTTGACAAAGAAACAGGCGCAATCACTGACGACAAACGTATTCAGGGTGCTCTTCCTACAATTAAGTATCTGATTAAGAATAATGCAAAGGTAATTCTGGTTTCCCATCTTGGCCGCCCGAAGAACGGTCCTGAAGCAGCTTTTTCCATGAAGCCTGCTGCAGAACGTCTTGCAGAGCTTCTTGGACAGCCGGTTGTACTTGCTGCCGACGTTATCGGTGATGATGCCAGGGCGAAGGCCGCGGCCCTCAAAGACGGCAAAGTCATGATGCTTGAGAATGTCCGTTTTCACAAGGAAGAGACCAAAAATGATCCTGCTTTTGCAGCCGCTCTGGCGTCTCTGGCTGATCTTTATGTTAATGATGCTTTCGGTACGGCACACCGCGCACATGCATCGACTGCAGGTCTTGCGAATTTCCTGCCGTCCGCTGCCGGTTACCTTATTCAAAAAGAGCTTGACTTCCTCGGCAAAGCCCTTACTGAGCCGGCACGTCCCTTTGTTGCCATTCTCGGCGGAGCAAAAGTATCCGACAAGATCGGCGTTATTGAGAATCTTATTGAAAAGGCTGACGCCATCATCATAGGCGGCGGAATGGCCTATACATTCTTTGCAGCACAGGGGGACTCCATCGGCACATCTCTTTGTGAGTCCGACAAATTTGACCTTGCCAAGTCGCTTATTGAAAAAGCAAAAGCCAAGGGCGTTAAGTTCCTTCTTCCTGTTGACAACATTGTTGCAGACAAATTTGCAGCTGATGCCAAATCAAAGACGGTTAGTTCTGACAAAATACCTGACGGCTGGATGGGACTTGATATCGGCCCTAAGACAATCGCTCTTTTCTCAAAGACTATTGCAAAAGCTAAAACTGTAGTATGGAATGGCCCGATGGGCGTATTTGAATTTGATCGTTTTGCTGAAGGAACCCGTGCCGTTGCCAAAGCGATTGCCGATTCTTCCGCCATCTCGATCATCGGCGGCGGTGATTCTGCTGCAGCAGTTGAAAAGCTCGGGTTTGCTGATCAGGTCACACACATTTCCACAGGCGGCGGCGCTTCCCTCGAGTTTCTCGAGGGCAAGGTTCTCCCCGGTATTGACGGACTTCAGGACAAGGTTGCCTGCCGTACATTTGCAGCAGGCAACTGGAAGATGAACGCCGGTACTCCGGATGAGGCGACAAAACTGATCTCCGCACTGATTCCCCTTGTTAAGGATGCCAATTCCAAGATCGCCCTGGGAGTTCCTTTCCTTGCTATCCCGGCTGCCCTTGAAGCGGCTGCCTATACTAATGTTAAAATTGCCGCCCAGAACTGCCACTTCAATGAGAAGGGTGCGTACACCGGAGAGATTTCTCCTGTATGGCTTGCCAAACTCGGCGTAACCTATGTAATTCTCGGACATTCCGAGCGCCGTGAATATTTCGCTGAGACCGACGAGACTGTCAACAAGAAGACAAAGGCTGCCCTTGCATGGGGCTTGAAGCCGATCGTCTGCTGCGGCGAGTCCCTCGATCAGCGCGAGTCCGGCGTAACATTTGACTGGATCAAAGGCCAGATAGTCGGCGCTTTCAAGGATATCCCGGCTGAGAAGCTCTGCCATATCACAATAGCTTATGAGCCAATCTGGGCTATCGGCACAGGCAAAGTCGCATCTGATGAGCAGGCTGAAGAAGTCTGTGCCTTCATCCGCGGCGTTGTTGCCGAGCTTTACACAGCAAAGGATGCCAGTGAAATGACAATTCAGTACGGCGGATCGGTTAGCCCGACATCCGCAGCAGGTCTTTTCGCACAGCCCAACATCAACGGCGGCCTGGTCGGCGGCGCTTCCCTGAAGGCTCCTGACTTCGCAGCTATCTGCAACGCCTGATTATCAGGTATTTCTATTTGATTGACTCGGCGCTTCGAAAGGATTTGTGAGGGGAAATCCCTTTGCACTTCTGCCCGAAGCGCCGATTTGTATTATCGGACATCTGCAAAATGTGTCGCTGTATATCATTTGCATGAATTGAAAGGGGAAAATTATGCCGTTGTATTATTTAGGGTATGGATGGCCGCTTGCTATACTCGCACTCGTTTTTTCACTTGCTGCCAGCGCATGGACCAAATCAACATTCAAACGTTACAGCAAAGTGAAATCCAGCCGCAACATGACCGGCCGGGATGTCGCCGAGCGAATCCTTACATCCAACCAGCTGTCCGGCAAATTCGGGTATGGATATTCCGTTAAAATTGAAAAGATCGCCGGTTCCCTGACCGACAATTATTCGCCCAAAGATAAAGTGCTTCACTTGTCCGAAAGCGTATACGACAGCACATCCGTCGCTGCAATAGGTGTCGCCGCACATGAGTGCGGACATGCCATCCAGGACGCAAGCGGCTTTATTCCCAACAAGATCCGCGGATTCCTTGTGCCGGTTGCCAATATCGGATCGCAGTTCGGCCCGTGGGTCGCGATTATCGGCATCCTGATAACAAACCGGCTGCCGACGACGACTTTCGGAGATATTCTTTTCAACATCGGCATACTGTTTTTCTTCTTTGCCGTGATATTCTATCTGATCACACTTCCTGTCGAGATCAACGCCAGTCATCGTGCACTTAAAATCCTGAAGGAAGACAACATACTGACGGACAGCGAACTGGCAGGAGCAAGAAGCGTATTGACTGCTGCAGCAATGACTTATGTTGCCGCTGCTGCTGCCGCCGTAATTACACTGATCCGGCTGCTGGGGATGAGAAGCAGAAGATAACAGACATTAGTCTTTCCAAACGAAGTTAGCCGTCCTGACTGCAGTATTTAATCTGCCGGCAGGGCGGTTTTTAATTGCGGCTATGAATTATCGATAATTCCAGCCATTTCT
>Ga0209429_10000906_pt1 | contig 19176 bp, 17 predicted proteins | sample BarGraNGADG00212_3_FD_184493 | JGI IMG/M metagenome (GOLD analysis project Ga0209429, IMG submission 184493) | Arctic peat soil microbial communities from Barrow, Alaska - Barrow Graham LP Ref core NGADG0004-212 (SPAdes) (version 2) | ecosystem: Environmental > Terrestrial > Soil > Wetlands >...
ATATGAGATTTGTAATGAATTCCTGCAACCGCATATTGGTGCTCAACTTTGGCCAAAAGATCTGCGAGGGCACCCCCGAGGAAGTGCGTGAAGACAAGGGCGTGAACGAAGCCTATTTTGGCAAGGGGCTGCTGGTTGGGCGGAAAGCGGTGGCGGTATGAGCATGCTGTCAGTTGAAAATTTGGTCGTCAATTACGGCTACATCCATGCTTTGCTGGGCATCAACTTTCATGTGGATGAAGGCGAGATTATCACCCTGATTGGTTCTAATGGGGCGGGTAAAACCACTTCGCTGATGTCCATTTCGGGCATGCTTAAAAAAGCAGAGGGTAAGATCACCTTTTTGGGGCAGGATATCAGTGCCATGAAGCCTCACAATATTGCCCGCCTCGGGATTTCGCACGTACCGGAAGGACGCAAGATCTTCCCGGAATTAACGGTGGACGAGAACCTGAGGGTAGGTACGATCGCCAACCCACGCTACGATAAGGGTAGATCGCTTGAGATGAGAGATCGGGTATATACGCTCTTCCCGCGTCTCAAGGAACGTCTGAATCAGGGTGGCGGCACGCTCTCAGGCGGCGAACAGCAAATGCTGGCCATTGGGCGCGGCCTGATGATGGAGCCCAAGCTGCTTATCCTGGATGAGCCTTCGCTTGGCCTGGCACCTAATATCATTGAGAATATTTTTGAGCTTATCACTCAAATCCGCGAGGATGGCATCACCATCCTTCTGGTTGAGCAAAACGCCTCCATGGCGCTTTCAGTGGCCGATCGCGGTTATGTGCTTGAGAATGGCAAAATCAGTTTGGAAGGAACCGGGCAGAGCCTGCTGGTGAACGAGGAAGTGCGCAGAGCATACCTCGGCGCGTAGAAGCCTTGCATTTCCGCTTGACGTCAATTTCGATTATCGTATAGCCGTGATTAAGGCAATTTGAAGGAGTACGCATGAACAGTAAAGAACGCGTGATCGCGGCCATTGAAGGACAAGAAGTTGACCAGTTGCCAACCGGGTTTTGGTACCATTTTGACCCCAGAACCTTTGGCAGTGTTGAAGCAATGGTTGAAAACCACTTGCGCTTTCACCAGGAAACCGATGTGGACATTCTGAAGGTGATGAATGAGAACCTCTTCCCATTCACGCAGAAAATCGAAAACGCCAGGGATTTCCTCAAGGTCAAACCGTTGGGCAAACACCCTGAATTCATCAAAAAACAAACTGAGATTACCCAACGGGTGGTGGACGGATTGGGCGGAAAAGCCTTTACCCTGCTAACCCTGCATGGCACCTGGGCTTCGACCTGGCATGCCAGGGGCGGGGGCGAGGGCTACAGTGAGGGCTCGGGTTTCCTTGCCAGGCTTTTACGGGAAGACCCAAAAGCCATGACCTATATTTTTGAGATGATCGCCAAAACTATGTGCCGCCTGATTGACAGCGTGAGCAGCACGGGTGTGGATGGTATTTACTACTCAGCATTGGGCGGAGAACGCTACCTGATTTCCGACGCGGAATACACCGAATGGGTGCGCCCCTGGGATCAAAAGATTCTCGATTATGCCAACCAGGCCTTTAAATACAATTTTTTGCACATGTGCAAGGATGACCTCAATCTTTACCGATTTTCTGGGCTTGAGGCGGCCGTGGTCAATTGGGGCTCAAACATTCCCAGCAACCCCAGTTTGAAAGAAGGTAGCAAGCACTTCCCGGATAGCGCCATTTTGGGCGGCTTTGACAATACCAAGGGCGTGCTTTTTGATGGCGACACGGAAGCCCTGAAAGCCCATATTTATAAGGTCAAGCAGCAACTGGGTAGCCGCAAGGTGATCCTGGGCGCGGATTGCACCATCCAGGGGCAGATTAATACCCGCCAGTTGAGGCGCGTGAAAGAAGCTGCCGCAGCCGTCGGTTCATAGGTACCACTAAACGTTTATTCCCGGTCCAATCGTTGTTCCTGGGCAAGTTCACACATCCTGGCAGGCTACTCAAGTTGCTTGAGACCACTTTCAGTCTTACTGCTGAAGGAAGATGATTCATAAAAACTTTACTGGAAGAACTGGGTTTTTTATAGCTGGAAGTCAATAATTCATACCAAAAAAAGGAGCCATTTTCTAATTGACAATTGGAAACCGTTATGCTAAAATCCCATCTCCTGACCGGGAACACGGTTAGATTTAAAATGCGGGTGTAGTTCAATTGGTAGAACGCCTCCTTGCCAAGGAGGAGGTCGTGAGTTCGAGCCTCATCGCCCGCTCTTGAAAAACTGATACCGGTAGATATCAGTTTTTTATTAAGGCGACGTGGCCAAGTAGTAAGGCAAGGGTCTGCAAAACCCTCATCATGGGTCCGAATCCCATCGTCGCCTCTTTTTATTTAAGTCACTGCCTCTACCTTTACGTCAAATTCCCCTGTTTGAAAGTAAGCAATTTCCGAGATTGGAAAATTACTTACCGGTCTGTTGTTTTCTAAATCAGCTCATGCCGATTTGTCAATGTAGAGTCATCATGAATGTGAAATGGAATTTTACTAAAAGTATTCAAAAATTTATGGTAAGTAATAAAAAACCGTGTTCAGATTGATATCTCCAAACACGGTTACCCTTTTAGGGATTTAGCCTGGTGCTTTCGCAGAGCAGTGACACCCATATATTACAATATTTCGGGTACCCTGTCAACTTTTAAACCTATAGCATTCAAGACGCATCGTTCAACTTTAAGCATCAAATCCCTATCAATTTTTCTGATGGGGTAAGTTCGCTTTCCCGCTTCGTCCTTGATGTGTGGTCGCGTCATACGATCAATATTAAGTGAGTAAATCATGTCACCTTTTAACCACATAGTCGACGACGGAAATTTTGGAGAGTAAGGGGGATCGAAGGTGATCTCGAGGTGGTAATCTTCCTTGATGCTGGGTTCAGTTGTAGATAAACAGACAACTGTTGTTAGTTTAGCTCGACTGCTGATTTTCGGTGACAAAACGATGACTGGACGAGTCTTTTCCATTTCATGAAAAAGTAGCCCGCTAAAATCACAAATCAAGATTTCGCCTCTATCAGGAGGGAATTGAATTGGCATAGTCGAATTCTACAATACCTAATATTTTAGGACAAGCATAAGATGCGAAGATCGATATTCTTAGATATATTCAAGGCAAGATATGGCTTTAAGACCCTCATCATGGGACCGAATCCCATCGTCGCCTCTTTTTACTTAAATACCCTTTAGAATTATTTGAGCCGGCTGTTGAGCACAGTTGCCATGAGAACCAAGCCCCAACTGACATGGTAGGTCGGAATTGTGCCCGCCGCACAGTGATCAGGTATAGATACACCAAACAGCCAGATGGGGGGGAAGGAACCCATCTACACAAGGTGGCTGAGTGTGGAGGACAAGGGAACGAAACCTGGATTCAAGAGCACTCGCCGGTGTGGACACCAGCAAGAACTGGGTTTAAGATTATCTTGGTCAATACCATATATTATATATGGCATGAATTCCATTTGTCTGTTCAAATTAATCAACCTTTGAAAATACAAAGGATGGAGGATGTATGAACTATTCTGCAGTTGTTAATAAAGCTTGGCAGTACGTCTGGAAGCATAAAACCTTATGGCTGTTTGCCCTTTTTGCGGGCTCCCTCATCGGAGGCGCCACAGGCACGTCTTCCTGGACAATGAACCGCTCCAGGGCTAATAATCAGGATCACTTCTGGAATCGCATACCTGATTCATCCTCCTGGTCAAACGGAATTGAAACCTGGTTTAAATCAATCCCCAAGGAGGCATGGATCTGGATCGGCATTGGCACCTTTGCTCTTGCCCTGATCCTCTGCGTGCTTAATCTCTTTATCAGCACGGCTGGCCGCGCCGGTTTGATCAAAGGCTTGTTGATGGCTGAGGACAAGCCTGAAGGCAGCCGGCTGACTTTCAAAGAGGTTTGGCAGGGCATGAAGCCTTACTACTGGCGGCTGCTGTTGCTACGCCTGTTCTTAGGGGTTGCCGGCTTCGTGCTTGGCATCGCGATCATTCTGAAGGTCCTGTTCCTTACAGTCATCTCATTGGGCACAATCCTGTTGCTGTTACTCCCGCTGGCACTGCTGATTATCCCAATCAATTGGCTGATCCAGTCACTGGTCATCCATTCAACTATTGCGCTTGTGGACGAAGATCTCGATATCTTCAAAGCCATCAAACGCGGCTGGGAAGTGGTCAGTAAAAATGCTGGACCGATGTTGGTGATGATGCTCATCGTTGTTCTGATCAGCTTTGCCGCAGTAATCGGCAGCCTGATTCCGCTGGGCCTGGCAACTCTGCCATGGATTATCACCTTGGCCAGTGGCGGTGCGATCTCTTCCGCGGGTTGGATCGCCGGCGGCATCGCGGTTGGGTTCGCTGTGCTCCTGATTTGCTTCATCGGCATGTGGGTCAACACCCTTGTGCATGGCATCTTCGTGGTCACGTTCCGCCAGTTGAAGGCCAAGCAGGCCGTGAATGTTCCTGGCTACTTTGTTCCTGTACCCCCAACTTCGCCTGTGCAAGCCATTCAGGCACAAAATGAAGAAGCAAAAATGGGTTCTCAAGACGCGCCGTCTGCCTAAAATGCGCCGGAGATATTAATTAAAATACCCGGAAGAATATTCTCCGGGTATTTTTCATTTCAGTTGGTTCGTGTTCAAATCTCGAGCCACAGTCCTTCGAACGGATGGGTTCAGGCTCTTCACCTTCGAGAAGTACATTTTGACCAGTTGGTAGGGTGCGGTTGACCCGCCTTTGGTCAACCCACCGAATTGGGCCAGTAAGCAAAATAGGTTGGAACCCACCTACACAAAACCCTCATCATGGGACCGAATCCCATCGTCGCCTCTAATTATTTAAGTCACATCCTAAAAATTTTAAGACGATGATTGAACACGGCTGCCACCAGAATCAAGCCCCATACCGTATGCGCCACCAAAAACTTCTGTCGTTTTGCTTTATCTTTCTCTGCACACATCAAAAGCCCAGCCCCAGCCTGTAAGAGTAACGCCAGCCCTGCCAGCAGGCCAGCCAGCGGAATGTAGTTAAAACGCGAATATTGTAGGACAAAATGAGCAATAATGACACTTACCGCAGAGATACCAACCAGGCGATGGGTCTTATTGACAAACTGAAAAACCTTTTTCAACGCCTCAGGCAGAGGTTTGCCATTCTGCCGCAGCAAGTTGACGATAACTTTCAAAACCAGGCGCAATGCCAAATAACCTATTAACAAGACACCAATCCGCCCGAAAATGCCTCCAATAGTAATCATCCTGCCTCCATGTTTAGTTTTGTTTGCGAGAATAAACTGAGCAGCGCGGCCAAATCAGCGCAGACCAGATCCGGTTTAATCGGTGAACTAGCCAGGTCCTCCGCTTTAGCTTCACCGGTCAGTACCAGGGCGCTCATCGCCCCGGCATTGTGAGCCAGCTGTATATCCGTGTAAAGCCGATCTCCCACCATCAATACCTCTGAAGGCAGAATCTGCCATCTGGCAGCGAGTTGCTTCAGGATTTCGGCTGATGGTTTGCCGATGATGGCCTGCGGAAGCCGCCCAGTTGAGGCGTGAATAAGTTCCATAAAAGCACCCGCATCCGGCAGATAACCGCGAGGATCCGGGTAATTGACATCCGGATGGGTGGCAATGTAGGGCAAACCCTGGCGCACCTGCAGGCAAAAATTCGCCAGTTTCTCGTAGGTGTTCTCGGTGTCGTAGGCCAACACAAGCAACTCAGGGTTGGCTGCATCCAGAACAATCCCGGCTTGAGTGAAACTTTCAGCCAGGCTGTGGGTGCCCATCAGGTTGACCCTTTTACCGGGAAAATTTTTCTGAATGTAGGCGATAGTCGCCTCGCCGGAAGTGTAAACCCGGCAGTCCGCCTCGCGCACCCCCATCCCACGCAGCTTTTTCTGGTAATCTGTCAGGCTGCGGGTGGAATTATTGGTGAGAAAACTGAATTGAATGCCGTGGTCATTAAAGTACGCCAATATATCCAGGCTGCCCAATAGAAGATGGTCGCCGATGTAGAATGTGCCATCCATGTCGAGGATGACGCCTTTGATAAAATTCATCTGCTTCTTAGATTCATTTAATAATTTCATACTAAAATGGTATTAATTGATGTAACCATTAATGATAATCGAAAGGTACATACTATGAAGAACCAAAATTACAAGATCTCCGCGATTAGCTGCAATCACTGTATCATGCATATCAAACAGACCCTCATGGGTCTGGAGGGTGTAAAAGCTGTAGAAGGCGACTTGCCCAATAAAGAGGTTGAAGTTGAATTCAATGCCCCTGCAACGGATGAGAAAATCCTCGCGACTTTAGCTGAAATTGGCTATCCCGCGCAGCTGGAAGACTAAGGACTAATATGGAAAATCAACATCAGGTCACGCTCCCAATCCTGGGGATGACCTGTGCCAACTGTGTAGCGTCAGTTGAAAAAAGCCTTGCCAAAACCCAGGGCGTGCAGGAAGCACAGGTAAATCTTTCGTCCGAGCGGGCAACCGTTCGTTTTGACCCAGATAAGGCCACCGTGGCTGACCTGGTGAAGCACATCCAGGACGCTGGCTACGATGTGGCCATTGGGGATGCCAGCCTACAGTTGGAGGGCTTAATAGACCCCAGTGATGCACTGTCGCTGGAGAAAGCGCTCAATCAAGTTGAGGGCGTTATCTATGCGCAAGTCAATCCGACCAACGGTAAACTGACCATGCGCTACGTCCCGACCATCGTCAGCCAGAATGAGTTGCGCCAGGCTGTGCGAAAAATCGGGTACAAGCTGTTAGAGCTGAGCGGCGAAAACACCGAAGACCCGGAAGCGGCAGCGAGGGCAAATGAAATTGCCCATCAACGCAAACTGCTCAATTTAGGGCTGTTGTTCACCATACCGCTCTTCATGATCTCGATGAGCCACGATTTTGGGCTTTTGCCAATGGTGCTGGCCCATGCCCCCTGGCTACCCTGGCTTCTTTTTGCCCTGGCAACCCCGGTACAATTCATCGTCGGGCGATCTTTCTACATTAATGCCTGGAAATCGGTGAAGAACGGCTCTGCCAACATGGATCTCTTGGTGGCGCTCGGCACCTCAGTAGCCTATTTTTACTCCATCCTGGTTCTGGTGAAAGTCTTCCCAGGGCACACTTACTTTGAGACATCCGCCACCATTATCACTCTGGTGCGGCTGGGAAAATACCTGGAAGCCAAAGCCAAGGGTGGGGCCAGCGAAGCCATCCGCAAATTGCTGTTCTTGCGCCCAAAGAAAGCCACCATCATCCGTGATGGGCTCGAATCCGAAATCAATATTGATGATGTAGTAGTTGGCGACGTTCTGGTTGTGCGGCCGGGAGAGAAAATCCCGGTGGATGGCATTGTAGCCCAGGGTGAGTCCAGTGTGGACGAGTCCATGCTGACTGGTGAGTCGCTGCCCGTGCACAAGGAAGTTGGCACGGCCGTTTACGGCGCCACCCTCAATAAGGACGGTCGCCTGATCGTGACCGCTAATAAAATCGGCAAAGACACCGTGCTTTCACAAATCATCCAATTGGTGGAGAATGCCCAGGCGAGCAAAGCCCCCATTCAAACCCTGGCGGACAAGATTTCGGCAGTCTTCGTGCCCATCGTGATTGTTATTGCATTGATCACATTTTTGATCTGGTTCTTCCTGGTGCCGATGGCTGCCAATTCTGAACTGACACCTCTTGCGCGGGCAATCATTAATATGGTGGCCGTGCTCGTGATTGCCTGCCCATGCGCCATGGGACTGGCAACCCCAACCGCTGTGATGGTTGGTACCGGTCGGGGGGCTGAGCTGGGAATTTTAGTCAAGGACAGCGAAAGCCTCGAAGAGGCAGGGTCGCTGGATACTGTCCTGTTGGATAAAACCGGCACCCTGACCAAGGGAGAACCGGCTTTAACCGATATGGTAAGCCTGGACACTGCCTATTCAGAAGATAAGCTGCTACAATTGGTGGCCAGCGTTGAAAGCGGTAGCGAGCACCCCCTGGCGCAAGCGATCGTGGCCGAGGCCAACCGCCGCAATGTTCAGCTTTTGCCCATGGAGAGTTTCAGGGCGATTGCCGGTAAAGGCGCGCGGGCAAAAGTAGACGATAAATCTGTATTCATTGGCAGCCAGCGCTTGCTGGAAGGGCAGGAAATTGACCTCAGCCCCGCCGGTGAAAGCGCGGAAAAATTACAATCCCAAGGCAAGACCATAGTCTACGCGGCGGTGGAGGATCGGCTGATTGGCCTGTTTGGCATCACCGACACTCTCAAAGACCAAAGCGTGGAAGCGGTTCAGGAATTACACAAGTTAGGCCTGAAGGTGGGCATGCTCACTGGCGATAACGCCACCAGTGCTGCTCAAATTGCCAAGGCGGCCGGTATTGACCTGGTCTTTGCCAACCTGCTGCCCAAGGATAAGATTGCCAAAATTACCGAGCTGCAGGCGCAAAGCAAAAAAGTGGCCATGGTCGGCGATGGTATCAACGATGCCCCAGCCCTCACCCAGGCTAATGTTGGTATTGCCATCGGCACCGGCACGGATGTGGCGATTGCTTCCGCGCCGATTGTGCTGATCAGCGGCAACCTGATGGCCGTACCCACCGCCATCCGACTTTCGAGGGCGACCTTGAGGACCATTAAGCAGAATCTCTTCTGGGCGTTCTTTTATAACGTCCTGTTGATTCCTTTGGCCGCGTTCGGAAAACTAAACCCCATCCTGGCGGCTGGGGCGATGTCGTTCAGCAGCATCTTTGTGGTGACCAACAGCATGCGGCTGAAGAAGTTCAAATGAAAATAACACACCTTGACGATATTCAACCCGTTCAATGGACCGGTGGAAAAACCTGGCAACTGATGATCTTGCCTGAGGATGCTTCGCTGGCGGAACGAGATTTTGATTATCGACTGAGCACAGCCAGCATCGAAGCTGAGCACTCCAGTTTTACAACTTTCCCAGGGTTTGAACGGGACCTGGTGCTGTTGACCGAACCAATCACCCTGCAAATTTTTGGCAGACCGCAGCCAGTGCAGCCAGGAAAAGTTTTCCATTTTTATGGCAGCGACATGGTGGAATCAGAAGGGAAAACCCAGGATCTTAACCTAATCAAACGCGCGGGCTTGCCTGGTAAGCTGGAAATGATTGAAGGATCTATTAGCGGACCAGCATTGGTCTTTGATCCAAAGCAAATGGCTTTATTCGAATTAGAGGCGGGTGAAAAAAGCAGCTTCGAACAAGCTGTGAAAGTCGATATTCCTTTACCTTAAGTGGGGATGGCTTGGCAGGCCAGTTCGTCCGCGCGTTCGTTGAGCGGATGGCCGGCATGGCCTTTGACCCATTGCCAACTAATCTGGTGCTTGGACAGTTCAGCATCAAGAGCCTGCCAAAGGTCAGCATTCAGCAAAGCGCCTTCTTTACGGCGCCAACCGCGCAGCTTCCAGCCTTTCAGCCATTCAGAAGCACCCTTCAGCAGATAACTCGAATCGGTAATGATCTGCACGTTGCAGGGCTTGTTGAGGGTCTTGAGGGCTTCGAGCGCAGCGGTCAGTTCCATGCGGTTGTTGGTGGTTTGGGCTTCCCCACCCGATATTTCTTTGCGCTTGCTGCCAAATAACAAAATAGCACCCCAGCCGCCCGGGCCGGGGTTGCCGCTGCAAGCGCCATCACAGTAGATCTTTACAATCGGTAATGTTTCCATAGATTTCAGGCGGGAATGGATGGGAGTCGAACCCACCCCCGCTCGCTGAACGACCGGACACTGATTTTGAAGACCAGGGAGCCCACCGGGACCCAGCCATTCCCAAGTCAATCGTAAATTAGCCTGATTCGATTGTCAAGGCGAGAAAATGGGCTTACGGATCCCATGGCATTACAAATGCTGGGATGCAACCTTCATTTCTTTAGAAGTACCCAAGCCAGCGCCTCCGCGCGCACTGCCGAATGGATATAATTAGCTCAACAACTAAGTTGAGGTAAACATGCCTGAGTATCTGAACTGCACCCCCAATTGGGTCAAAAATGCCATTTTCTACCAAATCTTCCCAGACCGTTTCGCTAAAAGCGACACCGTACTAAAACCAGGTAACTTTGAACCCTGGGAGTCTGACCCCACTTTGGATGGCTTTAAGGGCGGTGACCTGGTTGGGGTTATGGAACACCTGGATTACCTGCAGGACCTGGGCATCAATGCCATTTACTTCAACCCAATTTTCCAGTCCGCCAGCAACCATCGCTATCACACGCATGATTACTTCCAGGTAGACCCGCTGCTGGGGGGCAACGACGGCTTCAAGAAACTGCTCAAGGCGGCCCATCAGCGCGGCATCCGCATTGTCATCGACGGTGTTTTCAATCACGCCAGCCGCGGTTTTTACCCGTTCAATCACATCATAGAGACGGAAGGAAGTTCCCCCTACATCGACTGGTTCAATGTGCACGGCTTCCCACTGAACGCCTACGGAGGAATACCAAACTACGATTGTTGGTGGAATTTGCCTGCCCTGCCCAAGCTAAACATCAAAAACCCGCAGGTGCGCAAGTACATCTTTGATATCGCCCGCTATTGGATAAACGAAGGTGTTGATGGCTGGCGGCTGGATGTACCTTTTGAGATCGATGATGACGGTTTCTGGCAGGAATTCCGCCTGGTGGTAAAAAGCACCAACCCGGATGCTTATATCGTGGGTGAAATCCCCTCCATAGCCCAGCGCTGGCTGCATGGGGACCAGTTTGACGCGGTGATGAATTACCAACTTACGCATGCTGCCCTGGCATTTTTTGGCGGCGAGAAGATTGATTTTCCTCTGGCAGTGGATATGATGGGGTTGGAAATGGTTCAACCCATCAACGCTGAGCAGTTTGCCCGACGCACCCAGGAGTTGTTGGAAATTTACCCCAAAGAATGCTCCTACGCGCAACTCAACCTGCTGAGCAGCCACGATATGCCACGCTTCCTTTCGCTTGTCTCCAATGACACCCAACGGCTGGCGCTGGCTTACCTATTCCTCCTGACCTATCCGGGTTCACCCTGCATCTATTATGGCGATGAAATTGGATTGAATGGCGGCCGCGACCCGATGTGCCGCAAAAGCTTCCAGTGGGATCTCAATGTTTGGAATCACGATCTGCACGATTCCATTCGCGACTATAACAATTTGCGTCAGGCTCTGCCAGCCCTGCGCACTGGCGGCTACAACATCCTCCATACCGAAGGCCAGGCGTTTGCCTTCCTGAGACAGGATGAGACCGATAAAGTAGTCGTGGTCATAAACGCCGGCCTGGAGGCCAGCCACTTTGCTTTGGACTTGCAGAATATCCTTACTGAAGGCACTGTGCTGCAAAACCAGTTGGGCAGTGAAACCTTGCATGTGACGAATGGCCAACTGGAGATCACTTGCCCTCCCCTGGGCGGGCAAGTTTTTGCCGCCCTGGACGAGGAAGTCTGAGTTTGAAACAGGCAGCTCATTTCGCGCCGCAAGGCGTCATTTGGGACCTTGATGGCACCTTATTGGATACCGGGGAAGCTCATTATTTAAGCTGGCAGGAAACCTTGAAAGCCTACGGGGTAACCCTCAGCCCCCTGACTTTCAGCGCAGATTTTGGGGGCAACAACCTGCGTTCTCTCACCAAGTGGCTGGGAGTGGTTCCCAGCAAAGTCTTGCTTGCGGAAATCGCGGATAAAAAGGAGGCTCTCTTTCGCACCCATATCCGTAGCCACACGCTCCTCTTTCCGGGGGTGTTGGACTGGTTGGATTATTTTAAGGGCGTTGGAATTCCCCAGGCTTTGGCAAGTTCCGCCCCGATGGAGAACATCACGGTTTCACTGGATACCTACACACTGTGGCCTTATTTTGAGAAGGTTGTTTCAGGCGAAAAACTTGCTTCAAAACCGGACCCGGCTACTTTCCTTGAAGCAGCCAGACAATTGGATATTCAGCCCGATAAATGCCTTGTGCTGGAGGATTCCGAGCCCGGTCTGCTTGGGGCGCACCGCGCAGGCATGCAGGTGATATGCAAATTGGGAACGGTCAATCAAGCGCCAGAATATGCCCTGGGAGCCTTCAAGGAATTTCCACAGGATCCGGCAAGCTATTTCGTCCGGTTAAGGATGTAAAGAGGGGTTTAGCTTTTCAAAAAAGGGATGCTGGCCATGACAATAAAAGCCACAAGTACGATCAACATTCCAACCCAAATTTCTTTCTGAGAACGAGAATCCTTCAGACGCAGCAGACCGTTTTCATTTTGCACTTTCCATTTAGGTCCAGCCAGGATGGCGCAAAACCCGCCGGCAATCAGGCCGCCCAAATGCCCAAAATTGTCAATTGAAGAGTCAGGCATTAACCCGATTGAAAGGTTGATGAAAAGCAGGAAGACAAGGTTCATGATGATGGGCCTGAAGTTTTCCCCAAAGAACTCCTTATTAGTCAACATCAGCACCAAATTAGCGGCCAGGAGCCCAAAAATGGCGGTTGAAGAACCCAGCGAGTTTGACTTGGAGAGCACAAAAGAAAGTACATTCCCGCCGAATGCAGAAACAAAATAAAGTGCAGTGAAGCGGCCGTGCCCGTAAATATTCTCCAGGCGGTTGCCCAAAATGTATAAGGCATACATATTAAACAGCAGGTGGTAGATACTGCCATGCAGGAACGCGGGGGTGATAAACCGCCAGAATTGGCCGCTCAGAATAGCCTGATTGATTTTTCCGCCGTAAATAAAGGGCAGGTCCAGGTTTGTCTGGCTCTGGCTGTAAAGTTGCAAGAGGTAAATTAGGACGCATAAACCCATTAGCACGTAAGTAACCCAGGCCATAGGCTGCCTGGGAGGCTTCTGATTTCTCGTTGGAGCAGATGGCGTAACAGGTGCCGGTATCTCGGCAGCGTCAGGTGTGCCCGTCGGTTCGCCATCGGAGGTTACGGGGTTTTGTTCAGAATTCATAAGGTGACTTTTCTGGGTTTTGTGCGCAGGTGCTCACTGCGAATGATTGCCTGGATATCCTCGATGGTCCTATCCAAATGCTTATCTGAGTTCACCACCAAGTAGTCAAACTCATTCAGGCGGGAATACTCTTCCTCTGCCACGCGCAATCGCAAGGCCAATTCTTCTGAGCTCTCAGAGCGGCGGGCTTGCAGGCGCATCGTCCATTCTTCCTTCGAGGAAGCCGTCAGAAAAATCAGCACCGCATCCGGGATGAGCCGCTTAACGGTCATGGCCCCTTGCACATCCAAACGCATAACCACATCTTTGCCCGACTCAAGGGCTTCATGTACCTGGGATTTTGGAATGCCTTTGTAATCCGAATAGACCCGGGCGTGCTCAAGCAATTCATCCCTGGCAATCATCTCTTCAAAAACCTGGCGGCTGACAAAGAAATAATCTCTGCCATCCACCTCATCTTTACGGGGTGCACGGGAGTTGACGGTGACCACAAAGTGGGTGTTGTGATTGGTGTTTCGAAGAAGGCCCACAACAGCGTCCTTGCCAATGCCAGAAGGGCCGGAAATGACAATGACGAGTGGATGTGTCTGTGCTTCACCGAAAATGAGGTGGCTATTTTTCATGCGCTGATTATAGCCCAAGCGCTTAAGTGATGCCAAATTTTCGAACTTTATTGGTTCAGACGGCTTTGGAGCTCGTTGAAAGACTTGACCGAGGCAATTTTGATCATGAATCGATGAAAATCCTCAAACTGTTTGCGGTACTGCTGCACAACAGGCCCAACGGGGTCATCCCCCGCCGCTCCGCCCCCCGGCGTGTCGTTGTAGGAGCCGTAGAAGGCAAAATAAGCCTGGTTGATTTTGCGCAGGTGGTAACCGTTTTCCCATAAAAAGGTGCGCCGGCTCTCCATATAAGCCTCGGCCTCTTCCACCTTTCCTTCTGCCAGCAGCGCATCCACACGCACACGGGTGGTATGCATCTCCTTGCGGAAATTGAAGCTTTCTTTTTCAGGAACAACTGGTTTTTTAGCGGTGGTGGGTGTATTCTTTTCTTCCGCATGTAAGAACTGTGGATACCAGGTTTTGAGTGTTTGCTGGCTGATTTCCTTACCGCTGATGGAAGCCGTGGTTTCGTTGATAGTGCGCAACTGGTTGGAAGTGAAATAGCGCAATCCCAGGCTGTGGAAAGTCAGCCAGTTATGCGTCCATTCGTGGGAAACGGTTTCCAGCAGCCAAGAGATGTCGCTGGATTGCATCACCATGGTCGGATAGGCACCCAAGCCCCCGATCGGTTCAACGAGGGCAGCCAGTGAAAAATCCCGGAAGATGCCGCTCTCAATCTTTTCTCTCTCCAAAACACTCAGGCCGGGTTCCAGGTTGATCTCAAAAATGGTCGAGATCTCTGTTCTTGGCGAAACAATCAGGTTCATCGGCATTTCGCTGACCTGGTAAAGCACCGGAGGCAGCACCTGGCCGCCCAATCCAAACCCAAGGCTGGCAAGTGACAGTTCTGTCTGGTTCTGGATGACGGGTTCAGCCAACCTGGAAAGCACCTGGAGCTCACCTGTCTTCCGATCCAGGGCTTGCGTGAGTTCAGGTACCTTCAGTTTATCTGCCGTGTTTGGCGAAGCGGAGGCATTCCTGAGGTCGGTTTCCAGCTGGTTTTGCTCGCGAACAGTCAGCAAATAACTATTAACCACTCGCGTTTGCTGATCGGAATTGAGTAATTTTTCTGCTTTTGTGGCTGCCTGGACAGCCTTTTGAAAAAAGGCGTCAAGTTCCCATTCCAGGTAATCGAACTCGTACGAGCGTGAGAAACGCCTGATTTGATCATTCTGACCGACAGAACCAACGTTGGCGGCCCCCAACAGCACTGCGCAAATCACGCATGCCAGCAGCACGCTCAGAACACGGTTAAGTACCTGGGTTCGATTCAACATGCCCTGATTTTAACATCTTCCCGCGGAGCCTTATTTACCAACGAGTCTTGTCAAATGTTCACGGTTGGGTTTACAAAATTTAATGCATATTCTCACTTCACCGTATAATTGCTAAAACCTTTGGAACCTCCAATATTTTGACATGACCACTACGGCGAGCTAAGAAATGCCAAAGGTTAAGGATAACAAATGGAAAATAATAAATCCCGCACCTGGATCATCATTCCGATCGTCCTGGGAATTCTGACTATTTTTTGTTGCTGCTGCATTATTTTCGGTATCGGTATTTTTCGCTGGATTCCACAAGTGTTGGGAACCCAAACGCCCGGCACAAACCTGCCCGGCTTGAGCCTTACACCGCAAACCGATTGGCTGGCTACCCCGCAATCGGGCTGGTTGGCCAACCCCGAGAGCGTGGTGCCAATGCCACCCACAGTGGCAACCCAAAGTTCTGAGCCCATGCTGCCGACTGATAAGGGCGTTTTGGATCGCGCGGAGCAGACCTTGAAGACCTTGCAAGAAGTCATTATCCCCAGCAACGATCCCATCGATCTGGCCAACCGGTTGGGCGGAAAGATAAATGTCCCCAGCCAGTTTATAGACACCAACGCGCCTTATGCCATTGGAGCACAGAAAAAATTCTGGGTTACCAACGTGGATACGAACGAAAATTTCAAAATTGATGCCACGTTGCGCTACGTTGGTGAAAATATCTATTTTTGGATCCAGGATGACGTGCAATACAAAGAAGTTGAACTGAAGAGCGCGGCCAGCCTCTTCGACAAACAATACATTCCTACTGATCGAGCCTTCTTTGGTTCGGAATGGAACCCGGGTGTGGATGGCGACCCGCGCATCTATGTGCTTTATGCTGGCGGCCTGGGCTATAATCTGGCCGGTTATTTTTCCTCGGCCGATGAGCTGCACCCGGATGCCCACCCTTATTCCAACGCGCACGAAATGTTCCTGATCAACTCGGATAATGTCAGCCTGGGTGAGGATTACCTGCACGGTACCATGGCACACGAATTTCAGCATATGATCCATTGGTTTCAGGATAAGAACGAAGAAACCTGGATGAATGAAGGGTTCTCCATGCTCGCCGAGCACGTCAACAAGCTGGATGCCGGGGGCTTTGATTATGAATTTGCCGCTGAGCCAGACCTGCAATTGACCGATTGGGGTGAAGATGTCGGTAAGAACGGTCCGCATTACGGCTCGGCCTACCTCTTTATGGTTTATTTCCTGGACCGTTTTGGTGAAGACGCCACCAAGGCCCTGGTTGCTGAGAAAGAAAACGGCTTAACCAGCGTGACTAAAGTTATGAAGGACTTAAACCTCCTCAATCCCAGCTCTGGCAAGCCCTACACCGGCGTTGAAGTCTTCAGGGATTGGACAGTAGCCAATATCCTCCAAGACCCCAACATTGAAGGCGGACGTTTTGATTACACTTCCTACAATCCGCCTTCTTTCACCAGCCAGAATGATGTCGCTACCTGCCCCCAGCAGTTCAACACCTCAGTATCTCAATTTGGCACCCAGTATTTCGATCTGAAATGCACGGATGTGCAGTCTCTCTCTTTTACCGGCACCAATTTGGTTAAATTATTACCGCTTTCAGAGGTCCCATCCGGCGATTACTTCCTTTGGTCCAATGCAGCTGATGAATCCAATTCACGCCTCACCCAAACTTTTGACCTCAGCAAGACAAGCGGCAAGATCAGCCTGAACTTCAAAATTTGGTATGAATTGGAAAAGGATTACGATTTTGCCTTTGTCTCCGCTTCTACCGACGGCAAGACCTGGAAGATATTGAACTCCCGCACCTGCACCACGGATAACGTCAGCGGCAACAGTTACGGCTGCGGTTGGAATGGAAATTCAAATGCCTGGATAGATGAAAGCGTGGACCTCTCCGAGTTTGCTGGTAAGCAAGTTACCGTGCGCTTTGATTACGTTACCGACGCGGCCGTGAACCTGAACGGACTGGCGCTTGATGATATGCGTTTAGCAGCCATTGGTTACAGTTCGAATTTTGAAGCCGATGAGGGCGGCTGGCAAGCGGAGGGCTTTGCCCGGGTTACCAACTACCTGCCGCAGGAGTTCATTCTTTCAGTGATTTATGAAGGTTCTCGCGGCAAGGTTGAGCAATTCAGCATAAGCCCGGAAGACAAATTTACGTTACCCGTCAATTTTGATTCACGAACAGAAAAGATTATTATTTCAATTTCCGGTACCACCCCGATTACCAGAGAAAAAGCTGATTTTTCGCTTGGGTTTAAGTAAGGGGACGTAAATATTCCCCCACAAAAACAAAAAAAACTGGCCAAATTGTTTTGGCCAGTTTTTTGCTTAAGAAATCTTAGAGGCTTCCAATGGCATCCACGACATTTTCGTAGATATTGAAGTAAGGCAGAATGCCAATCAGGTCCATCGAATCCTTGACGTTATCATTGACACCAGACAATGTTAATTCGCTGTTGACTTTCTTCAGCTCTTTTTGTGCCCGGATAATCGTCCACCAGCCTGCAGATGAAACAAAGTCGATATCAGCCATATCCAGCACAATCCCTTTATTGGAAGGAATCAGTTCGCTGAGGGCTTTTTCGAGATCAGGAGAAGTGGCACTGTCAATGCGGCCGAGGCCTTTGACAACGGTACAGCGTTTGTAATCAGTAATCTTAAATTCCATTTTATCCTCGTATCTTTTGGCTACAATGGTCAAATTATAACAAAAATTATCCTCAGGTTTAGCCAATTTGCCACACAAACCCAATAATGTATAATAACTCCCGATGAAATACTATATTTGGACAGAAGGCTGCCAGATGAATGTGGCCGATTCAGCCCGCTTGGCACGCGCGCTGAGCCAATTGCAATACACAGAAGCCAGCAAGGCAGAAGAAGCCGACCTGATAGTTTTGAATACCTGCGTGGTCCGCCAGAGCGCGGAAGATAAAGCGCTTGGCCGACTCAACTCCATCAAGCCGCTCAAAAGCAATAATCCCAGGTTGGTGATCGCGCTTATGGGCTGCCTCATTGGCGTCCAGGGTAACCCGGCTATGCAGAAACGTTTTCCCTGGGTGGATGTCTTTTCAGCTCCTTCCGACCCGGAACCCATCTTGAATTTCTTGGAGAGACAGCAGGATCAAACCTTAGCCAGTTCCTGGCGGGAGGATGTGGATACCATTCTGGATGAAGAATTCGGTTTGAGTGCCAACGCGAGTGGACGTCAAATTTCTGAAAATCTGCCAATTGTCTTGGGTTGTTCCCATGCCTGTGCCTATTGCGTAATCCCTGCGCGCCGCGGCCGGGAAGTGAGCCGGGATGCCAGGAAGATTCTTAATGAAGCCCGTACCATGGTGGCTGAGGGCGTTAGAGAAATTGTGCTGCTGGGTCAAATTGTGGACCGCTACGGCCTGGATAAAGCGGGCAGCCCCCTCTTGCCGGAACTGATGGAGGAAATTGCCACTATTCCGGGTTTGTTGCGCCTGCGCTTCCTCACCTCCCATCCCGATTGGATGAGCGATGACCTGATTGATACCGTTGCCCGCGTGCCCAAAATCATGCCTCATATCGAAGTGCCCATTCAGGCTGGTGATGACCAAATCCTGATGGATATGCGCCGGGGCTACTCGCAAGTTCAGTACCGCGAGTTGGTGGCCAAACTGCGCCAGCGCATACCGGGGGTTTCAATTGCCACCGATATCATTGTCGGCTTCCCGGGTGAGAGCGAAACGGCTTTCATGAGAACATACACTCTGCTGGACGAACTCAAATTGGATGTGGCCCATCTGGCGCGCTACTCACCCCGCCCAAACACTTACTCGCAACGCTTTCTGGAAGATGATGTGCCTGCGGAAGAAAAAATGCGTCGCTTCCGGCTGCTGGAGACTCTCCAGGAGGGCATAACTGCGGGGCTTAACCAGGCATACTTGGGGCAGGAAGTACCGGTACTTTTTGAGGGCAAAGCCAAGAACCGCTGGCGCGGCCGCACACCTACCAACCGGCTGGTTTTCGTGGAAAGTGAACGCGACTTGCGCGGCTTGGAGTTGCCTGTGAAGATTAACTGGGCTGGCCCCTGGACATTGTTGGGGGAACTGGCTTAATTAATTCAGGAACATAACAAGCAGATAGCCACGCTTAACTTTATATTGTCATTAGTATGTTTATGAGTGAGGGGTCTAGAATAGAAAGGACACGGCAGATCGGTTGTCATTTGGTCAAACAGACCGTTTCAGAGCTAAGATCGCCGTGTCCTGACACGTGGTACCCGAACAGT
>Ga0209429_10000908_pt1 | contig 19147 bp, 16 predicted proteins | sample BarGraNGADG00212_3_FD_184493 | JGI IMG/M metagenome (GOLD analysis project Ga0209429, IMG submission 184493) | Arctic peat soil microbial communities from Barrow, Alaska - Barrow Graham LP Ref core NGADG0004-212 (SPAdes) (version 2) | ecosystem: Environmental > Terrestrial > Soil > Wetlands >...
GAAGTAATAGCAAAAGGTAAATTGATCGGCCAGGGAAACACGGCGGAAATTTTTGAATGGGGCAATCATAATGTATTAAAATTATACCGCCGCGGTTTGCCTGAAGATTTTTGTATCAATGAGTTTGAAATAACCAGGTATGCTTATGAACATTTGAAAATCGCACCCAAGCCAATGGAATTGATCCATATAGACGACCGATTTGGTGCCGTCTATGAGCGCGTGAGCGGGAAAACCATGTTGAAGCTCTTATTGTCGCAGCCATGGAATCTGGGAAAATATTCCAGAATGCTTGCGCACTGCCATGCGGCAATACAAAAAAAGACGACCCTTTCAGCAAGAACGGTGAAAGAAAAGCTAAGACGGGATATAGAAAATGTGTCAGTGCTGACTTTAGAGGAAAAGCAATCGATAAATGAGTATCTCGATACTTTGCCCGATGGTGACTGTATCTGCCATTTTGACTTTCACCCCGATAACATCATGGTTCAGACCGGTCAATATTATGTCATTGATTGGATGACCGGGTGTGTGGGAGATCCGTTATCTGATGTTGCACGTACGGCGCTCATCTTAAATTATGGCGAGATTCCAAGAGCACCGTTACCGGTCAAGGCATTGGTCAAAGTATTGCAGAAGAGAATTTTTAAAATATATATATCGGAATATATTAAGCTGACAGGTTCCCGTCTTTCGGATATTCAGAAATGGGAGATGCCTCTTGCCGCTGCACGGTTATGCGAGCGGATTCCCGAAGGAGAATCAAGAAAACTTCTGCAGGTAGTAAATAGAGAGCTCAACAGGAAGAGCAAGGTCTGAATGGCAAAAGGAGGATATCATGCAGCAAATTGAGAATAGAAGAAGTATCCGGGCTTATCTGAATAAAAAAATCGAAAAAGAGAAGCTGCTTCAAATATTAGAAAGCGCAAGATTAGCACCTTCCGGCAGCAATACGCAGCCCTGGACGTTCATCGTTGTGGAATCGGATGACACGAAAGAAAAACTATCAATTGCTGACCATAATCAAAAATGGATGCTGACAGCACCGGTGTTTATTGTGTGTGTCGCAGATATTCGATGCCGGATTGCGACGGATACCAAAGTCAGACTGGATGAGGACAGTGCTGAACCGGAACTTAAGCTGATCATTCGGGATACATCGATTGCGATTGAACATCTATTGCTTGAAGCGGAACATCTGGGGCTGGCGACCTGCTGGACCGCCTGGTTTGAGCAAGATGCTGTCAGACCTATCATGGACATTCCGGAGGATAAGTATGTGTGCGGCATTATTACATTGGGATATGGTGATGAAATTCCGGCACAACGGCCGAGAAAAGCATTGCAGCAAATCGTTCGATACGAAAAATGGTGATAAAATTGTAAGAAATTAAGTCCAATGATAGTTAATTAATTATTTGAGCGATGCATGAGAGGAAGGCAACATGGGTATTTTTCATCGATTCAATGTGAAACACGAGAAAAAGGTTATGGACTTATATACCGAACGGGAACTTGATGAGTACGAAGCCTATATTCAGGAAAAATTCGGAAAATGTGAAAAGGTTCTTCACGAAATCGTTTCTACGGATATCCACTTAGATATTCTCATAGTCCCTCCAACTGATGATAGCCCTTTCTATAAGTTAATTACAATGGGCATAGGTGCCTATCGTATGAGTGTGCCTAAAGAAGTAAGCGGTTATGAATTGGAACATACGGAGTTAATTGTATATCTACCGGAAGATTGGAATTTGAGTTCAGATGATGAAAAAGATTATTGGCCGATTCGTCTTTTGAAGATAATCGGACGAATTCCCATCAACCTCAGTAGATACGCTGCTTAATTTATTCCCGGACGAAGAAGTTCTTCCGGTCATTCATATCAATCGGAAAAACTATTGTAAATCGTAATCGTATGACTCCTCATTCTCCATTTGCGTCAGGCACCAGAATGGAAAAATTCAGACCGTACGTTGCTTCCATGGCGCCATTGATTTTTCTTTCTGATGTTTTTCTAATCAGCGACGATTTTTCCAATGTTCTGATACATCTGTACATTGCTGCCTGGGGGATATCAGGAAGCTTGGTCATTCGTTTTTTCACCGACGCGTCCCTTTCGCCGAGAGCTGCGGCAATGAGAAACCGGTAAAGATTCAGGACAAAGCAGTACGGACTCTATAGGAATCCGCATGCGGATGCATTATTATATTCATTATGAAGTCGCCAATAATTGCAACAAAACTATATAGGCCGCCTGTAAGACCGGAGGTTATCCATCGGCCTCATCTGACCGCGCGCCTTGACGAAGGATGGCATAGACAGCTGACCCTCATCTCCGCACCGGCCGGTTTTGGCAAAACTACGCTTGTCAGTGAATGGCTTGCCGGGAGCGGCCTGCCTGCCGCATGGCTGTCGCTTGATTCTAAAGACAATGACCTCACACGATTTTTGATATATCTTGTTTCTTCCCTGAAAACAATTCCAATCAATTTGGGAGACAGCTTATTGGGAGTGCTCGAATCCCCCCAGCCGCCGTCATCCGAATTTGTTCTGACCATGCTGCTTAATCAGATATCCTCCGTTCCGGATCACTTCTGTCTGGTCCTGGATGACTACCATAATATTGACAGCAAAACGGTCAGCGACGCACTTGCCTTTCTGCTGGATCACCTGCCGCAGCAAATGCATCTGGTTATCGTCACCCGCGAGGATCCACCGCTGCCTTTGGCACGGCTGCGCGCACGCGGACAGTTAACTGAACTTCGTGCTGCAGACCTTCGATTTTCCTTCTCTGAATCTGCCGGGTTTTTGAACCGGGTGATGGGTCTTCATCTTTCCGATAAAGATATTTCCGATCTTGAGAATCGTACCGAGGGCTGGATTACCGGACTGCAGCTTGCCGCACTTTCTATGCAGGGGAAGACCGATAACGCAGAATTCATTCATGCTTTCACAGGCAGCCACCGCTTCGTGCTGGACTATCTGATTGAAGAAGTACTGCAAAAACAACCCGGAAATGTGCAGTCTTTTCTGCTTCACACATCGATCCTTGAACGCATGAGCGGCCCGCTTTGCGATGCTGTACTCCTTGATCCATCAGCTTCCGGACAGGAAACCCTTGCATATCTTGATCGTGCCAACCTGTTTATTGTCCCTTTGGATACCGAGCGGCGCTGGTACCGTTATCACCATCTTTTTGCCGAACTGCTGCGGCAGCGGCTGCATCAAAGCACATCTTCGGGGCATGACGCGGGCGGCATCGCAGAATATCACATCCGCGCCAGCCGGTGGTTTGAAGACCATGACCTGGAGGTTGAAGCTTTTCAGCATGCAGTTGCTGCCAATGATATCGAGCGCGCCGAACGCCTGATGGAGGGTGGGGGGATGCCCTTGCATTACGGCAGTGTGGTGACTGCTATCCTGAGCTGGCTTACGTCGCTGCCGGAAACAGTTCTGGATGCCAGACCCCTGTTACGGGTGAGGACTGCTACGCTGCTTCTGGTTACCGGACAGCAGACCGGCGTGGAAGAAAAACTTCAGGCAGCGGAGACCGCCATAGCTGCCTCCGGGAAGGGCACAGGACCGGATGACAGGACCCGCGATCTGATCGGACAAATTGCCGCGGCCAGAGCTACGCTGGCGTTCACCCGCTATCAGCCGGAAAAAATGATCACCCAGTCGCGCCGCGCACTGGAATATCTGCTCCCCGGCAATCATCCTTTCCGCTTTACCGCAAATTGGTTGATGGGGATGGCCTGCCTATTTCAGGGAAAACGTGCCGCAGCCGTCCTGGTCGTTGCCGAAGCCTTATCTATCGCCCGGGCAACCGGGGATATTCACAATACGATACTCGCTTCTACCTCCCTGGGTCAGATACAGGAATTGGAGAACCGATTCTGCCTGGCGGCCGGGACCTACCGGAATATTCTAACGCTGGCCGGTGACTATCCGTCTCCGGCTGTATGTGAAGCCTATCGCGGTCTGGCTCATATATCTTATGAACAAAACGACCTGGATGCCGCCGGACTATATGGGCAGCAAAGCCTGCAGCTTGCCCGGCAGTATGACCGGCTTATTGACAGGTATGTAATAAGCGAGGTTTTTCTTGCCCGCCTCAAGCTCGCCCGTGGTGATGCGGCCGGTGCTTCGGCTATGCTGGCGGAGAGTTGGAAGTCCGTACAACAGTATCATTTTGTGCAGAGGATACCGGAGGCAGCCGCCGCACAAGTGCTGGTGCTTCTTAGACAGAACAATCCGGCGGCAGCGGCTTTGCTTGCTGATACATACGATCTCCCTGTGAGCCGTGCAAAAGTCTATATGTATGAAGGCCGCGCGTCCGAAGCGCTTGCACTTCTAAGACCTCTGTATGATCAATTTGCGCAAAAAGGCTGGCAGGACGAAATGCTGAAGGTTATGGTCCTTATAGCCGTGTCATACCATATGCTTGGCGAAAGCAGCATGGCTTTCCAATGGCTGGACAAATCTCTTGCAATGGCAGAACCGGAGGGATTCATTCGTCTTTTTATAGATGAAGGCGCCCCGATGGCCAGGCTGCTTACTGATGCAGCCGGACATACGAAAATGTCAGATTATACAGCCGGACTGCTGGCCGCCTTTGCATGCGAACTGCAAACAAATGATAAAAACCAAGGGGTTCCCAAGGCATCCACGATTCAATCCTTACGGGAGCCGCTGAGTCAAAGGGAACTGGAAGTATTGCGCCTTGTTGCCCTTGGATTTTCAAATAATGAGATCTGCGGGAAACTTTTTCTTGCTCTGAATACGGTAAAGGGACACAATCGAAGAATTTTCGAAAAACTTCAGGTGCAGAGGCGCACCGAAGCTGTGGCCCGTGCACGCGAAATGGGCCTGATATAGGTTCTGTTGATGATTTACTTTTCCTTATCATTTCAATAACTTAAAACAATACCTTAAAACAACACCTCCGGCAGCACTTTAGTGTCTGTGCGGTACAGAGCTCCCCGATTTATAATTTGGACATTGGGAAGCCTGTTTCGTATATATTTGCGGCTTCAAAGAGGTGCAAAGTGATTTTACGCAAAAACAAAAAAATGCCTGTTCCGGATCAGCCGTCTGTCTTTCAAATCAGGATCAGGGGTCATCTGGACATTCAATGGACCGATTGGTTTGACAAAATGGCCATAACGCTTGAAGAGGATGGGGATACCCTGCTGACTGGCCCGGTTCCAGATCAGCCTGCGCTGCATGGACTTCTGAAAAAAGTGCGTGATCTGGGACTGACTTTAGTCTCTGTTAATCCGGTTTTGCCCGATTACGAGGTTAGTTCAGTCAACAGGAAGAAAAGGAGAAAGTTATGAACAAAGGTATAAAAAGCAACAGAATGGATACACGGTTTAAACTCTCGCTTTTATGGATATTTTTACTGCTCAATATGGCTTATGCGGATATCCTTTCCTTGATGGACGCCACTTCGCCAATCAGAAAAATAATGGCTGGAGCTCCTATGCCATCGGGAGGGCTGCTGGCAGGTGCAATCGTGATGGAAACAGCGATCATCATGATCCTTCTATCCCAGATATTGAAGCGAAATGCAAATCGCTGGGTTAACATGATCATTGGTTTGTTCAATATTGTATACATCGTTACAGGCGGGCATGGTTTGTACTATGTGTTTTTTACATCAATAGAAGTTGCAAGTATATTGTTGATTATCTGGTTTGCATGGAAATGGCCAAAACCTCAAGTGGAAGCCGTTTTACCGGACGATGAAGGAGTACTATTATGATTCCGAATAGTAAGGACCTAAGACGGGCCGGGCTCCTGTACCTCGCGTTTATCATAACATGTATCTTTGCCGGGGTTGTCCGTTCCAATCTGATCGTATATGATGATGCCTCAAAAACAGCCGATCTTCTTAGAAATTCTCAGTGGCTGCTTCGTATTAGTTTTATTGACGATCTGGTCTCTGCTGTTCTTTTCCTTCTGTCAGCCTGGGCCCTCTATGTAATTATGAAGCCGGTTCATAAGAACCTTGCCCTGCTGTTTCTTCTGCTCAACGCTGCAGGAGTGGCCGTGCAGTGCCTGAGCTTACTGTTCCTGTCTGCCCCGGTGCTGATAAGCGGCAGTGCAGATATTCAGAAGGCATTCCAGCCTGATCAAATCGATGCCCTGAATCTGCTGTTTCTCAACCTTTACAAAAACGGTTTTACCATAGCCCAGATTTTCTACGGCACATGGCTTTTGCCTCTCGGTTTGCTGGTTTACAGGTCAGGTTTCCTTCCGAAATGGATTGGGATACTGCTTATGGCTGACTGTGCCGGCTGCCTGCTATGGTTTTTCCAGTTTTTCCTTCTGCCTGATTATGGCGTCATTACCTATCCGGGACTCGCGATTGGCTTCATCGCGGAATTTTCACTGGGCTTATGGCTTCTGATCAAGGGTGTAAATACTGTGGGAAACAGAGAAAAAACATAGCAGAACATGTGCGAAAACGAATCCTGGAAAGGAGTTCAATATGGAAACCCGGACTACAGATCAACGCAAACGACAGAAATCATTCCGGTTCAACATCGGCGTCGTGTTTAATGCAGTAAGATTTCTTTTTCTTGGATGCAGCATTGGTTATTTATACAAAAGACGAATCTATTTATATGCAATTGCAATGTTGTGCAAAGAGAGCGGTTGATACCGCTCTTTTTGCATGGTACTAACAAGCATGGAATATGGTTATCAATATGGTATGATTGGTTTATTATCTAAATAGATAAACCTGACAGGTCAAATTCAACTCTCTTCAACCGATCTGATTATAAATACAGATAATGATTTGGAATTAGCAATGCATTTTTTATGTATTTTTTCGGGGGGAAAATTATGTATAAGGTTTTTCTGGTGGAAGACGAAATTGTTATACGAGAAGGTATCAAGAACAATATTCATTGGGAAGAAGAAGGATTCAAAATTGTCGGGGATGAAAGTGACGGCGAATTGGCATATCCGATGATTCTGCGGGAACAGCCGGATATACTGATTACTGATATTAAAATGCCGTTCATGGACGGTCTTGAGTTAAGCAAACTTTTAAAGAAAGATATGCCGCAATTGAAAATTATTATTATCAGCGGATATAGTGATTTTGGATATGCACAGCAGGCCATTGATATTGGTGTCTGCGAATATCTGCTCAAACCGGTTACATCCAGCAAGCTGGTGGCTTCTGTGAAAAATGCGGCTGCAGCAATTGAAAAGGAACGTAAGGAAAAAGGGATACTGGAACAGTATCAGCTTTTGGTTTATCAGAAGCAGGGCGAAAGAAGAAAAGATTTTTTCGAAGCTTTAGTCAGCGGGGGAATGTCTCTTTCACAGATTATTGAAAAGGAAGAGGAACTTGGCATCAATATGATGGCAAGTGCATTTTGCGTTTTACTTTTTCAATTCAAAGTTCCGGAGGATATGTATGAATATTCGAATGAAATCGTGCAGTGTGAAGTAAAAATGACGCAGGTTCTGCGTCAATTTCCTGATGTAAAAGTATTTGAACGTGGTATGGATGGGTGGGCTTTTATCATTCTGGGCGAAAATGAAGTGCAGATTAACGAATTGACCCGGGAGCTGTGTGATTTACTTATCCATATCTGTGATGGCAAGGCACATTATTTTGGTGGAATTGGCAGAAGTGTTCATCGTGTCCGCGACTTGCAGCAGTCCTATCTCGATGCCAACAGTGCATTTTCCCTGCGCTATTTCCAAAGCAAGGATCAGTTTTTATCCTATAATGATGTGCGTAATATGAAGGCGCAGATAGGAAGCGGGATTCATGTCAGCGAGTTGAACCTTGAGAAGCATGACAGGGATCTGTTGGAAGACTTCTTAAAAAGGGGCACGATACACGATGTTGATGAATTTGTAGACAGCTATTTTGACGGATTCGGTACCAATGCCATGAGTTCAGCCCTTTTTCGGAATTACATCATATTGGATGGATGTTCTGTTATCATGAAATTCATTAAAGCTTTTAAGTTTCCAAAGGAAATGATAGACAACAGCCTTAAGAGCATGAATAGCATCACTGATCAGCTTTCAAGCCTCGAGAACTGTTCGCAATTTTACAAATCAATCCTGAAGGAAGCCATTGATCTGCGCAATAAGAACAGTCAGAGAAGATATGCCGCTCTTATCGAACAGGCAAAGGAATATATGCATCTCCAATTTGTCATGAGTGATCTATCTCTGGACAAGGTTGCCTCAACGGTTAATGTCAGCCCTAATTATTTCAGTTCGCTTTTCAATCAGGAAACCGGAATGACCTTTATCGAATATCTGACCGATATACGTATGGAGAAGGCGAAAGAATATTTGCGGTGTTCGGGCAAAAAGATAACGGAGATTGGAATTCTGGTAGGATATCAGGATTCACATTATTTCAGTTATATATTCAGAAAGACACAGAATTGCACACCGTCGGAATACAGGCTGAAGGGTACATGTGAAGCATGAAGAACAATAGTAATGGCAAACCAATCAAATACCCGCTGCGGCTGAAGCTCTCCATAGTAGCTGCTGTCATCATCATACCGATGATTATTCTCTCGATTTACCAGATTGCGGCACTGCATGATTATAGTACGGCCTATGATACGATTGTCCGAAGGATTACTTCAGCTAATAACTATAACCTCAATTTCAAAGATGAAATGGACGAAAGTATGTATAAGATCGTCGTAGAAGCAGAAACTTTTGGATCCATTGATCAAAACAGCGATCTGAAAAATCCATATACGCTGATTGCAGACGCAAGAGTCAATTTTACGTATCTGCGGGAGATAACATCGAGTCGGCAAAGTCTTGACTGGATTAACCGTATTCTTCTTAATCTTGATACCCTGGAGGCCAGAATCAATGAAATACGGGATAATCTGAAGCAGCCGGGCCACTATGAGAAAAACATTGAAATGCTGGAATCTGATATCTATATTCTGACTGAATTGTTTCAGGAAGAAATCCAGTATTACATCTATTATGAGACACAGAATTTCGAAGAGATAAGACAGAGTCTTAATGAGCAGGTAACGAATGTCATTATCACAATGATAGTGGCATTGTCCTCCATTATTGTTGCATCCGTAGTGGTGAATATCCGTGTAACAGAGAGCATTACCAAACCCATAAGGATGTTATGCGATAAGACGGCTATGGTAGCCGGGGGAGATTTTACAACGAGGACTTCCTGTGAGAGTCATGATGAACTATCAATATTGTCCGATAGTTTTAATGATATGGCTTTCAAACTGGAGCAGCAGGTGAGAAGCATCAGGCTCGAACAGGAGAACTTAAGGCACATGGAATCCAAGCTCCTGCAGTCACAGATTAATCCTCATTTTCTATATAACACATTAGATACAATTATCTGGCTGATAGAAGCAAATAAAAATGAAGAAGCAATCAATATTGTTGTATCCCTTTCCGACTTTTTCAGGGTTGTTGTGAGCAAGGGAAAAGATTTCATTACGATTCGTGAAGAGGAAATACATATCAAAAGTTACCTGGAGATACAACAGTCCCGATACAAAGATATTCTGGATTATGAGATTCATATCCCGGAGGAATTGTATGGATATCAGATACTCAAGATGACGCTGCAGCCGCTCGTTGAAAATTCCATATACCATGGCATTAAAATGGTAAGGGCAAAAGGGAAAATATTGGTAACAGGTGAAATGAAGGACGGGATTATCTGCTTCCACGTGATTGATAACGGAATAGGAATGGATGAAGAGGAGCTAATTGCTTTAAGGAAAGAAATTGAACTGCCGGGCAACGAGCAGAGCACCGGTTTTGGTCTTGCCAATGTTGATAAGCGGATCAAATTGAACTATGGCAATACGTATGGACTGGATATACAAAGCAAAAAAGGTGAAGGCACAGATACTACAATTAAAATCCCGGCAAGACTTATGGAGAATGAACGAATTGAGGTAGGACATGAAAAAATATTTTAAAATCATAATAGGTGTTTTCTTTATCGGCCTGATCGTGCTTGCCAGTTGCAGTCTGAGTCCGTTAAAAAATCTTCAGAATAATGAAGTGGAAAGTACAGCTCCTATTGATTCCAACTTGATTATTGTTGGTTTCTCCCAGCTCGGTTCAGAATCTGACTGGCGCACGGCAAATACGAAATCCATCCAGAATGCGCTTATAGAAAAGAATGGGTTTTCATTGATTTTTTCGAATGGAAGACAGAGTCAGGAAAATCAGATTAAGGATATCCGGAGCTTTATTTTTCAGGAGGTGGATTATATATTAATTGCACCGGTAACGGAAACCGGATGGGATACGGTACTGACGGAAGCAAAAGAAGCCGGTATTCCCGTTATCATTGTAGACCGAATGATTGACACGGAAGATGATAGTCTTTACGTAGCATGCGTGGGTACGGATAAATATGCAGAAGGCATAAAAGCAGGACGGTGGCTGGAAAAATATTTGATGGAAGAAAATATCGGGAATGCCGATTCACAGGGTAACGAATCAGTAACGGCAGCAGCAGGATCGACGGAGGAGACGGGACAAAATACGGATACAATCAATATCGTTGTCCTTGAGGGTACATTGAACTCAACGGCTCAGATCGGACGTTCACAGGGATTTGCGGATATAGCCAAAAATCATGAGGATTGGAAAATTCTCGCACAGGAAGACGGAGATTTTACCAAAGCAAAGGGCAAGGAAATTATGGCGAAGTATTTGCAGGAATTTGATGATATTGATGTGTTGGTTTCGCAGAATGATGATATGACGTTTGGTGCCATAGAGGCCATACAGGAAGCCGGACTAACCTGCGGGGTAAACGGTAAAATCAAAATCATTTCCTTTGATGCGGTTTCAGAGGCCTTTGATAAAATGGAAGCCGGATTAATTGATGCAGATATTGAATGCAATCCTTTACAGGGACAACTGATTGCCCAGATAATCACGCGTCTGGAAAAAGGGGAAGCGGTTGATAAGGTGTCCTATGTGGATGGCAAGACTTTTGAAGCGGAAAATGCCAGCATTGATCGTATCGGGCGGAGCTATTAGGCTTCACTGTCACGGCTATGTATTGAAAACGAATATCCTGCTTATATGTAATAGTCTGTAATGCAGCATGCGCGATTCAATAAGAAATCAAACAAAATTCATAGGAATCTTAACCAATAACGAATTGAAAAGGAAACACAGTAAAAAAAACTACAAAGACAGGAATAATTTCCGTATTTTTGTCGGGAGGGGTTTTATATACTTCAACTACACATATGCAAACCATTCAGGGTTAAAATGTAGGAGGAGATATCTATGAAGAAATTGCTATCACTGGTTCTGGTACTGTCACTTGCGTTCTCGCTTGCAGCATGCAGCGGAGCAGCTACACCGACAACGGCGGCCACTACAGCCAAAACAGACACAACCGTTGCTGCGACGACTACAGCAAAAACAGAAGATACAACAGCTGCTACGACAGCAGGCAAGAAAATTGTTGTTGGTGTAGTACAGACAAACGCAAACGAGTCTGACTGGCGTACAGCAAACACAAAGTCATTTACAGAGGCTTTCGCAGCAGCAGGCTTTGAGATGAAGATGGTTTTTGGCGAGGGCGACCATGCCAAACAGATCTCACAGGCACAGCAGCTCATCCAGGAAGAAGTTGACTATCTTGTTGTCTTAGGACTTCAGTCAGCAGGCTGGGAAGATGTAGCAAAAGCTGCTAAAGAAGCCGGAATACCCTTCATTATGGCTGACCGTAAACTTGATCTGTCTGAGGATCTTTACACCGCAATGGTTTGCTCCGATTTCGCAGCTGAAGGTACAAAAGCTGTTGATTGGCTGAAGACACAGGCGCTTAAGGATTACAATATTGTTGTACTTGGCGGAGACACAGGATCTTCCGCTCAGCTCGGCCGCTCCAAAGCTATTGAAGACGGCGCAAAAGCCAACAGCTGGAAGATCGTATTTAACCAGAACATGAAGGGCTGGGATGAGACTCTTGCCAAGCAGGCTGTCGCTGATCTTATCGCTTCCGGAACAAAATTCAACGTTATTTATGCTGAGAACGACAACATGGCTCGTGGCGCATGCGCTGCTATGGACGCTGCCGGTATTACATACGGCAAGACCGGTGACGTTAAGGTTATCGCTTTTGATGCAAACAAATGGGCTCTTCAGAACGTTCTCGACGGCAAATTCAACCTTGACGTAGAGTGCAATCCTCTCCACGGACCTCGTATTGTTGAACTCATCAACAAGCTTGCAGCCGGTGAAACTGTTGAGAAGAATGCCTATGTTAAAGAAGAAATGTTTGACACGGCTACCATCACACAGGCAATTGTTGATGCACGTCAATATTAATTGAGTAATTATTCATTCTATTTGAACCCGGCGGCTTTACGCTGGCAAGCAAGGTAAGATATTGATCAAAATGCGCGGCGTCAAGTATGTGGATATTGTTCGCAGATCTTGGCGCCGCGTATTTGTTAAATCACAGAAATGACAGGTTGTTGTCCGGATATCGTATCTGATCGGAGGTTTGAGTATTATTACTATGAAAGACACAGTACTTACAATGCGGAATATTGATAAAAGCTTTCCTGGTGTAAGGGCCCTGCGGAATGTGGATTTTACTTTGTGTAAAGGAGAAATCCACGCTTTGATGGGAGAAAACGGTGCCGGAAAGTCTACCTTAATTAAGGTTTTGACCGGAGTCTATTTAAAGGATGCCGGAGAAATCCATATTGAAGGAATAGATAAGCCAATTCATATAAAAGCTCCTCAGGAGGCACAAAAACTCGGGATAAGCACGGTATATCAGGAAATTACATTGTGCCCGAACCTGACGGTTGCTGAAAATCTGTTTATTGGCAGAACCAATGATGTATTCGTCGATTGGAAGAAGAATAACAGCAGGGCAGAAAATATTCTCAAAGGTCTAGGGATATCGGCAAAGCCAACGCAGCAACTGTCAAACTGCTCGATAGCGGTTCAGCAGATGGTAGCGATTGCCCGTGCCGTTGATATGGAGTGCAAGGTGCTGATACTTGATGAGCCTACCTCATCGCTGGATGAGCAGGAAGTCGCCAAACTGTTTGCACTGATGCGTGAGCTTAGAGACAGAGGGGTAGGCATTATATTTGTCACTCATTTCCTTGATCAGGTGTACCAGCTATGCGATAAAATTACCGTTTTGCGCAATGGCGAGCTTGTCGGGGAATATCAGATTAAGGAACTGCCAAAGGTCGAACTTGTTGCCAAAATGATGGGTAAGGAACTTGAGGTTTTGGCAGAAATACAAAACGAAGCACAATCGATTCGCGGCGATTCAAAAGCAGTAATCATCGAAACGGAAGAGCTTTCCAGCGTTTCCGGCATAAAACCGTTTAATTTCACTTCCTATAAGGGCGAGGTAACGGGTTTTGCCGGGTTGCTCGGATCAGGCCGCAGTGAGTGTGTGCGTGCAATTTTCGGCGCGGATAAGGTAACAGGCGGCAAGCTTCGAATCAAAGGCGAGAATGTCAATATTACATCACCGATAAAAGCCATGAAGAAGGGTATCGGATATCTGTCAGAGGACCGGAAGCGGGATGGAATTATTGGTGACTTATCAGTCCGTGAGAATCTCATACTTGCGCTGCAGGTTATGAAAGGCTTCTTTAAGCCTTTCACGAATGCTCAGTCACAAGCCTTTGCCGATGAGTATATCAAGCTGCTAGGCATCAAAACTCCTTCAGCGGATACACCTATCAACTCGTTGTCCGGAGGAAATCAGCAAAAGGTCATTCTTGCCCGGTGGCTTCTGACTCATCCCGACTATCTTATTCTTGACGAGCCGACCCGCGGAATTGATATCGGCACGAAAGTAGAAATTCAAAAACTAGTGCTGAAGCTTGCTTCTGAGGGTATGAGTATCACATTCATTTCGTCCGAGATTGAGGAGATGCTTCGTACATGTTCAAGACTGATTGTCATGCGTGACCTGTATGTAGTGGGTGAGTTACAAGGTGAGGATATGACACAGAATAGAATAATGCATACAATAGCGGGGAGTGTAAGTTAAAATGTCCAGAAACAGCAACAGACTTGATACCGACCGTTCAGTATCGGTTTATAATGCAATTGTAAAGCATAGTTTGTTTATCCCAATTGCGTTCCTTGTCTTTCTTTTGTTACTTAATATATTCATCAATCCAAGTTTCCTGATAATCAGCCTGGGCAGAGACAGTAACAACAATCCTGTTCTGGTAGGTAATTTAATTAATATCCTGAGCAATGCGACGGAGCTTGTCATTCTAGCCATTGGAATGACACTTGTTACATCTTCCTCCAGAGGTCAGGATATCAGCGTAGGTGCAACGGTTGCGATCGTAGGCGGAGTGATTATGCGGGTTCTGTGCGGCAGCGAAACACAGCCCACCGAATTGCATGCTCCGATCATCGTTGCGCTTTTACTCGGGTGCCTTGCCGGTATGGCCTGCGGTGCCTTTAACGGCATTCTGGTTGCCAAATTCAACATACAGCCAATGGTAGCAACGCTTATTCTCTTTACGGCAGGCCGGTCGATCGGCTCTATGGCTATGGGAGGGCTTAAGCCCAAATCTGCGGCTTCGTTTGGATATTACGGCAACTTTATTCCGGGATTTCCCATTCCGACGCCAATACTTATTACGATTGCTGTCATTCTTGTAACCGTCATTGCGCTCAAAAAAACGAACCTTGGTCTGTACACCCGGTCTGTAGGCATTAATGATAAAGCCTCGAGCCTGAACGGTCTCAATCCTGCGCGGATCAAGTTTTTGACCTTTGTTATCCTGGGTCTTTGCGTTGGTATTGCAGGTTTCGTCCAGTCAAGCAGAGTACAGACGGTAAATCCGTACACAATCGTGCCCAGCATTGAAATGGATGTTATTCTGGCAGTCGCCCTTGGCGGCAATTCACTCGGCGGCGGTAAATTCAGAATGTCAGGCTCGATTATCGGCGCGTATACCATCCAGACCCTGACATCTATGCTGACCACACTTAACGTCAACACAAATGCCGTTCCGGTTTTCAAGGCCGTGATCATTATTATTCTTGTAGCCATCCAATCGCCGGTCTTTAAGAGTTTCTTTGGAAATAAAGCTGCGTTTTCCAGACTGACTGCAGGCAAGGGAAAGGAGCGTGGCTAATATGTTGTTTTTGAATAAGACGCAAAATGCCCGCGATACCGGAGTTATCCGGAACAAATTGAAACGCAGGGAGCCTCTTACCGATACCGCTTTCCTTTTAACAATTACCGTTTCCCTGTTTATTGCAATCTATGCACTCGCCATTGTTTTTCTTGGCGATAAAGGTTTCAGCAAGATCCAGATGTTCTTTAACCTCTTCAATGAAAACGCTGCGCTGATCGTAATTGCCTGCGGACTTTCGATTGTAATGATAACCGGAAGTATTGATATTTCCGTAGGCGGTTCTACCGCACTCATTTGTACGGCTTGTATCGTTTGCCTCAACAAGTATAACTTCAACTTTTTCACAACTCTCATTCTGGCACTGGCGATCGGTCTCGCGTTCGGTACGGTCCAGGGGTTTCTTATCGCCTATATGGAGATGCAGCCCTTCATCGTTACCCTTGCAGGCATGTTCTTAGGCCGAGGTTTGGTTGCTCTCATTGAAGTTAATCAGATACAAGTCGCCAATACAGGTTTTGAGGCGTTATCCGGTGCGAGAATACAGATTCCTTTTTTAGGCGATATCAATAAGAAGGGCATTTTCATTCAATCAAAGCTGGAATACGGCGTTATCGTAGCACTCATTATCGTGTTTATTATGCTCTTTGTGCTCAAGAAGACAAAACTTGGACGCAGCTTTTACGCTGTGGGCGGAAATGCGCAAAGCGCCCTGATGCTTGGTATAAACGTCAGAAGAACCAAATTTAATGCCCATTTGCTGTGCGGCCTGCTTGCAGGTATCGGCGGCTTCCTCTACCTTTTCCACACACGGTCCGGTTCAGTCCAGCAGGCGACAGGCCTTGAAATGGATGCGATTGCTGCATCCATAATCGGCGGAACACTTCTTACCGGCGGCGTTGGCAACATCTTCGGCACCCTGTTCGGCGTATTGACAACCGGAATCGTATTACTGGTTGTAACAGCCATAGGCAGCCAGGATCCCTGGTGGCCGCAGATCACACGTGCGGCCATGCTATGCTTCTTCATTGTACTTCAGAGTATCATTTGTTCACGGAAGAGAAAGAAGCTATAAACGAAAAATGTTCTGTGCTTATTTGTTGTGAAGCACAAAATGTTATTACCTCCTTATTAGCGCAGAGGAAGGGAATTATCAATCTTTGATAATTTACCTTCCTTTGTGTTTTCAGCTTTTTGTATGCTTGACAATCGTGCTAAAATCTATTAAATTGAAATAGTTAACCGGTTAATGATAAACCGGTTAACTATTATTCGATTTATCATGTTATCGTATATTATTTAGAAAGAGGAATGACGTATGAGAATAAATTATCGCGACATTGTCGCTCGAATCGGTCAGTTGAATATTATACACCGCATCTATATTCACCGTGCCGCAACAGAGAACGGTATTTATTTTGGTCAGCTGCCCATTTTAGAGTATGTTTCCAGCCATGACCACTGCGCGCAGTCGGAACTTGCGGAGACACTCCAGGTATCTGCGCCTTCCATTGCAACCTCTGTGAAACGGATGCAAAAAACCGGCCTGCTTGATAAAACTGCAGATGAAATGGATCTGCGGTACAACCGGATTTCTATTACGGAAAAGGGACTTGATCTTGCCCGGAAATGCCGGTCTGCGTTCGACAAGCTGGATGCCCGTATGTTTGAGGGATTCAGTACGGCGGAGTGCGAAGAATTTTACGGCTATCTGGAACGACTGATTGCCAACGTGGCGACGGATGAATTTAAAAATCGAACCATGCTCGCTTTGATTAATACTGTCACAGTCGAAAAACAGCAGCATAAAGAACAGGAAGAGGAAGAAACTCATGATTAAAAAGCTTCTATCCAGCGTGAAAGAATACAAAAAAGATACGATACTCGCCCCGGTATATGTGACCATCGAATCGATTCTTGAAATTATTATTCCCACGCTGATGGCATATCTGATCGACGAAGGCATCAGTCAGAAAAACATGTCTAATGTGCTGCGGATCGGGATCATCCTGATTGCCTGTGCTTTAGTCACGGTTTTTTTCGGCATCTTTGCGGGCCGCAGCGCGGCGATTGCCTCATCCGGCTTTGCCAGGAATCTGCGCCGCGACATGTTCCATAATGTACAGCAATTTTCTTTTTCCAACATTGATAGATTTTCGACTGCGAGTATCATCACACGGCTGACTACCGATGTCACCAATGTGCAGAATGCTTATCAGATGATTGTACGTCTCGCAGTACGCGCGCCTGTGATGATTGTATTTGCGTTGATTTTTTCCTTCCGCATTGATGCCCGTCTTTCGCTGATCTTTCTGGCAACCATTCCGGTGCTCGGAACTGGCCTATGGCTGATTATGTCACGCGTGCACCCGCTTTTTGTGCGGGTATTTAGAACCTATGACAAGCTGAACGGTGTTGTACAGGAGAATCTGCTTGGTATCCGTGTTGTCAAATCCTATATTCGGGAAGACTACGAAGAATCAAAATTCGCGCGGATATCACAGTCGATTTTTCAGGATTTCTCAAAGGCGGAAAAACGGATTGCGTTCAACATGCCGCTTATGCAGTTCTGCCTGTATGCAAGCATGCTTCTGCTTTCCTGGTTTGGCGCTAAAGAGATCATTGCCAGCAGCAATGATCCCGTTCTGGGACTTTCGACAGGTGAACTGTCAAGCCTGATTACCTACGCCATACAGATCCTTATGAGCCTGATGATGCTTTCCATGGTGTTTGTCATGATCATTATTTCCCGTGCCTCGGCAGAGCGTATTGTGGAAGTTCTTGGTGAGGAGAGCAATCTGAAAAACCGGGAGAACCCTGTATATTCGGTAGAAGACGGCGCAATCACTTTTGAAAATGTCACTTTCTCCTATTCCAGAAAGGCCGACAAACCGGTTCTTGACGGCATCAGCGTTTCAATTGCGTCGGGGGAAACGGTCGGTATCCTCGGTGGAACCGGTTCTTCAAAATCGAGTCTGGTTCAGCTGATCCCGCGCCTTTATGACACCGTGGGCGGAAAAGTAACTGTTGGCGGCGTTGATGTGCGGAATTACGATATCGAATCGCTCCGCAATCAGGTTGTGATTGTACTGCAGAAGAATGTGCTTTTTTCGGGCACGATTAAGGAAAACCTCAGATGGGGTAATGAGACCGCAACGGAGGATGAGATGATCCATGCCTGCAGGCTTGCACAGGCTGACGGGTTTATCAGGGAGTTCCCGGATCAGTACGATACGCATATCGAGCAGGGCGGCACCAATGTATCCGGCGGCCAGAAGCAGCGGATCTGCATCGCACGGGCATTGCTCAAGAAGCCCAGGATTCTTATTATGGATGATTCGACCAGTGCTGTTGACACCAAGACCGACGAATTGATCCGTCAGGCATTTCAAAAAGAAATCCCCAATACGACCAAAATCATCATTGCTCAGAGGGTGTCATCCGTTCAGGATGCCGACAAGATTATCGTGCTCGACGACGGCAAAATCAACGCGGTCGGTACGCATGAAGAACTGCTCATGACATGTGAAATCTACAGGGAAGTCTATGAGTCTCAAAATAAGGGGGGTACTCTCCATGAGTAAGGTGGTTTCCAAAGATTATCCGAAAGCCGGCGGCAAGCCGCAGATAAAGCGTTTCAAGCCGGGTACGATCAAAAGACTGTTTTCCTATATGGCTGTTTATAAAATCCAGCTGATCTTCGTTATTATCTCCATCGTGATCAGCGCGTCAGCTGGCGCGGCGTCCGCTTTGTTTCTGCAGACTCTGATTGACAACTACATCGTTCCGCTTCTGGGTCAGACCCACCCTGTGTTGACAGGGCTGTTCCAGGCGATTCTTTTTATGGGTTTCATATATGTTATCGGCGTGCTGGCCACATTGTTCTATAACAGAATGATGGTTGTCATCGAGCAGGGCACGCTGAAATTAATCCGCGACAAGATGTTCACGCATATGCAGACTCTGCCGAT
>Ga0209429_10000909_pt1 | contig 19145 bp, 14 predicted proteins | sample BarGraNGADG00212_3_FD_184493 | JGI IMG/M metagenome (GOLD analysis project Ga0209429, IMG submission 184493) | Arctic peat soil microbial communities from Barrow, Alaska - Barrow Graham LP Ref core NGADG0004-212 (SPAdes) (version 2) | ecosystem: Environmental > Terrestrial > Soil > Wetlands >...
TTCTGGGGTATTCTCGGGACGATTGTGGGGTCGGTCGCGCTGCTCATCTTCGGCTACTACTATTTCACCGTTAAGGAGCGTGGCTTTGCCGAGCAGATATAAGCCGGTGATTTGATATGGCATCTAAGAACTATGCGATCGAAGTGCAGGACGTCTCAAAGATGTTCAAGCTGTACCACGAGAACGTCCGCAGCCTGAAGGAGAAGGTGCTCTTCTTCAACAAGCGCGGCTACGAGGAGTTCTGGGCTCTCACGGACGTGGACATCAGGGTCTCGGAGGGAGAGACGCTCGGGATAATCGGCGCGAATGGCTCCGGCAAGTCAACGCTGCTCAAGCTGATGACGAAGATACTCTACCCGACCAAGGGCAAGGTGATAACCAACGGCACCATCGCCGCCCTGCTCGAGCTGGGGGCGGGGTTCCAGCCCGACCTCACCGGGCGCGAGAACGTCTACCTGAACGCCTCTATCCTCGGCTTCTCGAAGAAAGAGGTCGACAAGAGGTTCGACGAGATAGTGGCGTTCGCGGAGATGGAGCGCTTCATCGACAACCACGTCCGCAACTACTCGAGCGGGATGTATATAAGACTGGGGTTCGCAGTGGCGATCAACGTGGACCCGGACATCCTGATAATCGACGAGGTGCTGGCGGTCGGGGACGAGGCTTTCCAGCGCAAATGCATCGAGCGCATCGAGAAGATACAGGACGAGGGCAAGACGATCATCTTCGTGACTCACAACGTCGAGGTCTGCCGCGAGATCTGCACATACGTGGTTATGCTCGACCAGGGCAACATCGTCAAAGAGGGCATGCCGAAAGACGTGGTCAAGTACTACCACGAGTTCATGGAGTCGGACGAGGCAGGGGGCGAGCGCGGAAACCACCAGATCGAGGTGATCGGCGTCGCGCTGCTGAACGATAAGGACGAGGCGGTAAACGATTTCAACACCGGAGAGGGGATGAAGATAAGGGTCGCCTACCGGGCCAACGAGCCGGTTACCGACCCGGTCTTCGGCTTCTCGTTAGACGACTACCGCGGCTTCACCGCCTACGGCACGAACACCAGGCTCAAGGGCATGGACCTGGGCACCCTCGAGGGCGAGGGGTTCGTGGAGTTCGACCTCAATAAGCTCCCGATGCTCGAGGGACGCTACCTCGTGAGCGTCGCCATCCACTCTCGGGACGAGCGCGTGATCTATCACTGGATTGAGAGGAAGTACCCGTTCGACATGCACTCGGACGTGAGCGACGTCGGCCTGCTGTACATACCCACGGACGCGCGCATCCACCACTCCGAGGAGGGGGCCTCATGAACCCTGTCGACGTCGACATCGACGACGTCCTCACCGACGTGATCAGCGTGCTCCGCGAGAGGGAGACCGGGCGCAGCCAGTCGTACCGCTCCGAGGTGCGCGAGATCGAGGACGTCATCTACCTCATGCCGGGAGCCTGGCAGAGCATCGCGAACAGCCTCACCGCGCTGGACCAGAGCCTGGCGCCGCTGGAGGCCTCCTTCACCGCGGCAGAGGAGCCTGAGGAGGAGGGCGGCGGGTTCGCCCAGAGGTTCAAGAACATAGTCAAGCGGGTCATCCAGAAGTCGGTCTACTGGTACGTGAACCCGATCGTCGCCCAGCTCCACCGCATGCACGCTTCGACCGCAAGGGCGATGCACGAGATGGCCGACCAGCTCAAGAACATCAGCGACCGCCTGGAGGCCCTCGAGAAGGACACCCTCGGGCCGCGCGTCCGGGCCCTGGAGGGCGAGAGGTTCGACGAGAGGATCGGGCGCCTGGAGCGCGCCTGGAGGCAGCGCGCCGCCGAGGCTGCCGAGCCGCCCGCCCGCATGCAGCCCGCGGCGACCGTAGTGCCTTTTCCGCAGGAGGAGAGAGGCGTCGGGAGGGACCGGGTGCCCGCGGGAAGGGCCGAGCCCCTCTTCCACTTCGACTATTACTGGTTCGAGAGCATACACAGGGGAGACCGCGCGCTTATCAAGAGGCGCCAGCAGCCCTACCTCGAGTACTTCGAGGGGTGCGCCAACGTCCTCGACGTCGGCTGCGGCCGCGGCGAGTTCCTGGAGCTCCTGGGCGAGAAGGAGATAGGCGGGTACGGGATCGACATCGAAGGTGACTCGATCCAGTTCTGCACGGATTCGGGGCTGCGCGCCGAGCAGGCGGAGGCGCTCGCCCACCTGGCCGCAATCGAGGACGGGAGCATAGACGGAGTCTTCATCTCCCAGGTCGCCGAGCACATGACCCCGAGCGAGCTGATCGAGCTGGTGGGGCTCGCCTACCGAAAGATGGAGCCCGGCGGCTACGTGGTGGTGGAGACGCCGAACCCGCAGTGCCTGCTGATATTCGCGAGCTTCTTCTACGCCGACCTGTCCCACGTCCAGCCCATCCACCCGGAGACGATGAGGTTCCTGCTGCTGTCGGCCGGCTTCCGCGACGTCGAGATCAAACTCACCAACCCGGTGCCCCGCAACCAGAGGCTCGGAAAGGTTGTCATCCAGGACATCAAGCCGGGCGAGACCTGGGTGGACGAACTGAACGCCAACGTCGACAAGCTGAACTCCGTTCTGTTCAGTTACATGGACTACGCCGCGATAGCGCAGAAGTAGAGGGAAGATGCCTGAAGACCTGACCTTGGTCGTATATGACTGGGAGCCTACCGAGGAGGCCGGGCGGCTCGCGCGCGCACTCTCGACCGGCAGGCAGACCTCCGAGGTCCGCAAAGTCGCGGTCGCGGCCCGCGGCGATGTCGCGGCCGCACGCCAGGCGCTCGCTCCTCTCGGCTTCGAGGTCATCCAGGCGCCGGACGGCGCCGGCTCCGGGGCGAGGAAGAACGCGGGGATCGCCGCGGCCAAAGGTGACGTGGTGCTGCTCTCATCGAGAGCCGAGCTCGTCGACGGGGACTGGCTGGAGAAGCTCGTCGAGGAGGCGGAGTCCCTGGAGGCGGGCGTTGCCGGCTGCAAGATCGTCGATGACGCCGGCGGGATCGTCGACGCGGGCTACCACGTGCTGCGCCCCGACTGCGACCTGTTCCGGCTGGGCGGCGGCAAGAAAGACATCAACCAGTACTATTACGCCCGTGAGGTCGAAGGCGTCGATTCGGCGTGCATGTACGTCACGCGCAAGGCGCTCGACGCCGCGGGCGGCTTCGAAGAGGGCTTCTCCGAGCACTACGACGACCTCGACTTCTGCCTCAAGGTGAAGACCGCCGGTCTGCCGGTGGTATGCGCGGGCAGCGCGAGGGTCGCGGTCCGGGGCGGCGAGCGCGACGGCGAGCGGCCCGGCGAGGACGGCGCGAAAGCCCAGTACCGGGAGCGCTGGGAGCAGTACTACTCCGACAGGTACGACACGCGGGTGATGTGGCACTCCTGGATCAACGCCCCCACCGGGTACGCGGTCTCGTCGCAGTACCTGGTCCTGGCGCTCGAGGCGCTGGACGTCGACGTGCGGTACGGTTTCGTCTACGGCGTGGAGGAGCCTCCCAACGACGACGAGCGGATCATGGAGGTCCGGCGCAAGCCCAAGGACCTCGACATCACCCAGGTCGTGTACGGCCAGGGGGACGTGTTCTTCAAGAACAGCGGCCGCTACAAGGTCGGCTACTCCATGCTCGAGGTGACCGGGATACCCGCCGACTGGGTCGAGCAGGCGAACGCGCTCGACGAGATCTGGGTCCCGTCACAGTTCAACAAGGAGACGTTCTCGGCGAGCGGCGTGAAGCGGCCGATCCACGTGATGCCGCTCGGCGTGGACATCAACTACTTCCACCCGTTCATAAAGTCCCGCAGGATCGAGGACCGCTTCACTTTCATGTCGGTGTTCGAGTGGGGCGAGCGCAAGGCCCCCGAGGTGCTGCTGCAGGCGTACAACCAGGAGTTCTCGTCCAGCGACGACGTGCTCCTGCTGCTCAAGGTCATCAACACCGACCCCGCCGTCAACATAGAGAGGCACGTCGAGGCGATGCGGCTGCGCGCTGACCGCGCCCCGGTGGTGGTGGTCCTCAACCAGAACATCCCCAGCTACCAGATGGGTTCGCTCTACTGCTCCAGCGACTGCTTCGTGCTCCCGACCAGGGGAGAGGGATGGGGCATGCCGACGCTGGAGGCGATGGCGTGCGGGCTGCCGACCATCAGCACCCACTGGAGCGCCCAGACGGAGTTCTTCAACCAGGACGTCGGCTATCCGGTCGACATCAAACGTCTGATCCCGGCGGTCGCCAAGTGCCCCTACTATGAAGGGTTCGAGTGGGCCGACCCCGACGTGGACCACCTCGCCTCGTTGATGCGCCACGTCTACGAGAACCGGCGGGAGGCGCGCGCGAAGGGCCTGCGGGCCTCTATATGGGCGCGCGAGAACTGGACCTGGCTCGACGCGGCGAGGCGCATCAAGACGCGGCTGTCCGAGATTTCGCCGTGAGCCGAGTGCTATAATTTTTGATAGATCCCTCCTTCGAGCCATCGGAAAGGCGGTGGGGAATTGTCCAGGAAACGGGCGGGCGAGAAAGCCCCGCCTGAGGGAGCGGTAGAGGAGACGCTGCAGGACCTTTCCCTGCGGCTCCGAGACAAGTCTCCCAACGGGCACCGCATACAGTCCTTCGACGACGCGGCCCTGATGGAGAACCTGCACCTCACCAACGAACTCTACGACAAGAACCTGCCTGGAGCGGCGTCCAGCGAGCGGAAGGTGTCCGGCGCGCTGGTGGGCTTCTTCAAGCGCATCATCAGGAAGCTCACCGGCTGGTACGTCGAGCCCGCGGTGGACCAGCAGAGGGTGTTCAACGCCGCCGTGACCCGCACTATCAACGAGATGAAGCAGTACCTGGACCACATCCAGATAAACGAGGACATCCTCTCGACCATCATGCACCGCGACCTCGCGCTTTTCAGGGCGAACATCCTGTTCCTCAACAAGTACCTCGAGCGCAGGATGGTCGACTTCTCCAACGAGCTCGCGCTGCTGCTGGCCCGCGAGCCGGTAAGCGCGACAGGCGAGATAGACAGCGGCGGCAACGGCGGAGGGACGGAAGAGGACCTGCTGGCGACCATCGACGTGCTGACGCTCGAGCAGCGGGTGCACGGCTCGCCCCGCATGGTCAAGGACAGGCTGCGCGTCTACCTGCCGTACTTCGAGGGCTGCAGCGACGTGCTCGCCATCGGCTGCGGGCGGGGAGAGCTGCTGCAGCTGTTCCTGCAGGAAGGCATCGAGGCCAAGGGGACGGAGACCAACCCGACCCTCGTCGGCTTCTGCAGGGACAACGAGCTGGACGTGCTGCTGGTCGACCCCGTCGAGTACCTCGAGGCGTGCGTCGACGACTCGCTGGGAGGCATCGTGCTGTCCAGGTTCGCGGGCCACGAGCCGCCCGCGAGGCTGGTGAAGATGCTCACCCTCTGCCGGCAGAAGCTCGCCGGTGGGGCGCCGCTGGTGATCGAGTCCCCGAACCCCTTCTCGCTGTACGCGGTAGCGTCTTACGCCCTCGAGAGCGCCGAGCAGGCCCACCCGCTGCACCCTGAGACGCTCAAGCAGCTCTGCCTCTCCTACGGCTTCACCGAGCCGTCGGTGATGTTCCTCAACCCGCTCCCCCCCGAGGAGCACCTCGAGGAGCTGGAGCTCGCGATGAGCGGTGCTTTGCTCGACGCCCGGCAGCAGGAGCTGTTCCACCAGGTCAACGAGAACTTCGCGAAGCTCAACAGGATACTGTTCAGTCACCGCGACTACGCGGTCGTGGCCCAAAGAGCCCGGAGGGACGGCTCCTGATGGGCGAATCGAAATACGAGTCCGAGATAGACCCCTCCAAAGACAACACCTCACACCTGAAGTCCATCGCGCTCGTCGGCAGCGACAAGCGGGTGGTGGACTTCGGCTGCTCCACGGGTTTCGTGGCGCGCGTGCTCTCGGACAACGGCTGCACGGTGACGGGCATCGAGCTCGATGCGGATGCGGCGGAAAAGGCGCGGGCGTACTGCGACAGGGTCATCGTGGGAGACCTCGACGAGCTGGACCTGGCCGAAGAGCTCGGCGGGCAGCCCTACGACGTGGGCCTCTTCGGTGACGTGATCGAACACCTCAAAGACCCCAGGCGCGTGCTGGTCGCGATGAGAGACCTGCTGGCGCCGGGCGGGTACATCGTGCTCTCGGTGCCCAACGTGGCCCACGCCAGCGTCAGGCTGGCGCTCCTCAAGGGGCAGTTCGACTACGAGGACGTCGGCATACTCGACTCGACCCACCTGAGGTTCTACACGCGGGACAGCATCGGCGACCTCATGGAGAGCTGCGGCTATCTCGTGGACGTGATGGACTGGACCGAGCAGAAGGTGAGCGAAGACGACCTCCACGAGGCGCTCGACCCGCTCGGCCTCGCGAACCTGGACGAGGTCGCCAGGGCTTTCTCGGAGTGGGAGGCAGTCGCCTACCAGTTCGTGATCAAGGCTGTCCCCGCCAGCGAGGAGGATGTCGTGGAGAGGCTCTCCGAGGAAAAGGTGCAGGCCGAGAGGCGGCTGAGGGTCCTCGAGAAAGAGGTCGCCGAGTTCAAGCGTGTGGCCGGGAGCCTGGAGCAGCAGATCGCCGGCGCGCGCGAGTACCAGAAGAACATCGAGGCGCAGGTGGAGGCCAAGGACGCCTACATCGTCCAGCTCGAGAACGCCGTCGCCGAGAGCAGGGAGACGTTCCAGCAGTGCGAGCTGAGGATCTCCGAGATGGCTGCGATGGTCGACGAGCTCAAGTCCAGCCAGGCGCCGCCGAAAAAGCGGAAGAGGCTTTGAGGCCGGGCCGCCGGCACCGTCCTGGCATCCAGCGATGAAAGAACCAGGCGACAACCCACCCGAGAACACCCCCACCGGCAGACAGCAGAAGGTGAGCGACTGGTGGTCGCGCGAGGCTGCCAGGCACGCCGGTGAGGAATCTTACATGCTCGACTGGACGTGCTCGCCTGTCATAGTCGAGGTCCTCAACAGGCGCGCCACCGGAAGAGACGACCGCAACTGGCTGCAGTGGGTCAAGGAGCGGCTTCCCGGCGGCAAGGTAGAGCTCGCCCTCAGCATCGGCTGCGGGCGCGGGGTGCTCGAGCGGGACGCGCTCCGGCAGGGCCTCTGCGAGAGGATAGAGGGCATAGACATCGCCGCGGGCGCCATCGAGATCGCGGTGAAGGAGGCAGGCGACCTTCCCGTCACTTACAGGGTCGCCGACCTGCAGAAGGACGCTCTGGAGCCCGGCCGCTATGACGCGGTCTTCTGCGCGAGCACGCTCCACCACATCAAGGACCTCGGCTACTCCCTCGCGCAGATCAGCGGCAGCCTGAAGAGCGGCGGCGTCCTGGTGCTGAGCGAGTACGTGGGGCCCACCAGGTTCCAGTGGGAGCCGGAGCAGTTGAGGCGCGTGATGGACGTCTACTCTTTTCTGCCCGCGGCTTACCGCTTCAACATGCTCTCGGGCGGGACCGTCTTCTTCCCCATGCGCCCTGGCATCGCCGAGATGGTCGACGGCGACCCGAGCGAGGCGGTCCGTGCGGGTGAGATGCTTCAAGTCGTGGAGTGGTTCTTCGAGCGGACGGCGCGGCTGGACCTCGGCGGCACCCTGCTGAACCCACTCCTCTCGGGGATCGCCGGCAACTTCGACACCGAAGACCCGCTGGACAGGTCTTTCCTGCTGCTCGCCTCCCTGCTGGAGGACCTCTGGGTCGAGGCGGGCGTGCTGCCCTCGGACTTCGTGATAGACATCTACACCAGGAGGCTGGAGCCTTCGGCGCCCCCCGGGGCGCTCGACGCCGAGGCAGAGAAGAGCGCGCGCATCGGAGAGCAGGAGGTGCGGATAGCCTCGCTGCAGGAACAGCGCAGGAAGCTCGGCGCGCGGCACGCGGAGTACGAGGCGCGGTACTTCGCGGCGGTGAGGTCGCTCCAGGACGCAGGTCCCGAGGAGGCGCGCCTGAAAGAGCAGATCGCCTCCCTCAGGGAGGGTGTGGCGCCCCGGACCGGGGCTTCTGTCGAGGAGGGAGGGCAGGGCGCTCCCATTGCTGCCACCTTCGAACACGCCATGCGGCTGTTCGCTTCGCCGGACGCCCGGGCGATCGACCTCGCGACGGAGGGAGCGCCGGCGTGGGCCCGCTGGGCCGCAGAGGTGACCGGGTGCAGCCCTGAGGACGTCGTCCTCGGCGTCGGCGCGACGGTATCGGGGAGGAACGGCGAGCGCTTCTTCGTGACCGCGGAGCCGACGGGCGGCGCGACCGACGAGCGATTTGAGGCGCGGCTGCTCGGCTGCCTTCCCCAGGGATGGGCGGTCGTCGCGCAAGCACAGCCGCCCCCCGCGGCGGCGGCAGAGGGCATGACGGTCCCCCCGCGGATGCGGCTCCACTCGAGGCGCCGCTTCTTCGCGGGCGCCGTTGAGCGTCCTGCCGGAGGCGGAGCGATGGCGCGGTGCGTCGAAGGCCTCATCCATTACCTGGCCGCGGAGGCCGCGGGGCTGGGGCTTTTGAGCCCGGCGGTGGAGGTCAGCATCTACTCCGAGGCGAGCGGGCCCGGGCCACAGGCGCGCAGGACAGAGGACATCTCTTTCGTGCAGGAGGCTGAGATAGCGAGGCTGGAGGGGTTGCTGCGCGAGGTCGAGGATTCGTCCAGGGGGCTGGAAAGTCAGACCGGCCTCGTCGAGGCCGAGCTCGCCCGCGCGCGCGAGTCGCTGGATGCGCTCAAGAGAGAGCGCGATATCCTCGGCAGGCCGTGGCCGCTCAGAAAGGCCGGCATGTGGCGAGAGAAAAGGCGAAGGTCGAAGCGCGGCCTGTGAGGTCTGCCGCTAGCGCGCCGCCGGCTTGAGGGTCACCCCGTCCATCGTCACGCCGAGCAACCGGGTATCGGCCGGCTTTCCTGCTACCGCCGCCGGGGTCCACGTCGGCACCTCTATCCTGAACTCGATGTTGCGGGCTTTGCCCTGGGGCAGAGCGCTCCTGTCGAACTCCACCGTGTAGGCCTTGAAGTCAGCGCTGTCCAGGGCGACCTCGCCGACGAGGCTGCCGCCCGCATAGACTTTCATGGGTACGACCTCGCCCGGATTCAGCGGCCTGCTCCCCAGCGCGATGTCCATGGTCAGCGCGAGCCTGTCCTGACCGCCGAGGTCGGGCAGGTGAAACGCCGCGGACCCGGCTGTCCAGCGGGCCTTGCTCACCTCCGGCGCGTAGAAGCCGCTCTGGACGGCTATGGTGTCCGCGCCGCCGATATGGACGCTGAAGGTATCGATCGAACCCCGGTCCTTCAGCTCGTAGACGTAGAGGGGGAACCCGAAGTCCACGACCTCCCCGGGCCTCACGTCGTACTGGGGGAGCAGCACCTTCATGGATACGATCACGGAGTCGACCGGCTGCAGCACCAGGTTGGACGTGGCATGAGGGATCAGGTCGCCCGAGCCCACCAGGAAGACCTTCTTGTCTTTCGCCTTCATCTTCGCGTAGACAGCGTCAAAGAGCCTGGGGTCTCCGTTGGCCCCGACCAGGGGAACGGCATCGACGCCGAGCAGGTATCTCATGAGGTCCGTGTAATAGACGAAGCCCCACTTGCCGTAGAAGATCACCCCGGTGTCCCCGCCGCCGACCTGAGCGTTCAGGTCGGTTATAGATTTCAGCGCTCCCTCGTACTGCACCACGGGATAGACCTTCGCGGTGTAGATCCCTGAGAAGACCAGGACGACCAGCAGCGCCGCCATGCCGATGCCACCCATCATCTTGCGCACCTGCCGGTCCTTGAAGAGCGTCGGCGTCTTGACCACCGCGTACGCCATGAGGCCGGCCATGAAAGGCACCACGGCCGGCATGTACCGGCGGATGTACCAGAAGTGCAGCGGGTTGCAGGCCGCCCTGTAGAAGAGCAGCGCGGCGAAGAACCCGCATATGAGGAAGAGCGAGAAGGTCTTGAACTTCAGCCCCTTCACCACGAATATCGCGAGGCCGACAGCGAACAGCAGCACCCCGACGTGCGTGAAGTACCACGACATCCGGAAGAGCGTCTTGTCGAGCAGTTTGTCGAGCCAGGAGTTCACCATGTTCGGCAAACCGTGGCCCTCGGAATAGAACCGGCCGATCCACGGGTCGCGCAGGTCGGCGACCCAGGGCACACCGGTCCGGCTCTTTACCGAGGCCGCAATGATATGGCACGTGCTCGGCGGCGACGACGTGAAGACGACCTCTGGGGCGAACGTACGGACGAGTTCGATAGCGCGCCTTCGCGCGAACGGGAACCAGTCGATGAAGCGGTCCGGCATGCCGGCCCAGTCCGAGAGGCCGGTGGCCAGCCTCGCCTTCAGGCTCGCCGGTGCGGCTGCACCACGGCTGGCGCGGCTGACTTTCTGCGACACATCGAAGCCTGCCAGCCGCTTGACGCGGAAGGCGAGGTCCGGGTTGAACGTCCGGAAGACCCGCACGCCCGGGATCTCGCCGTCGGAGGCGTCGCGCTCGATCACCGCCAGAGTGCCTTCAGAGACTGTGAGGACTATCGGCTCCCAGCCGAGGGACGGGAGGCGCGAGGCGAGACGGAGCGTGCGCATGCCGCCGATCCCCCCGAGGGGAGGGTAGTAATAGACGATCATGAGGACTTTTCGTGCCATGGAACCTCTCCGGGCGTGCCTCGCCGGCTCGAAAGTGATGATATCCAAATGTGTATGGGCGAGCAAACGGGACAGATGTGGCCAGGGACCTTCGCCGTAAATGCGAATTCAGAAAACCGATGTCCCTTTGACCGCGACCCTGTAGTGCCTGGGCCGTAGCGAGCCGGGGTGGTAGACGAGGATCCCCTTCGTGCCGAGGTCGCCCGTCCTGGTGGCCCGGGGGCTGGCCTTCAAGGTCTTCCACGCTTCGGCCATGTCCTTCGGCCACCTGATGTCGTCGAAGAGCACTACCGCCCCGTCTCCCAGCACGCTTGTGGCCTCGCCGAAGTAGCGAACGGTCGCTTCGCCGTCGTGCCGCAGCGCGGGCTTCATGGTTTGATCGCGAAGCAGGTGACGACAGTGCCTTTTCCCAGCAGCTGAAGGGCGATCGCGGGCGCAGTGAGCGCGAGCCTCGAGAGGGGGCTGCCGACGAGCCTCAGGAGGGCGGACCTCAACTCCCCCCGGGGGACCCTGTCCTTGATCAGGAACTCAAGCGATATGCGCACGTTATCGAATGTGCCCATGAAGTACGACCTGGAGAGCGGGGCGAAGCCGGCGCGGCGAAGAGCGTCCTCCAGCGTCGTCGCCGAGAAGTCGCACAAGTGCCGCGGCATGTCGTAGCCCGCCCAGTAACGCGCGAACAGGCGCGCCGCCCAGGAGCCGGAGTCGGGAACACCCACCACGAGAGTCCCTCGCGGCTTCAGTAACTCACTGGCCGAGGCGAGGGTCCCCACCGGGTCGGGGAGGTGCTCGAGGACGTGCCAGAGCGTTATCACGTCGAAAGAAGACGGCTCGAAGGAGCACTCGTCGAGCGCGCCTGCCCGGACATCCGCACCGCTCAGTTCAGAAGCGCGGCGGGCCTGCTCGCTTTCGAGCTCCGTGCCGAACACCTCGAAGCCGCCCTCACGCGCGCCCTGTAGAAAGTCCCCGTAGCCACAGCCGACGTCCAGGAGCCTGCCGCGCCCGCCGGCCTCCGTGACCGCCCTGACCTTGCGCCTCACGCCCAGCACTCTGAAGCGAGCAGCAAGGCCGGACGCCGGCGGTGACTGCCACTCGCGGTACTCGTCTCCGTAGTGAGCCTCCAGGTCGGCGGCCTCGGGGCGGGGGCAGAGGTAGACGAGGCCGCACTCGCCGCAGGTCACAAGGGTGAACTCGAGGGGCGAAGCGCAGATGTAGTCGCCCCCGGTGAGGAGCGTCTCGCGTTTTTCGGAGCCGCAGACAGGACAGGGAATCTCAACCATGCGCTATTATAAACATCGCGATTTCTCGAGGGTCAAGAAATGACCAGACCGTAGCGCGTGCAAAATGGTGCCTGGCACTATTTTGCACCGGTCACAGGAGCGACATGCAAGAGACAAGCCGGGTAGCGGTAGTGATAGTGAACTTCAACGGAGCGGAGCACGTCTCCGAGTGCCTGGAGGCCCTTCGCTCGCAGACCTTCAAGGATTTCTTCGCGGTCGTCCTGGACAACGGTTCGAGCGACGGCTCACCCGAACTGATCGCGAGCGGTTTTCCGGAAGTCGAGCTCGTCCGCTCGCCCGAAAACCTCGGCTTCGCCGCCGGCAACAACCGCGTCATCGATACCTGCCTCGCTCGCGACGGGGTCGACTGCGTGCTCACCCTCAACAACGACGTCGTGATGGAACCGGACTGCCTCGAGAAGATGGTCGCCGCCCTGGACGGTTCAGCCCGGGCATGGTCGTGCCAGCCGAAGATGTACCTCGCCCGGGGATGGGCGGAACCGGTCCTCAACAACACCGGCATCATCGTCTGGCGGGACGGCAGTGCGTTCAACAGGGGCATCAACGAGCCGGACACGGGCCAGTACGACGGCGCCACCGACATTTTCGGCACCTGCGCGGGCTGCTCTCTCTACCGCGCCGGGGTGCTGAGCGAGACCGGCCTCTTCGACGAGAGCTTCTTCGCCTACCTGGAGGACGTGGACCTGGCGTGGCGCGGCAGGCTCCTCGGGCACTCGTCGGTCTTCTGCCCCGAGGCGGTGTGCTGGCACCGTCACGGCGCTACGGCAACGGACCCCGCTCGGAAGATCTCGCTCGTGGAAGCCAACAGGATAAAGGTGCTCGTCAAGAACTACGCGCTCTTCGACATCCTGCTCTCTCCGCTGTTCACCTCATACCGGATGGCGCGGCTCGTTATGCTGGGCCTCTCCGGTGGCGAGGATGCCGGGCGGCTGGAGACGTACCAGGGTGACCTGGGGCCCGCCGCCCTGGCGCGCGCGGTGCTTGTCGGATGGCTCCAGGGGCTGAAGGCCGTGCGCGCCTGCCTGGGACAAAGGAGAGCCTTTTACTCGAAGAGAGTGGCTGCGCCGCGGGCCCGGCGGCTCGCGCGGAAGTATTCCGGCCGGCTCACGGACCTGCTCTCGCGCTGATCAGGCTCCGCGGATCACACCTTCCACCAGTCCCGCTATCTGCGCACCGATGATCTCCGGGGTCGCTTCCTCCTCGAAACGCCGGCGCCCGTTCCTGCCTATGGTGCCGCGAAGGACCGGGTCGCTCTTGAGTTCGAGGATCGCATCGGCGATCGCCTGCGGGTCGGCCATCTTCACCAGCAGCGCGTCGCGCCGGTCCTCCAGCAGCTCCCTGTTGGCAGGGTTGTCGCCCATTATGGTCGGCTTGGCCATGGCGAGGAACTGGAAGGCTTTGCCCGGTATCACGCGGCTGCTCTTGGCGACGGTCCCGAAGTGGCCCCCCAGGCAGACATCCGCTTTTGCGATGGCTTCCGGGAGCTCGCTGTACGGGATCCAGTCGATGAAGTCGGTGTTCCCGAGGCCCAGCGAGCCGCTCAGCGACTCGATCGCGTCGCGTTCCTGGCCGCCCCCGACCACCGTGAAATGGATGCCGTCCTCGCCCCGGAGAAGCGACGCTGCGCGGATGACGTACTCGGTGCCGTGCACCGGGTGAAAAGTGCTGTAGTAGAAGACCTCCAGCGAGCCGCCGCCGGTCGCCGCCGGCTGCGGGCTGAACAGGGAAGTCTCGGCGCCCACGAAGACGCGCCTGAACTTGTCCCGGTCAACGCCGAAAGTCTCCACGAAATACTCCACGTGCTCGTCGGTATCGAGGAGGACAAGATCAGAGCGCCGGCATCCCGAGCGGTCGAGCCAGTAGAAGAACCTGCCGGGCAGCGAGCCGGGCTTGAACCTCTTGCGGTCGAAGCACATGGTGTCGTAGCCCGAGAGGAAGGCGTCGAGGACTATAGGCTTTCTGGAGAGCCTGCTGATGAACGGGATGAACGGCTGGCCGTAGAATCCCACCAGGATGGCGTCTGCGCCGCGGGGAGGCTTCAACACGAAACGCGCGAGCAGCCTCGCAAACCGCAGAGGATAATTGCGCCCCAGGTCGGTGTACTCGATCGTCTCGACGCCGGCCGACGCCAGCCCGTCCAGTATGACCCTGTTCCTGGTATAGGTGGGCTCGCGCCCCATCACGACCGCTAACTTCAAATGCTGCTCTCCCGCTGCTCCCTGCGCCACTGGGGTCAGACCCCGGTGGCGCGCTCTTTTCAAAAAGTCTATACGAAACCACGGGCCGAGACAGGCCTGCCCGGCAAGCCCGGACCACTAATCAGTTAGAATTAGCAGTGAACAGTCTCGCGATGGAGCGCGGTTGCAGCGGCATCGCCGCAGTGGGCGCGGTCTCAATGGAGATGTCATGAGAACGGAGAGGCGTTGATGGACAACCTTCCTCGGATTCCACTGGTGGACGTGGCGCGGCAGTTCGCCCTGCTCGAAGAGGAGGCCGGCTCAGCCGTACTCGGGGTCCTCAAATCCGGCGCTTACGTACTCGGGCCCGAGGTCGCGGACCTCGAGCGTGAGATCGCTGCCTACCTCGGTGTCGCGGAAGGAGTGGGCGTCGCGTCGGGTACGGACGCGCTCTTCCTCTCGCTGAAAGCGCTGGGTGCCGGGCCGGGAGACGAGGTGCTGACGACCCCGTTCACTTTCATCGCCACCGCGGGGGCCGCGGCGAACCTCGGCGCGGTGCCCAGGTTCGTGGACATCGAGGAGTCGACCTTCAATATCGACGCCACTCTGGTCGCCGGCGCCGTGACTGAGCGGACGAAGGCTCTGGTCGCGGTCCACTTGTTCGGCGACCCTGCTGACATCGAGTCGTGCCGCGCTATCTGCGATGAGAAAGGCGTCGCGCTGGTCGAGGACTGCGCCCAGAGCCTGGGGGCCGAAGCTCCAGGGGGAAAGGCGGGTTCGTTCGGTGAGGCCTCGGCGTTCAGTTTCTATCCTACCAAGAACCTGGGGGCGGCAGGAGACGCCGGCATGGTGTGCACTGATGACGCCGGGCTCGCCGCGCGGGTGCGAGCGCTTTCCAACCACGGTTCCGACCGCCAGTACTACCATGAGGTGCTGGGGTATAACAGCCGCCTCGACACGGTGCAGGCCGCGCTGCTGCTGGTCAAGCTGCGACACCTGGACGAGTGGAACCGCCAGCGCGCGAGCATCGCCGCCTTCTACGACGCCCACCTCGAGAACGTGGTCACGCCTGCGGTGAAGCCCGGATGCACCCACAGCTACCACCAGTACACCATCCGCTCTCCTAGGCGCGACGAAGTGAAGAAGAGCCTGGAGGAAGCCGGCATAGCCTCGGCGATCTACTATCCCGTACCGCTCCATCTTCAACCTTGCTTCAAAGACCTCGGCTATTCGGAGGGCGACTTCCCGGTAGCGGAGAAAGCCTCGAGGGAGGTCCTTTCGCTTCCGATCTTCCCCGGGATGACGACCGAGGAGATGGCGCGGGTCTGCTCTGCGGTCAACGGCGTGTGAAGGACGAGGATCTGGCCGGCAGTTGCGGTGAGTCCGGAACCGGGCTTGATGTGGTGATGCGTGAAAAAATGGACGGGCGTACGATTGCCGGGGCGGGAGCGACATATGGGGAAGATCTCGGCCTTATACTGTTTCTTGTCTTCACTTGCTGGGGTCAAGAGCGGTAACGGGGGATGGCAATGAAGATAGCTTTCATCGTGGATGAGTTTCCATCGATGACACAGGTGGGCGTGCTCAACCAGGCAACAGGGCTCCTCGACCTGGGTCACGATCTGCACATCTTCGCGAGCCGCGTAGCGACGACGCCCTCTGTCCATGCCGACATCGAAACCTACCGCCTTGCCGACCGCCTCACCTCGTTCGATGTTCCATTAAAAGAATCGAAGCGGGTGCTTTCGGGTCTCGGGATAGCCGCCCGGGAATTCCGCTCGAGGCCGCGGGAAGTCGTCGAATCGCTCAACGTCTTCAAATATGGAAGGCCGGCGTCATCCACTAGCCTCATCCATTCTCTTCCTAAGAGGCCCGCCGACGAGTTCGACATCATCCACGGGCACTTCGGACCGAATGCGATCGTCGGCCAGTTCTGGAAAGCGCTGGGGACAGGCGGCAGACTGATCGCTTCGTTCCACGGCGTGGATGTGAGCCGCTATCCCCGGCGGGCCGGGGCGAACGTCTACGCCGGGCTGTTCGAGGCGGCGGACGTCATCACGGGCAACACGGAGTTCCTCAAGAGAAAGCTGGTCGACCTGGGCTGCGACCCGATGAAGATCGCGGTGATACCATCGGCGATCAGGCTCGAGCGCTTCGAGGTCCCCGAGAGGAAGTCCAGGCCGGCCGGGCCGGCGAGGATCCTCACCATCGGCAGGCTAGTGGAGAAGAAGGGGCACGAGTACGCCCTGCGCGCCCTGGGGAGGATCTCCAGCCGCTTCGGCTTCGAGTATACAATCGCAGGCGACGGGCCACTGAAGGATGACCTGCTCAGGTTGACGAACCAGCTTGGTCTGCAGGAGAGGGTCATCTTCCTGGGAGGCATCACTCAGGAGAAAGCTGCAAAGCTCTACCGCGAATCAGACCTGTTCCTGCTGCCGAGTGTCACCTCCAGGGAACTCGACCATGAGGGCCAGGCCCTCGTGATCCAGGAAGCTGAAGCAGCAAGGCTGCCTGTGGTATCCACCTTCCATAATGGGATACCGGAAGGTGTCATCGACGGTGTGAGCGCGCTGCTGGTCGCGGAGCGAGACGACGAGGCGTTGAGTAATGCCCTCGCTCGCCTGCTCGAGCATCCTGAGTTGTGGGGGCCGATGGGAGATGAAGGACACAAGATAGCTTCGACACGGTACGATGTCCCCGTCGTTACCGCACGGCTCGTCGAGATCTATGAGTCGGCAGCCGGCAAACAGGTCGAAAAGGTTACCTGACCAGGTGGACGAGATCTTGATCGAGAGCACTGAAGAGTTCATTCCCTGCCCGGACAACGCGTACCTCGCTCGTGAGTACGAAGACCACTTGTGTTACTGGCAAGGACACGCCGACCACGCGGCGGCCGCCTCCTACGGTGCAAGCCTGGCTGACCTGCTGCTGTTTGCGAGGCACATGGCGGCCTACCGCATGATATCGGACCGGACGGCGGGAAAAGAAGTCCTGGACCTCGGCTGCTTTCTGGGTTACGGCTCGCGTCTTCTGTCCATGACGGCGAAGACGGTGACAGCGGTGGACATGGACGAGAGCGCTGTCGCATATGCCCGCGGTTCCACCTCGGCGTCGAACGTAAACTTCGTCAACGGGGACGCGACGAGCCTCGGTTTTCGATCAGGCGCTTTTGATGCAGTCATAGCGTTCCAGTTGCTCGAGCATATGTCCGGATCGGGGATCGACGATCTGTTGGATGGAGCGCTGGAGGTCCTGCGGCCGGGAGGAGAGCTCTTCCTTGTCACGCCAAACAGGACTTCACGGTTGATGCCCGGACAGAAGCCCTTCAACCCGGAACATGTCCGGGAGTTCAACGCCGGCGAACTCAGGCGTACGCTTGCGCCCCATGGCTCTTTCCGTATCAGGGGAGTGACCGCGCCGGCTTGGATAGTCGAGGTGGAGACCGCGAGAGTGCAGCGGAGTGCCTTCAACGCCTACCTCAAGATACCGGCCGCCAGGGCACTGAAGAAGCTCGGCATCTCCCCGATGGCGCTGAAAACGGGTAAAATGTCTCCCGTCCTGCTTTCGACCCGCGGCAGTATCTCTCGGAACAGAAAGATCCTCTCCTGGATTCGTTCATCCTCACCGATGATACTGGCCACTCGGCAATGGACCTGTTCGCCGTCTGCGTGAAGGCCTGACTTCAGGCGCGGATTTCTCGCGCCGCTCACCCTGTTTTCGATATTCGGGGGTACCTCGGTTCCGGCAAGCACTCCTCCGGTGTCATTGACAGGCGCACGTCTTGTCACTCGGCAGGTCTGGACCTTGTTGTACGCCAAATAACATTCGGATAAGGTTGCACCCTGCAAGGGTAATAGGCCCTTGTTGCACAAGCACTGGGGCAGGTTTTGAAAGAGAAGATTCTCCGGATAGGCAAGGACTCCACCTGGTACCTGATAGCGCAGGGCGGCTATGCGCTCATGGGCCTGGTCTCCGTGCCCATACTCACCCGCATCTTCACCCCGAGCCAGTACGGGGTCTACTCGCTGGTCGCGGTCTCGGTCATGCTCATCTCACCGGTCTTCTACATCACTTTCAACATGTCGGTGATCAGGTTCTATCCTGAGCTCGAGGACAAGGGGGACCTGCCGACCCTGTACTCAACCGCGCTGCATTATGCCCCCCACTTCATGGTAGCGACGCTGTTCGTCGTTCTGCCAATCGCAGCGTTCGTACTGCCGCTCGGGACCAACCGGGGCGTCATATGCCTCGCCATTGCGATCTTCGCACTCTATGTGCCGTTCTATATCTTGCTCACGTTCCTGCAGGCGCGCCAGCAGGCGCGCGCCTACGCCATCCTCTTCCTCATGGTCTACGTGGGGCGTTACCTGGTGGGCGCGGCCCTGGTGAAGTGGGCAGGCACCGGAGTCAACGGCGTTTTCTTCGCCTGGCTCGGGGCCCTCATCATCGTCATGCCTATCGAACTGATACTTCTCAGGATCACGGATAACTTCAAGTGGAGCAAATATTCTCCACGCTTGATAAAGCAGTTCTTCTCATACGGCTTTGTGCTGATCTTTACCAACATCTCCTCGAACATCCTCACCTCTTCGGACCGCTACCTCGTCCAGGCATTCAAGGGGTCGAGGCAGGTCGGACTCTATTCGGTGGTATATACGCTCGCGGTCGACTCCTTCACGTTGATACTCAGTTCCCTGCAACTGGGAGCCGCCCCGGTCGTGATGCAGACATACGAGCGCGAGGGCGAGGCCGAGACGACCCACCTGCTCGGGCGCATCACGCGCCTGCTGTTGATAGGCCTCGTGCCTATGACGGTCGGGCTGTACCTCCTGCGGATCAGGGTCATCCACGTGCTGACCTCGGCGCGTTACCTGCCGTCGGCGACCGCGGTCCTGCCCCTGGCGCTCGGCATCTTCTGTTACAACCTGGCCTGGATACCGACCTACACCTTCTACGTGAAGAAGCGCACCAGGATGATACTCATCCCGATCGTGACCAGCGCCCTGTTGAACATCGGGCTCAACCTGGTCCTCATCCCGAAGTACGGTTTCGTCGGGGCGGCCTGGTCGACCATGATCGCC
>Ga0209429_10000911_pt1 | contig 19112 bp, 16 predicted proteins | sample BarGraNGADG00212_3_FD_184493 | JGI IMG/M metagenome (GOLD analysis project Ga0209429, IMG submission 184493) | Arctic peat soil microbial communities from Barrow, Alaska - Barrow Graham LP Ref core NGADG0004-212 (SPAdes) (version 2) | ecosystem: Environmental > Terrestrial > Soil > Wetlands >...
GGAGCGGTCAACGTGAGATTCAGCCGCCAGATGAATTATTCCATCAAAATTATATTTTTTGAAAAGTTCCAGAACAGATTGTTTATCAACGATATCAATCTTTTCGAAAAGATAATTCTTTTTTGCCTCAATGTCAGTGAGGTTTTCAAGGTTACCGGCATAGGTCAGCTTATCGGCATTGATTATAAGATAATCCGGGTACTTATTAACGAATTTTCTTACAACATGAGATCCGATAAATCCTGCACCACCGGTAACAAGAATAGTTTTCTTCATGATTATATCTCTTTATTTCTGATCTTCTTTTCCCAGTCCCAGGCTGTTTTCATGGCTTCATCAAGGGTGCTTATTGTTTTCCATCCCAGTTCATTATTAGCAAATGAAGGATCAGCCCATATCTTTTCAATATCTCCCGCTCGTCTTCCTACTATCCTGTATTTCAATTTTATACCTGAAATCCGCTCAAATGATTTGATTGCCTCAAGAACCGATACTCCCTTGCCGGTTCCAAGGTTAAAGACCTCATAATTTGATTTATTTTTTCCTTCAACAAGCCTCTTTACCGCAACTACATGAGCTTTCGCGAGATCCACAACATGGAGGTAATCTCTTATGCAGGATCCGTCGGGAGTATCGTAATCATTTCCGAATACCTTTAGTTCATCCCTCAAACCATATCCTGTTTGTGTAATATATGGCACAAGGTTTTCAGGAACTCCTCTTGGCAGTTCTCCTATGAGGGCCGATGGATGAGCTCCGATAGGATTAAAGTACCTCAAAGAAATTGCTTTGATATTTTTGTCAGAAAATGTTGTATCCCTTATAATTTCTTCACCTACCTGTTTTGTATTTCCATAGGGAGAAGTTGCTGGTTGCAACGGAGCATCCTCAGTTACCGGTAATTTTTCCGGTTGTCCATAGACTGTACAGGAGGAGGAAAAAACCAGATTGGGAACACCATAGAGTTTCATTGCGTCCAAGAGATTGACTAAAGAAAAGAGATTGTTTTTATAATAAGCCAATGGTTTATTAACTGATTCACCAACAGCTTTATAAGCAGCAAAATGAATAATGGCTGCGATATCTTTATTCTTTTTGAAAAATCCATTAAGTTTTTCCTGATCACAAACGTCAATTATTTCCAGAACGGGTTTAACACCGGATATCTTATGAATTCTGTCAACAACGGATGCTTCAGAATTATACAGATTGTCAATTATTATGACCTCAAACCCCTCTTTAATAAGTTCAACTGTTGTATGCGAACCGATATATCCGGTTCCTCCGGTTACCAGAATTTTCTTTTTCATTTACAGGCTCCAGTAAGTATGGTTTTTAATTTTTCCGCGCAGAACTCCTTTTACATCAACTACAATACCATCTTTAGACATGATAAGAGTAAAATAAGATTCATCAAGTTTTAAATATTCTTTGTGGCTGACAGCCAGTATCACAGCATCGTATTTACCTGATGGTTGTTCCTTCAGATCGATCCCATATTCTTCTTTGACCTCATGTTTACCTGCTCCCGGATCAATAACATCTACTTTTATTCCAAAGTCATCCAACTCCCTGATCACATCCACGACTTTTGAATTCCGGATGTCAGTAACATCTTCTTTAAAGGTAATACCCATGATAAGAACACGAGCGTCCTTTAAATTTTTACCTGAGGCGATGATTTTTTTGACGGTTTGTTTTCCTATATAACCACCCATACTATCGTTTATGAACCTGCCGGAATCAATCATCTGAGGGTGATACCCTAATGATTTTGCTTTGAATGACAGATAATAAGGATCTACACCGATACAATGTCCACCTACTAAACCCGGATAGAATTTAAGGAAGTTCCATTTAGTTCCTGCTGCTTCAAGCACTTCAAATGTATTGACTCCAAGTCTGTTAAAAATAATTGACAGCTCATTCATAAAAGCGATGTTAATATCGCGTTGGGTATTTTCAATTATTTTAGCGGCTTCAGCAACCTTTATTGAGCTTGCTCTGTGTACTCCTGCCTTAATTATGAGTTCATAGATTTTTGCTATATTTTCAGCTGATTCGGCGTCATAGCCGCTTGTCACTTTTACGATTTTTGTGAGCGAATGGTTGGTGTCGCCAGGATTTATTCTTTCGGGAGAGAATCCGACTTTAAAATCGGTACCACATTTCAATTCTGAATATCTTTCCAGTACTGGAATACAATCGTCCTCTGTACATCCGGGGTAAACAGTTGATTCATAGACAACATAATCACCTTTTTTCAAAACTCTTCCTACTGTTTCGGATGCCTTAAGAACCGGTTTAAGATCTGGCAGATTATACCTGTCGGTAGGAGTGGGTACTGCGATAATATGAAACGAAGCATCTTTTAAATCAGCCGGATTGCTTGTAAGAACGATATCAGTATCTTTAAATGCTTCGGCAGTGAGTTCATTACTGGGATCGATGCCCTTTTTCATCAGTTCAACCCTTGCAGGTTTAATATCAAAGCCAATAACCCTTATTTGTTTTGCGAATTCAAGTGCAATAGGAAGGCCTACATAACCAAGGCCGATGACGGAAAGTTTCGTCTCCTTATTGATAATCTTATTGTACATAATTATAGTGTTTTTAATATTGGATGATAGTCTCCCTGAAGGCCGACAGGGTTTGAATTCCTGATATTATATGCAATGTTGACTGACTGGGTTGCCTCTTTAAGTCCGAATCCTCTTCCGGCAAGTATCTCTTTGTATGTCAGAGTATGCAGGTCGGTAAACCCTTCACTGAATTCGATCTTTTCACCTTCAACCGTTATTGATCTGAATGTTCTCTGACCTGTTTTTTTTACAGCCTCCGGAATATCAGCATAATCGAGGCTGAGGAACCATCTGATTCTTGCATTTTCAAGCTCGAGATATCCGGCAGCTTTATGGGGCTTGGAAAGATGGACAATATTTTTCTTTGTTTCACCGAAAATCCAGCTCAGCATATCGAAGAAATGAATGCCGATATTTGTTGCCACTCCGCCCGATTTCTGGAGATCTCCTTTCCATGAGACTGAATACCAGTTTCCACGGCTTGTGATGTAAGTCATGTCAATATCATATACCTTTCCTTTCGGTCCATTCCGTATTTTCTCCCGCAGTTCCTTTATTTTTGGATGAAGACGAAGCTGAAGAACGGTATAGATTTTACGGCCGGTTTCATTTTCAATCTCCTGTAGCGCTTCAATATTCCATGGATTTAGAACAATAGGTTTTTCACAAATAGCTTCAGCCTGATGACGCAACGCGAACCTGATATGAGAGTCGTGAAGATAATTCGGAGAGCAGATACTTACGTAGTCAATTTTTGTTCCGGTTCTTTTTAGTTTATCAAAATGTCTGTCAAACCGTTCAAACTCAACAAAAAAATCACTTTCCGGGAAGTAACTGTCGATTCGTCCGACACTGTCAAATTTATCGAGGCTTGCAAGGAGGTTATTGCCGGTTTCCTTAATTGCATGGAGATGCCGGACAGCGATATAACCTGCAACCCCTATAATTCCGAAATTTTTTGGAGTCTCAATCATAAGTTAATGCATAAATGGCGAACAAAATTACTAATTTAATTTAGAAACTTTGCCATCCTCAATCCTGTATCTCTCTCCGCTTTCAGGGCATGTGGCCAGGCCATTGTCTCCAAATTTCAGCTTATGCCCGTATTCGCTTATCCATCCGGTTTGTCTGGCCGGATTTCCGACAATAAGAGCATAAGGTTTTACATCTTTTGTAACAACAGCACCAGCACCAATGAATGAAAAGGTTCCGATTTTATTACCACATATTATTGTAGCATTTGCGCCAATTGAAGCACCCTTTTCCACGATGGTGGTGTAATAACTGTCTTTACGGACAATTGCGCTCCTGGGGTTAATTACGTTGGTAAAGACCATTGATGGTCCAAGGAAAACATCATCTTCACAGATAACACCTGTATAAATAGAGACATTATTCTGAACCTTAACATTTCTCCCGAGTTTTACACCGGGTGAGATGACAACATTCTGACCGATATTACAATTTTCTCCGATTTCCGAACCTGTCATTATATGGCTGAAGTGCCATATTTTTGTTCCTTTTCCAATTTTGCAGCCATCATCTATGACTGCTTTCTCGTGGGCAAAATATTCCTTCTCCATAATAATTATTTATCGAAGAAATTTAATATATTAAGTATAATATAATCAAGCTGTTCCTGTTCCATGTCGGGATGCATCGGCAAGGACAGGACCTCTTTGCAAAGAGTTGATGTAACAGGGAAATCATTTTCTTTATATCCTAAATAGCTATACGCTTCCTGCATATGAAGCGGTCCGGGGTAATAAACCATCGACGGTATATTCTTTGATTCGAGGAACTTCTTAAGATCATTTCTTTTCCCGTTTTTCACTTTGATGGTATACTGATGAAATATGTGAGAAGAATAGCTGACTCTTTGCGGAACAGTTATTGAATTACAGCTTTCAAATGCTTTATCATATTGATCAGCAACTGCTCTTCTTGCTGCATTGAACTGAGAAAGATATCTGAGTTTTACCCTTAGGATAGCTGCCTGAATTGTATCAAGCCTTGAATTAACACCTATATCATCATAGTGATACCTTATTTTCATACCATGGTTGGCAATGCTTCTCAGCTTTTTTGCAAGGGTGTCATCATTGGTGTAGAGTGCCCCTCCGTCGCCATAGCATCCGAGATTTTTAGAAGGGAAGAACGAAGTAGTTCCGATATGTCCTATTGTACCTGCTTTTTTTGTGGTACCATCGCGAAAGATATAATCTGAACCGGTTGCCTGTGCGGCATCTTCAATTATAAAAAGATTGTGTTTTTTTGCAAGATCCATCAGGCTCTCCATATCTGCACACTGACCAAAAAGATGGACCGGAACAATAACTTTTGTTTTTGCGGTAATAGCTTTTCTGACCGCCTCAATGGAAATGTTGAAACTTCCAGGCTCGGGATCAACAATGACCAGTTTTAGCCCAAGCAGAGCGACAACTTCAACAGTAGCAATAAAAGTGAAATTTGTTGTAATGACCTCATCTCCCGGTTTTAGTCCCAGAACCCTCAGAGCAAGATGAAGAGCGTCTGTTCCGTTCGCGCATGAAATAACATGTTTTACACCCACATATTCCTGAAGCTCTTCTTCAAATAACTTAACATCAGGTCCTTTAATAAAAGCTGTTGATACAAGTACAGATTTTATTGCATTATCAATTTCCGACCCGATCTTCTCGTACTGAACCCTCAGGTCGACCATTTGTATCTCTCTCATTTAAAGTATAATTTTGGAAATGCGAAGATAATATTTTTTAAGGGATTTACCCCCCATTTGGGGGGATGGGGGGTAAAAATGAAGGGGCAGAGGGTGAAAAAAGCTAATTAGGATCGGATCATTCATTGTGATTAACTTTTTTTTCTTAAATTTGTATTAATGAAAAGATAAATTCAAGGTGGATATTACAGCTTTTATACGGGAATTATTGTTTGGGCATGATTGTGTTATCGTTCCGGGATTTGGTGGCTTTATTGGGAACTATACACCGGCGCATATTGACAGGAATTCCGGCACATTTTATCCGCCTGTAAAGCAGATATCATTCAACAGGAACCTGAATCATAATGATGGCCTTCTGGTAGGACGGATTTCCGGTAATTTAAACATCAACTATGGTGATGCTAGAAATCTGGTTGAAGAGTTTGTCGGAAATTTGCGGAGAAAACTTGAAAAAGGAGAGAAGGTTGTTCTGGATAATATTGGCAGCTTTGTCAATAACCATGAAGGCAGCGTTCAATTTGAACCTGACCGGACCGCTAACTATCATCTCGATTCATACGGACTTGAATCATTTCAATGTTTACCACTTGAAGGATATGATGTAAGAAAACGGATTTCCCGGCATACCGAGAAGGATCCTGTAAAGCAGGCTTCTGTCAGAAAGATTTTTTGGAGAGCAGCAGTAATTATTCCTCTTCTTTCCATTCTGGTTGCCGTACCGCTGAAAACAGATTTATTTAAAACTAAATTTGAAGCAACGACAATGAATCCCCTGGTAACAGCTGAATTTGAGCACAATAAAAAGGCTGTTGATGAGAGTATTAAAGATGAATCAGCAAAAGTTGAAGAGACTGTAACGCCAATCTCTGAAGAACCGGCTGCTCCGGAAGTTGTTGTGCCGGCAGCAACTGAATCAAATGTTTATTTTCTTATAACAGGGAGCTTCAAATCTGAAGAAAACGCAGTATTACAGGTTAACATGCTTAAGGCTGAAGGTTTTTCTCCTGAGATAGTACCTGCGGCCAATGGGTTTTACAGGGTTAGTGCAATGATGTGCAGCGATCTGAATTCCGCTTTAACCAGGAAGGACAGTATCGCGAAAAAATTCCCCGGAACCTGGGTTTCAAAAAAGAGATAGTATACCCCCCAAGCCCCCCATGTGGGGGGTTTCGGGGGTTGATTTTTTATTTTATCATACTACCGTTACTCACTTTATCTGCAGGAGTAACCATGACAAGTTTCCCATCTTTATCCTCAGCCATGAGGATCATTCCCTGTGATTCTATTCCTTTAATCTTACGCGGTTCAAGATTGGCAACAATTGATATCTGCCTGCCTATAATAGCTTCCGGTTCATAATACTCTGCAATACCTGATACTATAGTACGGATATCAAGGCCTGTGTCAATTTTAAGTTTAAGGAGTTTGGTCGTTTTTGGTACTTTCCCGGCTTCAAGAATTGTTGCTGTTCGGATATCTATTTTAGTGAAATCATCAAAAGTAACAGGATCTTTTCCCGGGGTAATTTTTGCACCGGCAGCTTCATTGGCTTTTTTTGTTGCAAGAAGTTTATCTATCTGCCTTGTTATCGCTTCATCTTCAATTTTTTCAAAAAGCAATCCGGGTTTATTTATAATATGACCGGAAGGAAGCAGATCGGTATTCCCGGCTTTGCTCCATTTCAACTCATTGAAATTGATCCATCCACGTAATTTCTCCATCGAAAAAGGAAGAAAAGGTTCGCAAATAATTGTAAGGTTTGCAGTTATCTGAAGGGCGATATTCATGATTGTTTTTACACGGCCGGGATCGGTTTTAATTACCTTCCATGGTTCAGCATCGGCAAGATATTTATTGCCAAGACGAGCAAGGTTCATTGCCTCTTTAAGTGCTTCCCTGAATCTGTATGTTTCAAGACTGGTCTCTACTTTTTCTTTCAGTCGTGTCATCTCATTCAGAACATTATCGTCATTCGTATCGGTTTTTCCCCTCTCCGGAACCTTTCCTTCATAATAATTGTTTGTCAGAACGAGAGTCCGGTTGACAAAATTCCCAAGAATTGCAACCAGCTCGTTATTATTTCTGGCCTGAAAATCTTTCCAGGTGAAGTCATTATCTTTTGTCTCAGGAGCATTTGCGCAAAGTACATATCTCAACACATCCTGTTTCCCTGGAAAATCTTCAAGATATTCGTGGAGCCAGACAGCCCAGTTTCTTGAAGTTGATATCTTGTCGTTTTCGAGATTCAGAAATTCATTGGCAGGAACATTTTCAGGAAGAATAAAACTTCCTTCAGCCTTTAGTATTGAAGGGAAGATGATACAATGGAACACAATATTGTCTTTCCCTATGAAGTGAACCATCTTAGTTTCCTTATCCTTCCAGTATTTTTCCCAATCGGGAGTAAGTTCTTTTGTTGCAGATATATATCCAATTGGAGCATCGAACCAGACATAAAGAACTTTGCCTTTTGCTCCTTCAACAGGAACCGGCACACCCCAGTCAAGGTCGCGGCTGACTGCTCTTGGCTGCAAACCCTGATCGAGCCAGGATTTACATTGTCCGTACACGTTTACTTTCCACTCCTTATGATCTTCGAGAATCCATTTTCTTAGCCATGGCTCGTATTTGTCGAGTGGAAGGTACCAGTGTAACGTTTCGCGTAGTACCGGTTTACTTCCGCTCACAGTAGAATGGGGATTTATAAGTTCATTAGGGCTGAGTGAAGTTCCGCATTTTTCACACTGATCACCATATGCGTTCTCATTGCCGCAATGAGGACAGGTTCCCATGATATACCTGTCGGCAAGGAAACATCCTGCCTCTTCATCAAAATATTGTTCAGAACTCCGTTCGGTAAATTCACCTTTATTATAAAGAGTCCGGAAAATATCAGATGCGGTTTCGTAGTGAACTTTATTTGTAGTGCGTGAATAAATATCGAAAGCAATTCCAAAATCCTCAAATGCTTTTTTATTTATTGCATGATATCTGTCAACGATCTCCTGTGGGGTAACACCTTCTAAACGCGCTTTGAGAGTAATCGGAACTCCATGTTCGTCGGATCCGCATACCGATATCACATCCACTCCCTTCATTCTCAGGTACCTGGTATAAATATCGGAAGGTATATAAACTCCTGCCAGATGGCCAATATGTATCGGACCGTTGGCATAGGGCAGAGCAGAAGTGACAAGATATCTTTTAAAATTCTTCATGATTCTGATAATGAGTAATAACCAATTTTGAACTGCACAAATATAATAATATTAACTTTCTTTTTTACCCCCAAACCCTTCTGTCCCGCCGAAGCGGGACATCTCCCCGGGGGGAGATAAAACATGCTTAAAAGTCAGATTTTTCCCCCTTTCAGGGGGAAATACAAAGGGGGTTTATTTCATTGATAGGAGCCTAATTAGAAGTTTTTTTTGGGGACATGACCACTCAAGGGCCTACTGATCTGTGAGGGAAACCCCTCTGTCCCGCCGAAGCGGGACATCTCCCCTGAAGGGGCGATAATACTCTGATATTTAGTAGAATTACACTTAAGAGAGAGGATTATCCCCCCTTTAGGGAGTTTGGGAGTTAAAAGATTGGAAAACTTTTCATTATCGATTACATTTACGTATAATTCTATTTATATGGCTTCAAACAAGATACAACCTGAATATCTGAAACCCGGAGATACGGTGGCAATTATATCACCCTCATTTTCAATTGATGAGAAGAAAGTAGCTGAAGCTGTCTCCTTTCTTGAAAAATGGGGGTTACATGTACTCGTCGGGAGAAATGCCCTGAAACATACCGGACCTTTTGCAGGGAATGATGAGGACCGTCTATCTGATCTCCAGGAGATGACGAGTAATATTGAAATAAAAGCTGTTTTCTGTTCACGGGGTGGCTATGGTGTTTCAAAAATTATCAGCAGAGTTGATTTTTCAGCCTTGAAGAAAAACCCAAAATGGTATGTTGGATTCAGCGACATAACAGTATTACACATATGGTTAAGTGAAGTATGCAGAATTATGTCGGTGCATGGTGAAATGCCGGTTAACTATAATAATCCTGAAAAGACACGGGTTACTTTTAGCTCACTGAAGAAAATATTATCCGGTGATTTTCAGTCATACGAATGGGAAGGCACCTTTTTTAAGCCGGGAAATGTGACAGGTGAAATAACAGGCGGAAATCTTTCGCTTTTCTATAGTCTGACTGGAACTCCTGCATCGCCGGTAACAAAAGGGAAGATATTGTTTATTGAGGAGATGGGAGAGCCATATTATCGCATCGACAGGATGATTACATCTTTAAAGTTAGCAGGAAAGCTGAAAGGATTGTCCGCACTGTTAATTGGTGGAATGACTAAGATTGAGGAGGCAAAGGTTCCCTGGGGAAAAAGCATTGAAGAAACGATTTCAGGAATCGTAAGTGAATATGATTATCCAATCTTTTTTAACTTTCCGGCAGGTCATGTATCTGATAACAGGGCATTCTATATCGGGAAACAGGCAAAAATTGATGTTGACGGCAAAAAAGCTAATCTTATATTTGTCTGATGATCAGAATGCTGAGATCAAAAGATCGAGGTCTTTTGAGATTATCCCGAACTTCTGTCCCAATGTGTCATTAGTGAGCATACCGTTATACAAGTATGCCCCGTTGCGCACACCCTGATCATACTTTAGCAATTGGGTAATTCCTCCGGCATCAGCCATACTCTGAAGCAACGGCGTGAAAATATTACTAAGAGCAATGGAGGCTGTCCGTGCTACACGCGATGGAAGATTCCAGGCTGAAAAATGTACAACACCATGTTTCTCATAAACCGGATCCTTCAATGCACGACATTCAGTTGTTTCGATGCATCCGCCGCGGTCGATACTCAGATCAATAACAACAGCTCCTTTTTTCATATTACGAATCATATCCTCTGTTATGAAATACCATGGACGGAGATCTTCAAGTTCAATAGCACCAATTAGTACATCTGCTGACTTAAGTGCTTTCGTTAAAACCTGGGGATGAAAAACAGATGTCTGAAGCCGCTGGCCAAGCAGATTTTGGAATTTTCTTAACCTGTGAAGCGAGTTATCAAATATTTTAACTGTCGATCCAAGTCCGATAGCGGCTCTTGCAGCATATTCACCGGCAGTATTTGCTCCAATAATAACGACCTCTGTCGGAGTAACACCTGTAATGCCACCAAGCATCACTCCTTTACCTCCCTGCATATTGCTGAGGTATTCCGAAGCAACCAGAATAGAAGTGATGCCACATATTTCACTCATCGACTCCACCACAGGCATTACCCTGTTAATGTCGCGGATTTTTTCAAATGCTATTGCTGTAACTTTTTTTCTGATGAGCTTTTCCAGGGTTTCTTCATTAAGCTTCAGGACATTAAGATAGGACATTACTACCTGATTACCTTTAAGATAATCTGTCTCTTTTTCTGAAAACGGGGCAACCTTGATTATTACATCAGCGCTGTAAACCCTTGCAATAGAGTCACTTATTATAGCTCCATTCTCGCTGTAGTCCTTATCTGTATAATTGGCCCCAAGCCCGGCACCTTTCTGAACAATAACCTCATTATCACTCTCAACAAGAAGGTTGACAGCCTCAGGTGTCAAGGCTACCCGTTTCTCATCATCTTTATTATCGGTGGGGATCCCGATTGTAATTCTGCGGTTTTTAACAGCTGTTTCCAGCTGTTCTTCTTTGGGCATGAAAGCTGTATTGCCAAAGCTGACCTTTCCGCTCTTACCTTTGTCGTTCATCATTAGGAAGGGGTTATTTCTTCAAAGGTAAAAAATTTGCAATAGAGCACAAAATAAGATATTGTTATGATAATAAAAGTATGCGTTGTCCATCATCATCAACTGTAATTCTGATTCTCACTGTTTCAGGAGGAAGGATTTCTTCAATAAGCTCAGGCCATTCCATAAAACAATATGAATCGCCAGTCAGGTATTCCTCTATGCCAAAATCAAACACCTCTTCCAGTTTCTTTATTCTGTAGAAATCGATATGATATAAAGTTTCTCCCGTGGAAGTCCTGTATTCATTTACCAAAGTGAAAGTAGGACTGCTGATTATATCCACTGCACCAAGAACTTTGCAGATAGCTTTGATGATCGTTGTTTTGCCTGCACCCATTGAACCATAAAACGCAAATATTTTCTTTTCCCGTGAGTGTTCCAGGAGTTTTTTAGCAGCTCCGGAAAGTTGCCTTTTATCCTTTATTAAAATCTTCATCGGGATTATAACTAATTATTAAAGAGGTTCCACAATGGCTACCGGTAACATAACCTCCTGCATTGATATACCTCCATGCTGGAAGGTATCCTTGTAGTATCCTGCGTAGTGATTATAATTGTTCTGATATACCAGAAAATCTTTATTTAGTGCGAAGATATATCTTGAACTTATATTTGTTTTTGGAAGCATTGCTTTTTCCGGGTCCTTAAGTTCAAATACTTTTTTTGGATCGTAATCGAGGTTCCTGCCCATTTTATACCTTAGATTGGAGGAGGTTCTCTTGTCGCCAATTATTTTCACCGGATTCTGTACCCTTATTGTACCGTGGTCAGTACTAAAAATGACCTTAACAGGATGTGATGCAAGGGTTTTAAGTAATTCGAACAATGAAGAATGCAGAAACCAGGAACGTGTCAGGCTCATGTAAGCAGGTTCATCATTTGCGAGGTCGCGGATCACGCCCGACTCAGTTCTTGCATGAGAAAGCATATCAACAAAATTGAACACAAGAATATTGATATCATTTTCAAGCAGTGATCTGACCTTATCATTAACCTTTTTACCCTCGTTGCTATTACTGATCTTGTTGTATGACCACTTATATTTCAAGCCATTACGAGTTAACTGACTTCGGAATAAGTCTTCTTCGAAATTATTTTTACCTTCATCCTCATCATCATCTATCCAAAACTGAGGCATGGTTTCTGCAATCCTTGATGGCATCATACCCGCGAAAATCGAGTTTCTGCTGAATTGTGTTGCAGTTGGCAAAATGCTGAAATAAATTTCCTCTTCAATAATCCTGTAAAGGCCTGCCAATTCGGCGGAAATAGTTTTCCATTGATCGTACCTCATATTATCAATCAGGATAAAAAAGAGAGGTTTGTGATCATGTACCTGCGGAAATATTTTTTTGGCAAAGAGGCCAGGGGAGAGCAAAGGTCTATTCTTGTTTTCCGGATTAAGCCAGCTTAGATAATTATTAATCATGAATTTCGAAAAAGAATTGTTTGCTTCATTCTCCTGCAATTTCAGAATATCAGCCATTCCGGGATCAGTAGACTTTTCAAGTTCTGATTCCCAGAATACTATCTTCTTGTATAAATCTGTCCAGTCAGTATATGTTGAGGCAGATGAGATCATATTTGTGATCCGGTTAAATTCCTGTCTGTAGTCGATTGTGGTTTTTTCAGTAATAAGCCGTCGCTGATCAAGTATCTTTTTTATTGCCAGTAGTACCTGTTTCGGTTTTACGGGTTTAATCAGATAATCGGCTATCTCTGATCCTATAGCGGCTTCCATTATCTCTTCTTCATCGCTTTTAGTGATCATTACAACAGGGATATCTGTCCGTATTTCCTTTATAAGTTTCAGAGTCTCCATTCCACTAAGCCCCGGCATATTTTCATCAAGAAAAATAAGATCATATGGGTTCTGCCTAACCAGATCGATGGTATCGTTCCCGTTTGAGCAGGTGTCTATCTCGTAACCTTTCTCCTTCAGAAAAAAAATGTGAGGTGTCAGTCCTTCAACCTCATCGTCAGTCCAGAGGATTCTTATTTTTCTCATCTCTTATATTTCTCCATAAAGAAAACCTGATATCGTCCGGGGTTTTTATCATTGTTCAGGACTTTAAGATTTTCATTGCTAATAATAAAAGTCATCATCTTAGAACCCTTAAGATTTCTGACAAACTGTTCTGTTTTGAAGGCATTGAAATAATCATATGCCTGTACATAATCTGCAAAGCCGGATACAGTTATCATTATGTATTTATTATCGACAAGTGAACCCTCAGTCTTGTAATTTTTATTTGTAAAATTATCTATGTTGTAACTGATAACATCAAAAGTTGCCTGATTTAAATTGAATGCCGGATCGGAAATTATCAATGCAAAAACATGATTTACAGTTGTGTCTGCGATGTATAATTCAGCAGCAATTACTTTATCTTCTTCAACTTTCAGTTCCGGTATTTTCTGATTAAGGAATGCTATTAACTCTTCTGCCTTCTTGCTTTCAGTGGTTTTCGGCCATGCTTTAATGAGATTATTCAGTTCTACCTTAAAGCTTCTTTCATCACTTATCCGCGCAACAGAATAGGCACGAAGAAGCATGAATTTGGGTGCGAGAAGGTTCTCCGGATATTTTTTCAATGCGTCATCACAGAGTGAGATCGCATCATTAAATTTTTCATTATTGTATGCATTGTACGACTCCTGATATTGTTTTTCTGCCATTTTCAGATCGGCCATCTTTTTTTCGTAATAAGCAGGATCTGAAAGAATTCTGGCAAACTCACTTTCCGGATATTTTACAAGTAGTTGTTGCCTGTAAGTCTCCGATTTTACACTGTTTTTCTCTTTATTGACATTATACAGATTATATAATGCTTCAGGAATGAGTTCGTTTCCAGGGAATCGTTTAACGAGAGATTCAAATGTTTCCGTTGCTTTTACCTTGTCATTAATTCTTTCGGAATATGTCTTTCCTGCATTCAGCAAAGCAATGGCAACCTTTTCATTGGAAACTGCAATCAATGAGTCAGTTAAAGGCAGGTTCTTCAGATAGAATTCTGGTTTTTTGTAATCACGTACTGCTACCGCAGTGTCTGATCTGTTTTGTGAAACTTCGGTACCGTTACCTGAAACCTGAGCTGTATTTACTCTGGCTTTGTTCGACCTTCTCCAGTTGTCTTCCATCTTTCTGTCGCCCCAGCGCCTTCGGAATTCGGTTCTTCCAAAAGTTAATGCTGCCTGATTATAGAAATACCATTTGCCTTCCTGGTCAATATTTCCCTGGAACCGTCTCTCATTTTCGTAATACTGTCCTAGATTATAGCGGTCAGAGTTGTTCGTAGTTTTTCCTTCACTTTCATCTTTAATAACTTTAGCAATTATGGATGAAATAAGAGCACTTCTTTCAGCTTCAGTCATCGAAGCCACCTTTTGAAGGCTGTCTTCAGTCTGAATAATAGTTAATTGAGAAACAAGAGCATTAAGGCTTTGTGCTTTTGTTTTTAGCGCCAGGTAATCCGGATTTTTCTGATCGAGGAAATAAATGGAACTATCATAGTACTTACCTGCCTTCATATAGTCGGATTTTTCATAATAGTAACTCGCAAGAGCAAGGTAAGATCTCCCTTTTTGTTTTTGATTCTGTGAAGTTGCTGTTGCTGATTTTCTAAAGAACTCCAGTGCCTCCATCTCGTTTCCTTCTTTCATTGACATATTCCCGAGGGCATAGTAAATCTGATCCTGAAAATCCTTGTTCTTGGAATCTTTCAACATTTTTTCAAGTTCTTTCTTTATTTCCCGGGGATTTCCGGAGTTGATATCAAAAACTCCGGCAATATTTATTCTTGCATTGAATTCAATATCATAGGGAGGGTTCATCTTAACAACTTCGCGATAATATGATGTTGCCCTGGCTCCATCGCCGGTTTGTTCAAATACCTGAGCAAGGAGGTAAGTTAACCTGTATCTGGACCTTTTCCCTGACACCAGTTTAATTGATTTCCCCAGCGGATCTATTGCTTCAGAATATCTTTTTTGTTTTATGAAGAGATCTGCCAGGGTTGTAAAGTACATTGATCTCAACGATTTTGTGAAATCCGGAGTAATATCAAGATTATTAATTAATCTTAATGATTCAGAATAATTGCTGTTCTCATTATAGATTCTTGCAAGCCATATAGTGGCTTCTGCTTTAATTAACGGATCGTTTGCTTCAGCTATGCAGTAATTGAATACAGCTGTTGCCTCGTTATACTCATGTTTATAGAAACGGGCCTTAGCTATAAGGAGATAACTATCATCAACCCACTCATTATATTCTTTCTTTTCAAGTAGTTCTTTATCTTTTTCGGATGGCTGCCTTTTTTCCTTTATTTCTGGTTTTGATGTTATGGATTTTAAGGAAATTAGTTTTGAAGCTTTCTGTATTGCTTTTTCCATATCGGAGGAACATAGTGATGCTGTTGAAGGATCGCTGTATTCAAACACCTTAAGCATTTCTGCATAGTCATCCTTATAGCCATTGGATATTTTAATCAGACCTGCCTTAAAGCTCTCATAACCATTAAAATAGATATTATATCTGGCGGTCATTCCATTATAAAATCTGGATGTCTCTGTGTTTTTTTCAACCGAACAGTCAGTTATTACCAGGGATAATCCTAATAACACCAGATATTTATATGATGTTTTGCTAAATACCAATAAGCGACTTTTAATACTATAACTAACTAAATTTGTGTATAGTATTTCAAAGGTAAATAAAATTGAACTGATGTTCTTTTTCAGGAAGAAATAACTCTCTTAATTTCGGGAACTTCCTTCATGATAGCCTGTTCAACACCAGCTTTTAATGTCTGCATACTGTAAGGACAACCATTGCACGCTCCGGTAAGTTTTACTTTAACAGTCATATCATCAGTTACATCAATCAGGTCAATATCACCTCCGTCCGACTGAAGATAAGGTCTTACTCTCTCAAGTGCTTTCAAAACCCGGTCTTTAATACTATTTGTTTCAGCCATATCTATAAATATTTAGTAATTCATTTTGTTCGTTAACTTTTTGCCTCTCCCTAAATCCCTCCCACAAGAGGGAGGGACTTTAAAATATTGTATATCTTTTTGTTACCCCCTTCTCTCTTGGGAGAAGGAGGCAGGGGGATGAGGTAAATATTAATTGTGATGGATTATATTATCATTATTTATTTTGTTATCTCTAGTTTAACAGTTGGTCTCTGATCTTTGTTTCTTTTATCTACATTTTTAATCAGCATATCGGCAAGTTCCATAAATGCTTTTCCGGTTATTGAATCTCCCAGAGCCACCGGTTGACCATTATCGCTACCCTCGCATATACTCTGAACAAGTGGAATTTGTCCAAGAAAAGGCACATCCATTTTTAAAGCCAGTTTTTTACCTCCATCTTTTCCGAAAATGTAGTATTTGTTTCCGGGAAGCTCTGCAGGAGTAAACCACGACATGTTTTCAACAAGTCCAAGTACAGGAATATCAATTTTATCACTCCGGAACATTGCAATTCCTTTTACTGCATCAGCGAGGGCTACTTCCTGCGGGGTAGTTACAACGATTGCCCCGGTAACTGGAACCTCCTGAACCAGTGTCAGATGAATATCGCTGGTCCCGGGAGGAAGATCAACCAGAAGAAAATCGAGAACCCCCCATTCGCCTTGTGTTATAAGTTGCTTAAGAAAATTAGAAGCCATTGGACCTCTCCATATAACCGCATCTGCAGGATCAACAAAAAATCCTGTGGATAGAACCTTAACTCCGTATTTTGTTAAAGGGATGATACTGTCTACATCATTTTCACGTCTCACCTCAGGTCTGTATTTTTCTTCATTGAACATTTTCGGAACAGAAGGCCCGAATACATCAGCATCCAGAAGGCCGACACTATATCCTTTTTGTACCAGGGAAATTGCCAGATTTACAGCGATTGTTGTTTTTCCCACTCCTCCCTTTCCGGAGGAGACTGCAATTATGTTAATTACGCCAGGTAAGATAGCCCTCTGTTTTTCCTTTTGCTTCCCAACCATGAGCTTTGGTTGAACTTTAATCTCGGTAATTACCACATCTGGTCCCAGAACCTCTTTTAATGTCTTGACAATTGTACTCCTGATAGATGAAATAAAAGGGTCGTTGGACTTCTCAGGCGTGATTGTCAGAGAGATACCCTTTTCTCCGGATTCTATTTCAGAAATCATCCCAAGGGTAACTATATCTTTCTTTTTCCCGGGGTGAATGACTCTGGAAAGAGCTTTTATAATCTGTTCTTTTGAAAACATCGAACTTGTTATTTTTATTTAATTTAAATATAAACAAGGTGCAAGTTTACCGGTTTTTTGTCAAAATACAAAATGTTTATACCAATAGTTTGGAGTGCCAGAGTTGAATTTTAGAATGTTATTATTATTAGTATCGCAGAGATTCCTCGCTTTTGCTCGGAATGAGGAACCGAGCCCCGCCCAGCGGGGCGAGTTCACCGAAGGTAATCTCCTTTTCATTAAGTGAAAAAAACCAAGCCTGGTATGTTGATAGTAACTCTAAGTATTCCAGGTACTTTAGGCACTCTAAACTTATTTAAGTTCCATAATGGGATCCCAGAACCTTTCTTCGAAATTGATAATCAGGTCATCTTCAATAATGATTCCTTCATTTTCCAGAAGCTGTTCCATTGTGGTGGAATTTCCAAAATGGTGTTTTCCTGTAAGCAGTCCATTACGGTTAACAACCCTGTGGGCAGGTATAAAATCAGCATCGTGGTGGCAAACATTAAGCGCCCACCCTACCATCCGGGCTGATCTTCCGGAACCGAGAAAGCGGGCAATAGCACCATATGATGTTATCCTTCCATAAGGTATAAGTTTTGTGACTTCATAAACCTTTGAGAAAAAGTCGTTATTTCCTTTTTGCTTTTGGTAAGGCATTTTCAATAATCTTTTCTTTATCCAGTCTGAAAGACAGGTAGTTAATTTTTAGTCCTTCCTTAAGGAAGATCCTTTCATAATGGGTTCTTATTGAAAGGATCTTGTTACCTGAAGAGGACTTATTATGAGAAGAAACTATTTCATCAGTAAAATTCTCTGAATAAAGGTCATCAGTTGCAAAGATCATTTCGAGATCATTGTTTTCTACAACCGATTTTGTGTACTTAAATAGCTCAGTATTATCGGTTTTCAGATGAACTAATCCTTTGTTTTTCAGGAACTGACGATAAATATTAAGAAACCATGGTGAGGTAAGTCGCTTATTTGCGTTTCTTCCTCCCGGATGAGGGTCAGGGAAAGTGATCCAGATTTCATCAATCTCATCTGTCATGAAGAACGAATTAATAAATTCAATTCTTGTACGAAGGAAAGCAACGTTTGGTAATTTAAGTTCGTCAGCTGTTTTGGCTCCACGCCACATACGGGCTCCCTTTATATCTATTCCGATATAATTGTTATATGGAAAACTGGTTGCGAGTCCGATTGTATATTCTCCTTTACCGCATCCCAACTCAAGAACAACAGGGTTTTCATTTTTGAAGATATCTTTATTCCAACTGCCTTTTACCGGGTGATCTTTTGCTGATACATCTCCGATAGCAGGCTGGATAACGTTATCGAATGATCCGAGCTCATTCCATCTTGCCAGTTTATTTTTCCCCACCGTCGAAGATTATTTGCTGATCTTTTCTATTCTCAACCCGAAATCATAAACACCTTTAAGATCTTCAATTCGCATACCATGCTGAATCTTAACCTGGTATGTGCCTTTTAAAGGGAAATAGACATTTGATTTATAGGGTAGATTAAGCTCATGGATATCTCCCAAACCTTTACCGTACCATTTTCCCTTCTCGTCGGCAAGATTATATTGAAGAGTATCTGAAATATTTTTTCCATCAGGGGCGACTGTTGTTACGAAAAGATAAATATTGCGAAAAGGGTATGATGAGCCGGTTCGGATTGTAAAAAAAATATTGTTACTCTTTAGCGTATCCGCTATGGGGATATTAAAAGCAGGA
>Ga0209429_10000912_pt1 | contig 19096 bp, 17 predicted proteins | sample BarGraNGADG00212_3_FD_184493 | JGI IMG/M metagenome (GOLD analysis project Ga0209429, IMG submission 184493) | Arctic peat soil microbial communities from Barrow, Alaska - Barrow Graham LP Ref core NGADG0004-212 (SPAdes) (version 2) | ecosystem: Environmental > Terrestrial > Soil > Wetlands >...
CGTCGCGCCGAATCACGGCCAAGCCGGGGCTGGCCTGCGGCCACCGCCGTGCCATACACTCCCGCTCAGAACGGTCGAATCACCAGGGGGTTCCGTGCACGCACTGCTGAACAAGGCATCTTTGATCGTGGTCCTGGCTCTGTTGCTCGTGGTCACGGGGGCGGCGGCCGGTGGGCCGTCCGTCGCCGGCGCGGCCGGCGCTCCCCCCACCGGCTCCACCGACCCGGGGCTGACGCTCAGCGCTACGCCCGGCTCTGTGAGCGGCGGCAATTCGGCGCGTCTCGCGGTCCACATCGCCGTCCCCGGCGCCATTCTGCAGCTCAGTCGCCGCTACGTGGGTGAGAGCGAGTTCACACCGCTGCGCTCGGTGACCACGGACGCTCACGGAGACCTCTCCTGGGCGGTCTGGCCGCGGGGCAGCGCCACGTACAAGGTCGAGTTCGCCGGTACCGCGGAATGGGCGCCGGCTTACGCCGAAGCGCGCGTCGAGGTGCGCCCCAAGGTCACCCTGACGACGACCGCCGATGGCACGATCTTCACGGGCGACCGCGTCACGCTGCGCGTCCGGGTGGCGCCGGACCGTCCGGGCGGTGTCGTCGAGGTGCAGCGCTGGGACTCCGGGGTCGGGACGTGGGCTGTGCTCAAGTCGCTCACCCTGGACAGGGATTCGAAGGCCCGTTGGGTGTGGCGTCCGAGCCAGGCAGGCCGCCAGAAGCTGCGCGCCCGCATCGCCGCCGACGCCGAGCACGTCGCCGCCGTCAGCGGCGTTCGCAGGCTGGAGGTGTTCGACGCGAGCAACCCGTACGGCGTCCCGAGCAAGTACCCGCATCTCATCCTCGTCGATCTCTCGCAGTACAAGCTCTACTACTACGAGCACGGGCGGGTCGTGCGCGTGTTCGACTGCGTGCTCGGGCGTCCGTCCCTGCCGACACCGCGCGGCCACTACCACATCTATGCCAAGGACGCTCACATGTACGGTCCCTATGGCCCCCTGCGCATGCGCTACCTCGGCGCCTACGCGATCCACGGCACCAACGAGCCCTGGCTGCTGAGCCGCTACCCACGCAACTACTCGCACGGCTGCACGCGGCTCTCCAACTCTCACATCCTGTGGCTCTTCGACCGCGTGCACGTCGGCACGCCGGTGTGGAACGTGCCGTGAGCCGGGACGGGGCGCGCGGCTGAGACGCTAGCGGCCCTGCGCGGACCGGTCGGGGCGGGCGCGTCGGTCCCCCCTCTCAGGCGAGCTCCTGATACTGCTGCTCGTAGTACTCGCGCCACTCCCCCGACTTGATCTTGCGCCACCACAGGGGGTTGTCGCGGTACCAGGAGACCGTGCGCTCCAGGCCGGTCTCGAACGGCGTGGCCGGGCGCCAGCCCAGGGCCTGGAGCTTGCCGCAGTCGATGGAGTAGCGGCGATCGTGCCCGGGGCGGTCGGCCACGAAGCGGATGAGCTCCGGGCTCTTGCCCAGCAGTTCGAGGATCTGGCGCGTGAGCGCGAGGTTCCTCACCTCGTTGCCGCCGCCGATGTTGTACACCTCGCCCTCGACGCCCTTGCGCAGCACGGCGTCGATGCCGGCGCAGTTGTCGTCCACGTACAGCCAGTCGCGCACGTTGAGGCCGTCGCCGTACACCGGAAGAGCCTGGTCGTCGATGGCGTTGGTGATGAACAGCGGGATGATCTTCTCCGGATACTGCCACGGCCCGTAGTTGTTGGAGCTGCGGGTGATGAGGACGGGCGCCCCGTACGTGCGGTGGTAGGCCAGCACGAGGAGGTCCGCGCCGGCCTTGCTGGCGGAGTACGGGCTGGACGGCGCCAGGTCAGACTCCTCGGTGAAGGAGCCCGTCTCTGTGGAGCCGTACACCTCGTCGGTGGAGATCTGCACATAGCGCGCGATCGCCAGCTCGCGCACCGCCTCGAGCAGCGTGTGCGTCCCGAGCACGTCGGTGCTGATGAAGTCCTGCGGGCCGCTGATGGAGCGGTCGACGTGCGTCTCCGCCGCGAAGTTGACCACCGCGTCGGCGCCCTGCAGAGCCGCGCGCACCACGGCGGCGTCGCAGATGTCGCCCTTGACGAAGGTGTAGCGCGCGTCGTCTTCGACGTCGCGCAGGTTCTCGAGGTTGCCGGCGTAGGTGAGCTTGTCGAGGTTGACGACCTCGAGGTCGTCGTAGCGGCGCAGCATGAAGCGCACGAAGTTGGAGCCGATGAAGCCGGCGCCGCCGGTCACTACGAGTCTCACGATGTCGCCTCCCTGTGGTTGGCGCCGGCCGGTCAGCCGAGCGGGATGAGCCTGTCGACCGCCTCAGCCACGCCGGCCGCCCAGTGCGGCAGCCGGGGGATGGGGCGCTCGCTGGCGAGAGCCGAGAAGGCCGGCCGGGGCGCCGGCCGGCCCAGCTCCGCGGTCGTGATCGGTTCGATCTCGACGTCGATGCCGGCGAGCTGCACCACCTCGCGGGCCAGCTCGCACCAGGAGCAGTAGCCGCTGCCGGCCATGTGGTAGAGGCCGGGGGCGACGCCCTGGCGTAGCGCCTCGTCGACGGCCGCGGCGAGGTGGCCGGCGTAGGTGGGCGAGCCGACCTGGTCGTCCACGACCCTGAGCGGCTCGCCCGCTTCGGCCTTCTGGGCGGCGACGGCGAGGATCGTCTTCACGAAGTTCTTCCCCGTGTCGCTGAAGAGCCAGGCGGTGCGCACGACGATGCCCCGCACCCAGCTCAGCACCTCCTCTTCGCCGGCGAGCTTGGTGCGCGCGTACACGCCCAGCGGGCGGGTGGGGTCGCTCTCCACGTACGGGCTGCCCTTGGCGCCGTCGAACACGTAGTCGGTGCTGAAGTACACGACGGTCGTGTGGGTGCCGCGCACGGCCTTGATCACGTTGCGCGTGCCCTCCACGTTGACGGCCTCGGCGAGGGCGGGGTCGGCCTCGGCGCCATCCACGTCGGTGTACGCGGCCGTGTGGAGGACGATGTCGGGGGCAAAGCCGTGCACGGCCGCGTAGAGCGCATCCGCGTCGCGGATGTCGAGCGCGGCCTCCCCGCTGAGGAACACCTCGCCCTCGAGGGTCTTCGCGAAGGCCGTGGCCAGCTGGCCGCCGGCGCCCGTGACGAACCAGCGCAGCATCGCTTCGCCGGCTGCGCCTAGCGCAGCTGGACGCCCCAGTCGTACGGGATCGCCGGCGTGTCGTGCGGGAGCTCGCTCTGGTCCGGGTCGTCGTACTTGTAGACCTCGGTGGGCGCGTTGACGATGTACGCCTCCTCGGGGCTCACGCACTTCCAGCCGTGCCACACGCCGGCCGGCACGCACACCAGCAGCGGGTTGTGCTCGCCGAGGAAGAACTGGTCGAGCTGACCGACGGTCGCGGAGGGCTCGTGCCCCGGCGCGGCCGCGGGGCCGTCGGCGCCGCGGCCGTCGAACAGCACGAGCTTGATCATGCCTTTGACGCAGACGATGTTGTCCCACTGCTCGTCGTGTAGGTGCCAGCCCTTGACGACGCCCGGGAGCGTGGTCGTCATGTAGAACTGGCCGAACTTGACGAACAGGTCGTCGTCGCTCCGCAGGCACTCCATGAGGTGACCGCGTTCGTCGGGGATCACCTTGAGCTTCTTGGTCATGACGCCGTCGATCATGGTGAGGTGCCTCCTTCGCCCGTCGCGCCTACAGGATGCCGATCTGGCTGGAGTCGCCGACCATGAAGCGGTAGGCCACGGGGAGCGCCTCGCTGTGGGCGATCACGCAGTCGCGCCCGATGAGGCTGTCGGCCATGCGCGCGCCCAGGCGGCTGATGCGGCTATTCTCGAGGATGATGGAGTGTTCGATCTCGGCGTGCTCGACGACGACGCCGTCGCTGATGGCCGTGTACGGCCCGACAAAGGTGTCGCTGAGGCGGCAGCCGGCGCCGATCACCACAGGCCCGCGTACCGTGCAGCGTTCGATGAGGCTGCCCTCGCCGACCTGTACTGGGCCCTCCAGCGTGGACTCGACGACCTCGCCGCGCAGGTCGCTCTCGATGGTGCTGAGGATGAGCCGGTTCGCCTCGAGCATGTCTTCGAGCTTGCCGGTGTCTTTCCACCAGCCGGTGACGGTGTGCGGCTCGACGCGCAGGCCGCGGTCGATCATGTGCTGGATGGCGTCGGTGATCTCGAGCTCGCCGCGGGCGGAGGGCGTGATGGCTTTCACGCTCTCGAAGACGGCCGGCGTGAAGAGGTACACGCCCACCAACGCGAGGTCGCTCCTAGGCTCGCTGGGCTTCTCGACGAGCTGCACGACGCGCCCGTCCTGCAGCTCGGCGATGCCGTACTCGCTGGGGTCGTTGACACGCTGGAGGAGGATGAGCGCGTCCGGCTCGCTGCGCTCGAAGTCGCGCACGAACGGCGCGATGCCCTCCTTGAGCAGGTTGTCGCCGAGGTACATGACGAAGGGGCTGTCGCCGAGGAACTCCTCGGCGATGAGGACGGCGTGCGCCAGGCCCAGCGGGGCCTCCTGGGGCAGATAGGTGACGCGGAGCCCGAAGCGGCTGCCGTCGCCGACCGCGGCCTCGATCTCGGCGCGCGTCTCGCCGACGACGATGCCGACGTCGTCGATGCCGGCCGCGCGCATGGCCTCGAGGCCGTAGAACAGCACGGGCTTGTTGGCCACGGGGACGAGCTGTTTGGCGGAGGTGTGGGTGATGGGGCGCAGGCGCGTGCCGGCGCCGCCGCTGAGGACGAGTCCCTTCACAAGCGATCCCTTCCCGGCGCCGGCCTCAGATGGTCTCGTCGTCGTCGAGCTCGGCGTCGCTCTCCGTGGAGAGCAGGTCGAGGACGTTGTTCTCGTCCACGGCCTTGCCGACGAACACGACGTTGGGCCCCGCCCAGAGCGTGACGCGGGCGCCGACGGGCAGCGGCAGCGCGGTCCCGCCGAGCATGATGTTGGTGAGCGTCGAGCGCTCGATGTCGCGCAGCACCTCGCAGCTGTCGACGGCGAACGGCTCGGCGTCGTCGAACTGCAGACGAGGTTCTCTGCTGGCGTCGATGATCACGCGGCGGAGTATAGCATCCCAGGGCTCTGGCCTCGCTGCCGCATTCGTGGTTAAGTAGGAGCCAGGCTGCGGTTTACCTGTGGGGGGGACCGGCTGCTCCCACTCATTGTCTCATCGTCGCCCTTGCATGCACCGACGGGGCAGACAGGAAGGAGCGGACATGGAAGGCAAACGGAGGATGGGGCGCCGCCGTGCGCTCGTGATCGCAGTGGTCGCGCTTCTGGCCGTGGGGCTGGTATGGGGCCTCGGCTCAGCGCTGGCCGGCGGCGAGAGCGCGTCGCCCGCCGCCGGCAAGACCGTCCTGCGCCTCGGCTGGACCAACGACCCCGACAACCTGAACCCCTTCATCGGGTACGAGTCGTCGTCCTACGAGATCTGGGCGATCAACTACGAGCTGCTCGTGGGCTTCCGCGCCAGCGATATGGCCAACGTCCCCGGCGTGGGCCTGGCGACGAAGTGGGAGACCTCGCCCGACGGCAAGGTGTGGACCTTCACGATCACCGACAAGTCCAAGTGGCAGGACGGCGAGCCGCTCACCGCCTCCGACGTCGCCTTCACCTACAACTACGTGATCAAGAACAAGCTGGGCATGTTCATCGACTACATGAAGTTCATCGACAAGGTGGAGGCGCCGGATGCCACCACCGTCGTCTTCACTTGCAGCAAGCCCAAGGCCAACATGCTCGGGCTCTGGATCCCCATCCTGCCCGAGCACATCTGGAGCAAGATCAAGCCCGCCGACGCCGAGAAGAGCTTCAAGAACCCGCCCCCGATCATCGGCTCCGGGCCCTTCCAGACCGTCGAGTGGAAGAAGGGCGCCTTCGTGCGCCTGGTCGCCAACAAGGACTACTGGAGGGGCGCCCCCAAGGTCGACGAGGTCATCTACCAGACCTACCAGAACCAGGACACGATGGCGCAGGACCTCAAGACCGGCGCCATCCAGAGCGGCTGGAACGTCCCGTCCGCGCAGTTCACGACACTGGACAACGAGGCCGCCCTGACGGGGGTCAGAGCGGTCACGATCGGCTTCGACGAGCTCGGCTTCAACTGCGCCGACAAGAAGCTGTACCCGAAGTCGACGGGCCACCCGGTGCTCACCGACCCGGCCTTTCGCAGCGCCCTCCAGTGGGCCGTCGACAAGGACAAGATCGTCGCGATCGGCTACAACGGCAACGCCGCGCCCGCCGACACGATCGTCACCGGCGGCTACTACGCGGACGTCGCCGACTACCACTGGACGCCGCCGGCGGGCGACCCGAGCACCTACACGTTCGACCTCGAGAAGGCCAAGGCGGCGCTCGACGCCGCCGGCTACAAGGACACCAACGGCAACGGCATCCGCGAGTACAAGGGCAAGGACATCAAGCTGCGCCTGTACGCCCGCAGCGAGAGCCCCGAGAGCCAGAACTGCGGCAAGCTCATCACCGGCTGGTTCGAGAGCATCGGTCTCGACATCAACTACCAGGTGATCGACGACGGCGCCCTCGGCGACAAGCAGTACAACTACGACGGCAACCAGTATGCCCCGGACTTCGACATGTTCATCTGGGGCTGGGGCGGCGACGTCGACCCGAACTTCATCCTCTCGATCCTCACGACGGGCTCCATCGAGGCCTGGAGCGACAGCGTCTGGTCGAACGCAGAGTACGACAAGCTGTTCCTCGAGCAGCAGTCGACCATCGACCTGCAGAAGCGCATCGCGCTCGTCAAGCAGATGCAGCAGATCGTCTACAAGGACTCGCCGTACATCCCGCTGGTCTACCCCCTCGACCTCGAGGTGGCCGACACCGCCAACTGGACCGGCTGGGTGCGCGCCAACCAGAACAAGGGCGCGTGGTGGTACAACACCCAGCCGGACACCTACATGGCCGTGCAGAAGGGCGTCGCGGTCCAGAAGACCACCAGCTCGAACACCGGCTTGATCGTGGCCATCGTGGCCGTCGTGATCGTCGTGCTGGCGATCATCGTCCTTCTCGTGCGCCGGCGCGGACGGCGCTCGGAGGTCGAGGCCTGAGCTCGCGCGAGCCGGACGATCGTCACCCGGGAGGGTGACGGAGACTGAGACGGAGACGGGCGGGCGGCGCGGATGCGCCGCCCGCCCGTCTCCGTCTCAGGACGCGAAGCTCAGGTACGGCCGCCAGCTCTCGTGGATCTGGTCCACGTGCATGAAGACGAAGGACGCCGGCTCCGGCGGCCGCGGTTTGTGCATGAGGCGCAGCCCCGCCAGATGCGGCGGGCGGTCGCCCTTCTTGCGGTTGCACGGGGCGCACGAGGTGACGAGGTTGTCCCAGGTGTCGGGACCGCCCTTGCAGCGGGGCACCACGTGGTCGACGGTGAGGTGGCGCTCGCTGCCGCAGTACTGGCAGCGGTGCCTGTCGCGGGCGAACACGGCGCGCCGCGAGATGCGCGAAGCGGCGGCGCGGCGCGGCACGTGCACGTAGCTCTGCAGGCGGATCACGTGGGGCAGCTCGTAGGTGGCGCGCTCGCTGCGAAAGGCGGCGCCGGACTGCTCGAGCACCTCGGCCTTGCCCTTGAACAGCAGGACCAAGGCACGCCGCACGCTGCACACGTTGAGCGGCTCGTAGGTGGTGTTGAGGACGAGCACCGTTCGCATTGCTTTCGATAGTAGCAGAAAGGGCGCGAAAAGCGGCTAGACTGGTGGCCATGGACCTCTTCTCCATGAGCGACGAGCAGGTTGCGGCCGAGGCGCCGCTGGCGGCGCGCATGCGGCCGCGCGGCCTTGCGGAGTTCGTCGGCCAGGAGCACATCGTCGGCCCCGGCACGGTGCTGCGCGCCGCCATCGAGGGCGGCGAGCTGTTCAGCATGATCTTCTTCGGGCCGCCAGGGAGCGGGAAGACCACGCTGGCGCGGCTCATCGCCACCGAGACCGGCGCCCGGCTGGTGCAGCTCTCGGCGGTCAGCTCGGGCACCGCGGACGTGCGCGCCGCGATCCAGGGCGCGCGCGAAGCGCGCGCCCTCAGCGCGGCGCGCACCATCCTTTTCATCGACGAGATCCATCGCTTCAACAAGGCCCAGCAGGACGCTCTCCTGCCGGCCATCGAAGACGCCGTCGTGACGCTCATCGGCGCGACCACCGAGAACCCCTACTTTGAGGTCAACTCGGCGCTCATCTCGCGCTGCCAGATGTATCGGTTCGAGCCGCTGCCGCCAGAGCTCGTCGAGCAGGTCGTGCAGACTGCGCTCGGCGACGCGGCGCGCGGTCTGGGCGACAAAGGTGTGACGCTCGCCGAGGGCGGCCTCCCCTTCCTCGCGCAGATCGCGCGCGGCGACGCGCGCGTGGCGCTCAACGCCCTGGAGACGGCATGGAGGTCGCGCGCCGCGGCCGCCCGGCCCGCGGGGGGCGGGTCCGCGGCGGGCGGCCGCGGCGTCGGTCCGGCGCCCGTCACCCTCACCGTGGACGATCTCCGCGACGCCGCCCAGAAGAGCCCCGTCTCCTACGACCGCGAGGACTCGCACTACGACACGATCTCGGCCTTCATCAAGTCCATGCGGGGGAGCGACCCCGACGCGGCCGTCTACTACATGGCCTCGATGCTGGCCGGCGGCGAGGACCCTAAGTTCATCGCCCGGCGCATGATCGTGTTCGCCAGCGAGGACGTGGGCAACGCCGACCCGCAGGCGCTGCAGGTGGCCGTCGCCGCCTCGCGCGCGGTCGAGTTCGTGGGCCTGCCCGAGTGCCGCATCAACCTCAGCCAGGCTGCGGCCTACCTGGCCCTCGCGCCCAAGAGCAACGCCGCGTACAAGGCCGTGGACGCGGCGCTCGACGACGTCAAGCGCGAGGGCAACCAGTCGCCGCCGCCGCACCTGCGCGACGCCAGCTACCGGGGGGCGAAGGCGCTCGGCCACGGTGTCGGCTACCAGTATCCGCACGGCCACGGTGGCTGGGTGGAGCAGCAGTATCTGCCCGACAAGCTCTTAGGCCGCCGCTACTACGTGCCGATACGCGGGGTGGAACGCGAGATGGCGGCCCGCCTCGAAGAAGACAAGCGGCGGGCGGCGGCCGGGGAGGCAGACCAAGTGGACCAGGGGAAGAGGGATGGGTAGAGCCTACATCGTCGTCCTGGCATTCCTTTTCGTGGCGCTCATCGCCTTGGCCGTGGTGTGGTGGTACGCACGGCACGTCAAGCAGGATCTCGATGTGTCCTCGCGCATCGTCGTCGGCGCCCGCGGCGTCATCGAGCTGACGCCGGCCGGCATGGAGCAGCTGCGGCTGCTGAGCTCGGAGCCCATCCTCCTGAAACAGTCCGAGGAAGGCGTACGCGTGCAGATCGAGCATCGGCCGATGATGCCCCTCATGGCCTTCCTGGGGAAGGACGTGAGCGCGGCGCTCGGCGAGACGGCGGCCGAGATCACGGAGCGCTACGGCGTGAAATGGGTGGTCCTGGTCAGCGTCGGGCAGGACGATCGCGTCACGATGCAGCGGCTGGCGTGACCTCCGTGTGCAGGACTGAATCGCGCCAGACCGTATACGGGGCTGTACACTGGTAAAGTCTAAGCTCCATTCTTCCGAAGTATACACAGTCGGCTCCGCGCGCCCGTGCGGCTGGCGAGACGCTGGGCACCGGTCAAGGAGGCAGCGATGAAGCGGCTCATGAAGATCCTGCTCGGGCTCTCTATCGGGGCGGCGGTCGCCGTGCTGTTCACCCCCAAGAGCGGCCGCGAGCTGCGCGAGCGGTTGATCGGCGGTGCGACCGGCAAGCTCTTGCCGGCGGCGCCCGTCGAGTTCCCCGAGCCCGATGGTGAGCGCCTCTGGGACGCCGGCACGGCCACCGGGGTGGCAGAACCGACCATCGTGGAGCCGGCCTTCGAGGAGCCCGCGATCGTCGAAGAAGTCGTCGTCGTCGAAGAGGTCGCCGCGGCAGAGCCCGAGGTCGCCGAAGAGGCGACGTCCGAGGATCTGCGGGCGCGCATCGAGGAGACTCGCGCCGCCGTCGAGACGGACATCGCCCAGCCGTTCGCGCCCGTCGTGGCCGAAGAGGCCGCTGTCGAGGAACCCGCGGCCGAGGATGCCGTCGTCGAGGAGCCGGTGGTGGAAGGCGCCGAGTACCAGGAGCCCGTCGCCTCGGCCGAGCCCGACGTGGTGGTCGAGGCGCCGGCGGAGGAGCCACGCGCCTGGGAGCTCGCCTACGATAAGGAGGAGTCTCCCGCTGTGGAGCAACCGCAGACCGAAGCGCCTGTCGCCGAGGAGCCTGCGGCAGAGACGCCTGTGTCCGAAGAATCCATCGCCGAGGAAGCTCCGGTGAGTGAGGCTGCCGAGGGTCTCGTCGCCGACATCACTTCGGGCCCCGTAGCGGCCGTTGCCGAAGAGGCGCCGGCGGAGGCCGTCGCGGAGGTCGAGGAGATCGAGGTCGTCGCTGTCGAGGAGGCCCCGGCCGAGGAGCCCGTCGCCGACGAACCTGTCGTCGAGGAGCCCGCCGCCGAAGAAGAGCCCTCGGCGCGCGCAGGCGGCGCCATCAATCAAGCCGAGATGCGCCGCCGGATCGAAGAGACGCGCGCCCGTCTCAAGGCCAAGGCGTTCGACGCCATGATGAGCGGCGAGTCGGCCCTGCTGTCGCGAGACAGTGGCGAGAAGCCGTTGCCCAAGGGCGACGACGTCAAACTGGACGGCGAGCTCGAGAGCACCATCGACGAGTCGCTGTCGCAGGAAGAATACTGAGACACGGAGTCACACAGATCCGTTGACGACGACGGGGGCGGGCGCCGCAGGCGCCCGCCCCCGTCGTCCGTGCGGATCACCGCTTGTCAGGCCGCCGCGGTCGTCGCTTGCGCTGCCGGCTGGCCCTGCGCCGCTCGCGCGGTGACTCCAGCCCGAGACCGGCCGCCCACTCCTCGTCGCTCATGCGGCCCGGGTTCCGCCGGTCGATGGCCGGCCAGGTGAGCGCGCCCGGCGCCAGACCCCGCTCGTGCATGGTGTGCGCCAGGATGCCCGCGGTGGAGAGGAACAGCACGCCCAGCAGCACCGCCGACGCGGGAATGGTGCGGTTCTCGAGCAGCAGGAAGAAGTACCACCAGACCTTCGATCCGATCCCGAGCAGCGTCGCGTAGTAGACCAGCACGACCGGGATCATGATCAGCCCCACATAGGCCGGCAGGACCGAGCGCGCCCAGCCGCCGGGCTTCGCCAGGGGCCAGATGATGGCGGCGGGCAGCACCAGCAACACGGAATAGGGGTTGATGAGCAGCGCCAGGAGGGCCACCAGGACCAGGAACGCGTGGGCGATGAAGATCGTCGCCCGCGGATCGGTGGCCACGCGCCGTTCGAGGCGTCGCGCGACGGCCACCGCGTAACCGTAGGCCAGGACGAGCAGAGCCAGGAGGATCACCACGCGCAGGTATCGCGGGTTGTCGACGACGTGGGACCCGGGCGGGAAGACGGCGCCCGGGCTGCGGGGAAGCTGGCCCAGCAGGTTGGCCAGATAGACGATGGCGAGCAGCACGAGCCACGGCGCCAGGTGCAGCGCCGAGCGCACCACCGCGGGGCGGAGCTTGACGCGCGCCCGCTGGCAATGCGCGAACAGGTCGACGGCCACGCCTGCCAGCGGTAGGAGAAACGCAGCCAGGATCAGGGCGAGGGCGCCGCCGGGCAGCGTGCGGCTGCGCGTGAGGAAGATCGTGCCGCCGCTGCGAGCCCCCGGGCTCGTCGTGCCGTCGATCGCCATGATCATCGCCTGCACCGTGCTGCCGACCTTGGTGAGCGTCTCCGTGGAGACGTTGTCGAGCGTGTCGCTCTGCGGCGGCGCTACGGCACCCGCGGCCGAGACGGTGATGCCCGGGACGCCCCGCGCGACAAAAGGTCCCTGGCTGCCGGAGCTGGTGGGCACCGCCAGGCGCAGCACCTGGGCCGGCGCCGTGGGCAGCAGCGCCTCCATGTTGGCGTTCACGCGGGCCGCCGGGGCCGTGAGCAGCCAGAGCCAGGGCGGAGCCACCTTGGCCGCGGGGCTCCAGCCGTCGAGGCCGATGCCCGCGGGGTCTCGCGTCGCCACCTCGCGAAGCGCGATCACGGCGTACAGGTCATCGATCTCGTGATCCTCCGCGAAGCGCCGCGCCCCCAACGCGCCGTAGGCGTCGCCGCTGGTGCAGACGAAGATGATGGAGTGGTCGTGCGCGGTCACCGTGAACGACCGCGCCAGCCCGAGCAGCGCGGCGACCCCGGAGGCGTTGTCGTTGGCTCCCTGCGTGGCCACCGCGGGGACGTCGCGATTGGCGATCACGAGGATCGTGCCCGCGGCGTCGCCCTTGGAGAGCGCCCAGATGTTCTGCAGGGCGGCATCTTTGCCGTCGATCGTCGCCGCGAAGCTGTCGATGTGCGTCTCGAGGCCGGCCTGCTTGAACTGCTGGACGACCCAAAGGGCCAGCCGATTGTCGGGGTCAGTGCCGGCGACGCGCTGGGGGTAATCGGTGACGATGGTGCGAAGGTCGGCGGCCGCCTGCTCGCCGTCGAACGACACGGGCTCGAGGCTGAGTTTGGGGGTGTCGGGCCTGCCCAGCGTGAAGAGCGAGATCACGACGAGGATGAGCGCCACGACCCAGGCGGCTCGATACACCTTGAGGTTGGGCACGGCGGACCTCCTTGGGCGTGCGGGCATCCTATCAGACAGCGGGTAAGATGGACCCATGAGTCCCCCCACCCGCATCCTTGTGGTCGAGGACGAGGCACGCATCGCCGAGGTGGTGCAGAGCTACTTGGAGCGCGAGGGGCACATGGTCGTGCGGGCGGCGACGGGCGAGGACGCTCTCGCCGACTTCGCCCGTCGCCGCCCGGACCTTGTCGTGCTCGACCTCGGGCTTCCCCGCATGGCCGGGGAGGACGTGTGCCGCCGCATCCGCGCCGCCTCCGACGTGCCCATCATCATGCTCACCGCCAAGGACGGTGAGGAGGATCTGGTGAAGGGCCTGCAGCTCGGCGCCGACGACTACCTCACCAAGCCGTTCAGCCCGCGCGAGCTCACGGCGCGCGTTCGGGCGCTGCTGCGCCGCGCGCGCAGCGACGACGAACCTCAGGCCGACGTGTTGGAGCGCGCCGGCGAGCGGCTGGTCGTCGACAGCGCCCGCCGGCGTGCCACCTTGGACGGCGCGCCCGTCGACCTCACCGAATCGGAGTTCCGGCTGCTGCAGACGCTCGCCCGCTTCCCCGGGCGCGTGTACACGCGCTTCGAGCTCGTCGACAAGGTGCAGGGCTACCAGTTCGAGGGGTACGAGCGCACCATCGACGCGCACGTCAAGAACCTGCGCCGCAAGCTGGGCGAAGACGCGCGCGATCCGCGACTGATCCTCACGGTCTACGGCCGCGGCTACGCGTTCGCCGAGGAGCAGAAGTGAAGCGCGGTCTGCGGCTGCGCCTGGCTTTGACTCACGCGTTCGTCGCGTTGCTGGCCATCGCCGTGGTGGCCGCGATCGTGTTCGTGGCGGGAGGCCGCCGCTTCGACAGCTACCTGAGCGAGGTGCAGCGCTCCCGCAACGAGGCGGTCGTGAACATCCTCACCCAGACCTACAAGGCTCCCGACGGCTGGGACGCCGCGGCGATCTACGCGCTCAGTCAGATCGCCGGTCTCAACAACGTCGACGTCGCCGTGTACTCGCCCCGGGGGCAGCTTCTCTTCACCGTGCAGGGCCGACACCTGGGCGGGGGCATGATGGGCGGCGGCAACGGGATGATGGGCGGCGCCACGTCCGGCGCTACGCCCGCCCCGCAGGCCACATCGCTGAGCCGCGACCAGCTCGAGGTGCAGAGTTACCCGGTGGTGGCCGACGGACAGAAGGTCGGCACGGCCGAGGTCTACGCGCTGCGCAACGCGCGGGCCGCCGCCGAGTCGGCGTACCAGACCGCGCTCACCCGCAACCTCGTGATCGCGGCGCTCGTGGCGGCCGTGTTCGCCTTCCTCATCAGCCTGTTCGTCAGCCGCCGGATCACCGGGCCGCTCGAGGAGCTCACGGACGCGGCCGAGGACGTCGCCGGAGGCAACCTCGCGGTGCGCGTGTCGCCGCGCGCCGACGACGAGGTGGGCGCGCTGGCCGCCGCGTTCAACGCCATGGCCGACCGCCTGGCGCGCGACGAGCAGTGGCGCCGCGACATGACCGCCGACCTTTCGCACGAGCTGCGCACGCCGCTGGCGACCATCCAGTCGCGCATCGAGGCCCTCGAGGACGGCGTGCTGCCGGCGACGCCGGAGAACCTGCGCGTGATCGGCGTCGAGGTCGAGCGCCTGGGGCGCCTGCTCGGCGCCCTCCGCAGCCTCAACGAACTGGAGAGCGAAGACGTGAGCGTGGAGCACGAGAAGCTCGACCTGGCCGACGTGGGGCGCGACGCCGTCGCGCGCGCCGAGACGGTCTATGCCGCGAAAGGCGTGGCGCTCGACGGCGACCTGGCGCCGGCCACGGTGAAGGGCGACCGCGAGCGCCTGCTGCAGGTCGCCGCCAACCTGCTCGACAACGCCCTCAAGTTCACGCCGGAGGGCGGCCGCGCGGTGCTGGCCGTCGCCTCCGGCGACGGCCCGGCCGGCGCGTCAGCGTCCGGCGGCCCCTGGGCGACCCTGACGGTCGCCGACAGCGGTCCCGGCATCGATCCCATCGACCTGCCCTTCATCTTCGACCGCTTCTACCGCTCGCAGGCGGCGCGGGGCACGCAGGGCGTCGGCCTCGGTCTCGCCATCGCCCGCGGTCTCGTCGAGGCCCAGGGCGGCGTCATCGAGGCCGCCGATCGCCCGGAGGGCGGGGCGGAGTTCACGGTGCGGCTGCCGGCGGTCGGCTGACCCATGCGTGAGATCCTGCACGAGGCGCTGAGCCTGCTTGAGAACGGCGAGCCGTTCGCCCTGGTCACGCTCGTCGCGCAGCAGGGCTCCACGCCGAGGGCCGCGGGGGCGCAGATGCTCGTGCGGCGAGACGGCTCCATCGCCGGGACCATCGGCGGCGGGCTGCTCGAAGCGACGATGATGCGGGAGGCGGCGGAGGCCATCGCCGCCGGCCGGTCGCACGTGAGCGCCGTGGAGCTCACGGGGCAGTCGGTCTCGGGGCCGACCATGATCTGCGGGGGGCATGCGGCCGTGCTCGTCGCCTTCGTTCCTGCCGGCGATGTCGGCCTGCGCACTCTGCTCGGGGCACTCTCGGGGGCGCGAGCGGATGGGCGCGCGGCGTGGCTCTACACGTTCTTCGCCGCGGAACCTGGGCCCACCGCTGTGAGCTACCGCCTGCTCCAGGACGGCGCCGAGCCCCTCGGTGAGCTTCCGTGCGCGCCGGCGGAGCTGCACGCGCTGGCCGGCAAGATCGCCGTCCATGGATCGGCCGAGCTTCCGGACGGCAGGTCGGTGTCCGTCGAGGCGCTGCTGCCGCCGACGACGGCTGTGATCTGCGGCGCCGGGCACGTCGCCCAGGCGCTGGCGCCGGTGGCCGCCGTCGTCGGGTTCGACGTCGTGGTCCTCGACGATCGCCCCGAGTTCGCCGCCGCGGAACGCTTCCCGACCGCCTCCCGCGTGGTCCGACTCGAGACCTTCGACGATGCCTTCGCGGGACTGACCATCACGCCGCGCAGCTTCGTCGTCATCGTCACGCGCGGGCACGCCCACGACTTCTCGGTGCTGGAGCAGGCGCTGCGCACGGAGGCGGGCTACATCGGCCTCATGGGCAGCGCCTCCAAGCGCGAGAAGATCTTCAGGGCTCTGACGGCGGACGGTTTCTCCTCCGCCGACCTGGAGCGGGTCTTCTCGCCGATCGGCATCGCCATCGCGGCGGAGACCCCGGCGGAGCTGGCCGTCAGCATCACCGCCGAGCTCATTCGCGTACGGGCGGCGATGGTGGGGTGAACGCCGCCGCTCTTCCCGCGGTCATCCTGGCGGCGGGGCTGTCGTCACGCATGCGGGAGCTCAAGCCTCTGCTCCCGCTGGACGGCGTTCCCGCGGTGCTCAGGGTCGCAGGCGCCTACCGCGACGTGGGGCTCGAGGCCGTCGTCGTGCTCGGGTTCGGCGCCGAGCGCGTCGCGCCACTCCTCGACGCGCACGGCGTGCGCTACGTGGTCAACCACGATTACGAAGACGGCATGTACTCGTCGATCCGTTGCGGGGTGCGCGCTCTGCCCCGGGATGTGCGCGCCTTCTTCGTCCATCCCGTGGACTGCGCGCTTGTCCGCAGCGAGACGCTGGGCCTCCTGGCCCGCAGCGTGGAAGAGCCGGAGGCGGGCGTCGCCTATCCCGTCCACGACGCCGAGCGTGGGCATCCTCCGCTGGTGGCCGCGGCGCTGCGGGCCGCGATCCTCGCTGAGGAGCCGAAGGGCGGCCTCAAGGAACTGCTCACGCGCGGGGAGGCCGGGGCCTGCGACGTGCAGGTCGACGATCCCAACGTGTTGCTCGACATGGACGATGCCAGCGCCTACGCGCGTCTCGCGGGGCTGGCCGCCCGCGAGCGCATCCCCGAGCCGGCCGCGTGCCGCGAGCTCCTTGCGCGTCTCGGGACGCCAGCGCCCGTGGTCGCCCACTCGGCGGCGGTCGCGGACGTCGCGCACCGTCTCGGGGCGGCGCTACGGACCTCCGGCGTGTGTCTCGATCTGAAGCTGCTCGAGGCGGCGGCCCTCCTCCACGACGTCGCCCGCGCGGCTCCCGCGCACGCCGAGGCGGGCGCCGACGTGCTCGACGCCGAGGGCTACCCGCGCGTCGCCGCCGCGGCGCGCTTCCACATGCAGCTGCCGGGGCCGCCTCCCGACCTGCCCGGCGAGCGCGAGGTGCTGTATCTCGCCGACAAGCTGACGGTGGGCAGCGGGACGGTCGACCTCGATGGCAAACGCGAGCGCGCCGAAGCCCTGTTCGCGGGCGATCCCGAGGCGCTGGACGCGGCGCGCGCGCGGCTCGAGGCCGCGCGCGTCATCGCCGCCCGCATCGAGTCACTGGCGGGCCGGCCGCTGTCTGCCATCCTTGACGGCAGCGTTCCGGCCGCGGGCGCGGGCAAGCCCGGCTTGGCGCAGTGACCGATCGGTCGCAGATCAAGGCGCTCCTGGCCTGCGACCTTGACGGCACCCTGCTGACCGCGGACGGGTCGCCGGCGCCCGGGATCGTCGAGGTGCTCGGGGACCTGGACGCGCGCGGCGCACGGCTCGTCGTCTGCACCGGCCGCCCTCTCCACGGCGCGATGAAGGCCGCCACGACCCTCCGCGCTGACCCTCTCGCTTACGTGTGCTACCACGGCGCGCTGGTGGTCGACGCGACCACGGGCGAGTGGCTGAGTCACCTGACGATCCCCGTGGCCGCCGCGACCGGCATCGTCCGCGAGGCCGTCGGCCTCGGCTTGTCGGTGACGTTGTACGAGGGTGATGATCGTCGCGAGCTCGACGCTGCGGCTCTGATCGCGGCACTCGATCTCTCCGCCGCCGGCATCACCCGTATCGTGCTGACCGGTGACCCGGCTCTCGTGGCGGAGTCGTTCCCGGGACTCGCCACCACCTGGGGTTCTGGCCTCCGCATGGAGCATGCCGGCGACGGGATCGTCGACGTCCTTCACGCTGGCGCGGACAAGGGCGACGCGCTCAGGCTGGTCGTCGCGCACCTCGGCGTGCCCGGCGAGAGGATCGTGGCCTGCGGGGACGCCGCGGCCGATGAGAGCCTGCTCCTGGCGGCCGCGCTCCGCATCGCCGTCGGCGACGCTCCTGCCTCGCTGATAGCTGTGGCGCAGCTCGTCGTGAGCCAGGACAGCCTCGCCGAGACGCTGCGCCGCGCGGCCCAGTCGTTGGGCTGACTCGCGCTGGTTCGCGCGGCGACGACATGGGGCCGCGCGCGACGACTGACGCGCGAAGGGCGGCGGGGCTTTCGCCCCGCCGCCCTTCGTCGTCTCGTCGATCGTCACCTGTGAGGGTGACGACGCCGTGTCGTGAGCGGCTCAGTCCACCTTCGGCAGCTTCGCGATCGACGCGGCGATCGCCTCCTCCGGATGGTCGTAGTCCTCGAGCTTGCCGCTGAGGTAGGCGTCGTAGGCTCCGAGGTCGAGGAAGCCGTGGCCGGTGAGGTTGAACAGGATGTTCCTGCTCTCACCGGCCTCCTTGGCTGCAAGGGCCTCGTCGATGGCGGTGAGGATCGCGTGGGCGCTTTCCGGGGCCGGCACGATGCCCTCCGTCTGGACGAAGAGCTGTGCCGCCGCGAAGACCTTGGTCTGCGGCACGGCGACCGCGTCCATCAACCCCAGGCCGTACACGTGGCTGATGAGCGGCGCCATGGCGTGGTAGCGCAGGCCGCCGGCGTGGATGCCGGCCGGCATGAAGTCGTGGCCCAGCGTGTACATCTTGAACAGCGGCGTGCTCTGCGCCTCGTCGCCGAAGTCGTACACGAACTTGCCTTTGGTGAGCGTGGGGCAGGCGGTGGGCTCCACGGCCACGAACCGCGTGTTCGTCTTGCCGGCGAGGTTCTCGCGCAGGAAGGGGAAGGCGATGCCGCCGAAGCTGGAGCCGCCGCCGACGCAGCCGACGACCACGTCGGGGTAGGCGTCGGCGTCCTGGCACTGCAGGATCGCCTCCTCGCCGATGATGGTCTGGTGGAGCAGCACGTGGTTGGTCACGCTGCCCAGCGCGTACTTGGAGCCGGGGTGTGTGACGGCGTCCTCCACGGCCTCGCTGATGGCGATGCCGAGGCTGCCGAGCGACTCCGGGTCCTCCGCCAGCACGGCGCGCCCGGCGTTGGTCTGGTCGCTGGGGCTGGGTATCACGTCGGCGCCCCAGAGCTGCATCATGCTGCGCCGGTACGGTTTCTGGTGGTAGCTCACCTTGACCATGTAGACCATGCACTCGAGGCCGAACATCTGGCAGGCCATGCTGAGCGCGCTGCCCCACTGGCCGGCGCCGGTCTCGGTGGCCAGGCGCGTGGTGCCGTCCAGCTTGTTGTAGTAGGCCTGCGCGACGGCGGTGTTGCACTTGTGCGAGCCGGCCGGGCTGACGCCCTCGTATTTGAAGAAGATCTTGGCCGGTGTATCCAGCGCCTTCTCGAGGCCCGTGGCGCGGATCAGCGGCGAGGGCCTCCACATACGCAGGATCTGGTGGACCTCCTCGGGGATCTCGATGTAGCGCTCGGCCGAGACCTCCTGGGCGATGATGC
>Ga0209429_10000916_pt1 | contig 19067 bp, 14 predicted proteins | sample BarGraNGADG00212_3_FD_184493 | JGI IMG/M metagenome (GOLD analysis project Ga0209429, IMG submission 184493) | Arctic peat soil microbial communities from Barrow, Alaska - Barrow Graham LP Ref core NGADG0004-212 (SPAdes) (version 2) | ecosystem: Environmental > Terrestrial > Soil > Wetlands >...
CTGAGGGAAATTCTTCCTTCCTCAGTGGCTTCCCGACGAATTGATCGGGTGAGCGAGCTCTGATCTGGGGGCTCACTCCCCCGATCAATATCGTCGGGATGGGAAGGTACTGGATGCCCACATCCGCGTGAAGTCAGGCGCAACGGTTCGAACGCGCGGATGAAGGCATCCACGCTCCTTTGGTTGCGGCTGGGTCGCGCTGGGTTAACCGCCGGATTTAGGCTGAAATTGTCCTAATCCTCCGGTTCGAGTCCCGGACGGAACCGATATTTTTTGGCCAGGGCCAGCGTGGCATTGAGCGATTTGATAGCGCCGGGTCCGGCGGGATCGAGGATTGCGACCGCGGCGGCGCACACGCCCGCTTCGAGACAGCGCGCCAGTTCCCAGCCTTCGTGGAGACCCAACAGCGCTCCCGCGTTGAAAACGTCGCCGGCAACCGAACGATTGACGATCGCGGTGACCGGCAATTTCAAAGACGGTTTCCAGACATCTTCGCCTTTTCGCGTGCGGGCGAAACTGCCTTCGGGGAAATGAATGATGACCAGTTCGCGCACCCCCATTTGCAGCAGGGCGCCCGCCGCGTGACGCAACGCCACGGTTTCAAGCTGGCCACCGGGCTGGCGGGTCTTGAAACCGGCGATCTTGCCGGCTTCCATTTCGTCCAGCAGACAGTAATCGGTGTATTTCAACGCCGTGGTAACCATGCGGGAGAAACGTTCGCTATCCTCGAATATCAGGTCGAAACTGGTTTTCAACCCGGCCGCTTGCGCCTTGGCGAGCAGCGCTGCCGCACGCGTGCCAAATTTCTTGTCCTCGGCATCCATTCCGGCCAGCGCCAGCAGCGACCCCAGATGGAAATGGCGCGCCTTGATCCGGGTAAAATCCAAATCCTCACCCTGCCATGCGCCGGCGGCGCCGGCGTGTTGCAGCGTGAGACATCGACCGGACTTCTGTTCCACCAACAGGTCGCGCGAAGCGGTTGCGTGCGCCGCATCGATCCGCAAAAAATGAGTGTCGATCCTGGCCTGGCGGCATTCATCCAGCAAGGCTTGACCCGCCGGGTCTTTCCCCACCGATCCAGCTCCATAAAGCGGGAACGGCACGCCCAGTCGGCTCAAAGATAAAAGAATATTACGGGCCGCGCCGCCTGGATGGCTGACCTGCTCCCGAATAGGCGTGACGCTTCCCGGATGAGGGAAAGCGTCCAGTTGTTTGATGGTGTCGGCCGACCAGCTTCCCCCCGCCAGAAGCCCGGAACGCGGAGTGGGTGGTTTTGTTTTCATGGAGTCCTGCGCATCGTCGGTCATTAAAGCCGTAAACGGGACATCATTACAAGTCTTATCAACCAGCCCACCCCCCGGGGCGGGTTTCGTTTTTCGCGAAGCGCGGATCGGTTTTATACCTCCACGGATTGTCCGGAGCCGGGTGCCACGATTCGGATTTTGGGATGGCGGGCGCGAAGGTTCTCGGCAAACCAGCGCCGGGAATCGTCGCTGCCATGACCCAGCACAACGGTGCTCGGTCCCACCCGTTCCACAAAATCCAGCAGGTCTTCCCGGTGAGCGTGCGCGGTCAGATCGAAATGCTCGACTTCGCAGCGACGCGTCACCTCTCCCCCCTGGTCGCTGAAATGGAACGTTTGGCCCAGCGCCGCGATTTTGAGGCGCCCGCCCGGGGTTTCCGGATCGGCGTAACCCACGAAGAATATCGACTGTTTTTCATCGCCAATCATGCGCAAGGCCAGATTGTGCGCGGCGGTGTTCTCGCTCATCATACCCGCGGTGAGCACAAAAAGCCGCCCCCCCGACAGTTTGATTTTGTTGACCTCGCCCTGCTCCAGAACCACCAGGTTCAGAGCTTCGGTCAGCTTCAAATTGCTATGCTGGCGGTGGGTTCGGTTGGCCTCCAAATCGTATATTTCGGTGAAAACCCGCCCTAACCCGCCGATATAGACCGGTTGTTTCTTGATTTTGCCAGCGTCCATGAGCAGCGCCAGCAGGGCCAGAATCTCCTGCGTGCGCCCCATCGCAAAGGACGGAATCAGGACGCAGCCTTTGCGTTTCATCACGCGGTGAATGGATTCGGCCAGACGATCGATTTCCTTTTCACGGCTGAAACCGGGCGGCGAGGAGCGGTCACCGCGAGTGGTTTCGATCAGGAGCACGTCCGCCTTGACGTCCTCGAAGCGCGCGCCTTTCAGAATGGTCTGGTTGTGGAAACAAACGTCGCCGGTGTAAAACAACGTTTCCTTGGGTCCGCGCACCATCAGGCCGGCCGAACCCAGCGTGTGGCCGGCGTCGAAAAATTCCAGGGTCGGCGAGGAAAGCCCCGCCCGGGTTTTGTGAAAAGCGGCCCACTCGATTTCCCGGTTGTATTTGAAACCCTGGAACTGCGGCGCCAGTTCATCCACTTCGTCGTGAGTGAATAAAGGATAGTCGGGAATCCCGAGCTCCTCGCGCTGCCGTTTCATGACATTGACCGAATTGTGCAGCACGCGCTCGATCAGAAAATAGCTTAGCTCGCTCATGAGCACGTGCGCCTGCGGGAAATGTTGCAGGGCCACGGGCACGGAGCCGACGTGGTCGTGGTGACAATGAGAAATGGCGATGGCATCCAGCTCCTGTCCGGCGATGAGCTTAAACAGGGGCAGGCCGGCGCGGCCCTCCTGCTTCGGGTGAACTCCCGAATCCATCAGCAACCGGTGTCCGTCCATCTCCACCACCCAGGCGCTGGCGCCAATATCGTTGCCCGGGTTCAAATTCAAAATGCGCATCGGTCTAGTATGCCAAGAAAACCCGGTTGAAGCCAGGTAAAAACCGGCAAAAGATTTCGGTTTCCCGGGAACGCGGGGAACGTTAGGCTCCCCGGGTGGCCTGCCTTTGTCCCTCGGTGACGGGTTCATGGTCGCCAGGGCGGAAACCCCGGATTCTGGCCTGCCGTTATTTATGAAACTATTGTCATTCAACGAGTTACATAGGACAACTGAGGCCAAGCGTTAGCCTATTGAACCAGGCATTACCCAGCTCATGAAAGTGCCGCTGCCAACCGTGCTCACCTTGCAGCCACCAAATATTAGCTGGGGTGACAAGAGGGTTACTAAGGCTCCTGAAGAATCTTGCCACCCCCTAGGGCCAGGGTTGGCACCCCCAGCCCCGAATTGAACGGGGATTGCGTTTTTTGAGAAAATATATTCTCGCGTCAGATCATCTATCGTATAGCACACTCTTCCCAAATAACTTGCGCATTAGCTCCTCTGGGGCTTTTTGGCCTTGGCGGGGAGCGTGATCCTTTATGCGATGGCGATAGGCCACCTGAAGATCAATGAGTTCATTTTCAAACCGGAAAATAAATCATCGGATATCCGGTCGGTTGCCAGATTTATCCGTGCGAATACCGATCACGGTGACACGATATTCTGTTACAAAAACTCCGCCCTTTGTCTTTATTTCCTGACCGAACGTTTTCCGCCAATAAAAACTTTCATGGAGTCCCAGATGTTAGAAGAGAATAAGGATGGAATCGGAAATAAACGATAAATCACAAAAAACGGTGAACTCGAATCCTATCGTTGGTCCTAATTAAGCAAGCGGACATGTTGTAGGGCATTTATGGATGCGATCAAACACCAACGAACACGACCATGGCTTTTATGAGGTTCGCTAATCAGTGCTCTTTTAGCGCGGTGGTTGCTTTTTGATTTCGAGAGTGTTGATTACCAATTCTTCCTGAGTCGAGGGTACGACCATTTTATAACGGATGGAAGATGGAACGGATTGGGGAACATGAATGTGAAGGATTTTAATTACTCACCGCTTTACATGACCTTATTGTCGCTTTCGACGTTTATTCCTATTCCGAAGCTCTATGCCATAAAAACCATGTCCGTTGTTTTCGATTTTATCGCGGCGGCGTTGTTCTACCGCATTGTCAGGACATTGGGCGAAAGTCGGGAGAAGGCAACTGTGGTCGCAATCATCATGCTCGCCCTGCCGACGGTGGTCATCAATGCCTCGATGTGGGGCCAATGCGACATCATATACACCGCATGCTTTCTCTGGTCGTTTCTGGCCATCATTCGCAAACAACCGGCCAGGTGCATGATCGCTTTTGGTTTTGCGGCATCGTTGAAACCTCAGGCGATTTTCTGGACGCCATTGCTGGCGGGATTGCTTCTGGCCGGGAAATTGCCCTGGCGGTTTTTACTTTTACCGTTGTGGATCTATGCGGTGTGTGGATTGCCCGAAATAGTGGCGGGCAGATCCTGGGTGGATGTCATGCTTCACTGGGCTAGAGTCGAGAATATTCCCGGGTTGACGCTCAACGCGGCCAACTGGTACCAGTGGATTCCGGAAAACTCACCAGCCCCTTTTGCCTGGCTTGGAATGGCTCTCACCACCGGTTTTTCGGTTCTGATGGCCTGGCGGATGGTCCGGATCAAAGGCGAGATGGAAAACCCAAAACGACTCCTGCCATTGGTGATGTTAAGCCTGCTGTTGCCGCCATTCCTTTTGCCCGGAATGCATGAACGGTATTACTTTCCGGCGGATGTTTTTGCATTGTTATACGCTGTTTAGATGCCGCGTGGCTGGTGGCTGGTTGTCTGCACTCAACTGGTTTCCACCTTTTCCTATCTGCCGTTTTTATTGAGAATCACTCCCATCCCTTTGTGGCTCCTCGGCATGATCATGTACGGCGCCATTTGCGCCGTTGCCTTCCAAGCATGGCGGCGAATTGACCCTAAAACGGCGGCTGGATCGACGCAGGCGCAAAGGGGTGCAGAAGCTGATCCTCCACCGGTTGGGTGAATGCCTAGTCGATCCACCTTCAATGCCATCTGTCTCTGCTTGGCGACTTTGAATCTTTGCGTTAACTGCCTGATTCAGATTTGGTTTCCGGCAGCGTTCCGGTCCGCCGGTAAGCTTCGGCCAGGAGCGTCACCGGGTGAGCGACGCGCACGGAAAGGCCGTGTTGCCGGGCGCCGTTGATGAGTTGGAGGAGGCAGCCGGAATTGCCGTTGGCCACGATGGTCGCGCCCGTGGACCGGATGTGGTTCATTTTCCGTTCGAGCAGTTGATTGGCCATTTCGGGCTGGGTGATGTTGTAGATGCCGGCGCTCCCGCAGCACCAGTTGCTCTCGGGCAGTTCCACCAGTTGCAGGTTGGGGATCGCCCGCAGCAATTCGCGCGGCTGGCGCGTGATTTTCTGGCCATGACAGAGATGGCAGGATTCGTGATAAGTCACCACTTGCGCGGGCGCGGTGTGCGCGGGCACGGGCTGCAGGCCAATGGCCATGAGCCACTCGTGAATATCCTTCAATTTGGCATCCCATTGCCGGGCGCGCTCACGGTAAGCGGGATCGTCGGCGAGCAATTGGCGGTAATGCTTCAAGTGCGAGCCGCAGCCGCCGGCGTTGCTGATGATGGCATCATATTGGTCGGGCGGGAACTGATCGATATGTCGCCGGGCCAGTTGTTGTGCCAATGCCCATTCGCCGTTGTGTCCGTGCAGCGAACCGCAGCAGGATTGTCGGGGCGGCGTGATCACTTCGCAACCGTTGCGCGCGAGCACTTCGACGGTGTCGCGGTTGATCTCGCTGAAAATCAAATCCTGGGCGCAGCCGGTCAGCATGGCGACGCGATAGCGTTTCGCGCCGCGGGCGGGGGTGACGGGGGCAATCAGTTCGGCTGAGAATTTCCGGGGAATGGTCGGCGTCATCGCCTCCAGGCCGCGCAGTCTGGCCGGGAGCAGCTTTAAGATGCCGCTGCGGCGGAGGAGCGTTTGCAGGCCGAGCCGCTGGTAGAGGCGGAGCAGGCGGCCCAAAAAGAGCAAGCGGCGCAGATCCATGAACAGCCATTTGATGGTGAACCAGCGAACGGCGCGTCGGAACGGGGTGTCGATGACCTGGTCCAATTCCGTGGCGGCGCGGGCGTGCTCGAAGATTTCGGCGTAGTTAACACCGGCGGGACAGGCGCTCATGCAGGCGAGGCAGCCGAGGCAAAAATACATTTCCTGACCGAAGGCGGGCGTGAGTTCGAGACGGCCGTCGGCAATGGCGCGGGCGAGGGCGATCCGGCCGCGCGGGCTGTGCCGTTCCATTTTGGTGGCGGCGTAGGTCGGGCAGGTGGGCAGGCAAAGGCCGCAATGCATGCATTGCTGCAGCACGGAATAATCCAGGCCCAGCAGGTGCGGGCGGGCGGCCGAAGGCGTGGGCTCTATGCCAGCGATGGTCATGGTTGTTGCAGGTTCAGGCGGTCATAACAGCTTGAAATCACAAATTGTGATTTCATGTTTCCATTGGAGGTTTTGTACTGTTTCCGCGCCGGGACACGAGGGCGCGCAAGATGGCCAGGTTCTCAACATCCTCGTGCAGATCTTCCGATTTGGGGGTTTCCAGGCAGCCCGGCACAGTGGCGAAGCGTGGATCATTCACGATGTGGCGGAAGGCGGAGCGGCCGATTTTGCCCTGGCCGATACCGGCGTGGCGGTCCACGCGCGACCCCAGGTCGGTTTTGGAGTCGTTCAGATGGAAGGCCAGGATTTCCCGGAGGCCGATTTGGGATTCCACTTGGCCGATAGCGGCCTGCCAGCCCCGGGGCGTGCGCAGGTTGTGGCCGGCCTCGAAAAAATGGGCGGTATCGAGACAGAGGCCGAGCCGGCCGGGGTGTTGGACTCGCTGATAAATCGCGGCCAAATGCGCGATATCGTGGCCCAGGCAGGTGCCCTGGCCAGCGGTGTTTTCCAGGGCGATCCGCACGGGCGAGGCGCGCGTGGCGCGAAAGACATCGTCGAGTCCGGCGACGATTTGTTGGAGTCCGGATGCTTCGCCGGCGCCGAGGTGGGCGCCCGGGTGCAGGACGAGGAAGGGCAGTCCCAGTTCGGTGGCGAGCTGGATTTCCTGAATCAGGGCTTGCACGGAACGGTCGCGATTGGGCGAGGCGGGGGCGCCCAGGTTGATGAGGTAGCCGGCGTGGCCAAAGATGGTATGGAGCTTGCCGGCCGCCGCTTGATTCGCATACCGGGCCAGGTCATCGGGTGAATAGGGTTGGCCAAACCATTGGCGGTTGTTCTTGACGAACAATTGCACGACTTCGCAGCCGATGCCGATACCGCGTTCGAGGGCTCGCCAGATGCCGCCGCCGGTGGGCATGTGCGCGCCGAATTTCATCAGAGTTTGTCGGGTTCGGCCATAAGGGCGGCCACCCGGGTCAGCAACCGTCCGGCGGCGCCGCCATCGAGCACGCGATGATCAAAACTCAGCGTCAGATTCGCCTCCATCACCGGCACAAACCGGCCTTGGGTTTCATCCCAGAGTGGCGTTTGCCGGGCGGCGCCCATGCCCAGCACCAGCGTCTGCTCGGGGAGGGGAATGGGGGTGGCCCAGGTCAGGCCGAACGTGCCATAATTACTGACGGTGGCGATGGAGCCGCCGGTGGCGCCGGCGGGCAATTGCCGTTGCCGGGCCAGTTCCACCAGGGTGTGATATCGGTGGATCAGGTCGCGGAGGGGACACTGGTCCACTTGACGGAGCACCGGCACGAGCACGCCATCATCGGCCTCGACGGCAAAGCCGATGTCGATGGCGGCCGGGTGCACGATGTGGGCGCCGATCAAACGTCCGGCCGGAGCGCTGTTTTCGGCCAGCGCCAGGGCCAGCGCCCGGAGCGCATAGACGGTGGGGCCGGGTTTGGGCAGGCAGGTTTTGCGATGAGCCAACACGGCGTCCAGGATGACGGGCAAGCCGACGGTGGCGAGCGGGCGGGTCCAACTTCGTCGCATGGCGTCGGCCACGGCCACGCGCATGGACGAAGCCGGACTGAGCTTGTTTTTTTCGAGGTTAGCCAGGAATTTTTCGAAATCCTTGATGGTGACCCGTCCGCCGGCGCCGCTGCCGGCGACCCCCGCCAGATCGGCGGCGTGCAGGCCCAGTTCGTCCATGCGGGCCTTCATGCGCGGGGACATGTAGCTGGCGCCGACCACGTGGGCCGGGACGGGCAGGCCGCGGACCCGGGGTTGAACCGTCTGTTTACGTTCGCTTGGCGGGATTGTGGAACCCAGTGAAGGCATCGGGGTTTCGGCCGAGCTGGCAACCTTGGCGGGGCCGTTGGCATCGATTCCCAGGCGCGCGGCGTCGGCGGTGGTGACTTCGAGATAGCCGAGAACGCTGCCTACGGGGTAGCTTTCGTTCAACTGGGCGGAAACATCGGTGACGCGACCGCGGCAGGGCGAGGTCACCGTCATGGTGGCTTTGCTGGTTTCCACTTCCATCACGTCCTGGTCCGCTTCGACGGCATCGCCCACCTTGACCAAGAACTTGATGACCGTGGCCTCGGCGATGGATTCGCCCAATTGGGGCATGATGAGGGGGATTGGCGTCATAGCGGTTTACATTCGGAGCAGCTTGCGGGCGGCGATGGCGATGTTGTGGGCGGTGGGGCGGTGCGCGGCCCAGAGGTTGGGGTGAAAAGGAACGGGGGTGTCTTTGGCGTTGATCCGTTGCGGGGGGGCATCCAGCAGGGCGAGGCCTTCGCTGGCCACCCGGGCGATGACTTCGGCGGTAACGCCGCCCCAGGGCCACGATTCGCCTACGCAGAGCAAACGGCCCGTGCGGGCGACCGACGCCATGACGGTGTCGGTGTCCAACGGTTTAACGGACCGCAAATCGACCACTTCGATCTCGTCGCCTTCCGCGGCCAGTTCCTCGGCCACCGCCAGGGCTTCATGCAACATGGCGCTGTAGGTGACGATGGTCATATCGCGGCCGGTGCGGGCGATGCGGGCTTTGCCTGTGGGCAGGGCCTCGGTGGGAAGCTTTTCGGCCTTGAGATGGTAGTAGAGGAATTTGTGTTCGCAGAAGATCACCGGATCGTCGATGGCCACCGCTTCAATCAGCATACTGTAAGCATCTTCGACCGTGGCCGGCGTCATGACGATCAATCCCGGGAAATGCGCATACAGGGTTTCCAGGCTTTGGCTATGGAAGGGGCCGCCGCCGGAGGTGCCGCCGGACGGCAGTCGAATGGTGATGGGGCAGGGCACATTCGTGCGCCAGAAGAGGGTGGCGGCCTGGTTGACGATCTGGTTGAACGCGATGGTGGAAAAATCAGCGAACTGGATTTCGATAATGGGTCGCATGCCTTCGATGGCCGCGCCGACGGCCGCGCCGACCATGGCGTCTTCACTGACGGGGGCATCGATGACCCGTCCGGGAAACTTTTGCGCGAGATTCTTCGTGGCCTTGAAGGCGCCGCCAAAAGCGCCGACATCCTGGCCGTAGATTAACACGCGGGGATCATCGGCCAGGGCGCGCGCTTGCGCTTCACGGATGGCGTCCAAATAGGTGATGCTCATGAGGCCAGATAATGGGAGGGAGGGTCAGGGAATTTCGTGAAACCCTTCGCTGAGGTGTTTGGAAGCCAGCGTGCACCAATTTTCTTTCAGGGCATCCGGGGCCGGTTCGCGTTGCACGGTGGCGACCGCTACCTCGATGGTGTCGAGGGCCTGGCGGCGCCAGCCTTCCAGAGCCATATCATCGGCCCAGTCATGTTCCCGGAGCCAGGCTTCCGCCACTTTGAGACAGTCCCGTCCTACCGGCGCCTGTTTGAGTTGGGCCGAAACATAATTAGCGTCGTCGTGTTCGCCATGGCCGCACAAGCGCAGCAGTTCGGCGACCACTAACTGAGGCCCTTGTCCCTGGCGGGCGCGGCTCACCGCATGCCCGACGACTTTCATACACGCCTCCAGATCGGTGCCATCGACGCTGTGGCCGTCCACGCCATAGCCAATCGCCTTGTCCACGAGGTGGCGGCAGGCGAATTGCCGGGAATTGGGCGTGGAATAGGCATATTGGTTGTTGGCGATCACCAGCACCAAGGGGAGCTTTTCAATTGCCGCCTGGTTCAACCCCTCATGAAAAGCACCCGTGGAAGTGCCGCCATCGCCCAGACAGGTGGCGCCGACCTGGCCGGTTTGTCCCTTCAGGCGGCGGGCCAGTAACATGCCGTTGACGACCGAAATCATGGCTCCCAAATGGCTTAGCATGACCAAAAGGCCTTCGCGTGGGCGCCCGCGATGGACGTTGCCATCGCGTCCGCGCATGGGGCCAAGGACCGATCCGAGATAAGTCCGCACGGCATCCAGGATGGGTTCCCCAAAGGCCAGGCGGCCGGCGGCATCCCGGATGAGCGGGGCAAAAATGTCGCCGGACCGCAGGGACATGCCGACGGCGGCACTCAAAGCTTCCTGACCGCGCCCCAGAAACACCCCGCCTTGAATTTTGCCGCCCCGGTAGAGGCTGGTGAACTTATCATCCAGGAGACGAGCCAGCAGCATCCAACGAAAAGCCTGCACCATGCGGTCGCGCCCCGAAAAAGCCACGACCGCAGACGGGCGGATGTCAGACTGAACCATGGGCACATCGTTACGCTTTTGGGATTGTTGCGCAATATTTCTTTAGTGGCCTTGCCAAATTGGGAGCCTCGTGAGATTCTGATTGCGGTAAAAACCGACTCCACCGGTGGCGACGATCCCCGATATAGCTGTAGGCTGTGGAAATCGATTTGGCGGTAATTATTGAGCGCCTGAATTTTAGCTGATCGCTTCCGGGCGGGTGGGGAACGGGAGGGCGGTTGGTGCGCTTTGCCCAGACTGAATTGAAGCATTGTCATATGCCAGCGAATGAGCATCCGGAGAGCATCCATGGAAAAAGCAAAATTGCGCCCCTGCCCCCCAACGAGACGGAGCGACTCTTGGCGCTGCGGCGGTATCATATTTTGGACACGGCGCCCGAGGCCGTTTTTGATGATTTAACCCGATTGGCGGCCCAGATAATGGGTGCCTCGACGGCGATCCTGAGCCTCCTGGACGCGGATCGTCAATGGTTCAAATCCAAGGTGGGTTTGGAAGGGAACGAAACTTCACGGGACGTTTCCTTTTGCGCTCATGCCATTTTGCAGCCGGGTCTGTTCCTGGTGGAGGACGCGACGCTGGATGAGCGGTTCGCCAACCATCCGCGGGTGGTGGGCAAGCCCTTCATCCGGTTTTATGCTGGTTTTCCGCTGCTGACGCCCGAGGGACTGGCCCTCGGCACCTTCTGCGTCATGGACACCCAGCCGCGTCGGCCGATCCCCGACCAGATCGAATCCCTGCGGACCCTGGCGCATCAGGTTATGGCGCAGTTGGAACTCCGCCGCAATCTGAACGAACTGTCCACCGCCTTGGCGGAACGCCAGCAGGCCAAGGCGGCCCTGGAGATATCCGAGGCCTTCTTTTTGACGCTGGTGGAAAACCTGCCGCAAAACATTTTCCGCAAGGATGTCGCCGGCCGTTTCACGTTTGCCAACCAGAAATTTTGTAAAGCTTTGGGCAAGCCGTTGTCCGAAATCGTCGGCCAAACCGACTTCGATATCTTTCCCCACGAGCTGGCCGAGAAATACCGGCGCGACGACCTGCGCCTCATGGCTCAGCGCGAACCCCTGGATACCGTCGAAGTCAATCAAGCGGTCGGCCAGGAGAAAACCCATGTGCATGTCATCAAAACGCCCATTCTGGATGTGCGGGGCGAGGCGATTGGCATCGTGGGCATCTTCTGGGACGTCAGCGAGCGCATACGGATGCAGGAGGCGCTGGCCTACGAGCGGGATCTGCTGCGCGTCCTCCTGGACCACATTCCCGACCGGATCTACTTCAAGGACACCCAGTCCCGGTTCCTCAAGTGCAGCAACACCGTGGTGTCCGGCTTGGGCATCAGCCGCGCCGAGGAGGCCGTGGGCAAGAGCGACTTTGACTTTTTCACTGAGGAGCATGCCCGGCCGGCTTACGAGGATGAGCAGGCCATTATCCGCACCGGCCAGCCCCTCATCGGCAAGGTGGAAAAAGAAACGTGGATTGATGGCACCGAAACGTGGGCGTTGACCACCAAGATGCCCTTGCACAACAAAGACGGGCAAATTATCGGCACCTTTGGCATCACCAAGGACGTGACCGAGATGAAGCGCATCGAGGCGGATCTGGCCTTCGAACGCGATCAGCTGCGCTCCCTGATGGACAGCAGCCCGGACCGGATCTCGTTCAAGGACACGAACTCGCGGTTTATCCGGTGCAGCCGCGCGCTGGCCAAGCGCCTGGGTTTGAACGATCCCAAGGAAGTCGAAGGCAAAACCGATTTTGACTTCCACACGAAGGAGCGCGCGCAGGAGTTCTACGACGATGAGCAGCGCATCCTGGCGACCGGCCAGCCGATCATCAACAAGGTGGAGCGGCAGTTGACGGTCGATGGCAAGGAAACCTGGGCCTCGGTTTCCAAGGTCCCCATTTTCAACCAGGATGGCAAAGCCACCGGCCTCATCAGCGTGTCACGCGACATCACCCAGCTCAAGCTAACCGAGCAGGAGCTGGGTCGGGCGCGCGACGTCGCGCTGGAATCCACGCGGTTAAAGTCCGAGTTCCTGGCCAACATGAGCCATGAAATCCGGACCCCCATGAACGCCATCATTGGCATGACCGGCCTGTTGCTGGAAACCGAAATCAACGACGAACAGCGTGATTTCGCCGAAACGGTCCGTTCCAGCGCCGACGCCTTGCTGACGATCATCAACGACATCCTGGACTTCTCGAAGGTGGAGGCGGGCAAGCTGACCTTCGAGAGCATCGACTTCGATCTCTGCGACGCGGTGGAGAGCACGGTCGAACTGCTGGCCGAACGGTCGCAGAACAAGGGCCTCGAACTGGCCAGTTGGATCCACACCGACGTGCCGACACGGCTGCGGGGGGATCCTGGCCGCATCCGGCAGATTCTGACCAACCTGGTGGGCAACGCCATCAAGTTCACCGAGCAGGGTGAAGTGGTGGTGCGAGTGACCAAAGAACTCGAAACCGAGATGGACACCTGCCTGCGCTTCGAGGTGACCGACACGGGCATTGGGATTCCGGAAGCCGCCTTGCCGCGGATGTTCCTGGCCTTCACTCAGGCGGACGGCTCGATGACACGCAAATATGGCGGCACGGGGCTGGGGCTGGCCATCTGCAAGCAATTGGTCGAGCTCATGGGCGGCCAGATCGGGGTGCGCAGCCAGGTGGGCAAAGGCTCGGCGTTCTGGTTCACCGCGCGCCTGGAAAAACAATCCACCGACATGCCGGCGCTGCCCTCCATGACCCAGGATGGTTTGGTGGGTCTGCGCGTGCTGGTGGTGGACGACAACTTTACCAACCGTCAGATCGTGCATCATCAGATTCTGTCCTGGCGCATGCGCAACGGCCAGGCGGCCAGCGGCGCGGAGGCCCTGGCCATCCTGCGCCGGGAGGCGGCCGCCGGCGATCCCTACGACCTGGCCATTCTCGATATGCAAATGCCGGAGATGGACGGTTTGACCCTGGCTCGGGCCATCAAGGGCGATCCCACCCTTGCCGCCATGAAGATGGTGGTGCTTACGTCGCTGGGTTTGCGCATCGAACCGTCCGAACTCAAGGCGGCCGGCATCGCCGCCTACCTCGTCAAGCCCGTCAAGCAATCGCGCCTGTTCGATTGCATCGCCGTGGTCATGACCGGCGAGAAATCCGAACCGTCCGCGCCCAAACCCGCGCCCGTCCCTGGCCAGCCGGTGGCGCCGCCCAAGGTTGCGCCCAAGAACGTGCATATCCTGCTGGCGGAAGACAATCCAGTGAATCAAAAAGTGGCCCTGCGCCAGTTGCAGAAACTCGGGTACGCCGCCGCCGCCGTGGCCAACGGGCTGGAGGTGTTGGATGCCCTCAAACAAATTCCCTATGCCGTCATTCTGATGGATTGCCAGATGCCGGAAATGGACGGCTACGAGGCGACCCGCCAGATCCGGCAATTGGAATACCGGGGTTCGCTGGCGGCCGACCGCAAGGCTCCGGTGCAAATCGTGGCCATGACGGCCCATGCCCTCCGCGGCGACCGCGAGAAGTGCCTCGAGTCGGGCATGGATGATTACATCAGCAAACCCGTGGTGCTGGCCGAATTGGAAGCGGCGCTGAATCGCGCCCTCGCCAAGATCTTTCCGGAAATGCCGTCTCCGGCGGAGGCTGCGCCGCCGGCCTCTACGGCGGACGTGCTGGATGCGGCGGTGCTGGCCGGTTTGCGCGAGTTGCGGGAACCGGGTCAACCGGATCCGCTGGCGGAAGTCGCGAATCTGTTTTTGCAGGATTCGCCGCCGCGTCTGGCCAAGCTCAAACAACATTACGAGGAAAAGGACGCGTCCCGGTTGGAACGCGTGGCGCACAGCCTGAAGGGCAGCGCCAGCAATCTGGGCGCGCGCCGGCTGGCCGGTTTCTGCGCCGACCTGGAAAAGCTCGCCCAGACCGGCAAGCTGGACTCCGCCGGCAAGCTGGTGGAGCAGGTTGGCGCTGAATACCAAAGGGTGCAAGCTGCCTTGGAAGTGGAGCAGAAGAAATAAACCAGAACGCCCGAAAACTGCTGATCATCATGGCCAAGGAATCCAACGCCGCGAAAGCCGCCCGCACCGCCAGGATCGTCGCCGCTCTGCGGGCCGCCTATCCGGAAGCGCGCTGCGAACTCCATTTCACCAACCCCCTGGAGCTCCTGGTGGCCACCATTTTGTCGGCGCGCTGCACGGACAAGCAGGTCAACGCGGTCACGGCGCAATTGTTTAGAAAATACCGCCGGGCGGCCGACTACGCGAACGCGGATCCAGCCGAATTGCAGGCGGAGTTAAAGGCCATCGGCCTCTTTCGTAACAAGACCAAAAGCATCCGGGCCTGCGGCCGCAAATTGTTGGAGCGTCACGGAGGCGAGGTGCCGCAGACCCTGGAGGAGTTGGTGCAACTGGATGGCGTGGGACGCAAGACCGCCAATGTCGTGCTCGGAACCGCGTTTCATTTGAGCCGCGGCATCGTGGTGGACACCCATGTCCGCCGACTGGCCGGGCGGCTCCGCCTAAGCGCCCAAACCGATCCCGAAAAGATCGAAGCCGACCTGATGCAACAGGTCGATCCTTCGCAATGGATCCGGTTCAGCCATTGGCTGATCTGGCACGGGCGCCGGCGCTGCTACGCCCGCCAGCCCGACTGCGAGCATTGCGAGATTCAAAAACTCTGTCCCTCGGCCACGATCCCCGAGGCTCACCCCGCCAGCCGCGTGTGAATTGGTTTTTATTGCGGTCAGAAACGGCCGAAGCTTCCCGCAACATGGCCATGGACGAGGCGCTGCTGGAAAGCGCGCCCCGTCTGGGCCGGACCGTGCTGCGGTTTTATTCGTGGCAGGGAACCCCGGCCTCTTTTGGCTTTGCCCAGAAGTATGCCGAAGTCGAGCGCTTGACGGCGCTGCGTCCGCTGATCCGGCGTCCAACCGGCGGCGGCCTGGTCTCCCATGCCTCCGATTGGACTTACAGCCTGGTTTTCCCGACGGCCGACGCCTGGTACTCCCTGCGGGCCGCGGAGAGTTACCGGCGCTTGCACGAGTGGATTCAAAACGCCTGGGGCCGCCTGGGTGTCCCCACCTGCCTGGCGCCGGCGGCCTGCAAGGAAACGCCCGGATGCTGCTTTTCCGGACCTGAAAAATTCGATCTGTTGTTCGACGGCCGCAAAATTGCGGGCGCGGCACAACGGCGCAGCCGCAAGGGCCTGCTCATCCAGGGTTCGCTTCAGGGCCAGCCGCCCGGGGTGGCAGAATCCGATTGGCAACAGGCGCTTTGCCACGCCGCCAACGACGCTTGGGGAGTCCGTTGGGAACCGTTCGAGCCGGATGCGCCGCTGAACGACCACGCCGAACGGTTGGACCGGACAAAATATTCCCGACCGGAGTACAACGCGAAACGATGAGGCGGAGCGGCTCGGATCTGCCCCGTCGCGGCGCGCGCGGAAGGTCTCGATTGCCGTTGCCTTTTTCGGACGTTTTGTTAGCTTTTCATCCAGGAACTCAAGCTATGGTTGAGGCGTGCCGCGCTGGCGGCGGTTAAACCCGGCGGCATTTCAACGCGCGGTTCCTCCCGCAACCGCAATAAGAATGGCTTTTATGAACGCGCAGGTCCGCTTGATCCAACCCTGTTTCTCATGATTCATTCCACGGCTATTGTGCATCCGCGAGCCCAACTGGATGCCACCGTCGAAGTAGGACCCTACGCGGTCATTGACGAACACGTCGTGATCGGACCGGGTTGCGTGATCGGGCCGCACGCGCATCTGACCGGGCACACCCGCATCGGTTCGCACAATCGCTTTCATACCGGGTGTGTGATCGGCGACGCGCCGCAGGATTTAAAATATGGCGGCGAACCCACCGGCTTGCTCATCGGCGATCACAACGTTTTCCGCGAACACGTCACCGTTCATCGGGCCAGCAAAATCACGGAAGCAACCACGATCGGCTCGCACAATTTCCTGATGGCGCACTGTCACGTGGGGCACAATACGCGACTCGCCAACCATATCATCATCGCCAACGGCGCGCTGCTGGCCGGTCATGTGATCGTGAACGACCGGGTGTTCATTTCCGGCAACTGCCTCGTGCATCAGTTCGTGCGGTTGGGCACGCTCGCGCTGATGCAAGGCGGTTCCGCCATCAGCCAGGATCTCCCGCCTTACACCATTGCCCGCGGTGACAACGGCATCTGCGGCCTGAACCTCGTCGGCCTGCGCCGGGCCGGGTTTACCGCCGAGCAACGTTTGCGCCTCAAACGCCTCTATCGCCTGCTTTTTGGCGGCGGCGGCCAACTCCAGACGGCACTAGCCCAGGCCGATCGGGAATTCACCCACGATGTCGAACGGGTCCTGCTGGACTTTGTGAAGAGCAGCCAGCGCGGCCTCTGCCGCGATTCCCGTCAAAACACCTGACAACGAAAGTTGGAACCGCGGATTTCGCGGCGGGTTTGGGGCATGGGGCGGCTCGCACTCCCGCTTCAGGCATGTCCGCGACATCCTACGCACGCGGCGCCAGCGGCCATTCGCTCGGGATCGGGCGGATAAGCGCCAACCAAGTTAAGGGCCAGATCTTTCAATTGCTGGATGGCATCTGAACCCACGACCTCACGCTCGAAGGCTTCGCAGTCGGCGTCCAGTTTCTGCAAGTCAGTGGCGGGAATGGCCTGGAGGGCCATCGGGTAAAGGATGTTGTCCTCCTTCTGAATGTGGTCGCGGAGCAGCAGAATGAACGCCCGGGCATGTTCGATGACCTGTTGGGTTTCCGCGGCGCTCAGCGGTCCGGATCCCTGGCCCAACCCGGCCAGGGCGCGCACGTGGACACGGCCTTGGGTGTGCTCGGCCAGCATGACGCTGACCGGGCCGTATTCGCGGGGAAAACCGCACCGGCTCAGCGCCACAAACAAACGGTCTTCTTCTTTCCCATGGTGGCACTTGTCGGCAAAGCTTTGAAAGAACCGGGCGAATTGCGCGACGACGTCGCGGGAGGCTGCGCGGCCATTCGCCAGTCGATCGACATACGTTTCCAGGGCGCCCATGACCTGTTCGATCAGCCGGTGTTTGGAGAGACGGCCGTGGAACTGCCTCAGGCGTGCAGGCCAAAACTCCAGGCCAGCAAGTTCAAGGTCAAACGGGTGGCTTTGCTCAGTATCTCTTGCACGAATCTGAAGTTGAACGCCACGATGACGATCAGGAATCCATACTGACTGAGGCGCCCATAGGCTTCTTCGCCCATCCCGATGAAATTCTTCAGAACATGGGAGCCATCCAGCGGCGGGATGGGAAGCAGATTGAAGAAACAGAGGAAAAGACTGAATTGGGCTACTTGGACCAGTTCGCCGGCCACGGGCATCCAGTTTAGCAGCAAACCAACCTTGGCCAGCGCGATCAATCCGGCGGCCAGCGCGATATTCATGGCCGGCCCAGCCAAAGATACGAGCGTGTCGTCCAATCGGCGACGGCGCAGGTTGTAGGGATTGACGGGCACCGGTTTACCCCAACCGATAATCAAACCGGCGGAGAAAATGGCCAGCAAAGGAAGAATCACCGTCCCCACCAATTCCATGTGCGCGAGTGGATTGAGCGAGATGCGCCCCTGCAGTCGGGCGGTGTCATCGCCGCATTTCCAAGCCACCCAGGCGTGCCCGAATTCATGGAAGGTCAATAGCGGCAGAAAACACAGGTACAGCTTAAACCCATCGATCAGATTCGCTAGTTCCATGTTTAAGCCCGGTCCTCAATTAGCTCCCGCCGGGCACCGCCGAGCAATTGCTCGATAAAGCTCGTGGAATAAACCCCCCGACGGAAGTTCGGATCCTGCAAAATGGCCTGCTCGAACGGAATGGTGGTCTTGATGCCCGTGATCAGAAACTCACTCAAAGCCCGACTCATCTTGTCCAAGGCTTCCCGGCGATCTTTGCCATAGGCAATCAGTTTGCCCAGCATCGAATCGTAGTAAGGCGGCACCGTGTACCCCGCATAGGCATGGCTGTCGTTTCGTATGCCCCGGCCACCCGGCGCGTAATACATTTCAATCCGACCCGGGGAGGGACGGAAGTCATTGAAGGGATCTTCAGCGTTAATTCGACACTCGATGGCATGCCCTTTCATGACCACGTCACCCTGGGAAATGCGTAACGGTTCGCCCATGGCAATGAGGATCTGCTGTTGCACCAAGTCGATGCCGGTGACCTCCTCAGTAATGGCATGCTCAACCTGAATCCGCTTATTCACTTCTAGAAAGTAGAAATTGCCGCGATCATCTACGATAAACTCAACGGTGCCGGCATTGGTGTAATGAGCAACTTTAGCGATATCGATGGCTGCTCGGCCCATCTTTTTACGCAGATCTCGGTACTTATTCTCGATGAGTGGCGATGGCGTTTCTTCCACCACCTTCTGGTTGCGCCGCTGAATCGAACAGTCCCGTTCGTTCAAATGAATAATGTTTCCCAGATTGTCACCCAGGATCTGGAATTCGATGTGGTGACAGTTCTCGATGTATTTTTCGATGTAAACGCCCGGATTGCCAAAGGCCTTGTCTGCTTCCAAACGGGCAGCGTGAAAACCCTTGCGCAGAGAAATATCGTTGTGGGCCACCCGCATGCCGCAACCGCCGCCTCCCGCAACGGCCTTGATCATGATCGGGTAGCCAACTCGCTTGGCCGTAGCCAGAG
>Ga0209429_10000918_pt1 | contig 19060 bp, 22 predicted proteins | sample BarGraNGADG00212_3_FD_184493 | JGI IMG/M metagenome (GOLD analysis project Ga0209429, IMG submission 184493) | Arctic peat soil microbial communities from Barrow, Alaska - Barrow Graham LP Ref core NGADG0004-212 (SPAdes) (version 2) | ecosystem: Environmental > Terrestrial > Soil > Wetlands >...
AGGAAATTCTCTTTCCGTTATAGGTTAATTCGAAAAATATACAAACAATCTTGGAGACAGAAAGGTATATTCTCTCCAATTAACCTATAACGGAAAGAGAATTTCCTTAGAGGACATAACTAAGGTTTTTAGTGAGTCTGACATGCGCAACCTAGCATTATCAGTATTTATGTCAAGAATTGAGGAATTACCAAATAAAAACAAATGTATCATAGTACTGGATGATCCTGTAGTAAGCTTTGATGACAATAGGATTAATGCTACCTGCAGAGAACTCAAAAAAATCTGTCCAGATTTCAGACAGATTATTATCACTACTCACTATAAGTCACTCATAAAAGAATTTGTGGATTGCAATATGCCCACACGCTATGTCCAGCTTGAGGTGAGTTCAGACTCGACAATAATGCAAGACTATGACACATCCAGTATCAGTCTTTCGGTGCACGAACAAATGTGCGAAAGATTATGCTTATTCATTGATGGCGCAAATGACTATGAAGTAGCTAACCATCTAAGACCATTTATGGAAGAGCACTTGCACGTACGATTCCAGAAGCAAATAAAGGATAATTCTTTAGAGAATATGGCGCTTGGAGAATTAATTGATGAGCTAAATAAGCTCAAAATTATTGGAGACAAAGCTAAGATTTCTATACACGGGTTTAGGGAAGATTTTAATCCTGAACATCATAGGATTTTCGACTCTACTAATGTTATTCAAGCACGCATAGATTGTAAGCAGCTAATGGATCTTCTATATGGAGGTCTCTCAATCTAGGCGTGTCTTTACACGAAAATGTTCTAAGCTCATCGACTAGGGGCTCCCTAGTTTCGTGTAAAAAAATTCTAGGTATTACTGTTGAGTTTGGTTAATTCTGACTTAACATCAAAAATTTTATTTAGCATAACTAAATAGGCAGTAGAATTGTTGCCGATAAGCAGGTAAACTAGAAGGATGAATTTATTATATGTGTTCTTTATTTCGATGGTGCCATTAATTGAGCAACGAGGGGCGATACCGATTGGGATAATTGGTTATCATTATGATCCAATCTTGATTTTTTTCGTTAGCCTTTTAGGTAGTTTCGTACCGGCGCCTTTTATATACTTCTTTTTTAACAAAATTTTAGCTTGGATGAAGACGGTCAAGGCTTTCAACAAGATTACTAATTTTATCGACAATAAAGTCCAAAAAGGTTCTGCCAAGATTGAAAAGTATAAGGAAATTGGCTTAATCACTTTCGTTGGTATTCCATTACCGACAACTGGACTTTGGACGGGGAGTGCTATTGCGGCATTTATGGGTTTGAATTTTAAAAAATCTATGATTTGTGTCTTTTTGGGCGGTGTAATTTCGGCGGCTATAATTACTGTTTTGTCGGTGTTAGCACCAACTATTTTGGGCTTATAAAATAACATGAACATTATAATCTTTGGTGCATCTGGTAAAACGGGCAGAAAATTAATTACCCAATGTCTTAGAAAAGGCCATAATGTGACGGCTTTTGTTCGTAATCCGGCCAACATGAAATTATGGGACGATAATCTTAGAATAATTAAAGGTGATGCTCTTAATTTCCAAAATGTTAGCGATGCGATTAGTGGTCAGGATGTCGTAATTAGTGCACTGGGCAACAGAACATCGCAGGTAATCTGGAAATCAAATAAAAACATCTCTGACGCATTAAATAATATTATTTTGGGTATGAATAATCATAAAGTTAAGCGCCTATTATTTATTACATCATTTGGTGTTAATAAAAAGATTTTTCCACTCGAAAAATTATTTATTAGGACAATATTGTGGAAATTGTTTGCTGATATTCCGAAACAAGAAAAGTTGATTAAAAATAGCAACTTAAATTGGACTATTGTTCGTCCGGCTCGCTTAGTCAATACCGATAAGACTGGTCAATATAAGGTCGGAGAAAATTTGTCGATTGGGATTTTTTCAAAGATATCGCGAGCTGATGTGGCTGACTTTTTAATCAAAAATGTTCAAAATAATAATTTAACTGGCAAGACAATCACCATTAGCTATTAGAAATTCGTTGGAATATCTTTTGTAGCCAATTATTTGACTGGCGAATGACTTCGCATGTGTCTGGTAATACCTTGGACATTAAAGTAAAAGCAAATAATACCGCAAATCCACACATAATTGATGGGATGCCCCTAACTGACGATGGGTCAATGATATTAAACATGATTGTTGGGACGATAAAAATTAGATAGCCAGTCACCATGGCCATCAAGGTTTTGCGTTTTGTTGGTAATTCGTTACCAAAGTACAATGCAAGGCCGATTCCAACTGCCAACCAGCCGTAATAGTATAGACCAAATAACTGCGAGCCTATGCTATGGATGTTGAATACAGCATAATTTGCGTTGCAAGTCTGTCCGCCGACTGCTCCTCCGACTATCAAAAAAGACCAAATAAATGCAGCCGATGTTGCATAGGCTGCGCCGACAAGGATTGGCATTTTTTTACCGGTAATCGCTACTAATATATGGATGCCAAGCGGAGGTAAGAGGGTGATTGCGCCATATCCAACCTTTGCCCATTGGACATTTGTCCAACCAAGTCCACCACAAACCATGTATTCGGCTAATTGAAATGTTCCAAGTGCAATAAATGTGACAAACGCCAATCGGCTAATCGTACTCATTTTGTAGCGCCACAATGTATAAAATGCCATTCCAAACTCAATAATGAAAGTCGCTAACATTACAGGTGGAGAAAAGCAGAGCAATTTTCCGCGATATTTTTTATACATAACTGTAATTAGTATATAGCATTTTGTGTTGACGAAAGAGCTGTCGTTATTTTTCTTTTCTAAGGTATAATAACTGCATGACTGATATACGAAAAGTTGTTAAAAAGTTAATTCCACAGAAATTATTTAAACAGATTGAACCAACGGGGCACTTGATTGAAGCAGTGGTGGCGAATATTAGATACGGTTTTCCATCGCGCCATATGCACGTGATTGGTGTAACTGGCACAAATGGCAAGACCACAACGACATATTTGATTGAAAAAATGTTATCTGACGCTGGGTTCAAGGTTGGGATGTTAAATACTGTATCTGTTGGCATAGGGGATGATATTAAACTACAAACTGAACATTTGACGACTGCTCAATCGAGTATATTGCAGCGCCGGCTTCGTGACTTTAAAAGGGCGGGTGTTGAATGGGTTGTCTTAGAGACTTCCAGCCACTCGTTAGCCCAAAATCGTATCTGGGGCATTCCATATGAGATTGCGGTTATAACAAATGTTACTCATGAACATTTGGACTATCATAGTAATTTTAATAACTATTTGGAGGCAAAAAGACGGTTATTCTCATTAGCTTCAAAACATGGGCTAAAATTTGGTGTAGTCAATGCCGATGGCCCAAACGCGGACAAATTTATCAAAAGTATACCGCGGTCGGTCTCTTATGGCATCCAATCCGGTCAATTACGAGCAGACAGTATAAAATTAGCGGTTGATCATTCAACATTTCGGGCTAGTATCGACAAAGAAACATATGACATTCGTATTAATATTCCGGGGGAGTTTAATGTTAGTAATAGTTTAGCGGCTGTTGCAGTTGGACGAGAATTAGGTTTGACAAAAAAACAAATTGAACAGGGCATAGCTGCATTAAAGGGCGTAGAGGGTCGCATGACATCAATTGAAGCTGGCCAAAAATTTAAGGTTATTGTTGATTTTGCTAATACTCCAGATGGTTACGAAAAATTGTTTGCTAGCTTACGGCCTAGTGTGAAGGGCAAGTTGGTGGCGGTATTTGGGTCCCCTGGCCGTAGAGATGAGGCCAAGAGACCTATGCAGGGTGAAATAGCAGGGCGCTATTGCGATGAAGTTGTATTAACCGAAGACGATTGCCGTGATACTGATCCTAATGAAATTGACCAACAAATCGCTGATGGAGCAAAAAAGGCCGGCAAAATTATCAATAAAGATTTATTTATTATTGTAGACCGCGAATCGGCAATTAAATTTGCTTTGCAGCGTGTTGATTCGGCCGATGATATGGTTGTTTTACTTGGTAAGGGTCACGAAAGAACAATCACTAGGGCCGATGGTGAACATCCTTGGTGTGAAATTGAAGTTGCTAGAAAAGTTTTGCGAGATTTAAAAATATGAATCGTGATGTTTGTAATAATATAATCGAATAGCGATTTTTTCGCCTAAATTTGTCCAAATTTTGTAAATTTTGGAGTTAATAGCTAAATCATAGCAACCGATATAATCTGTAACAGTTTTATTGAAGGCTGTTTTAAATAACCCTATGCCATAATGCTTGTGATTTGGGTTATTGATTTCATCGCTTGGCGGAGATCCGCAAAAGTCATGCAATAAAACGCCATGTGATTTTGCCCATTTAATGACTTCCCATTGCAATAAGTGACTGGCGCCATAAACGATACGATTACGGATACTAGCGCCATCTTTATAAGTGCTTTTAGTGCCGTATGCCATAGCGTAGGCGCCAGCAACTACTTTGTCATTATAGTAAGCAAAAAATAGTTGCCCAAAACCGGCTTTTTCAAATCGTTGCCAAAATGTTCGGTAATAATCATAACTTCTAATCTTAAATTGGCCATTGGCGGTTTCGGCTAGTAATTCATACATAATTTTACAGTTATCATCATCTGATTTAACGAGTTTAATTGTGACTCCATCGCGCTCAGCTCGCTTGATGGCATAACGGCCTTTTTGGGGCAAATTTGCTAATATGTTTTCAAGGGAGTTGCTAATATCAAGTGTGATAGTAGATGGGTTAGGAATAATAGGTCGAGATTTAATCAGACCGTGTCTGGCTAGGGTCGGTTGTTGTTTGCGTGAGAGTTCTGGCTCGATTCTAATTGCAAAAACACCGTGATTTTTAGCAAATGGCTTAATAATTTCTAAAATTTCCCAAAGTTGACTAATCGAATTTACGCCAGGCCCTTTTGGTAGATACCATAATTTGCCAAGAATTGGTGCCTTTTTTTCTAAAACAGTGATAGCTATGTTATCTATCATTATAAACCGTGCTTTATAACCACCTGTTTCTTTTTGCATTGCAAACTCATAACTTGCGAATACATTTCCGCCGTCAGGGTTAGCGATAATTAATTTATCCCAGTTAGAGATTTCATTTTCGGATGCAAAACGAGGTTTCATTAATGATTATTGTATCAGATTTGTCAGTCGGACCCATCATGATAGACTCGAGTAAATTGATGAAATATTTAAATTATGAGGCGTAAATTATTTTTACGTAAGCTGATTAGTTGATACTAGATGCTAGCTGGAACATGGTTAGATAAGAAATCAATCTCTTTGATGACATCGAGTAATGCTTGGGCACGTTTAGATTCGTCGTCAATCTTTTGAGCAGTCTCGTGTGCTGGTGCAATCAGAGTTGTATCATCGGTACTGCGGAGTAGTAGTAAATAAATATCAAATTTTTCTTCAGGTGATAGGTCGAGTTTATCGACTAGCGGACGTAATTCGGTTAGGGCATTTTTCTTGATAGTCTCTAAATCACCCTGAACTATAGCTGTTATTGGCGTTTTTTGCTCCAAAGGTGGCATTACTGAGTCTTCTGGCTCTGGGCCAGCGATTGGCGTCGGCGTTGGCATGACAGTCGGAGTTTCTTCAAAATTAAAATTATTTCCGGAATCATTTGTTACGCCAGCCAAAACTTTTGCTAGTTCTTGATCGTCACTGATTGGTTGTGTTGTTTGCGGTTGAATATCCATTTTCCACCCCTGGTCATTATGCTTACACTTATTCAATTAATACTGTATCATAGTTGTAGAAATTAGAGCAAGTAAAACGGAGAATAATTATGCTAGATGACGCAAATATATTAGTACAACATGATTCGAGTGAAGATCTAGCATTAGCTGGTTCACAATACGATCAAGCAAATTACAAACCAGTTATATTAAATGCCGATAATGACGGTAGAGAAATCACAAATGTAGTTGTGGCTGGTATGGGTGGGTCGGCTTTGGCTGCATTATTCATAAAATCTTGGCTAAAATCTGAACTAGCTGTACCTTTTGAAATTGTTCGGTCATATGATTTGCCAAATAGCGTTAATCACAACACTCTAGCAATTATTAGCAGTTATTCTGGTAATACCGAAGAGACTGTTAGCTGTTTTGAACAAGCTAAAGCAAAGGGTGCCCAAATTGCAATAATTGCATCAGGTGGTCAATTAATTGACCAAGCGAATGTAAATCAAATTGCAAGTATAGTTTTACCAGTTGGCTTCCAGCCACGTATGGCGATGATTTACGCACTATGTTCAATAATTACAATTCTTGCCCATTTTGATATCGTGGCGAGTGATAAAATACATGAAATTGCCAATGTGTCTGGTTGGTTAAAATCTGAAAGTGATAAATTAGCAGGTAATGTGCCAACCGATATTAATTATGCTAAACAATTAGCGCTACAGGCCGTTGGTAAAACAGCTGTATTTTTTAGTGGAACTTTTTCCTTCCCAGTTGCTTATAAATGGAAGACTTGCTTCAATGAAACGGCTAAAAATTTGGCATTTTTGTGTGAATTTCCCGAATTTAATCACAATGAGATTTTAGGCTGGACCTCACATCCAATTGAAAAGCCATTTGCTATTTTCGATATTATTAGCAATTTAGAACATCCTCAAATCTTGAAGCGTTTTGAAATTTCCGGCCGTCTACTAAGTGGTCAGCGACCAAAATCAACAGTGATTAATTTGGCAGGTGACTCTGCAATCAAACAATTATTATGGGGAAGCATTTTAGCTGATTTTGTTAGTATCTATGTCGCAGTTTTAAACGGCGTAAGTCCAATGTCTGTTCAACTAATCGAAAAATTAAAAAAAGAATTATAGTGAGTTTAGTTGTATCTTTGTAGAGATTCGATTGGGTCTTTCCTGGCAGCTCGAATGGCGGGGTATAGACCAAATAACGTTCCCATAACGACTGATATCAACATAGCAATAACCGCAATTTGCCAGTTGATGATTGGATTAAATGTCAGAAAATTACTAACACTAAAAGCTATTATATTACCGCCAATATAACCAGTAATACCACCACCAATACCAAGAAATAGAGATTCAATCAAGAACTGCCCAATAATATCGCTATTTGTGGCGCCTAAGGCTTTTCGTAGGCCGATTTCTCGTGTTCTCTCGGCAACTGTGACTAACATGATATTCATAATTCCAATTCCGCCAACTATAAGTGATATAGCAGCAATGGCTGTTGTTACGCCAGAGATTACAGAAAAAAGTTGGCTAGTTGGTTTAGAAATTTGATCGCCCGTGAGGACAGAAAAGTCTTTTTCGCCATCGTGATTTTTTAATATGGCTTTATTTATATCAACTGTTATCTGTTTAAGGTCAGCAACAGAATTGGCTTTTATATTTATTTGTTGGATTTGCACCACGTCTTGGTTGAGCTTTTTGCCGACTGCAAAATTTATTATAATGGCATTATCAAAGTCGATTGAGTTGTAATTAATTGGGCTATTTATGGTTTTTAGAATGCCGATCACAACAAATGGTTGGCCACGAACATTGATCGTTTGGCCAAGTGAAGATTCGGTGCCAAAAACATTAATCGACATTTGTTTGCCAATTACTGCCGTGTCTTGGCTAATCGAATCATCCAAAAATTGACCTTGACCTATTTTTAGATTTGATATGTCGGCCAGTTGAGGTGTAGTTGCAACAATCGGTGAACCAGTCGGCGCAACCGAGTCGGCCTTTATAGAACCGCTCATAACCATTAATGGCGCTATAGATTTAACATGTGGTATTTTCGAAATTGAAACAATGTCTGCTTCGGTTAAGGTGCTAGTTGTGTAACTGCGGTTTGGCTGAACTTGGGCGTCGATATTTGCAATAGATCCGTTGTCTGTCCCAGGTCGAATAATAATAATGTTGCCACCCAGCGAATCAATTTGATCACTGACGATTTTACTGGCACCACCACCCAACGCTAAAATCGCAGTAACACTGGCGACACCAATAGCCGTGCCTAACATGGTGAGAGCGCTGCGAACGCGACTCTTTTTTAATGACTGACGAGCATTTTGAAAGTGGTTTGCTAATAGAATGCGCATTATTTTTTGTTCCTTTTAACTTTTGAAACAGTTTTTTTGTGTCGTTTTTTGCCCAATGGTCGTTTTTCTGTATTTTTTACTAATTTAACAGGAGGGATATTAGTGTCGGTATCAATTTGGCCATCAAGCATAGTTATAACGCGACTGGCATAAGTTGTTAGATTGGGATTATGCGTCACCATAATTATTGTGTTGCCCCGTTTATGCAATTCAGATAGTTCCTCCATAATAATGTGGCTTGATCTGGAATCAAGATTGCCAGTCGGCTCATCGGCGAGGATGATTGAAGGGTTATTAACTAATGCTCGGGCAATTGCCACCCTTTGAATTTGGCCACCTGACAGTTGGTGTGGCATATAGTATTCTCGCTCGTTTAAATGAAAATTCCGTAAAATGTCGCTAGCAATTATCAGCCGTTTAGTACGCGTAATACCTTTATATATCAGAGGTAATGCGACGTTTTCGATAATATTAAGCCGTGATATCAAATTAAAGTTTTGAAAAACAAAACCGATTTGTTGACTGCGAATCCCGGCTTGTTTACGCCTCGACATATCATCGACTGTCTGGCCATCTAATTCATAATTTCCGTCAACTTCACGGTCTAGCAGCCCTAATATATTCAATAATGTAGTTTTGCCGCAACCACTTGGTCCCATAATTGCAACAAATTCGCCCTTATGGATAGTCAAATTAACGCCATTCAAAGCAAAAGTCTCGGCATCGCCAATTCCAAACCTCTTACTAAGGTCTATTAGTCGAATAGCTGGTGTCAGATTTGTGAAAGCCATTATAGCTATTATGAGAGACTGCTTGCTTAACTGCAATATTGATTTATTTGATTAAATCACAACTGTTATAATGTATTTTAGGTTTGGCCACCGCCTAAAGGCGGGGTCCCGCTATGGCGGGAAGAGATGTAGATAATGTACAATTATTTCATGTATCAGGTATATATACTCTGTTCTTTACTAAAAAAGAGATACTATATTGGTCATACGGGAAATTTAATAAAACGGCTTGCTGCACATAATGCTGGTAAAACTAGTTCAACTAAGGCGTATAGACCTTGGCAAGTTATATATTCTGAGGATTTTAACACAAAGCAAGATGCATACGCTAGAGAAATGAAGATAAAATCATATAAGGGTGGTAGAGCTTTTAAAACGTTGATAGAATAGCTTTTATGGAGAGATGGCCGCCACCGCCTAAAGGCGGGGTCCCGCCAGAGGCGGGAAGTGGTTTGCGAAGCAATATTATCCTCTTCCGAAAAGCGATTTTGAGATATAGTAGAATTAGTTAAGTTTGGAGAGATGGCCGAGTGGTTGAAGGCGTACGCTTGGAAAGCGTATGTACGAGCAATCGTACCGCAGGTTCGAATCCTGTTCTCTCCGCCATAAAAATAAGTTAGTCATTTGGCTAACTTATTTTTATGAACAAGCGGAAGAGCGGAGTAAAACGAAGCGCTATCCTGTTCTCTCCCGTTTAATTAATTATTAAACTCGTCTTAAAAAGAATTCCCACATTCCATTGCCCCAATCTTTGGAGCTTTTATAATCAAATCCATGTGTAAAGAATAACGTTTTAAAATCATCAATAGTTAGTCTTTTCTTGAGGGCGCCATTTTTTGAGTCATATGCTTCAAATGTTTTATCGTCAATACACGCTGTAATATATAGCTTGGCATTGTTTGACATATGACTAGCTAATAAATTTAAAAATTCATCTTGCTCGCTTAAGCTAATGTGATGAAATACCCGAGAGCACCAAACCCCATCATATTTAAAATTAGGAACATTTTCTAATGTCCCACGGATTGTGTTTATCTCTGGATAAGTTGCTTTTACATGGTGAACCATTTCATCTGATATATCTAATCCCGTGACGTTAAAACCATTTCTAAATAGCCAGTCTGCAAATATACCAGAACCACAACCTAGATCGAGAATGTCTGCCCCTGGTTTCAAGCTAGATTTGAATTTTTCAAGAGAATCATGGCTAAGCTCAAGACTAGTTTCATTCACAATGTAGCCATTGGCGGTTTTGTTATATATTTTTCTAATATCATTCATTTCTTGATAATAGCAGAATTGGTAATGAATTATAAATTGACAAACACCTTAAATTATGCTAATGTTTATATAGTAATTCTAAAATAAAAATATGCCAGAACAATTAACATATATTGAAAAACCAAAAGAGATTCAGCTTAGCCCTGATTTATCACATAAGATTGGTTCCAATGCTGTAAATGGACTGATTATCTTACCTGAATTAATAGTTTCAAAAAATATTGAGAGATTGGACGCGGGTTTAGTTACCACCAAACAAGCTGCCGATCAATTAATCGACATTCAGATAGATAGACCTGAATATTCGCTTGAAGATGCTAGTCTGGAACGACCTTATTTGCATTACTCTAGGGCGGGCAATATATTTCAAATTCTAAGGTTTGGTATTCAAAGCAACAACTTTAAGAATAGATTTGAAAATTTTAGGGATGATAATCCAGATGTCGAGCAAATTGCTCAACAGATGTGTGGGTTACGAGTTATTGGGGCTAGCTATCAAGAAGAAGATAGTATATCGTTGTCGAAATATTCAGAAAATAAGATTAGACCTTTACCAAATAAAATTATGTTTTTAATCAACCGCGACATAAGTGTTGTTGGTGAAGATAGTAATGATAGAGATGCAACCACAGGCTATGGTTATGGCATAAAAAGTAAAGTTATTGATGGGGAATATAAAGTTGGTAATAAAATGGCTTATAGCGATGAGGTGTTAGGTGTAAATATAATTTTACCGAAAGACTTAAGAGTTATGATTGTCGGTAATTATACCTCAATTCTCTCTGATATGAGTAATATAACAAGGGAGAGTGAAAAATATTTAAAAAAACCACGTGCCGTTGAGGACATAACTGCTAACCCAACACTTCTCGCGGAATTAACAGGTAGTGATGACCTTATTGTTGAAATAAATGAATTAAAAAATAACATGAAATCAATGGATTATAACGAAGTATCTTCTGAGTTGTTTTCTATCCAGAAGCGAGCTCTTTCAAGATTTGTTGGTATTGGAAATAAGCTAAATGAAGAAAACCTTAGGCGTGCTATTGAAGATAGATTTAATATAAAATTCATAGAAAAGTATTAGTTTGTAAAAAATATCAAAGCGTTAAGTTGTTACGATGATATAGCTAACGGCTTCGACATAGCTACCTATTATGGACTTATATTTTCAAGGCTAATATTACTTGTATAATGTACTTATGCAGCCAAATGAAAACGCATTTATTTATACCGATGGAGTTGATTATACAAAAACTACCAAAGATTCTATTTGGGGTACGGAAGAAAAATCTACTTCTGATCTCATAGATAAATTAAAAATTACCGGTAAATGGCTAAATCTTTGTGCAGGTGATGGGCGGTTTAATAATCGACTACTAAATAAAGCGGATGAAGTTACTGCCGTTGATATTGATGAAGGTGCTCTTGAAAAACTTGTTAGTACGACTCCCAAACAACTAAAGTCAAAACTAAAAACCGAGAAGATAAATGTCGTTGAGCCGTTTTTATTTGATAACAATACATTTGACGGTATTTTTTGTGTTGGTACGTTGCATCTTTTCCCTAAACCGATTTTTAAAGAAATTTTTAATGAGATGGATAGAGTTTTAAAACCTGGCGGTTTGATAATTATCGATTTTGCTGCCGACATCAAAAGAGCCTACCATGACGGAAGTCTTTGGACGGTTAAAAATGAGCCAAATTATACAATTGATGAAGCGGTGACCTTTTTGGAAGACGTATTTAAAAGTTACAAAATTAAATTTATTATTGATAAGAGCGGTCCCGAAGAAGTTATATTAAGTGATAAAAAGTATGATTTTAGTTGTAATTTTGTATTGCTAAATGGTGCTAAACATAGAGTTTAGGTCATAGGCATAAAATCATACTTTGTGTTGTTCTTAATACTACAGATACACGCAATTGTTTGCGCCTATACTAGAGTTAGCCTATAAAGCTAATGCGAACACTCGAGGTTATTTGCGAGTGGGGAGTACCTTTCTATCATCTTTCTCTGAATGTCTACTGCAAGGCTGGTATAATACCGTCGGCCGCATAAGTAATGCTGACGAGAAAGGAGAACACCATATGGCAAGCTCGAAAAAGCCTGACGCCCCCGGGATGAAAGGCTATCGAACACGCGACGAAGATGGCGAACTACGACAAAAACGTAGCGACACTCACGCTCGCACCATCGAGGAAAAATATGACGTGGATTTTAAAGTCCGCGACGATATGCACCTCGGCACCTTGCTCGAAAGAGCAGGTGTAGACTCACTTGACGAATTACTGCGTAAGCAGTAGCTCCTAGTGAGAGGAAAGGGCTCAGACTCCCCACTGACAAATAATTTCTAGTATACCTTCACTATAGCACAAGCGTAATGTTTGTGCCTTTTACCTCTTATGGGCTTAAAAAACGAGACATGGCCACACATGGCGTTTCGTGTCCCATTTGTCTCGTTTTAACCTTGAAGTTGCTATAATTATGAGACAGAGTTAGGGTTCCACACCCTACTGTCCCGCCATAAAATAAGTTAGTCATTTGGCTAACTTATTTATTAAGTAGCACTTGTTAGATTATGGTCAACATGCTTTAATATAGCTCACAATGGCTATTTTTGAGATTACCTATCAGTTTTAATGATTATAAATTTTGACCAACTAAAAAGTGTCAGAAGTGACAATAAAAATAAAACGATAATTATTTGCGCTGGATGGTTTGATATGTTTCACGCCGGTCATTTAAATTTTTTAAATAATGCCAAAAAACAAGGTGATATGCTTGTTGTAGTTGTTATAAATGATTTGGGGATTAAGCCACTTAAGGGCGAAAATCGTCCATATATGCCAGAAGACCAGCGAACCTCGATAGTTGATAACATTAAGAGTGTTGATTTCACTATAATTAGCAGAAATAAATTAGAATTATCTAATTTTATTAGACAGTATGACATCGGTGAAGACTATAAAGAACAATTGTTATGGAAGGAATATATTCCAGTAATAGCAGAGCTAAAACCCGATAAGGTCTTCTCTCTACGAGAAACACTAAACCCCAGTCTAATAAAATATCTAGATAGTAGGGGAATAGAGGTGTCATATACGAATTATTATGAAGGGGTATCTACTACTCTTTTGAGCAAGGCCATTCTGTCCTCTGACCATAATATTTGCTAAACTAATCTATTCTAGTTTAAACTTAAAATATGAAATCATCTCGCGAATATGAAGTAGAAGTTAGGTCTTATATACCAGAGTCAGAATTTCAGGATATTTTGGATAAACTTACTGATTTATTTGGAAACCCTATGCCTGATGAACTAAAAACTTTTCTTTTTCGAAACGAAAATAGTAATGGCCGAATACGAATCGTGAAGGGCAGCGACTTTGGGATACTAACTGAAAAAATAGGTAACTACACCGATAAATCACGAGTTGAAATAGAAAAAGATTTTAGTTTTAGTGAAGTTGGCGATATCCTAAGTGAGCTTAACGGGAAAGGTCTTAATAATTGTACTTATTTATTAACAACTAGTTATAGATTTTTGGGGCCAAATAGCCAAATATTGTATTTGGCAAAACATGAAAACCTGGGCAATTTTTTGGAAGTTGAAATAATGATAAATGACCAGTCAAAAATACATGAGGCGCATAAAGCTGTCTGTCAGACATTGGCTAATTTAAATTTAAAAGAGCTACCAGCTGCTGAATATCAACAAATGATGAATGATTTGTATGCTTTGTCGAAACCGGTTTCTGGTTATATTGAACAGATATCGTCGTTTTAGCAAAACACTGTTTAATTAATGATATCCACATTAAAGAGTATAATATAAGATACGAAGAGTGAGATGTATCAAACTTAAATGGGGAGATTATATGGTCAATATCAACGATGTTTATCGATGTGAAATTTGTGGAAATATTATTGAATCTGTTCACGGTGGACATGAATCTTTAGTTTGTTGTGGCCAGGCTATGACAAAGATGGAGCCAAAATCTGGTCCCGAAGGTCAAGAAAAACACCTACCAGTTATTACAAAAACCGGTAATAAAATTGTCGTAAAAGTTGGTTCAATTCCTCATCCTATGGTTGAAGAGCATTTTATCGAATGGATTGAAATTATTATTGGTAATAAGACACAAAGAGTATTTTTGAAACCAGGCGACGAGCCAATTGCTGAATTTGAAGTTGCCGATATTAACAAATCTATTACCGCCAGGTCATACTGCAACATTCACGGTCTTTGGGCTACTAATCTTTAAAATAATTACGACAGGATTAAAAACTGCTATGGAAATAAAACTTGGGGAATACGAACATTATAAAGGTGACCACTACGAAGTATTAGGCGTTGCCAGACACAGTGAGACACGGGAATACCTCGTTGTTTACCGTGCACTTTATGGCGAATACGGACTCTGGGTTAGGCCATACGAAATGTTTATTGAAAACGTTGAAAAAAATGGCAAGACATTGCCAAGATTTAAGTTTATAAAATAATCAAAATTATAATGCCGAGATGGGTATTATAGCTTCTTTATATATTCTTCAGAATTCTTTAGTAATTGTTTAAGCGCTATTCTACCAAGACCTTTTATTACAGGTTCTTTGTCTACCCAAATATTTCGTTCTGGTGAAATTGTTCCCTCGGCAATTGGGGTGTTTTTAATCAAAGCAAGAATCTCATCTTCAAGTTTATATTGCCAACTATTTTTATCTAGATTCACAATTAGATTATTTCCATTTTCAATGCGATCTTTTATGGCTAGGGTCGCGGCAACGGTCCAGGTTGTATTTGCATCGGGATACATTTGAACGCTCAACCTTTTTGCGCCTGGATGCTTATTTTTAAGTTCGTCTGTATATAGAACTACACTTCCGTCCGGCAGTACATAATATAGTTCGCTATGATCTTTGGAAGCGTTAACTGCATTTAGCACTCTGTTATCAAGTTCCTGGGCTAATCTCGGGAGTCCGTTTCTTCTACAACCTTCGGCAGCTTGGTATGTGTCGACCGGCCAAGAAGTACTTGAACTGTGATATTCAGCGACTTTTGGATCTATTTCTGGATTGACCGGGCGGCATCTAATACCTACGTCTGTTAAAAGATTTAAAAAGGTTTCTTTGATAATTGCGGATATATATTTCTCTTGCTTATCTTCTGGTAATCTTTTGAAAATGTCAGTATTTAATATCCAAGCAGCATCGGATTGTATGGTTTTAATCTGTCTTTCTTTGCCGAGCCAATCTTTGTCTATAGCAGATGCAAAAAATTGTTTATCTTCCATCCAAAACTTATCGATTACATTTTCAGTAATTGAATCAGCGGCGGCTTGCCATTTTTTTGATTGATTAGGGTTTGTCTCTGAAAATAGTTTTGCAGAGGCAGATAAACTATCGGCTGCTAGTGCCTGTATATTCAAATAGGCTATTGGTTTAGCAACGTTAAGCATTGCACCGTCTTCTCGAATATATCCAGTTGGCGAATCTTTCCAGGTTTGGTGCATTGGACTGAGAATATTGTGGTGTTCAACTTCTACCAAGCCGGATTCTGCTATATGATTAAAAACCCAATTTGTTGCTTCAATTGTACTTTGCCCAATAGTAATTTCTTTACCATCATTGCGTATGACTTTCTCGTCTAATATGTCTGGATTTTCTTTAGCGTACTCAGCTACTAATGTCGTAAATAGTGGCGTTGAGTCTGAAGAAAAGTAGGTCGTCATTTGTTCCGAATTACCGCCGTATATTAACGAAGCTACGGTTTGACCTATTTTTTTGGTTTTAAAAACACGGCTTTCATGGTGGATATGACCAGCTTCTTCACCAGATATATTTCTTTGTTTTGTGCCCTGAAGACTGGCTAGGCGTAAAATTACATCATAAGCGACTTGGGGCATAACGTGAAGTAATGTTAGGGCTGTAATTTCAGAGTCGCGACCAAAGGTTGCGTTACTGTAGTTTACTCCTAAGCTTGTATATAAATATTCATCTTGTTTATATAAATTATTAAATACGGCCGCTGTATCTGGTGATGAAATATGCGCGTCACTATTAATAACAGAATCGCCGACAATTAAAGGGTGAGACTCAAATTTCGGATTTGTATTTTCTTTGAGCATTTCTCTATAATTATAACACAAATATACAATATAGTAAATATATAGACTAGCGTTTAGACTCCTCAAAAAAAGCCGCAATTTAACTATTTAATGTCATTTTATGTATCAAACCGGTAAACTAGATATATGCAAAACGATATTTATCAAAGATCACTCGAATTCCACAAAAAGAACCACGGTAAAATTGAAACAGTTAGTAAGGTAAGGCTTAATACTCGCGAGGCGTTGTCTTTGGCCTATACGCCAGGTGTAGCAGAGGCTTGTCGAGAAATTGCCCGCGACCCACTTTTAGCTCGTGAATATACCTTGAAACGCAATACGATTGCGATTGTTAGTGATGGCTCAGCAATACTTGGCCTGGGTAATTTAGGTGCACTTGCGGCTATCCCTGTAATGGAAGGTAAGGCGGCTATTTTTAAAGAATTTGCTGGCGTTGATGCTTTTCCAATCTGTCTTGATACTCAGGATACTGAAGAAATTATCAAAGCTGTAAAACAAATTGCGCCAGTTTTTGGTGGCATAAATTTGGAAGATATTTCGGCACCAAGGTGCTTTGAAATTGAAGAGCGACTACGCAGAGAATTATCAATTCCTGTGATGCACGACGATCAGTGGGGTGCTGCCACGGTTACCTTAGCCGGAATAATTAACTCTTTGAAATTAACCAACCAGACCAAAGAAGAAATAAAAGTTGTTATTAGCGGCGTTGGTGCTGCTGGTGTTGCAACGGCACGATTATTGCTAATTTACGGCATTAAAAATATCGTTTTTTGTGACAGCCAAGGCATTATTCACGCTGGCCGAACAGAATTGAATGCTGAAAAGCAAGAATTATTAAATGCTAGTACGGCTGTTACCAAAGAGGGAACACTAACGGATGCAATTAAAGGTGCGGATGTCTTTATTGGTCTATCAAAACCTGGACTACTTTCACAAGATATGGTCCGTACGATGTCTGAAAAACCAATTATTTTTGCGCTTGCTAACCCAACTCCAGAGATAATGCCAGATGAAGCTAAGGCTGCCGGTGCATTTATTGTTGCTACTGGGCGAAGTGATTATCCAAACCAAGCTAATAATTCGCTGGTATTTCCTGGTGCGTTTAAGGGTATTTTGGAAGCAAATATTCCTCAATTTAAGATTGAAATGTTTAGTGATATTGCGCAGGCAATTGCTGACTCGGTTGTCGATTTATCAACCGAAAAAATATTGCCAGGAATGTTTGAGACCGGAACTGTTTCAATTGTTTCAAAGACGATTCAAAAATATCGATAACGCCATTGGTGTCGTAGTATACTAGGCATATATGATAACTAAATTACTGATATTTGGTCTTACTGGAGATTTGGGTACTCGAAAATTATTGCCAGCGCTTGAACAAATTATTAGTACGGGTGATTTTAACGATTTATCTGTTATTGGAGTGTCACGGCACGCTGTTAATGAAGACGATTTGTTTATAAAGTGTAAAGATAAGTCTTTTTTAGATGGCAAGCTGTCGATATTTTCGATGGACCTTGGTGAACCTAGTGATTATGTAAAACTTAAAGAGTATATATCGCTAGGCGATGACGAACAATTGCTTGTCTATTTGGCGGTTCCACCTACGGCAACGGCAAAAATTGTTGATTATATGGGTGAAGCTGGTATTAATACGCCTAATGTTAAAATTTTATTTGAAAAGCCTTTTGGTATTGATTTAACCTCGGCCGAAAAGTTAATTGAACAGACAGCACGTTTTTATAAAGAAGAGCAAATTTATCGTATTGATCATTATTTGGCCAAAGAGATGTCACAAAATATTGTGGCTTTTCGCGGTCGAAATGCTTTATTTAGCTCAACTTGGAGTAATGAATTTATTGAATCCATCGAGATTGTTGCAGCCGAGACTATAGGCATTGAAGGACGGGCTCAGTTTTACGAGCAAACTGGGGCTTTGCGTGATTTAGTTCAGGGACATTTGATGCAACTTTTGGCACTTACTCTTATGGATATTCCTACGGATTTTGAGTGGAATAAGTTGCCGGACCTTCGCTTGGAAGCATTGAATCAATTACAACCGGCCGATCCCAAAAAGGCTACTCGGGCTCAATATGCAAGTTATCGTGACGAAGTTGCAAATCAAACAAGCAATGTCGAGACATTTGCATCGCTGAATTTAAGTTCTAATCAAAACAGATGGTTGGGCGTGCCAATTAGACTTACGACTGGAAAATCATTATCTGAAAGTACAACTGAAATACGAATTCATTTTAAAAAAATCGCCGAAGCTCAAGGCAATTGTCTGATTTTTCGTATCCAGCCAAACGAAGGTATTGATATTGAATTGTTTGTGAAAAAACCGGATTATAGCCATGCATTTGAGTCGCATCACCTGAATTTTAATTATCCAGAGGATGTAAAACTACCAGATGCTTACGAACAGGTAATTGTTGATGCCCTTTCTAGTCAAAAAAGTTTATTTACTTGCAGCGGAGAAGTGTTGCGTAGTTGGCAAATTTTGCAGCCAGTTCAGGACAGCTGGAATGCCACACGCGAAGGTGTTAAACTCTACCAAAATGGTGCTGATATACCGTCAATTTTAGCGTAGAATAAACAACACACCACCATAGATATAGTGGTAAATGTTTTATGGTGCTACAATGAAATTCCATGGAGGGGCAGGGTTTTCATGGATAAAAAACAAAAATATATATTTGTAACTGGGGGTGTACTTTCTGGCGTTGGTAAG
>Ga0209429_10000919_pt1 | contig 19048 bp, 15 predicted proteins | sample BarGraNGADG00212_3_FD_184493 | JGI IMG/M metagenome (GOLD analysis project Ga0209429, IMG submission 184493) | Arctic peat soil microbial communities from Barrow, Alaska - Barrow Graham LP Ref core NGADG0004-212 (SPAdes) (version 2) | ecosystem: Environmental > Terrestrial > Soil > Wetlands >...
GGGGGGGGAGCCGCTGGCGCGCCGGCTCGCGCAGTTGCAGCGCGACGTCGCCGTGGCCGTAGTCGGAGAGCATCACCTGCGCAGGCTCGCTACCGAGATACGCGAGCACGCTGCCGTCAGCGGTGAAAGTGCGCCTGGCGCTGTCGTAGGAGAGCTCGTTCATCGCGCAGATGGTCTCGGCGTTGTACGGGCGGACCGAGACGACCAGTGACGCCTGCATCGCCTGGCAGTGGGCGTTGGTCGCCTCGCAGAGGCACAGCATGGTGGGGACGGTATCCAGCGTTGCGACGAACGCCGTCAGTACGCACTCGATGCCGCACGCCTCGAACGAGGTCCTCACTACGGGTGCGCCGCCGACCAGCTCCTGGTTGACCTCCTCCAGTTGGGAGGGACAGACCAGCTCGTCACCCACCTTCACCCAGACGTCGATGGAGGGGCCGAACGGCCACGGGGTGATGAGCCCTCGCGGGTCCACGTGCGCCTCGTTGGGAAAGCCGCAAAGGCCGATGCCCGTCCAGTTGCGGTGGGTCATGTTGCACTCCAGCCAGAAATGGCCGTGCGGGGTGAACGAGTCCGACGACGGCGTCCTCTGCTTGACCAGCCACCAGGGGAGGACCCAGCCGTCCATCTGCTGCTCGGCGAACGGCGTGTACATGAACCCGGACCACATGTCCGCCCCGAGGGCGAACAGCTCGGTGGGGAGGCTGCTCGCCGCCGACCCTGAAAGCTTCATGAACGACTCGAAGTTCCGCACGGCGCTGTCGGGGATGCCGTACTTCCTGGACGCCCCTCCAAGGGCTGCGTCCTTGATCTTCGACTTGATCCAACCGGCCAGCCCGCCTCGCACAGGCTCAGCGCTCATGCTTCCTCCCGCCGTTGTGCCTGGCGCCCCGGGGCGCCGATGCCCTGTCGCCTGCAGAATGTATTATATAGAGAAGAAGCCCGAGGAAAGTTGCAGCATGTGACACAGGAGAAAGCTGAAGAAAGCAAGGGTGAGCGCGCGGATAGCCCGAAGCGGGGGCCTTCGGCCGCGGTCGAGGCGCTGAACCGCTTCGCCGCGCCGGTCACCGTCCTGCACCAGGTGGGGCCCGCTGGCGCCCGCAGGCTGGAGCCCCTGGGCATCGCGACAATCGCGGACCTCTTGTACCACATGCCGAGGCGCTACCTCGACCGCTCGAACGTCACCCCCATACGCGACGTGAAGGTGGGCGAGGAGGTCACGGTGGTCGGTCGTGTGTACGAGGCCGAGAGCCGCACCACCCGGTCCCGCAAGAAGATGCTGGTGGTGACGCTCTTCGACGGCACCGGCTATATCTCCGGGGTCTGGTTCAACCAGGAGTACCACAAAGACAGGCTCAAGGAGGGCGTCACCGCGGCGTTCTCTGGTAAGGCGTCGTTCCTCTACAACATGCTCCAGATCACCAACCCTTCCTACGACGTCCTGGGCACCGAGGAGTCGGACCCGCGCGTGGAGGGGCTGCACACAGGCAGGATCATACCTCTGTACCCCGCGACGGCCGGGGTGACCTCAGCGGGGCTGCGCAAGCTGGTCAGCCGGGCGCTTGATGCTGTGAAGGGGATGGCCGACCCGGTGCCGCCGGACGTGGTCGGCAAGTTCGGCCTGATGGGGCTGGAAGAGGCGCTCCGCGAGACTCATTTTCCCAGTGGCGCGGAGGCCCTCAAGAAGGCGCGCTACCGTCTCGCGTTTGACGAGATATTCACCATGCAGGTGGGCTTGGCCCTCATCAAGAAGAAGCGCGAGCGCGAGGCGCGCGGGGTGGAGCATGCCGGCATTGGCGAGCTTACCGAGCGTTTTATCGCGGGCCTGCCTTTCACGCTGACCGCTTCCCAGAAGAGAGCATGGTCCGAGATCGAAGGCGACATGCGCAAGCGGGTCCAGATGAACAGGCTGCTGCAGGGAGAGGTGGGCTCGGGCAAGACGGTGGTGGCGGTGCTGGCGCTGCTGCTCGCGGTCGAGAGCGGTTTCCAGGGGGCGATAATGGCGCCCACCGAGATACTGGCGCACCAGCACTACCGGCGGATAACGGAGATGCTGGAGGGCTTGCCGGTCAAGGTCGAGCTCCTGACCGGCGCGCCTTCGCGCGAGGGGCTGCGAGCGATCGAGGCGGGTGAGGTGGACATCGTGATCGGCACCCACGCGCTGGTGTCCGAGCAGGTGGCGTTCAAGAACCTAGGGCTCGCGATAATCGACGAGCAGCACCGCTTCGGCCTGGCACAGAGGGTCCAGCTCGCGCGCAAAGGCAGCGACCCCGACATCCTCCACATGTCCGCGACCCCTATTCCACGCACGCTGTCCCTGACGTTGTTCGGCGACCTGGACGTCAGCATCATCGACGAGATGCCGGCCGGGCGCAAAGGCGTGGTGACTCACGTCGCGGGTGAGGACGAGCGCGAGGGGATCTTCGCCATGGTCGGCAACGAAGTGGCGAAGGGGCGGCAGGTGTTCGTGGTGTGCCCGATCATCGAAGAGTCGGAGAAGGTTGAGGCGCGCGCGGCGGCGGAGGAGGCCAGGCGCATCGAGAAGGCGTTCCCGGGAGCAGCGGTCGCCCTGGTCCACGGCCAGATGAAAGGCCAGGACAAGCGCGACGTCATGGAGCGGTTCTCGGACGGCAACATCGACATCCTGATATCGACGGTCATGGTCGAGGTCGGAGTGGACATACCCAACGCGACGGTGATGGTGGTCGAGGACGCCGACCGGTTCGGCCTTGCGCAACTTCACCAGTTGAGGGGGCGCATCGGGCGCGGGACCGAGCGCGCGATCTGCGTCTTCTTCGCCGACCCGACCACTGAGGAAGGCAAAGCGCGCATGGAAGCCATCAAGAGATACGACGACGGGTTCGCACTGGCTGAGGCCGACCTTGCGATCCGTGGCGAAGGTACGCTGTTCGGCACGAGACAGTCCGGCCTGCCGGACCTGAAGGTCGCGCGCCTGTCGCGCAACCTCGACCTCATCCGCAAAGCGAGGGCCGAGGCATTCGGCATCGTCGACTCCGACCCCACGCTCGCAAAGCGCGAGAACGTGCTGCTGCGCTGGGAGACCAACCGCCGCTTCGGCGGCTCACTGGGCTGGCTCTTCCACGCCTGATGCAAAATGGGGACAGGCACCTTTTTGCATTTTGCTAGACTGCAACTAGAAAAGGGAGGGAAATGCAAAAAGGTGCCTGTCCCCATTTTGCATTGTTATGAGAGTTATCGCTGGAACGGCAAAGGGCACGGCCCTGCACGGCGCGAAAGGCCGCAACCTGCGGCCGGTTCTCGACCGCGTCAAGGAGTCCATGTTCGGGCTGCTTGGTGACAGGGTCGAGGGCGCGCGCGTGCTCGACCTGTTCGCCGGCGTCGGCTCCCTCGGCATCGAGGCGCTCAGCCGGGGCGCCGAACACGCCGATTTTATAGAGCAGCACCCTGCGACCGCGCGTTCGATCAACGACAATCTGGAGCGCACCCACCTCGCCGGGAAAGCCTCCGTCTGCGTCACCCGCCTACCCGGTGGTATCGCCGCTGCGCGGGGTCCGTATGGTTTGATTTTTGTCGACCCCCCATTTAGAATTGATGAACGCTTGCTGGAGGGGCTGTTTCGCCTCATTCTCGACAGGGGGCTTCTAGAAGACGATGGACTGCTTGTCTATCGTTGCTCGCCGCACGCGGGCTACGAGCCTCCCACCGAAGAATGGTCGCTCGAAGAGCGACGCGACTACGGGGATTCCATAGTCTTCGTGTTCTCTCCGGCGAAGCGGGATGGCGAGAAGAGGGGACAAGCTTGGACGTAGCAATCTGCCCGGGGACGTTCGACCCGGTGACCAACGGCCACCTGGACGTGATCTCGAGGGTCTCGAAGCACTTCGAGAAGACCATCGTGGCCGTCGCGGCCAACCCTGAGAAACGCCCCCTGTTCAACATCGAGGAGCGCATCTCAATGCTCAAAGAGAGCCTCGGCGGCGCCAAGAACATCGAGGTCATCGCCTTCGACTCGCTCTTGATCGAGGTCGCCCACGAGCGAGGCTCGTGCTGCATCGTAAAGGGGCTGCGCGCGATGTCCGACTTCGAGTTCGAATTCCAGATGGCGCAGTTCAACAGGCAGATGGACGAAAACATCGAAACCTTCTTCGTGATGGCGAGCCCTGAGTACACGTACCTGAGCTCGAGTGGGCTCAAGGAGGTCGCCGCGTACGGCGGCGCGATAAAAGGGCTCGTGCCCGAAAACGTAGAGCGGCGCCTGCTGGATAAAGTGGGCAGACACAAGCCCACAGGCGCGTCGGAAAAGGAGTAGGTAATGGACATATTCGCTCGCCTGGACAAGCTTGAGGATTTCATCGCGAACTCCAAGCGGATCCCTCTGTCCTCCTCCGTGGCGATGAACGAGGCGGAGTTCTACGACCTGCTGGACGACATCCGCGCGACCCTGCCGAACGAGCTCAAGCAGGCGCGCCTGGTCTCCAAAGAGCGCGACCGCATCATGGGCGAGGCCCAGCGCAAGGAGGAAGAGCTACTCTCGTCGGCCGAGAAGCGCGCGGATGGGATGGTCCAGCAGACCGAGATAATCAAGCAGGCTGAGCTCGAGCGCGACCACATGATCGACGAGGCGAACGAGGAATCGCGCCGCATCATCTACGACGCGGAGGACGTCGCGGACCGCATCTTCGGCGAGCTCGAGGCTGCCCTCATCGAGGTCAAGGACTCAACCGACGAGATACTCAACCGCATCACCTCGTGGCGCGAGAAGCTGCGCGGCTACACCGAGGAGCCCGGCACCGAGGAGTACGAGCGCGAGGAAGAGTAGGCCCGAGATGCCCCCGACCTCAACCCCGGCCCCGGTCGGGGTTTTTTCTCGGAGGATTGAACCGGGCCGGGAAGAATACACAGAGCAGCCATGAACAACAAGTCGTTCGCTCCTGATCTCGAGATAGACGTCTCCAACTCGCTCCCGTTGGTGGGCGACCGAAAGCACCTCGCGGGCTCGGCGGACCTCGTGCTGCGCGACGGCTACGAGATGGAGTTCGCGGCTGGTGACAGCGTCACGTGGTCTCTCGAGCTGCGGCGGATAGCCGGTGCGGTCGAGGTGAGCGGTGAGGTGAGCGGCGAGGTAACGCTGCAGTGCTACCGGTGCCTGGAGGACTTCTCCTACCCATTCTCTCTCGAGTTGCGCGAGCACGCGCTGTGGCTCAGCGGGGGCCCCGGTGAAGAAGCCGAAGAGATATCGCCCGACTACGTGGTCACCGACGGGATGCTCGACATGGAGCCTGTCCTCAGGGACGCGATCGCACTCGCGTTCCCGGTGCGGCGCGTCTGCAGTGAAGACTGCAAAGGGCTCTGCGTGAAATGCGGCGCGAACCTCAACCTCGAGCCCTGCGGCTGCGACACGCGTCCGGCGGACGTGCGCCTGAGCCCCCTCGCCGAGCTCAAGAAGCGGCTGGAACAGGAAACCGGGTGAGCCTGTCGCCTTGACGCTTCCGACGCGCTCAAGTAACCTTTGGAAGGCATCGAACATCAAAAGGACTGAGAGAAAATGGCCGTCCCCAAGAGGCGAACGTCAAAATCTAACAGAGACACACGCAGGTCGCATCACGCGCTGAAGGTCACCCTGCTCGGCAAGTGCCCGCAATGTCATCAGCCGAAGCTGCCTCACCGAGTATGCAGAGAGTGTGGCTACTATAATGGCCGCCAGATCTTCGAGGTCGAGTGACAAGACCCACAAGATAAGAGAATCTTTCTTCGAGCCCCGGTCGCTCGCCGTGATCGGGGCCTCTTCGCACCCTGACAAGGTCGGCTACGCCGTCCTCGCCAACATCGTGAAGTCCGGGTACCAGGGCGCCATCTACCCGGTAAACCCCAAGGCCCACGAGATCCAGGACATCAAGTGCTACCACGACGTGCATGACATCCCCGACCCGCCGGACCTTGCGATCATCATCGTTCCCGCCATCCACGTGCCCGAGGTCGTGAAAGAACTTGCCGACCGGAAGGTCCCGGGCGCTGTGATCATCTCCGCCGGTTTCAAGGAGGCGAGCTTAGAGGGCCGGCGCCTCGAGAAAGAGGCGGTCAGGCTGGCACACGAGGGTGGCATGCGCCTGCTGGGCCCCAACTGCCTCGGCATCATGAACACCGCCCTTCCGTTGAACGCTTCCTTCACGCGCAAGCTGCCACCCAAGGGCTCGATAGGCGTCATCAGCCAGTCGGGCGCGATATGCACTTCACTCATCGACTGGGCGCGCGCGGAGGCGGTGGGCTTCTCCAAGGTGATCAGCCTGGGCAACAGCGGGGACCTGGTCGAGAGCGATTTCCTCGAAGCGCTCGCGGACGACGACGAGACGCGGGTCATCTCCATGTACATCGAGGGAGTCTCCGACGGGCAGAGGTTCTTCAGGGTCTTGAAGAAGGCGACCAGGGTCAAGCCGGTGGTGTTCTTCAAGGCGGGGATCACCCAGGCGGGCGCGCAGGCCGCCTCGTCCCACACGGGGGCACTCGCGGGCAGCGAAAGCGCGTACAAGGCGCTCTGCACCCAGGCCTCGGCACTCAGGGCGAGTTCGGTCGAGGAACTGATGGAGCTCTCGAGGACGCTGTCAACGCAGCCGGTCCCGAAGGGCCCCAGGGTTGCGATAGTCACCAACGCCGGGGGCCCGGGCATCATCGCCTCTGACTCGTGCGAGGCGGCCGGCCTGGTGCTCGCGCAGATATCCGCCCAGTCCGCCGAGAAGATGCGCAGGTACCTGCCTCCCGCGGCCAACATGCACAACCCCGTCGACATCCTCGGTGACGCCGATGCGCTGCGCTACGCCATCGCGGTCGAGGCGGTCCTCGATGACCCGGGAGTGGACGCGGTCCTCGTGATACTCACCCCGCAGGCGATGACGGAGATATACCGGACCGCGGACGAGATAATCCACATCGCGCGCTCCACCGAGAAGACGATCGTGTGCTCGTTCATGGGGGCGGGCTCGGTCCAGGCGCCCGTCAACAGGCTGCAGAAGGAGGGCATACCGAACATCCCGTATCCCGACCGCGCCATGCTCGTGATCGGCAGGATGTTCGAGCGCCAGCTCGAGCTGAAGAAGCCCGATTCGCGTGCTCTCGATTTCAAGGTCGACGAGGAAGGTGTCAAACGGATATTCGAGTCATATAAGAGCAGGGACGAGATACAGGTCGAGGCCGAGGACTGCCGGGCGGTGCTCGGCGCTTACGGCATACCTTACGCGCCATACAGGACGGCCGCCGACCTGCCTACCGCGAAGAAGGTCGCCGCCGAGATGGGTTACCCCGTCGTCATGAAGATCGTGTCGCCGCAGATACTCCACAAGACTGACGTCGGCGGCGTCGTCCTCGGGATCAAGAGTGCGAGAGCGCTTGCCACCACCTACGAGGACATGATGGCGAACGTGCGCCGCCACATGCCCGGCGCCGAGATATACGGGGTCGGCATACAGAAGATGGTGCCGGAGGGCCGCGAGTTGATCCTCGGCATCGTGAAGGACCCGCAGTTCGGGCCGATGGTAATGGTCGGCCTGGGCGGGATATATGTCGAGGCGTTCAAAGACGTCGTCTTCCGGCTGGCCCCCCTCACGCCGGCGGAAACGGCGCGAATGCTGCGCGAATTACACGCCTACAGCCTGCTCGAGGGGCTGCGCGGAGAGAAGCCTTCGGACGTGGAAGCGGTCGAGGACGTGCTGCTCAGAGCCTCTCAATTGGCGGTCGATCACCCCGTCCTCGCCGAAATGGACATGAACCCACTCATGGTCTACAATGCGGGCATCGGATGCACGGTCGTTGACGTGAGAATGACACTCGGAGGGTAACTCTTTTGTCTTCTGTGCTCGTCGTTTCGTCTGAACGTTACAGTGGAAAGAGCAGCCTCGTCGTTGGGCTCGCGCTCGAGCTGCGCGACAGGGGTTTCAAGGTCGGCTACATGAAACCGGTCGGCGCCTATCCCATCAGGATCAACAACCAGAAGGTCGACGAGGACGCCTACTTCGTCTCCGAGGCTCTCGGGCTCAAGGACCCGCTCTCGGACGTCTCACCATACTTCCTCACCTGGGATACGTTGACCCGTTACATGCGAAAGAGCCCGGGCAACCCGCAGGCCAAGGTCGAAGCTTCGCTCAAGAGGCTCTCCGAGGGGAAGGACGTCATGCTGATCGAGGGCGCCCAGAACTTTTTGCACGGACGCATCCTCAACCTCTCGGCTCTCGAGCTCGCCGACGTGCTTCAGGCGAAGGTGCTGTTGCTGGACACTTTTAACGAAGAGCTGTCCGTCGACAGGATCCTCTCCGCGAAGGACTTTTTCGGCAAGTGGTTCCTGGGTGTCGTCCTCAACTGGGTGCCCCCTCGGCGCATGGAGTTCACCAAGAACCTGCTGGGCAGGTACGCGCAGAGCCAGGGCATCAAGGTGTTCGGCTCCATCCCGGCTGACAGGGTGCTCCGGTCCATCACGGTCAACGACCTCGCCGAGGGACTGAACGGCAAGATAATCTGCGCGCAGGACAAGGGCGACGAGCTCATCGAGTCCATGATGGTGGGCGCGATGGGGCAGGAGCAGGCGTTGCGCCTCTTCCGCAAGCAGGCCAACAAGGTAGTCATCACCGGCGGGGACCGCTCCGACATCCAGCTCGCTGCCCTGGAGACGCCCACCAAGTCGCTGATACTGACAGGAGGCCACCGGCCGAGCCCGCTGGTGCTCGGGCAGGCCGAGGAGATCGGTGTCCCGATAATCATAGTGGACTACGACACCGCGAGCACGGTGGAGATGGTGGAGGCCGCCATCGGGCACCAGAAGGTCCACAGCCCCAAGAAGATCGAGCGGATCAGGGGCTTTATCAGAGAGGGGCTCGATCTCGACCTGATGCTGGAAGAGATCGGCATGCACATGATGAGGTAGTCCGCAGCGCGGACGCCTCGCCCGGCTGAGCGGTGCGGGACGGCGGCGCTACGGAGCATCGAAGAGCCCGACCCGGCGGCGCCGGACTGTCGGGACGGGTCACCGGGAGCCCCGCCCGGGGCAATGTTGAAAGGCTTCGTATTGACCAAGACCGACCGGATACTCGAGGCAGTAGAGAACCTCCTGGGTTACACCTTCAACGACCGCTCGCTCCTTCTGCAATCGCTGTTCCACCGCTCCTACATCAACGAGAAGGGAATGCTCCTCATCGAGTCCAACGAGCGCCTGGAGTTCCTTGGCGACTCGGTGGTGGAGCTCGCGGTCACCCACGTCCTCTTCGAGGACTTCCCCGATTACCCCGAGGGTGAGCTCACCAAGCTTCGCTCGCCCCTGGTGCGGGGCCACGCGCTGGCGGAGGCCGCGGACAGGCTGGGGCTCGGGCAGTACGTCCTGCTGGGAAAGGGAGAGGAGTCCACGGGCGGAAGGCGCAAGAGGTCGATCCTCGCCGACACCTTCGAAGCCGTAGTGGGCGCGCTCTACATGGACGGCGGCTTCGACGTGGCGCGAGGCATGGTGATCTCCTGTCTCGAGCCGCTGATACACGACATCGTCAAGTGGGGCTCGGGCGACTTCAAGAGCGAGCTGCAGGAGCTTGCGACCAAGCGGGTGGGGGCGGTGCCGAGGTACCGCATCCGCGAGGAAGGCCCGGACCACTTCAAGACTTTTCACGCCACGGTGGAGGTCGGCGGCAAGAAGTACGGCCCCGTCGCGGGCCCGTCCAAGAAGGAGGCGGAGCAGGGCGCGGCCCGTGCCGCGCTGATGAAGCTGGGCTGGTCGGTGGGCCGTCCCGAGGAGAGGTAGGGTTGTGGAGGCGGAAGGCACTGTACCGTCGGAGGGCTTGATACCCGAGGTCGAGACGGAGCGGTACGTCATCGAGGAGAACAGGTGCGTCATCGGCTCCGACGTCGGCGGGACAAAGATGGCGGTCGGCGCGGTTGACGCGCGCGGGGCGATCATCCTGCGGCACGAGGCCCCTTCGCCGGCGCGCGACGGCGAGAAGATGGTCACAACGCTGGTCGAGCTCGTCAACGGTTGCATCGAAGCGGCGCGCAGTGAAGGATTCGAAGTGGTGGCGGTGGGCATCGGCGCGGCCGGCTTCATCCTCCACGCCGACGGCGTCCTGATGGAAGCCCCCAACATCGCGTGGTCGATGGTCCCCCTGGAGAAGATCTCCACCGAGGCGACGGGCCTGCCTTCTTTCCTGGACAACGACGCCAACGCGGCGGCCGCGGGCGAGCACTTCGCCGGCATATGTCAGGGCGTCGACGACTTCATCTACCTCACGCTGGGAACCGGCATCGGCGGCGGCATATTCGCGGGCGGCAGGCTGTACCGGGGGCACAGGGGCACGGCCGCCGAGCTCGGCCACATGACCGTCGACCCGAACGGGCCTGTTTGCGGATGCGGGCGCAAAGGATGCCTGGAAGCGCTGGCTTCGGGGACGGCACTCGAGCGCGAGGCCGCTGCACTGGCGCGCCTGAAAAAGGGCTCGCTGCTCCTCGAGATGACCGGCGGGGACCTCGAGCTGCTCACCGGCGAGATGGTGTCCGCCGCCGCCGAGAAAAAAGACCCCGCTGCGCTGGAAGCGTTCAAGCGCGTTGCGTATTACCTCGGCCTCGGTGTGGTCAACCTCATTCACGCGTTCGACCCGGAGACGGTCGTCCTGGGCGGCGGCGTGGCGCGCTCCGGGCACCTCCTGCTGGACGAGCTCAACGAGGTCGTGGCGGCCAACGGCATCCCCTCTCTCATCGCCGGCACCACCATAACCCTCTCGAACCTGGGCGGCGACGCCGGCCTCATCGGCGCCGGCGCCATCGCGTGGGAGGGTATTGGAGGCCCTTCATAGAACTATCGTGGAAGTTATCCGGTTTTCTAGATGTTCCTCAGGGGGGATAGCTTGTTTCTTAGGTCGTTGACCATCAAGGGTTTCAAGTCCTTCGCTAGAAAAACTGTCCTCGAATTCGAGCCGGGCGTGACGATCATCGTCGGCCCGAACGGGTCCGGAAAGAGCAACATCGCTGACGCCGTTATGTGGGTCCTGGGCGAGCAGAGCCCGACCTCGCTGCGTGGCAATCGCATGGAGGACGTCATCTTCGCGGGGTCGTCCAGCCTCAAGCCCGTGAACCTCGCGGAGGTCACCCTCACGCTCGACAACTCCAACCAGGATTTTCCGCTCGACTATTCTGAGGTCGTCGTCTCACGCAACGTGGTCCGCGGCGGGGACAGCGAGTACCGCCTCAACAACAGCGCCTGCCGGCTGCTGGATATACAGGAGCTGCTCTCGGACGCCGGCGTGGGCCGCACCCTCAACTCGGTCATAAGCCAGGGGCAGCTCGACGACGTGCTCTCGTGCCGGCCCGAGGAGCGGCGCGACTATATAGAAGAGGCGGGCGGCTTGCTCAAGTACCGCAGGCGCCGTGAGAAGGCGATGCGGCGGCTGGCGCGCATGGACGAGGAGATCGTCCGGACGAATGACGTGGCCCGTGAGGTGCGGCGCCAGTTGAGGCCGCTGCAGCGTCAGGCGGGACGGCTGGAGCAGTACACGACCCTGGTCCGCGAGATGAACGAGGCGAAGCTGCGGCTCGACGTCGCGCGCCTCCGGGCCATGCGCCGCGAGTGGCAGGAGCACCAGGAGAAACAGGAGGAGCGCTCCCGGCGACTCGAGGAGCTCGATTCGGGAGTTGCTGAGAGAGGGGCGCGTGCCTCGGCGCTCGAGAAGCTCCAGGGCGGGTGGCGCGTAAACGAAGCGAGCATGCGCAACGGGCTCTACCGGTTGGTGTCCCTGCACGAACAGCTCAAAGCGATGCTCCCGCTCTGGGACGAGAAGTCCAGGCGCTCTCACGAAGAGGACGCTTCGCTGGCCGCGGACCCGGCGGAGGTCGCGAGGCTGGCCTCGGAGATCCAGAGGCTCGAAGAGGCGCGAGCGGCGGCAGTTGTTAGGCAGGCGGCCCTGCAGTCGCAGGACGTCGAGCTGAGCCTGCAGGCGGTCGAGCTGAACCGCAACCTCAACGATACCGCGAGGCACCGGGCGACCATAGAGGCCCGGCTCGAGGTCCTGAGCGCGAACAGGAGCCGGGAGCTTGGCGTGCCCGAGGACGTCATAGCGAACAAGAGAGCGCACCTCGAGAAGCTGACCGCCGAGCGTGCGGGTCTGGACATCGAGACAGTCCCCGCGGCGGAGGAGGCAGAGCGCGCGAGGGCCGGGCTTCAGGAGCTCGAGGAGCGCGTGGAGGCACTTCATGCCCAAAGAGATGCCGCTCTCTATCAGCTTCGAGAGCTGGAAGGAAGTCAGGCGGGGCTCGTCGCGACGCTCGAGGTCCTGACCCGGCTGGAGACCGAGACCTGGGGGCCGGCGAACACGTCTGCCGCCCTGATAGAGAACGACCCGACCGGCGGCGGCCTGGGGGGCATGCTGGTGTCGAGCCTCAAGATCGAAGAGGCCCACGAGACTGCGATAAACAGTTACCTGGGGCCGTGGCTCTTCGGCCTCATCGCGAGAGATACGGGCACCATAGTGACGGCGATCGAGCACCTCAAGAAGAATAGCCTCGGGCAGGGGCTGTTCTTCAAGCACGCGGGCGCCGAGCCGGCCCCGGCCGGTCCGTTGGCTATGGTCGAAGGGGCGAGGGCGGCGCGCGAAGCAGTCGAGGCTCCGAGCTGGTTCTCCGATGCCCTGGACGCACTTCTCGGTGGGGTCTATCTCGCGGCGGACCTGGACTCCGCGGTCGAGCTTGCGGGGAAGCACCCCGAGATGGTCTTCCTGTCTCCCGACGGGGACGTGATAACCGGTGGCACGATGGTCAAGGGTGGGAGCCCCTCGGTCAACCCCGCCGTTGTCGAGATGACCGCGGGGCGCAGGGCCTTGTTAGAAGAGTCGCTCGCGCAAGCCCGCGAGCGGATTGAAGGCATGGAGCTGGAGGCAGGTGGCCTTTCCTCCGACATCGCGGCCGCCCGCGCCGAGCTGCTCGATGCGCGCGCGTCTTACTCTACGCTCAGGGATTCCACGGAAGCGGCCCGCTCGCGCTCGGCCTCACTGGACGCCTGGATCGAGGCGTTGAGGGCCGACGTAGAGGGCTGGACCGGTGAGGTACCCTCGACCTCAGAGCCGGAGGCCACCACCGCCGACCCGGCAGAGCTCGCGGCCCGTTCGGAAGAGATGAGGGCCGAGGAGGGCCGCCTCGCCGCCGGACTCGCCGAGTGCGAAGCGAACCGGAGGACCGCGGCGGAGGAGCTGCGCGAAGCCGCCTCCGAGCTCGCTTCCCTCGAGAGGCAGCTCGAGATCTCTCGGATCAATGAACGCGACATGAGGGCGCGCAAGCCGGCCGCCATCGGGACGGCCCCTGCGATCGCGGAGGACGACCTGGCCCGCATGGTGACCCTGCACCAGAAGCTGGTCCGGAGCCTTGAAACGGGGAGAGAGCGGGCGCTCCGCGACCTCGACGAGGGGGTCCTGAAGGAGAAAGAGGCCGCCGAGGGCCTGCGCACGCTGCGCGAGGAGATGTCGGCCCTGCAGGATGACCACGAGCGGCTGAGGGACCAGATCCACGACGAGGAGCTGGCCCGCACCGAACTCAAAGTCAGGGTCGAGCAGCTCGTGGAGCGCATCGTCGACGAGCACAAGGTCCCGCTCGACTTCGCGCTCAAGCACCACCCCGAGGAGGAGCCCACCCCCGAGCTCGAGCAGCGGGTGGAAGAGTTGCAGCGCGAGCTGGAGCACGTCGGCCCGGTCAACCCGGAGGCGATCACCGAGCGTGAGGCGCTCGAGCAGCGCTACGACTTCCTCAAGACCCAGATGGACGACATCGAGCAGGCACGCGGCCAGCTCAAGCGCGTGGTCAAGCAGGTCGACCGCGAGATAGAGGAGAAGTTCAGCGAGACAATGGGCGCCGTCAACTATCACTTCAAGAACATCTTCTCCACGCTCTTCAAGAACGGGAGCGCGGAGCTGCGACTGACCGACCCCGACGACCTCTTGAACTCCGGGGTCGAGATAATGGCCCAGCCCGAGGGCAAGAGGCTGCGGCGGATATCGCTGCTGTCGGGTGGGGAGACTTCCATGACGGCGCTCGCTTTCTTCTTCGCGCTGTTCAAGGTCAGGCCGAGTCCGTTCTATTTCCTGGATGAGGTCGAGGCCGCGCTCGACGACGTGAACCTGCACAGGTTCCTGGACCTCGTCAGAGAATTCAAGGGCGAGTCACAGCTCGTGCTTATCACGCACCAGAAGCGCTCGATGGAGATCGCCGACATCCTCTACGGCATCACCATGCACGACGACGGGATGTCGCGGGTCATCTCGCAGAAGGTGTCTGACGTGGCGGAGGAGAAGGCGGCCTCCTGATGGCCAAGGGAAAGAAAAGGCTGAAGGAACCGAGGAAGCGCAAGAGAGGCGAGCCCACCCACCCTGATGAAGAGGCAGCCGAAGGCGCCGAGCCCGAGGCGACCGGGACTCCCGAGCCTGAACCACGGCCCGAGCCCGCACCTGAACCCCAACCCGAGCCGCAACCCGAAGAGATCCCTCTCGAGATCACGGGAGACTTCGCGCTGGTCGACGACGAGGAGCTGGCGTCCGAGGAAGAAGCGGCCGGTGATGAGGTCGAGGAGAAACAGAAGGTCCGACGGGGCATGTTCCGCTCGAGGCGCGTGCTCTCCCGTCCTTTCGTGCGGGCCGCGACCCGCAAGGCCATCGACCCGGAGTTCTGGCAGGAGGCCGAGGAAGCGCTGATCGCCGCCGACGCCGGTGTTGCATGCGCGACCGCGATCGTCGAGGGGGCCCGCGACAGGATCCTCTCCGGGGGCATCAGGGACATGGACGGCTTGAAGGATGCGTTCGCGGAGGAAGTCGCTGACATGCTGCGCGGGTTCGGCGAGCGCCCGCCATTGCCCGAGGCAAGGCCGCACGTGATCTTCATGGTGGGAGTGAACGGCGTCGGCAAGACGACCACGGCCGCCAAGATCGGCAACCTCTACAAGGAGCACGGCTACAAAGTCCTCTTCGGTGCGGCGGACACGTTCAGGGCCGCCGGTGACGAGCAGATGGAGCTGTGGGCGCGCAGGGTCGGAGTGCCGGTGGTGCGGCACAAGTCGGGCGGGGATCCCGCGGCGGTGGTCTTCGACTCCCTCGAGTCGGCGAAGGCGCGTGGCATAGACGTGGTCATCATCGACACCGCAGGGCGGCTTCACACCAAGAAGAACCTGATGGACGAGCTCAACAAGATGTGGCGGGTCGCCGAGCGGCAGGTAGAAGGCGCGCCCGAGGCGATACTGGTCGTCGACGCCACGACGGGGCAGAACGCCGTCAACCAGGCACGCGTATTCGGAGAGGCGATGGATATTACTTCCATCGCGCTCACCAAGATGGACGGCAGCGCGAAGGGCGGAGTGGTCCTCGCGATCGGCAACGAGCTCAGCATCCCGGTCGCTTACATCGGGGTGGGCGAGGGGATGTCCGACTTGAGGCCCTTCGACCCGGACGAATACGCCCGCGCCCTGTTCTAAAAAACGCAAAATAGGGGTCAAACCACTTTCTTGCGTTTTTGTTGGAGAATAGGGGTCAAACCTTTTTCTTGCACGGAAGGACGACGATGCATTTCGATCTGAGGTTCTGGGAAGAGACGCTCGCTCCACCCGAGATAGTGAAGAAGGCGCTCCCACTGCTCCAGGAGTTCGCGGCCGGCGTAGCCATCGCGATGTACCCGGTGTCACTGACGCGCAAGAACGTGAACGCCCTCCGCAAGCTCAAGGAGGCCGGCCTCGAGATCACGTTCTGGCCGCTGATGGAAAAAGAGCACGGGTACTTCCCAGGCGAGCGAAACACCGGGGTGTATTCGTCCACCGTCAGGAACCTGCTCGAGTGGGCGGGCAAGAACGACGTGGTGCCCGACATGCTCGCCTTCGACCTCGAGATGCCCATCCAGCAGATGCACAAGGTCCTCTCTGCCTCGAACGCTTTCGAGAAGCTGCGCAACGTCGTCTCCTCGTCGCGCGAGAACCTCGACCGCGAGCGCTATTACAATGCGAAAGAGCGGCTCGCCGGGCTCAACGTCGAGGTGCAGGACCAGGGTATCCGGACGCTGACGGCAGTGCTCCCCTGGGTGAGCCTGGAGATGGAGGGCGATGCCGAACTGCTCCAGGACATGAGCGAGACGCCCGCCTCCGGGATCGGCTGGGACGTCATAAGCCCGATGCTCTACGTGTCCATGCTCGAAGGGATGAGTGGTGGCGCCATCACAATGCGGGACGCGAACTGGCTGGTCTACGACAACTGCAGGCGACTTCGCGAGAAATTCGGGGCCAGGGCCGGCGTCTCACTCGGGCTGACGGGCGGAGGAGTCCTCGAGGGCGAGCCGGTGCTGGACTCGCCGGCTGACTTGAGGACCGGCCTGGAGGCAGCCCTGGCAGCGGGTGTCCGCGACGTCAGCATCTACAGCCTCGAGGGCATACTGACGCGCCCGGAGCCGAGAGCCTGGTTCGAAGCGATCCGAGCGGCGACACCCGCGGTGCCGGAGAGGTCGAGGAAGGTCGCCGACGCGCTTGTGGCGGCGCGCTACGTCTACCCGCGATTCGCGCGCCTCATAGACTGGTACCGACGCGCCTGAAGTGTAAAACCGGTGCCAGGCACGTTTTTTCTACTTTTGGGGTAGACGGAAAGGTAGATGGTGCCTGACCCCCATTTTCAGAAGCCCAGGGAATCGGCCACCAGGAAGACCTTCAGGTCTGTCCACATCGGTTTGAGGCTCACGATGGTCGTCACCCGGCAGATGTTCATCGGAGTCCTGCAATCGACGCAGCGCCCCCGCGCCACGCACGGCACGTCGAGGCCGAGCCTGCGGGCGTTGGCAGGGGCCGCGAGGTTCTTTATCCTGCTGAACGCCTCGTTGCGGTCTTCGACCAGCTTGTTGGCTCCGGCGAGGACTATCACGGTCTCGGGCCCGAACATCATCCCGGCCACCCGGTTGCCTATGCCGTCCGTGTTGACGAGCTCTCCGTCCATGGTGATCGCGTTGCTCGAGCAGAGGAAGTATTTGCACGTGATGGCTTCCTTGCGCACGGCCATGCTCTCCTCGAACTCCATGTCCGGCTGGTGGTAGACGAGCTGGTCGCCCCGGCCGTCCAGCGCCTCGAGCAGGCCGGTCTCGCGCAGGGTCACTGACCCGCCCGCCCCGACGCGAGAGCCCCTGGGGATCACTTCCATGACCGCCTTGATGGCCCGTTCGGTGTTCGAGAACCAGCGCGCGTCAAACCACCTCTTCTCGAGCGCCTTGACCGCTGTTTCGCACCTGGCTTCGAAATATTCGTGGCGGACGACGTCGAACGATTCGGCCATGTCGCATCCCCTTCTCTTGAGCTTCGGACAAGTATAGCACCGCCCGAGTGGCGCCCTCAGCTCGCGTACGCGGGCCCTCCCGGCTCGAGCGCCGCCTCGACGCCCCCGGTTGACCGCCCGAAGAGGTCAAAGGTATATTTGCGCGAGCGTCCAAAGTTTGTACGTGTGGAGTTTGACTCGTGAATCCGGGGGGTTCCGAGCGAAAAGGAGGTCCAATGGCTGAGGCATATTGCGTGAAGTGCAAGGAGAAGGTGGAGATAAAGGATCCCGAAGAGATCATCATGAAGAACAAGATGAAGGCGCAGAAGGGTACCTGCACCAAGTGCGGGACCAAGGTCTTTAAGATCACCGGGAAAGCCTAGCTCTCATAGATTGCGAAATCTGAAGCGCCCGCCTGTGAGCGGGCGCTTTTCGCATCTGCTCATAACCCGGCGCCTGCCAGCCACCTCACCCCACTGACGTCCTTCAGTCGGAAGGCGCATAATGATACAATCCCTGATTCGACCGGATAACTGAGGAGCAACCATGTTCGACAGCCTGGGCGACAGGCTCCAGGAAGTATTCACCAGGCTTCGCGGCCGCGGGAAGCTGACAGAGAAAGACGTCGACGCGGCGATGCGCGAGATACGCCTCGTGCTGCTCGAGGCCGACGTCAACTTCAAGGTCGTGAAGCAGTTCATCGATCGGGTCAGAGAGCGCGCCATCGGCGAAGAGGTCGTAAAGAGCGTCACACCGGCACAGCAGGTCGTGAAGATCGTCTACGACGAGATGACCGAGATCCTTGGCGGCAAGGAGCAGGAGCTCAACTTCGCGCCCCACCCCCCGTCCGTCATCATGCTGGTCGGCCTGCAGGGGAGCGGCAAGACCACCGCCGCGGCAAAGCTGGCGGTCCTCCTGCGCCGGCAGGGACGCGCCCCGATGCTTGTAGCCGCCGACGTCTACCGGCCGGCCGCGGTCGATCAGCTCCAGCAGCTCGGGCAGCAGGTCGACGTCCCGGTCGCTTACTACAAGCACAAGAGCGCGCAGGAGATAGCCGAGGAGGCTGTCAAGGAGGCGGCCCGCGCAGGCAACGACGTCGTGATCCTCGACACCGCCGGGCGCCTGCACATCGATGAAGAGATGATGCAGGAGCTGGTGGACATCAGCGCTTCGATCGAGCCGAGCGAGACGCTGCTGGTCGTCGACGCCATGACCGGGCAGGACGCGGTCAACGTGGCGCTCGCCTTCCTGGAGAAGATCGACTTCGAAGGCATCCTCATCACCAAGATGGACGGCGACGCGCGCGGCGGCGCGGCCCTCTCCATGAAGGCCGTCACCGGCAAGCCCATCAAGCTCGCTTCCATCGGCGAGAAGATGGACGACCTCGAGGTCTTCTATCCCGACCGCGTGTCGTCCCGCATCCTCGGCATGGGCGACATCGTCACCCTGGTGGAGAAGGCCGAAGAGACCATGACCGAGGAGAAAGCGCGCAAGCTGGAAGAGAAGCTGCGCAAGCAGAAGTTCGACTTCGACGACTTCCTCGAGCAGATGCAGCAGCTGCGCCAGATGGGGGGCCTTTCGAAGGTCCTCGAGATGGTCCCGGGCATGGGTGGCCTCGCGCGCCAGGAGGGGCTGGCCGTGGACGACCGCCAGCTCGGTAAGATAGAAGCCATCATCCACTCGATGACGCGTGAAGAGAGAAAGAACCCCAACGTGCTCAACGCGAGCCGGAGGCGGCGCATCGCCGCGGGCAGCGGCACCACCACCCAGGACGTGAACCAGCTGGTCAAGCAGTT
>Ga0209429_10000920_pt1 | contig 19009 bp, 15 predicted proteins | sample BarGraNGADG00212_3_FD_184493 | JGI IMG/M metagenome (GOLD analysis project Ga0209429, IMG submission 184493) | Arctic peat soil microbial communities from Barrow, Alaska - Barrow Graham LP Ref core NGADG0004-212 (SPAdes) (version 2) | ecosystem: Environmental > Terrestrial > Soil > Wetlands >...
CCAAGCGCGAGGACATGTGGGACGTCGTGCGGGCCATCGTCGACCGCGGCACGTCCGTGCTGCTCACCACGCAATACCTGGAAGAGGCGGACGCCCTGGCCGACGACATCGTCATCATCAACCACGGCGAGGTGATAGCCCACGACACTGCGGAGAAGCTCAAGCGCGTCATCGGATCGCAGACGCTCAAGGTCAAGCCCGCCGACCTGGCACACACCGAGCAGGTGCGCGCCATCCTTGCCGAGGTCGCGACGGATGCCGCCAAGGTCGACGAGCCCAAACGCGGCGAGTTCGCCGTGCCCGTGCCGGACGATTCGGTACTCACTGGAGTGGTGCGCAAGCTCGCGGAAGCGAATATCGAGGTGACCGAACTCTCGCTCGCGCTCCCCAGCCTTGACGAGGTGTTCTTCACCCTTACGGGAGAACGCAACAGATCCCAAGCCGGCGCCGAAGTTGAGGAGGTCAGCGCATGACCGCCGCAGCAACGCACGAGATCGCCGCCACGATCCCCCACGGCCCGCTCGACGTGCTGCGCCACTCGTGGGTGCTCGCCAAGAGATCGCTCGTCAAGACGTGGCGCACCCCCGAGGGCCTCACTGACGTCACGCTCTCCCCCATCATGTTCACCGTCCTGTTCGCGTACATCTTCGGAGGCGCAATCTCGGGCTCGGTGAAGGATTACCTCCCTCTGCTCGTGACGGGCCTGATCGGCCAGAACATCGCGTTCGCCTCGGTGGGAATCGGCATCCAGCTCAACGCCGACATGGAGAAGGGAATCTTTGACCGCTTCAGGTCCCTGCCCATCTCGCGCATCGCCCCGCTGTTCGGTGCCGCCATGGGCGACATCGTGCGCTCGATGCTGCTCATCTCGGTCATGGTGGGCACCGGTTATGCGCTCGGCTACCGGGTGCACACGGACGTGTGGCACTTCCTCGCCGGAGCGATGCTTGCCCTCCTGTTCTCGTTGTGCCTCGCGTGGGGGCCGATGTTCATCGGGCTCATCGCGCGGTCGCCGCGCGCAGTCCAGGGCATCGTCTTCATGACCCTATTTCCGTTGACGTTTGCGTCGAACGCCTTTGTCCCCACGCAATCGATGCCCGGGTGGCTACGCGCTTTTGCGAATGGGAACCCCATTTCGCACCTGGTTCAGGCGCTGCGCGCACTGTGGAATGACCCGAGTGGCCCAGGCGCCGTTCCCGGCGGTTGGCAGAGTCCTGTCGCGTGGACGCTGCTCTGGTGCGGAATCTTCGTGGTGGTCTTCGCCCCGCTCGCGATCCGCGCTTACAACCGCAAGGCGTAGACGGCCACCAGGGAAAAGACTGCGGCGCGTGACGCCCTCAGCCCGTCACGCACCGCAAAATCTGTCTACCGCTGCAGCGACTCGATCAGTTCGTGCGCGTAGCGGTGAGTCTTTGGGAGCGACTCGATCCACACCCGAGGCGGCTGACGCATCAGATTGCCAACACGCATCGTGATGGCGCTATCCGAGATGTAACCGCGCAACGCAGCGATTCCCTCACCGAGCATCGGGCCGCGTTCGACCAAAACTGCGTAAAGACCGTCGCACAGCCGTGCCACAGGGTGACCCTCGCCGTAGGCGCCCTTGAGGGCCTGTCCCACTGCCGCGTTACGCGCCAAGCGCTGCCATGGGTCCGTGTGGGCTACGGACACGTCGACCATGACGAGCGCATGCGTGTTCGTCACCGAAACGCCGCTGCGTTGTGCGGCTCCGTAGACCTCTGACAGGCGCTGCGTCAGGTATTCGGCGGTGCCGAGGCCCGACTCGGCGTCTGCCATAACCGGCGCCGACGGCGGGGTGGTGGAACCCTGTGTCCAGCCCTCACACAGCGCCCTAATGGATCGAATCGGAGCGGACTCGTAACCGGCGGCGCGGAACAGCACGGCCATGTCGTCGATCGCTTCCGTGATGCCAACCCCAGCCTCAGACCTGGCCTGACCAAGTCGGAATGCCGCGGCGGCGGTGTCGAGTCGGGCTTCAAGAGCCTCGACCAATGCTTCGGTGGCCGGGGTGTACCAGTCCCCCGGACGCAACCACACCGAGTGAATGCTCTTGGCCTGCCACTGCTGCAGCAGACCCGACGCTCCCACCGTGCCCGTGAGGTGTTCGTTGCCAGTCATGCCAAGTGAGAGGCGTCAGCGCGGGGCTTATGACGCGGATACAAGAGTTTTCGGGACTTCTTGCCCACTTCACGGGGCCGGTGTGACATACGCCACTTGTGCGCACCCTTGTGGAATGCCCCCACAAGAGGGGACCATTGTGGTGGAGAGTGCCCACGTATGGGCGGACTTGAGGGCATATGGGCAACGAGATGATCGCGCTGTGGACAGAAATGTCCAGCGATCCCGAGTTGATCGCTGGCGTACGCGCTGGCGATACAGCGGCCTTTGGTGTGCTCTACGAACGTCACGCCGATGCCGCGCGCAAGGTCGCCGCGCAGTACACCAATACCCCTACCGACATCGATGACGTGGTTTCCGAGTCCTTCTCGCGGGTGTTGCGCGCGCTCCAGCAGGGCGATGGACCAGACCTCGCATTCCGCGCATACCTGTTTACGATCGTCCGCCGCACGGGCATGGACCTCATCAACAAGGGAATCCGTACTAAGCCTCGTGACGACATGTCACCGTACGAGGCGGCGCTCGGGTACGAAGCTTCGTCCGAAGAGCCCGCCATGGAGGGATTTGAGCACGGTCTTGTGGCCGATGCCTTCAAGTCGCTCCCCGAACGGTGGCAAGCGGTTCTCTGGTACACCGAGGTCGAAAAGAAGAGCCCCAAAGAGATCGCACCCTTGCTCGGCCTGTCCGCCAACGGAGTCGCGGCTCTTTCTTACCGTGCGCGTGAGGCGCTGCGCCAGGCCTACCTACAGCAGCACCTGTCGAGCGCAATCGATGTGAATTGCCTCGAGGCAAACGCGCAACTCGGGGCCTTCGTGCGCGGCGGCCTGAACCGCAGGGAAGCGACCCGCGTCGACGAGCACGTGAGGGTGTGCGAGAAGTGCGCCGCGCTCGTCGCAGAACTTGAAGACGTCAACAGGGGCATGCGAAGCATCATCGCGCCCCTGATCCTCGGCGCGCTCGGCGTCGGGGCCCTCGAGGGCGGCCTCCCCATTGGAGGCGCCTTCGGTACCGGCGCCGCCGCAGGTGGAGCCGCGACAGGTGGCGCCGCTGGATCCGGAGTGGGCGGCGGAGCCGTCAGCGCTGGCGGAGTGGCCGCTGGCGTAGGTGCGGCTGGCGCCGCGGCGCTGGGCGCGGCTCTCATCACAGGTGCCGCCGGCCCAGGCGCGAGCGTTGCGGCGGCTGCAAGCGCGGCATCCGTCGCATCCGCACCATGGGCCCCGGTAGGAGTTGCCGCGGGGAGTGGCGCCGCCGCTCAAGGCGCGACTATTGCGGCCGCTGCAAGCGCGGCATCCGTCGCATCCGCACCATGGGCCCCGGTAGGAGTTGCCGCGGGGAGTGGCGCCGCCGCTCAAGGCGCGGCTATTGCGGCCAGCGGTGGGGCGGCCGCGGGAGTCGCGGGTGGCGCAGCGACGGGTAGCGGCATGGCGGGCATCTTCGCCGGCGCCAGCAGCCTCATCATCCCGATCGTTGCCGTGGCAGGCGTTGCCTCCTTGGCGCTAGCGGGTGCAAGCTACTTTGGAGTGTTCGGCGGCAATGCCGCGCCCGTCATCGACCAGGCGGCACCTCAGGTCACGCCAAGCAGTGTCGTCCCCACGCCCGGCGCACGTGAGCCGCAGGCGTCTGAGTCTCCCGCCGCGCAGGAACCATCCACGGCGCTACCGGACATGAGTGGTGTTGCGACCGACGCCGGAGCGAACACAGGCGGCACAGGTACGGGCACAGGTACTGGCACAGGTACTGGCACTGGCACAGGTACTGGCACTGGCACAGGTACTGGCACAGGTACGGGCACAGGTACTGGCACTGGCACTGGCACTGGCACTGGCACTGGCACTGGAGGCACGGATACTGGAACGGGCGGTACTGGAACGGGCGGTACTGGAACGGGCGGTACTGGAACGGGCGGCACTGGAACGGGCGGCACTGGAACGGGCGGCACTGGCGGCACGGCGGCCGCAGTCCTCGCCCTCGCGAAGGCCCCCTTGGACTTCCTTGAGATTCCGCTATCGAGCCCGGCCGTCGGCATGCAGGTGAGCAATGTGGGCAACGCCGACGCGTCGACCCTCGATGCGACGATCGTGCTCCCCGCCGGGCTTACCTTCTCAGCGCCGCCGGGTGGGGCCGCGCCGTCGATGCCGGTAAGTAGCCAGAAATTGAGCAACTTCATGCGCTTTGCGCTCGACGGCGAGTTCTCGTCGGGCGACTGGACGTGCACACTCAGCACCGACGCCGCCACCGCCGACTGCACGCTACCGACGCTCGCAATGGGCGCCGACACCAGCCTCGACCTCGGCCTCACTCCTATTGGCGGCGCGCTTGCGGCCGATGCGGAGACGTCGTTCACGGTCGTCTCGGGCGACCAGACGGTTTCGTACAGCGTTCGCACCGGCGTGGCGGTCAATGACGAGGGTGTCGATGACACGTACTCAGCCGAGGGTCACATGGCCGCCATTCACGTGGGCGCTTCACTTCTTGGTTGCGACCAGACGGACCCTCAGACGGGCAGCAACTGCGCGGACGTCATGAAATCTGCTGGCAACTCTACTGACAGCATGTACAACAACAACAACTGGACGATGCAGCCAATCAACGAGGCGGGGGGAGTTCGAAACTCGGCCTCCACGAGCCTGCAACTCCCAGCGGGCGCCACAGTCAAGTACGCCCTGCTCGAGTGGTCTGCCAACCGCTCGGATGGCACCGACAGCGATCCTGCTGACACCCTCAATGGGGCTATGGATAGCGCCCACCTGCGGGTGCCCGGAGCCTCCGACTACATTCCCGTGACCGCTGACTCAGTCAAGACAATTTCCAAGGACGGCCGCGAGTACTACCGTTCACGCCTCGACATCACGGCCCTCGTTGCCGCGCACGGAAGTGGCGAATGGTCCCTTGCAGATATTGCGCTTCCGACCTCTCCCTTGTTGGACTCTGACAAGACCTACTACGGCGGGTTCGCGATCACGCTCATCTACGAAGACCCGGCGCTCGCAAACTCCCGGGTCGCTATCTTCGACGGCGCCCAGTGGATTACCGGATCCGAGACCGCCGACGTCCAGTTCGCGACATCGAGCAACGCGAACGTCACCGTGGGATGGACCGCGTGGGAGGGCGACCGCGCACTCACGGGCGACAGCCTCGACATCGATGGCAACAAATTCACGCCGCTTCGATGGAACGGCGTGAGCACCCCTGATGGCGAAGCCACGAACGCGGCCGATTCCACCGCGTTCGGCGGGAAGTATGCGAACACGCTCGGAATAGACGCCAAACTCTTCAAGCCGCGCCCAGTGAGCGAGGGCGTCCACACCGTGACGGTGAGCACCAACGGGGACAACTTCCTGCTGAGCACCCTGACGGTGACGATCGCCGACGAGGTATCAGCCCCGTAGTACGCGCCTCCGGCGTCGGCCTATACGGTCGCGCCCGACGGGTCCCACGGCTGGTCGAGCTGCCTGGCGGTGCGCGCCGCATGTTCAACGCCGTAGTCCCTCGCGACGAGGTCAAGCGCCATGTGAATGCCCGACGTGAGCCCACCCGACGTCACCACAGAGCCCTCGTCGACCCACCGCACCCCTCGCTTAACCGCGCCAGTCTGTCCAGTGGCCTCGAGCAGCTCGAGGTCCTCCCAGTGCGTGGTCGCCGACCTGCCGGCGAGGACGCCAGCGTCCGCGAGGAAGAAGGCGCCAGTGCACACTGAGGCGACGACGGGCGAGCCTCCCACGAGGCTGCGCACGGCATCGACGATGCGCCGATCGGCGAGTGCCGACGCCACATCAATGGTGCCTGGCACCAACGCGAGGTCAACCGGTCCCACGTCCTCGGGCGACGACAGGGCGGTGATCGTCATCCCGCCGAACGCGACCGCATCGGCGCCACCAGGGCTCACCAAGACCACCTCGTATTGCGGAGGAAGTCCATCTCTCTCCGCCAATCGAGAGGCGGTGAGGAAGACCTCGTAAGGCCCGCCCGCGTCGATCAGGTCGAAGCCAGGAAATAGCAAGATGGCGACGCGCTTTGTCATGCGAACACGCTAGACGGGGTACTCGGGTCCTGGGAAGACGAAGTGGCACCGATACTCGAAACCCGTCGAGGGGCGCAGCCGTGCGTCAGGAGCTGGTGCCCTTCGCGTTTACCTCGTACGACGTGTTGGTCGCCTCGAAGAAGTTCACGAGCTGCAGGGTGTCGTTGGCCGTCGCCATCCACTTGGCAGGGTTCGACACGTTGTAGTGAGGCTCGAAGCCGAGCTCCTCTAGCCTGCGGTCTGCCAGGTACTTCACGTACTGGTTCACGTAGTCGGCGTTGAGACCCAGGATTCCGGTGGGGAGCAGGTCGCGGTTGTACGCCTCCTCCATCTCGACGGCGCCGAGGATCATGTCGCGAATCTCGTTCGCGAACTCTTCGGTCTGCAGTTCCGGGTTCTCCTCGAGCACCGTGAGAATCAGGTTGATGCCAAACTGCAGGTGCAGCGACTCGTCCCTGATGACCCAGTCCATGAGGGAGCCGAAGTTGCGGAGCAAGTTCCTTTGGCGGAACGACAGCGCCACCATGAAGCCCGAGTAAAACAGGATCCCCTCGAGGATGATGTTGTAGGCGATCAGGTTGCGAATGAAGTCCTTCTTGCCCTCCGTGGTCGTGATGTCGAGGGTCTCCTCCGTCATCCGCTTGATGAAGCGGACCTGGAACTCCTCCTTGCGCGCCATCGAGGGAACCTCGACATGCGATGCGTACGCGGCCTCGCGGTCGATGGGGAAGGTCTCCAGCACGTACTCGAAGGACATGCAGTGATTGGCCTCTTCCCACATCTGCTTTGCCAAGTAGAGGTGGCATTCGGGTGCGTTGATGTACGGATACACGCCAAACGCGAGAGCCTTGTTGACGAGCAGTTCGTTCGGGTTGAAGTACGACATCAGGAACGTGACGGCGTGCTTCTCCTCGTCCGTCATCTTCTTGAAGTCGGCGAGGTCTTCGCCCAGTTGGATCTCGTTGGGAAACCACGTGTTCGCCACGGCCTGGTCGTACAGGTCCATGGCCCACTGGTACTTGACCGGCTTGAGTAGTAGTCCGTCTTGAATGCCGGTGCCGAGGATGCCCATGGTGTTACTCCTTGTCGTCTGTCAGGTCTGAGGGACGCGATGGCTACTGGCAGGACTCGCACTGGAGTCGCTCCATCGGGTCGACTGGGCATGCCACGCCACCCACCATTTCCATGTCGCCGTCGGCCGAGTACACGGGGTCGACGACCTCCAGCACGGTCGCGCCCTCGGGTGCCCGGTACGCGTCGAGGTGGTCGTCCGCGCCCGTCGATGCCGTTTCAATGACCGCCATGTCGACGACCGCCATGTCGACGACCGCCGTTTCGACGACCGCCGTTTCAACAACAGCGGGCTCGACGATCGCGGGCAGCGCCGACGGTGGAACGACGGGCTTCTGCTCGGGTGCGGGGGCAAAGGCCTTGGCGGCGAGGGCCGACATGAACGAGGCGGGCGCGATCGAGATGCCCCCCGTCCTGGGCTCCGCCTTGGCCACGGGTGCCACGTCAGCCGCCGATACCGCGACGACGGGTGCCACAGCCCCACTCGACACCGCAGCGCCACTCGACACCGCAACGCCACTCGACACCGCAACGCCACTCGACACCGCAACGCCACTCGACACCGCAGCGCCACTCGACACCGCAGCGCCACTCGACACCGCAGCGCCAAATCCACGACGCGCAGGAACGGCCGACGATGCCTCCACCACGGGAGACGGCGCCTGAGGAGCGACCGCGCCTGTCACGCCGCCGCCCGTCACGCCGGCCGATGCCCCAGGATCAACGACATCGGACGAGCCAGCGTTCGCGGAGCCGGAGCCGCTCTTGGCGCCGCCGAAGCCTCCGAAGCCCCTCTTCGCGGGACCCGTCGAGCCGGTGCCCCTGCCAGAGGCGTTGCCCGTCGTGTTGATCTTCTCGGTCTTGTTGACCCTGACCGTCGACTGCTCGGCCGTGTGCCGCGGCTTCATGTGGAGGTAGTACGTCGTCTTGACGCCCCGCTCCCATGCCGCGGCGTACAGCGCCATCATGTTCTCGACGTCGCGGTCCTCGAGGTAGATATTCCGGCTGATGGCCTGGTCGATCCACTTCTGGGCGCGTGCGGCCACCTCGATGAACGCATAGGGCGACAACTGGAAGGACGTCTTGTAGACCTCCTGCAGGTGCTCGGGGATGCCCTCGATGCGTGACAGGTCGCCCTGCGTGGCGAGCAACTCGTCCTTGACGTCTTCCCACATCCCCAAATCCTGCAGGTCCTTCACCAAGTTGCGGTTGACCTCAAGGAACTTCCCCGACGATGTCGCGCGGGAGAAGATCTGCGAGAACTGCGGGTCGAAGCCCGGCGTCGTGCCTGATACCAGGCCGATCGACGCGGTGGGTGCCACGGCCATCAGGGTCGCGTTGCGTATGCCGCCCTTGACCTTCGCACGCAAGGTGTCCCAGTCCTGACGCATGGTGCGGTTGACGGCGATCGGGACACCGCGGTCAGCCTCGGCGATCGCGATCGTGTCGAAGGGCACGAGGCCCTTTGACCAGCCGGAGCCCTCGAAGTTCGCGTACGAGCCGCGCTCACGCGCAAGGTCGGCCGACTCGTCGATCGCGTGGAATGACACGAACTCGACGATCTGGTCGATGAGGTCGTAAGACTCCTCCGACTCGTAGGCGAGGCCCATCTTCTCGGTCACGTCGGTGAAGCCCATGACGCCCAGGCCGATCGCGCGGTTTTCCTTGTTCGCGTGGTCGGACTCGGGGACGGAGGACAGCGTGATGTCAACGAGGTTGTCGAGCTGGCGCACCGAGAGGCGCACCGAGGTCTCCATGCGGTCCCAGTCGATCTTGCCGTCGATGTAGTGCGCCGAAAGGTTGATCGATGCCAGGTTGCAGACGGCGATGTTCTCGCGGTCCTGCGGGAGGCAGATCTCCGTGCACAGGTTCGACAGGTGGATGGTGCCCGTGTTGGTGTTGAGGGCACGGTTGTTGATTGTGTCCTTCCAAGTGAGCCACGGGTGCGAGGAGGCCTGCAAGGAGATGAGGATCGCCTTGTACTGTTCGCGGGCGCGCATCTTCTTGAACCTGCGCACGTTGCCGGCCTCGGCCAGGGCAACCAACTCCTGGTAGCGGCGTGAGAACGCGGATCCAACGAGCTCGACCAGGTCGGGAGCGTCGGCGGGGTCGAAGAGGTACCAGTCGGCGTCGGCGGCCACGCGCTTCATGAACTCGTCGGAGATCCACACTGCCGTGTTCGCCGTGCGGGTGCGACGGTAGGGATCGCCCGAGTTCTGGCGCAGGTCAAGGAACTGCGGGAAGTCGAGGTGCCAGTTCTCCATGTAGAAGCACAGGGCGCCGAACTTCTTCCCGCCGCGGCTGACCGCGCGCAGCGTCGAGTCGATCGTGTGCATGAATGGGATGGGCCCTGTCGAGGACGTGTTGTTCGACTTGATCGGGCTGCCCTCGGAACGCAGCTTGGTCACCGAGAGCCCGATGCCTCCCGTGCCCTTGGTGAGCCACATGACGTCGCCGACGGTCTTGGCGATGTGGTCCATGTCGTCTTCCATCTGCATCACGAAGCAGTTGGAAAGCTGGGGGTACGCCGTGCCCGCGTTCACCAGGGTCGAGCCTGCCGGAAGGTACTCGAGGTGCGAGATCTTCTCGTAGAACTTGAGCGCCATCTCGGTCGGGTTGTTCTCGTTGAGAGACAGGCCCATGCTCACGCGCATCCAGAAATACTGGGGCACCTCGAGAGCCTTGCCTTGGCGATCAGTGATCATGTAGCGGTTGCGCATCGTGACGGTGCCGATGTAGCGCATGAGGTCGTCGCGGCGGTGGTCGATGGCCGCGGCGAGGGCGTCCAGGTCGAACAGGCTCTCGAGTCGGGTGTCGAGCAGCCCGTCCTCGACGGCGTCGCGGATGTAGCCAGGGAAGCGCGCCTGGTGGAGCAGTGCGAGCTCAAGGTCGGTGTCGAAACCGCCGAGCACGCGCTTGTAGATCACCTTGCGCAACAGGCGCGAGGCGACGATGTCGAAGTCGGGGTCGTCCTTGACGTTCTGAACGGCGACGCCGATGGCGGCCTCGTCAAGCTGCTCCGTGGTGATGCCGTCGAACAAGGTGATGGCCAACTCGGAGGCGACCTGAGTGGTGATCGAAATCTGATCTGGCAGTCCTGCCGCCGCCCGCTCGATCGCCTTGTTGATGCGGTCGGCGTTGTACGGCTCCCTCGTCCCGTCACGTTTGGTGACGTGGATTCCCGACCTGGTCGGGTTGGCGTCGGCTACGGCCGAAGCGACGTCGTCATTGACATCCGCTGCGTTGTTGTCCGTGATCGTCACGATACTCCTTTGAAAACTGTGGCCCGAGGGCCAAATGGGGACTCCGACAATCGTTCGTCGGACATGCTGGGGACCTACCAGGGGACTTTCACTCGAAAGGGCCGCGAGGACCTGATTTCTGCTGAAACACTCTCGAGCGCTGAGGTCGAGACTAGCCCGCCCTTACCCTCCTTGCAACAACATGTGGGGGTGTTCTATGCCTTCTGACCCTAGATGTAGTGGTCGTGTGCAAAACCATGGGACAAGCCGTGGACAACTGTGTGGCGCAAGTGGATGACACGCCATGTGGTGAAACTGGGGCACCTGAGCGCCCTCTTCTACCCAACGATGGTCTCTCTCAGGTATGACATTGATCCTCGGCTTTGCCGATTTGACCGCGACGCGTAAGAATGGGCCCGTGAAACGCGTAGCCACCCTCTCCGTAGCCGCCGCTTTGATGTTGTCGGCCTGCTCTCAAGGCACCACAACTAACCCTTCCGCCGCGCCGTCCAAGCCGAAAGACTTCTGTCACGCGATGGCCGCAGCGGCAACTCTCGCACCCCCTGCAGCCACCGCGCTCGACACTCTCTTCACGACGATCGACACCATGGCAGCAGGCTCCAAGGATGGGGACATCGCCAATCTCCACACGGTCGCAGGTACCGCCACCACCGCGTCCGAGGCGTACGCCGCAGCTCTCGGCACGGCCGCGAGCATGGCACCCGCCACGATGACCGCCGACATCACATCGCTGCAGAATTACTGGACGCTCTACGCGGTCGGACTGGGCCAAATAGCGCAAGGCGCGACGTCCTATGGCAACCTGGTGGACCAGACAACGGCGCTATCCACCAGCGCCCAGGCGACCGCGCTCATTAAGGAACAGCCTGCGGCTCAGAAGCGCATCAACTCGGGCTACCTCACGGAGTGCGCGGGCTAAGCGCCGCGACCTTAACGCCGATGAAGTACTTCCTCAAGGACGCCTCGATCGTCATCATGGCGTTGACTGTCCTGTTCCTGATCATGGCGGTCGTCGGTAGCGCCCCGCCTCTTGCGGCGCTGCTCATGGGCGCATCGGTCGGCCTTACGGCCGCCGCCGCACGCTCGTGGCGACGCACCCAAGAAGACCGCGCAGCAGCAGCCAGCCGAAAGCCGCGCCAGCGCCGCTAAACCTGCAAGACCGCTAGGACCGCTAGGACCGCCAGCGCCGCTAGACGACGCCGTACAACCTATCGCCCGCATCCCCAAGACCGGGAACGATGTAGCCGACCTCGTTGAGCTTCTCGTCGACGCACGCCACGACGATGCTCACATCGGCCCTATCGCCCACCGCCGCGCGCACATTCTCGATTCCCTCGGGCGCGGCCAAAAGGCACACGCACGTGACATCGGTGGCACCGCGTTCGAGAACATAGTCAATGGCGGCAATGAGCGATCCGCCCGTCGCAAGCATGGGGTCAAGGACGAAGACCTGGCGACCGGAAAGGTCCTCGGGAAGGCGATTAGCGTAGGTGATCGCCTCGAGAGTCTCCTCGTCGCGCTTGAGGCCAAGGAAGCCCACTTCGGCGCTCGGCAGCAAGCGAGTCATCCCATCGAGCATGCCCAGTCCCGCGCGCAAAATGGGAACGATGATGGGTGCGGGGCTCGCGATCTTGGTGCCCCTCGTCACGGTCAGGGGCGTTGTCACCTCGCGTTCGACAACGCGAACGTTTCGGGTGGCCTCATAGGCCAGCAACGTCACGAGTTCGTCGACGAGCAGCCTGAAGGTAGGTGACGGGGTGCTCGCGTCACGCAAGACGGTGACCTTGTGATCGATGAGCGGGTGATTGGCGACGTGGAGGTGCATGGCCACACGCTACCGCGCGATGGGCCCCAGGGCAGCCCCGCGGTCCCATGGTCGGCTAGGTTGGCGCCTATGGACGTTCGCGGGGCGATGGCGGAGGCGCTCGCGCAGGCGCGCGAGGCTGCTGGCCACGACGATGTGCCCGTCGGCGCCGTCGTGCTGTCCCCCGAGGGCGAGATCGTCGGCCGCGGCCACAACCGTCGAGAGGTCGATGGCGACCCCACCGCTCACGCCGAGATCATGGCGTTGCGCGACGCGGCCTCGCAGCTGGGGACCTGGCGTCTCGACGGCCACACGCTCGTCGTCACCCTCGAGCCTTGCGCCATGTGCGCGGGGGCCGTCTTGGCGGCACGGATTCCTCGGCTCGTCATCGGCGCTTGGGACGAGAAGGCCGGCGCCACGGGCAGCCAATGGGACCTCGTGAGAGACGCGCGGCTCGGCGCGCAGGTCGAGGTCGTGGCGGGAATCGCCGCCGACGCATCGACGGCGCTCTTGCGCGAGTTTTTCGCGACCAAACGCGGGAACTGAACCGCCCCAGCCGCGCACCGAACGACGGCGCGCACCCTGGTTTGGTGGGCACCGATCGGGCCGGTATCCTTGTCGGCGGTGCCGTGTCCGAGCGGCCTAAGGAGCACGCCTCGAAAGCGTGTGTGGGTGAAAGTCCACCGTGGGTTCAAATCCCACCGGCACCGCCAGACGGCTACGGCCCGGACCTCGCAGCGAGGTACCGGGCCGTTGTCGCGTTCTGCGTTAGTACGCAAAGGTCGCGACGCGCTGCTTCAGCTCGTCGGCAAGAGCGTTGAGCTCGATCACCGTAAACAGCGCCATCGCAGAACGGCCACGCATGGACGTCCTCGCCTTGCTTCTCTTAAGGGCTAGGGCTGGGGCTTGGCGTCGGCGAGGGGCTCGCTGACGGCGCTAGCGGGTCAACCGGAATGATGCGCGGAGCCGGTTGCGGGGTGATGCGATCCCAGGGAAGACACTGCAGTGGAGCCACCAACGGCGTCTTGGGGTCAAGTTCGGGGGCATACTGCGGCCGCATGTTCTTCACCGAGAACGTGGCCCCCAGGATGATGTCGACCACCGCTCCCTTGCGGTTGTCGAGCACATACTCGACCGTCGGGAAGTTCCTGCCAACCGTGTACGCCTGCTGCAAGCCCGCTTCACCAAACTGGATGCGGACCGAATCGGCGTAGGTGCGGTTGTCCCAGTTGGTCGCGCCGGGAATGGTGGCCACGTAGCCCCTGCCGGTGAGCACCGCGAGCGTGTCCCGCGCGAGACCCGACGTGGTCGTGCCGTTCCTCACGCGCACTACAACCTGGTCCACGGGAAGTGGCAGCTCTCTCGCACCGGTGGCCTTGTCCAAAGGTGGGCAAGGCACCGTGACGTCGGTGGAGAACCCGGCAGCGGGAGTCTTGAACGCCGCTTCGATCGGCGACGTGATACGGCCCTGGTAAGCGGCGAGAGCGATCGCGCTCAACGCGACGAGCACCCCGACAGTGAGGCCAAAGACGAGGAACTGGCGTTCGCGCCGGTGCCGCCGGACGACGTCGCGACGCGTGCGCATGATGCGGGAGCGAGACGCCACGGTCACCTTCTTCGGGGTTTGGCACGGTCGATTGGCGGAGGATGGGGGATTCGAACCCCCGAGGGTGTTACCCCAACACGCTTTCCAAGCGTGCGCCATAGGCCACTAGGCGAATCCTCCAGGCCCCAGAATGCTACCCGAGGCGCGAGCCCCCGGCGAAACGCGGGACCGCATCGAGCGTGCGGTTAAGTCTAGAATGGTCCCGACCCCTCACGTGGCGTCACCTCGCCCAACTCCCCCAGGTCAGGAATGAAGCAAGGGTAAGCGGGCTCTGTCGGGTGCGTGAGGGGTCCTTTCACGCCCGAACAACGACGCACACGGCCTCCGCGCTCCCGTCAGGTCGGATCGCCTCGGCGCGACGTCGGCCTCGCGGGTTAGGCTCGTCCCGTGACCACCGCCCTGTACCGCCGCTACCGGCCAGACACCTTTGCCGACCTGGTCGGGCAGGAACACGTCACGGTGCCGCTCATGCAGGCTCTCAAGTCGGACCGCGTCGCGCACGCGTACCTGTTCTCCGGCCCGCGCGGCTGCGGCAAGACCACTTCCGCGCGCATCCTCGCCCGCTGCCTCAATTGCGCGGAGGGCCCAACGGACACCCCGTGCGGAAAATGCGACTCCTGCATCGAGCTCGCGCGGGGCGGTTCCGGCTCGGTCGACGTTGTCGAGATCGACGCCGCGTCGCACAACGGCGTGGACGATGCGCGGGAATTGCGCGAGCGCGCGGCCTTCGCACCCGCCCGCGACCGGTACAAGATCTTCATCCTCGACGAGGCCCACATGGTGACGACGCAGGGCTTCAATGCCCTGCTCAAGCTGGTCGAGGAGCCGCCCCCTCATGTGCGCTTCATCTTCGCGACCACCGAACCCGACAAGGTCATCGGCACCATCCGCTCGCGCACTCACCACTACCCTTTCCGCCTGGTCCCCCCCGGCATCCTCACGGACTACATGGCGAAGCTGGCCGATGCCGAGGGCGCGACGATAGCGTCGGGCGTGCTCCCTCTCGTGGTGCGCGCCGGGGGTGGCTCCGTGCGCGACTCGCTGTCGGTGCTCGACCAGCTCATCGCCGGCTCGGGAGCGGGCGGCGTCACCTACGAGCGTGCCATCTCCCTGCTCGGCTTCACCGACGCAACACTGCTCGACGATGCCGTTGACGCGATCTCCGCGGCAGACGGGGCCTCCCTCTTCGGGGTCGTGTCCAGGGTCATCGAGACCGGGCACGAGCCGCGTCGCTTTGTTGAGGACCTGCTCGAACGGTTGCGCGACCTGATTGTCTTGGCCGCCTCCGGCCAGGCGGGCGCGCAGGCGCTCGCGGTGGACGCGGAGGACGCGCGCGAGCGGCTCATTGACCAGTCACGGCGCTTGGGACTCGTGCGGGCCTCCCGTGCGGGCGATCTGGTCAACGACGCCTTGACCGCAATGATCGGGGCCACGTCGCCCCGTCTGCACCTTGAACTTCTTTGCGCGCGGCTCATTGCGGCCGATGCGCCGCAAGGTGCGGCGGTGGCCGTCGCCCCTGCCGCTCACGCCGCAGCCGCGTCACCAGTTGCGACGGCGTCAGTTGCGAACCGCGCCGCGCCTCCTGCTTCGCAGCCCGCTCCGGCGCAGCCAGCTCCGGCCCAGCCCAGCCCCGCGCGGGCCGCGGCTCCTGCACCGGCGAGCCACCGGAGCCCGCCCCCGTGGGAGGTCCCCGCCGAGCCCGCCGCTGCCATCTCGCCCGCGCCCATCGAGCCAAACGAGTCCGCACCAATCGAGTCCGCGCAGCTAGCATCGGCACCGCCCGCGTCTCCGCCCGCGGCATCGGCACCCGCAGGTTCCGGCCTCGCCGCGGCGCGCGCCGCCGTGGCCGCCGCGCGGGACGAGGCCTCGACGTCGGCCGTGCCCCTTGTCGCTTCAGCCGGCAAGCCCGCCGCGGCGCACCCGGCACCATCCGGCACCATGCCATCCGGCGCGTCGGCCTCCGCCGAGCCGGACACCGTGCGCGCGCCCACAGGCGACGTCGCGAGTGGACCCGAGGACGCGGCGCTCGTGAGGCGCCGTTGGGACGAGGTACTCGGCACCCTCGAGCGCAGACGCGTCACCTGGACCATGGTGAAGCAGAGCGGCCAGGTCGCGTCCGTCGAGGGCGGCGTGCTCAAGCTTGCGTTCGACAACCCCGCACTCGCGGCGCGCTTCGGTGCTGCACCACACGCCGAAAACGTGGCCCTCGCGGTGCGCGAGACGCTCGGCCTGCACGTGCGCGTCGAGGGTGTTGTCGGCCCGACCGTCGGCGGGGGCTCCCCTGCGGCCTCGGCCGCCCCTCAGAAGGCGTCTCAGGGCGCCTCGGAGCCGCCCATGCCCGAGGAGCCTCCGGTCGAAGATGAGGACATGGCAGCCGACGACGCTCAGGCACCCTCGGCGAATTTGAGCGGCGCCGACGTCATCGCCTCGATGCTCGGCGGGACCATCGTCGACGACTGAGGCCGTCGACGACTAGCCCACCAACGACTAGCGCAAAGGGCACAGCCATGGACCAACTACGAGTGCTGCTGCTCCATGGTGTGAGGCACCGGCGACCCCAAGATCACTGGCTGTGGTGGCTTGCGGAGCAACTCCGCGCCGCCCGCATTCCGGTTCAGTATCCCCAGATGCCCGATCCGGATGACCCCGACCCTGACGCCTGGGCAGCGGTCGCGACCGCCGAGCTGGGCATGCTTACGGCTGGCGGAGGCCCCACCGTCGTCGTGGCACACTCCCTCGGCACAGTCCTGTGGGCGCACATCGCCGAGACGCTTCCCGCGCACCTGGCGCCATCGCGCGTGGCCTTGGTGTCTCCCGCGACGAGGCCGCGTTGGTCTGAGGCGGCCCCGAAGTTTGCGGACATCACGCTCGGCTCGCTCTCGACCTCGCCCACGGTGATCGTCGGCCGCGCCGAGGATCAGTACCGGACGGTTCCTCTTGCCGAACTCGCAGCCGACTGGGGAGCGCCGTCCGTCGAGATCCCGGGATCGGGCCACCTCACCCCCGCAGACGGCCACGGCCCGTTCCCTGGCGCCCTCGCCTGGGTACTCGGCGGCGCGCCGGAAGCCTGGGCGGGCGCGGTCGCAGAAGGCACGTAGCCGAGGTCGGCTCACTGTTCGGGCTCGCGCCAAAGGAGGCCCGGTTGCTCCTTGCGGCGGTCCGTGGCGATCGCCCGATTGCCGGGTTTGAGGAGTCTTGGGGCCGCCCACGCCGGTGGTGACGTCGCCCCCGGGTCAGTAGTTGCAAGCGCGTCCACAGATCATCGTGCCTGATAAGTGGATGTGAGACCCCTCTGCTTGACTAGGTTCATGGCAATCGAAACGGCGGTCATCGGCACACCGCGTATTGGTGTGCCGGTCGTCGCCGCGACGGGCAATGGAATCGTGGCTATTGACGCGGTGGGTATTGACACGTCACAGATCGCGCGCGCGACGGCCTTGGTGGGTGAGCTTGCACGCTGTGACGTCTCAGGGTTGTCGCAGGACGACTTCCTTGAGGCGCACGACGCCGTGGCACGGCTTGGGAGGCTCGCCGATGCGTTGCGGGCGCGCTTCGCGGGCGATCTTGCGCGGCGATCCGCACCCGACCTGCCGGGCGGTGGCCTTGCGAGGCGCCAAGGCTTCGGGAACGCGGGCGCGATGGTCGCACGCATCACTGGCGCCTCTCAAGCGAATGCGATGCGGTCGATCGAGGCCGGACGCGCCCTGATGCCGGAGCCAGCAGTCTCGCCTCCCCTGCCCTTCGCGCCGCCTGGGCATCGTTTTCCCGCGATCGCCGAGGCGGTGCTCGCGGGGGAGTTGCCTGTCGAAGCTGCAGGGTTGATCACTGCGGGTCTTGAGACGCTTACTGATGCTCTTTCCAGTGACGAGCTTCACCGCCTGGAGCGGCGCCTGGTGGGCAAGTCCATGCATCTTGCAGTCCATGAGGTGCGGCGCATGGTGTCGTCGGCGGTCGCACGTGCGGATCTCGCCGGTCATGAACAGCGTGAGAAGCGTCAGCACGCCGAGCGGTTCCTGGCGTGGAAGGAAGACCACACCGGGATGGTGACCTTCACCGGTCGGCTCGACGCGGTGACCGCGGCACCAATCCGTACCGTGATCGAACAAGTGGTCACTCATGCGTTCCGTGCCCGACGTGACCAGGACCCCAGTGAACGTGATCAAAGAACCGTGGGTCAGATGCGGGCCGACGCCCTGCTTGAGGTGTGTCGTCACGCGTTGGGGTGCAACCAAACGGACACGTCGGGGATTCGCACCACCATTGTGGTGCGCGTGAACCTGCGCGACCTCGACACGGGTCGCGGTTTGGGTCGCATTGACGGCACCAACCAGCCCGTGTCAGTTGGCCAGTTGCGGCGTCTCGCCGGGGACGCGGGCATCCTGCCTGAGGTGCTGAGCGACCAGGGCGAGGTGCTCGACCTGGGCCGCAGAGTCAGGCTCTTCACGCCGGCACAAAGACTCGCGTTACTCGAACGCGACGGGGGGTGCGCCAAATGCCATGCACCGCCCGAACACTGCGAGGCCCACCACATTCGCTGGTGGGAAAGAGGCGGCGGCACTGACCTGTCGAACGGTGTGATGCTCTGTACTCGCTGCCACCACGACATCCACCGCCAAGGCTGGAACATCCTGGTGCGCGCCGGGCGAGTGGCGTTCATCCCACCACCCCACATCGATCCACTGCAGCACCCTCGGCCAGCAGGCCTCGCCGCGCTGGAGCTGACGGACCTGACCGCGTGGAGTGAACCTAGCGACACAGGGGGTCCGGGCAACACGGAAGAACTCCGCCCAACCGCCGACGCCTTGCGGGAGAACTCTGCCCAGAACCACATCGCTTCGGACGACACGGCGGGGCGCTACGCGGCCTGACGCGGCCACGGGCTGGTCACTCACGACCACCCGCGACCCCACCACCCGCGACCTCACCACCCGCGTTAGGCCGACCACCCGCGACCCCACCACCCGCGACCTCACCACCCGCGTTAGGCCGACTGGGCTGCTGCGTGATTTTCGGACAGCGGAGTTGGTGTTTTCTCTTACGCTGCCTGGGCTGGCTGTTGGTAACTGTAGTGGACCTCGTTGGGGCGGCGGTAGCCGAGCGCGGAG
>Ga0209429_10000921_pt1 | contig 18982 bp, 4 predicted proteins | sample BarGraNGADG00212_3_FD_184493 | JGI IMG/M metagenome (GOLD analysis project Ga0209429, IMG submission 184493) | Arctic peat soil microbial communities from Barrow, Alaska - Barrow Graham LP Ref core NGADG0004-212 (SPAdes) (version 2) | ecosystem: Environmental > Terrestrial > Soil > Wetlands >...
AGGCCGATACACGGGCATCGTATGGAAGAATGCCTTCAATGATACCACCATTTCCTGTCGTAGGAAGTGATGCGGCATTGGTATAATTCTGTAGACCACTATCTTTCCATTGTGGAATCGGTCGCTTAATCATGACCTTCCATGGAAGTACCGGCGGAATGCCTTTTTCGGTGGCCATTGACCAGTTAGTGTCATTGTATCCGGAATTTTGCCATCCGTTAATAGTATCTTTTGAAGCATTGAACCGGACATTCCATTCCGATAATCTAAAGTTGGGCTGTCCACCCGCTGTGGAATGTTCGTAGCCGGGATGCACATTTACTTTCCAGGTTGCGTCAGAGAGCACCGGCGTGCCTCCGAAGTCTGCATCGAACAAGAATCCGCCTTTTCCACTATCGTGGTGAGAAAATCCGTCCTTGCCCCAGTACCATACGGATGCGGCAATCGTGTTTTCTCCGGCAACAAGGTAAGGTGCCAGGTCTATTTCATCGAAATAGGTTTTATTCATCATGTCCCGTTTTAACTGGCCTTCGAATACAACAAGTTTACCATTTATCCACAACCAGTATTTGGATTCTGCTGCTATGCGGGCAATGGCTTTCTGGGGCACTGATGCCAGAGTTACCTTTTTACGGAAGTTCATCCAGGTATCCTGAGGGCTGTCACTGCTTTGCCATATCCAATTGGCATCCCAATGCTGCTGGGTGATTACAGTAGGTTCAGTTGCTGGATAAATTTCTAAATTATCCAGACGGATATCGGTAGCCTGATTTGACCCCGTACAGCTATTTAACCAAATATTTTGACCTCCTGAAGCTAATTTGCCGGTAATAAAATAGAAGTCTACCACCCGCCAAGTGCCACCCATACTTTTAACTACCTGAAAGTCAGATGTTGAACCATAAATACCGCAACCATTCAAGGTGATGTATGCTTCTTTATCGCTATACAACATACATTTAAAGCGATAAGAAGTATTTGGCAATAATTTACCGGTAAGTGTATAATCGATAGAGCCTCCGCAACCACCTGTCACTTGAATACTGTTTCCACAAAAGGCTTTAGTGCCGGATATTAAAGCTCCGTTACCCCAATTTTTAGCCCAACCACTAGCAGTATTCGGATAGTTATTACATTCCGGATCTGTTACTATATTCCCCGAAGGGTAAAGAGGCGTATAGCATTGTGCTTGAGCGCCTAGAGCGCCTAACAGCATGCACACAAGTACAGCAAAGGAATAGAGTTTATTTTTTCCCATTTGAATACTATATTGACATTATTAAGTAAAACTATCACGAATGATTTATCTCATCAATTTCTTAGTTACCACCTGCCCTTTAAAATTCATTTTCACAAGATAGATGCCGGAACTCAAATTTGTATTAATTACTTTGTGATTCTTGCCGGCATCACAATTTCCATTGACTTTTTTCAACAATACACCTTGGGCATTGAAAACAGAAATTTCCACTTCTGAAGATTGGGCTAAATCAAAATCTGCAACAATCGAATTACCTTGAAAGTATATAATTTGATTTTCAATACCAATAGTTTTTAAATCTGTAATGGTAGTTATATTATACAATTCATAATTATCAATGTATGCAATTTTACCATTTGTACCTGTGCCATCAACATTGTTGAAAGAAAAGTATCCTGAAGTTGGGTTTGAACCCGTAGTAAATGTTTGATCTACAACCACCCAATCGCTACCCGACTGAGGAATCACCTTCAAATAGTTAGGATTTGTTCCATTTGCATAAAATGCACACGAACCATCTACTGTTTTTACTACAGCACGGAAACGGTAAGTAGCATTTGGAGCCCAAGCGACATTTGACAAATCCAATGCTGCTCCATCCGGATAACCATTTGTTGTAGCAGTAAATTTACAGCTCGAACCACAAAAAGCTTCTGATCCGCTAACAATCGCTTTATGTCCCCAGCCACCAAATCCTGTCATACTATTCAAATAAGTATCAGGAACCATATTGGTCAGGTTTGAATAAAGAGGTGTGAATCCACCAGCCCCTTTATCAGCAGCTTGGAATGCAATGATGGCATTTTGAAGTTTTGTGATAGCCGCATCAATCTGGCTAGCGGTACTAATGCAATTGCAATTCGGCAAAGTGTTCGCTTCGGTAATAGCAGCTTCCAATGCAGCAACAGCCCCGGCAGTGTATTGACCACAATCTGTGCCGGTGTTTAATTTAGCAATACTATCGTTCACTTCCGCGACCTTGATCATTTCGTTTAGGCTTGCCAAAGAAAGTGTGTCAAGAGAGATTTTAAATGCAATACCTATGTCGCCCGTTGCAGGCTTTGTAGCCGGAAGATTGATTGTCAAAGCATCGAGAGCGCGGGTATATGTCAAATTACCGCCACCCAAAATCTGGATGCTCTTGATTTTTCGTGTCAGGTAAGGCAAGGTTGAGCGAAGGCTTCTCAGCACCACTTTGCCGTTGGTTGGCCAACCCATCACCGTAACATACAGCAGGCTATCTCCTTTTCCCACATAACGGATATCGGATGCATCATAATTTGTGCCTTCGTTGAATCCTTGCGCACTAAGTGCATTAGCGCGCTCTGCAGTCGGACCTTCACCAAATTGTATCCAGGTACGGGTGTCATAGATACTCTCTTTGTTGACATTCATCCACGCCGTGATTCCCTTAACAACAGCTAACTCTTTTTCATCATAAGTTCCATTACCACGCAGAGGAATGTTTAACAATAAATTGCCGTTTTTGCTGACAATATCAATCAGCATGTGTATAACGGTATTGGCAGATTTATACCAGTTATTATTATATGTCGACCGGTTATAATGCCAATCGCCGATACAGGTACACGTTTGCCAATGTTTTGCCTGTGGTTTGTCGGGAATACCGCGTTCAACGTCCCAAACCAGGCATTCTTTTTCATCCGAACCTAGTACCTTGCCAAAGATCACGTTTTCTACTTTTCCATTATTTGCATTCGCGCTTTTGTTGTAATAGCTTGCTGCTATTTTCAGTCCCAAATCGCTGACCGTGGTAATTGATCTGTTGTTCGCATCATCCCCAGAGACAAAAGGCAAAGAGGTATCATCAAAATAAATCAAGTCAGGATTGTATTTTTTAATCATATCCATCGTTCTGTTGTAGTACTTAGCACAATATGCTTTTGATGGAATAGATGCTCCATTTACCCAATTCCATTGGGAGTGAATTGTTCCGGAATTATCCCAACCGCTACTATGCGCATGTTTTTGGGCATACAGTTCTTGCGGATCAAGACCACTCCACCATTTGCCTGCACTGTCGGCCGCTGTAAGGTTTCCATCGTAACTTTGCGAAGGTTCATACCACGACCATGCATGAGAAGCATGGATACTTACCCCAAAACGCAATCCATTGGCTCTGGCTGCTTTTTCCCAACCGCCAATAATATCTTTTTTAGGACCGACATTAACCGTATTCCATTGCTGATATTTGCTATCCCACAAATCCAGATTGTCGTGGTGGTTTCCCAATGCGAAGAAGTATTTAGCTCCGGCATTTTTATAAAGTTTTACAATGCTATCAGGCTGCCAGCTTTCTGCTTTCCAACTATTGATCACCTCTTTGAAACCAAGTTTCGGATCAGTTCCATAGTTAGAAGTAAACCAGTCGCGTTGCCCCCCTGAATAATACATGAACCGGGCAAACCAGTCGCCTTGCTCCGGTTGGCATTGTGGGCCCCAATGCGCCCATATACCAAATTTGGCATCCTGATACCATTCAGGTGCTTCACCATATTGTTTCAACGATTCCCATGTCGGTACAAATTTTCCTGAATCCATGGGTTCCATTGGTATCACAACAACGGGTTCTGTGGCAGGATATATTTCAAGATTATCAAGACGAATATCGGTTGCCCTTGTAGAACCCGAACAGCTATTAATCCAAAGAAACTGACCTGCCGAAGCTAGATTGCCTGTAATAAAATAAAAATCGACTACCTGCCAAACACTGCCAGTATTTTTCATTACCTGAAAATCGCCTGTAGTTCCGTTAATTCCACAACCATTCAGCGTGATAAATGCTTCTTTATCACTGTAAAGCATACATTTAAAGCGATAAGAAGTATTTGGTGATAACTTATTTGTAAGCGTATAATCGATAGAACCACCGCATGAAGTAGTTACCCGGATACTGGTTCCACAATAGGCATTGGCATCGGTAATCGCAGCTCCATTGCCCCAGGCTTTAGCCCAACCACTACTAGTATTCGGATAGTTATTACATTCCGGATCAGTCACTACATTTCCCGAAGCGTAAAGAGGCGTGTAACATTGTGCTTTCGCGCCCAAAATCCCGAACAGTATGCACACAAGTACTGCACTGGAATAGAGTTTTATTTTTTTCATTTGATTGGTGTTATTATGGTATATTATTCGGTTTTTCGGCCGAAAATCAGATCTTGAGAAGAAAATTCTGCGATTCTTGGTTATTGATTAAAATTTTCTTGTAAGTAACGGAGCCACTGTCATACTTCGTCTTTAAAATATACACCCCTTTATCCAACATTCTGTTCTTAAAGTCAACCATCATCCCATTTATGGAATACATTTCGATCGACTTAACATTCCCTTTTGGCTGATCAACAAGGACTTTTGGAACTGCTGTGCCACCACCTTTTGAAACCGGCTTTATTCCACATTTTGTGGGAATTACCCGCTGAATGGTTCCATTAGGATTGAATTTCAAGGAATCGATACACACTTCCCTGTGTGTACCGGGGCTGTTGTTCAGGTAGTTTTTGTTGATGCGGTGATAAACAATATACCATTCGTCGCGACCGGGGATTTTCAGTATGGAATTATGAGCAGGACCATAGATCTCATTGGCCGGATCCTGAGCCAAAACGATTGGATTTGTGGCAACATTAATCGGACCGGTAGGTGAGGTTGAAGTACCATAAGCCACATGATAATTGGGCGATCCGGTATCATCAACAGACCAGAGGAAATAGTAAATTCCGTTTCTGTAGAACACATAAGTAGCTTCCCTGAATTGATAATCACTTGTTGAACCGCCAGCTGGGGTCAAGACCTTGGTAGTTCCGTCTTTTATAGACACCATATCATCATTCAATTCAGCAACAGCCATGTAACCATTTCCCCAGTAAATGTAATTTTTACCTGACTTCGGATCGTTGAATACATCAACGTCAATCTGTTGCCCACCGCTTACGCCGGAAGGAAAACCTGAGATGAGCGGTTTCCCTGAATCGGTAAACGGCCCTGTGGGGTTGTTTGCTACAGCCACGCCAATTTTCTTACCTCCAGCTTCACCACTGAAATAGAAGTAATATTTATAGTCGTTGTCACCTATTTTCTTTTCGATGATGGCCGGTGCCCAAGCATTACCATTTGCCCATGAAACCTGTGAAGATTTGAGATTAAGAATGGTTCCATCGTTGGTCCAGTCAACCAAGTTTGTAGACGAAAACACATCAAAGGTATAACCACCCCAGTTCGCAAAGCCATCGGTCGTTGGATAAATATAAAACAGACCGGTTTTTTCGGAATAAAGCACTTCCGGATCAGCATGAAAATCAGGAATAATCGGATTAGCTTCCACCTGAACAACTACCTGATAGGATACAGTACTACCACCAATTAAAAAACTGTACGTTACAGCCCCATGGCTGAAATCCTGCGCTCCTGAAGGACTGATCAGTGTTCCCGGAGAAGCGTAAAGTTCGGGGTCGAAGCTGGTATTATCCGTTTCAGGGTTTACCGGCAGGTAGATTTTCTTTGACGATTGATTGATGCTGATGTATTTTTGTCTGATGCTGATGTTTCTTGCTCCGAGCGGGGTGTTCGACAAACCACTGGCTGGAAAAGCTTTGACAAGACGTACTGCTTCCTCAGCGGTTATGGTCATAGAAGTACCGTGGCGTGCGCTGATGTTGTAATTATCTTGAGCAAAAGTGAAGTGTGTTAAGTCTGGTGAGGTGCAAAACTGATAGTGACTGTTCATATAACAATCGTACATCATTATCCATTGATCGGAATTGATCATTCTGAAAACACCGACCCCTTCAACACCCTGGGTTGTTTGCTGCAATTTACCGGATGGAGCGCTCCATTGTGAACTTGGTGCCTGCCCAGCAGATGGAGTGAGTTGGGTTGCGGTTACTTTGCTGATTCCTCCATCAGCTTCGTTTTTATAGAAGAAATGATAAAGCCCATCGCTTTCATTGAAATTAATATCACTATCAATGGTGGAAGCACCCCTGTCAAACAAGAGCTGTGGCTCACCTTCAACATCTGTAAAATCTTGATTAGCATAGCAATAATATACTTTATCATAAGGCACTTTCCCATCGTTTGTCAAAATGGAGAAATAGACCATGTATTTCTTTGCCTGAGGGTCGTATATGGTTTGGGGTGCCCATACGCGTGTTACATTTGCCCATTGGGACGGCCATTTGGTGGGGAAATTTACGGTTGCATGTTTCCAATGGATTAAGTCTGTTGATTTCAATAATACTATACCGCGATTGCTTTCCCAACCTTCAGCCGATTTCATATCGGTAGCGACCATGTAGAAGGTCTTTCCATCTATTCCCCTGAGGATGTGCGGGTCTCTGACCGCTTTCTTAAGCGAGATGGTGTCGGAACTAAGCACCCGGTTGCCATTGTTAAGCGGGGTGTAGTTGATACCGTCGTTGCTCAGGCCAAAACGTATCTGCTCTTGGTCTTGGCTGTTTCCAGTGAAATAAACAAATAGATAGGCTGACTTTGCATCATCTTCCGCTATTTTTACTTCAAAATCTTTTGAAGCACTCGATTCACCTTTCGTTGCTGTTGCGGTCAGGATGATCGTTTTTGTGCCGCTGCCTGCAGGTGATAGTTTCAGAACGTTCCCCATATCGTTTATGTATCCCGGATCACCCGATTTCCAAGTAATGTTTGAGCCTTCAGGGGCATTGACCGGCAGTTTTATCGAAGTATATAGGTTGTTCACATTCCCCGCTAACTTTATAGTAGCAAGATCAAGTTCAATACATTTTTGATCGGTATACTGAGGAAGTACGGTTACAGAAAATATTTTGGTGACTGTCATGCCACTATAGGATAGGGCAGCAGTAAGTGATAGGCTGATAGAAGGTTGGCCAAAGACCGGTCTATACACTTTGCCATCATTTGCGATGACAGCAGGATTTGAACTCGTCCAAGCGATACCAACACCTTCCGCAGTATTCAACGGCAGTGAAAGACCGTTCCTTATAGAATCGGCATTTTCTAAAGCAAGTTGGTTGTAAGCTTGATTAAGTGTAATACTGTCAGTATAATGACGTAATGGGGCAAGTTCTCCATACAAAGCCAATATATCGGTTTCAGACAATGCGCCTTTGTAAATACTGAATTTTGAATAGTACGCATTTTTTAGATAAGCATCGGATGCGTAGCAAGAGCGTCCTAGAAAATTATAGGCCGTCGCACCCAATGCTGAGGGGTTTACTGTTATTGATGCATCGGTTGACAATTTAGTTCCGTTAATATAAATGCCCCCTACTCCGTTTACCTGCGTATAGGTTACATTAATCCATTTGCCTTTGTCGAGCGGTTTTGAAAGGCCGATAGCGCTTTCAGCCGAATAGATTGTTTTTGTTATTGCATAGCGACTTGAACCGGCCGAAAAGAACATATTGCCGTTAGCTGTCGAACCCATATTGTCGGAATTGGCAAATGTCCAAACAAAATTACCAGCTCCGGTGATATTTTCGGCGTTCGGGATATACATATTCGTTGAAATAGCAAAATTGTCGAGTGTCGAAATCACATTTCCAAAACTGCTTCCCAAGTCGAAATATCCATTGTTTCCACCCAAATCAAGAACACTTTTGCCAGCAACAGTTTTTAAGATTGCACCATTTTTCAATGCACCGAAATATTTATCGGCAGAATCCGAAATTTTATCAAAATTGAATTCAGCAAGTAACTCAGCCTGTGTAACAGGTGTTACACCCGACAAAGCATAGATTTGGTCCACTGTCAAAGCCCCGTCATAGACACGGAAATCGGCTAACTTAGCATTGCTGAGATAACTATCGGCCGTATAAGCAGATCGCCCGAGATAGTTGAAAGCAGTTGCCCCAAGTTCCGATGGGGTTATGGTGATGGTGCCCGTTTTTACCAGATTGCCATTAACGAAAATTCTGCCTGTTCCATTTTCCTGAACATAGATAACGGTTTCCCACGCCCCTTTCGCAAGATCGGTTCCAGTTTCCATGCCAGACTCGTTCTGCCAACCAGTTTTAGTGATCGCACAACGTGTGTTGTGGGCACTCAAGAACAAACAACCCGTGGCACTTGCACCATTATCGTTTGTATTCGAAAAAGTCCAAATAAAATTTCCAGCACCTGAAACGTTGCTTGAGGTTGGAATGAAGATTTTTGTCATCACAGAATAATTGGTAAGCGTTGCCACCACGTTTCCTGTTTGGACACCCATATCAACGTAGCCCTTTGAAGTACCAAGATCGACCACATTCACGCCATCGTAGGTACTGATTAGGGCACCATTTAAAAGGCTACCATTTAATCCATTTCCGGATTTATCCAATACCGAAGTGCTGCCAACTACATCCGAAGCCAGATCATAATGGAGTTTAATGGTCTGGGCTTGGATACCTGCTGAATGCGCTAGAAAAAAAACAACTAATGAAATAGAAAACAATTTAAATGGCGATGTCATTATTAATAGATTATCTGGTTATTTAAAAGAACTCCTGAGGCTGTTGGTTTGAAATCAAAATTTTCTTGAAAGCAACAGCACCACTATCATACTTTCTTTTCAACAAATATACTCCTTTTTCCAAGTTCCTATTCTTATAGTCAACTTGCATTCCACTAATAGAGTACATTTCGATTGAAATAAGTTTCCCTTCTGGCAGATCATTCTTAATTTTCTTCACTCCTGTTACAGCAAAAGAAACTGGCTGAATTCCTTCAAGGGTAGTAACGATCGGCTTGATCGTTCCATCTGCATTAAATTCCAGCTTATCTATGCAAACTTCACGAAAGTATCCTGCAGAATCACCGGCCATTGTTATTCCTCTTGGACGGGTGAAACGGTGGTAAACCATATACCATTCATCGCGTCCGGGAATCTGGATGACAGCATTATGACCAGGACCATAGATGCCCAACGTTGAATTCTGTACCAGGATGTGGTTGTTTGCAGGAATGGTAATTGGGCCGGTAGGCGATGAGGACGTGCCATAATACACACTATAGTCAGCCTTACGGGTATCACCTTTTGACCAGAAGAAGTAGTACGTTCCGTTTCGATTAATCACATAGGTGCCTTCTGTAAAAGTTCCGTTGGCAGGAGTAATCACTTGTGTGGTACCCGATTTCAAGGAAGTCATATTGTCATTCAGTTCAGCAACAGCCATATAATTGTTACCCCAATAAAGATAGCTCTTGCCCGAAATTGAGTCTGTAAATACGTCCGGATCAATTTGTTGGCCGGTGCCCGTCGGGCTGGTGGAAATGAGTGCCGAACCGGAATCAACAAATGGTCCAGTCGGGTTATCGGATACAGCGACACCGATCTTTGTTGCAGCAGTATAATAATAGAAATACTGGTATGCGCCATCCACCAATTTTTCCTCAATACAGGGAGCCCAAGCATTCGTTTTTCCCCAGCTAACCGCTGTTGGTAAATCAAGAATTACCCCTTCATCCGTCCAGTTTACCAAGTCCGTGGATGAAAAGGCCTTAAAATAGGTTCCACTCCAATTTACAAATCCATCACTTGTCGGATAGATGTAAAATTTGTTTGTTTTTTTCGAATACAGGACCTCCGGATCAGCATAGTACCCATCCAACACAGGGTTACCCGATACTTGTACTGTTACTGCATACGTTTTGGAACCAATGCCGGGAATAGAAACGGTGTAGTTTACCGCACCGTTTGAAAAATCTTGAGGGCCAGCAGGGGTTACAACACAACCTGCCAGAGCAACCAGCATGGGATCAAAATTGGTGAGATCTGCTCCATTCTTCACGGCTAAATTGATTGTTTTTGCCGTTTGATCAAATTTTGAATTGATTTTTTTTACTTCATTGGAGGTCGAAGAATAAATAGTAATATTGGCAACACTTCCCCATTTCTTTGCCAAGCGTTCAGCTTCCTCTTTCGTGATCGCCATCGTAGTTCCATGGCGTGGAGCAAAATTCATCGAAGTTTCACTATCTATTACTCGGTAGTTATCCAAATCAGAGGTTTCAGTAAACTGATATTTCTGATTCTTGTAAATGTCATACATCAGTATATAGTTATCCGTATCTGTCAGTCGATAGATGCAACCGCCTTCAACATCCAGATCGGTTTGATCAAGAAATTTGTTTTCCATCGTATAAGGACCTATGAGTGAAGAGGAAACAGCCTTTTTAATTCCGTTTCCTGCATTTTCGGTCTTCATAAACATATAGAATTTGTTGTCTTTCTCAATGATATCGGCATCGATGGTAGCCGTTCCAGCCGGGTTTTCAAACAACAACTTCGGTTCGGATTCGAGGGCAGTGAAGCTGGCATTGGCATACGAATAGTATACCTTATCAATACCGTTGGCGCCCTTTTTCATTGAAAAGTATACCATATACTTACCTACCGATTTATCATAGATGGTCTGAGGAGCCCAGGCGCTCTTTATATCAGAAAAGGCTGTCGGATATGTCGTCGCTATGTTAATTGCACTAAAAGACCAATTGACCAAGTCCGTCGATTTGAGAAGAACGATGCCACGGTTCGAATCCCAACCATTGGCAGCAACCATATCGGTGGCAACCATGTAGAAGGTTTGTCCATCTTCGGCCCGCATAATGTGTGGGTCTCGCGCACCTCCGGTTGAACAAATCATTCCTGAATTCAGTACAGGATTATTATTATTCAATGCCTGGTAGTTTTTCCCATCATTACTCAAAGCAAAACGGATGGCTTCGCTTGTCCCTGTAAAATAGGCAAACAAATAGGCCGAAAATCCTTCTTTTTCAGCCACAAAAATAGTATACGTTTTTGTCTGAACGGCTGTACCTTTTGAAATCGTAGCGATCAATTCTACAGGAGTTTTTCCTGTGCCATGTTCGGGTAGATACAGGAGCTTGCCACTGTTACTCAGAAGGGTCTCTACACTGGAACTCCAGCTAATGGTTGAGCCAAACACCCCGTTTAAAGGTAGCGGTAAACTTGAACGTAGATTGGCGATATTTCCAGTAATAATAAGACTATCTGCATCTTCACTAACAATTTCCAGATCAGATAATTCCGGCATTACTAGCAAATTGTACGATTTCACCACGGTCACACCTCCGCTTACTGCAGTAGCTGTGATTGTAACATTCTTGGCCACTGTTCCATTTCCTGGTCTTACTACAACACCTGTTTTTGATAGGATATTTTCGTCGGACGAACTCCAGGTCATTGTCACACCATCTTTGGAGGTAGGAAAGTTCAGATTTGCATATATTTTTTCCCCATCAGCAAAACCCAATGTTGCTAAAACACTATTTATCTGTGCGGTAGTGACGGCACTGTTGTACTGAGGTAAAAGTGCCACGAACTTGTTTATTGAAGTATCTGCCAATGCAACATTATATATTCTGAATTCATCTACCAATGTCTTTTTCAGATAGGCATCTCCATTAAGCGCATACGATGATTTACCGATATAATTGTAGGCTGTTGCTCCAAGATCATTCGGTGCTAAGGTGATTGAAGTAGAACTCGCTACAACAACGCCATCAATAAAAAGTTTTGCTGTAGACGTTGCTTTTGAATAGGTAATGGCAACGTGTTTCCAAAGCCCTTTTGGGAAAATCGATCCTGTTTGGACGTATTGTTCTGTTGTATAATAGGTTTTCGTAATAGCATAATGCGAAGCTTTCAAACCTAAAAACATGTACCCATTTTTCGTAGTCCCCATATTATCGGAGTTGGCAAACGCAAAAAGAAAATTACCATTTCCAGAAATGTCGGCATCATTTGCCACATTCACAAATGCTGAAATTGTAAAACTTTGTAATTTGCTGATCAGATTTGTCCCGACAAGACTACCGAAATCAAGATAGCCATTGGCTGAACCGAGATTCAGCACGCCTCCAATTCCGCCTGAAGTAGATACCATGGCACCATTATACAGCGTTGCCGAATAGTTGTTGCCACTTTCGTCGGTTACTGTTGTTGCACCATCGCTCGCATTATCAAAGGAAAGGCGTAATTTTAATGATGTATCCACTTGAGCCACAAATACATCATGGTTTATCGCCACAGCGTATGTAGTTGACAAACCAATCAACAGAACAACAGAAAAGAATGAAAGGATATTTTTTTTCATAGATTTTAAGGCCAAAAGTGTTTAACGTGATCAAAATTACGGTGTTCTACTTGCACTTATATGCAAATAGAACATGATTATGGAAGGTATTCCACTACAAAAATAGATATAGATTAAAAAATGCGCCTTCTTTTTATTCCAAATATTGTTTCATATTATAATTTGGAACAAGATAGACCTCATACAGAAATAATTCAATACACAATGAGCTTTCGGTTATATGATTTTTTAGTCGAAATAATATTTACAATGTATACTCCAGCCCTCATTTTACTTGTTGAAATGGTTAAATCGTTACCAGTATATTCTTCGCTTTCAACCATTTTTCCATCCAGACTAAATACAGACAGATGACCGAGACCCTTCTCTATTCCCTGAATGTTGATGCGTATAAGCTTGTTAAACCGATCATAGACCATGCTCAAATTGGAGTCAGAGTCCTTTATTATATCGACGTTGGTCGGCATGGCTTCACCATGAAATTCCAGTTCAGCCACATTCCCATTTCCATTGGAGGGAGAAGCGTACCGGACATAGCGGGTATAAAATGTACTTGAAACCTCAGCAGTAGTATAGGCACTTGCAACAGGTGCCGATTGAATCGTAAAAATGTTATTTTTATCCGAAAAATCTGCCTTATTTGCAACTTCGAATGTTCCATTGAGCATTCGACCCGGTATATTCGAGCGCGGATAAAAATTGATTTTAGTTACTTTGTATTGTGAAAGATACCCCAAGTCCAAACCGACCCAATGAGGTGTCACAGCACCAGACGGTGCATCAAAGTATGTATTGCTGTCAAAATCGAATACAGCCTCTTTGGTGGCATTTGTGGCGTTATCCCATGAACCGGCAGTCCCAATAACCGTTCCTGTTAAAAGACTGTTGTCGAATGCAATTTCGGAAGCGCCCCCCACTTTTACTTCCGCTAATCCGGCAATATCGGAGATAAATCGAATCCTTATTTGACCAACATTTTGGCCCAAATTACCATAAGCCATCCGAATCTTGTTATTGTTTTCACTTTCCGACTGATCAATTACTTTTATCCAACTATTATCACCTGCCGGAACTTCAATAACGTATCGATACGCACCTGCAGTAGGGAATTCGATTTGAATTCTGTTGATGCAGTACACGGCTTCCATGGACAAGACACACCATTTCTCGGTATCGTTGACATCGGGCTTCCAAATAGTACTGCTACTGCCATCATTCACATTGGACTGATTGGTTCCCGTTAAAGTAGAGCTGACCTTCACCGGTCTGCTTTTTACCAACAACAGATCACTCATCGAAGGCGCAACGGTTGTCCCTGTAAACCGATGATAGGGCCTGTTCACTGTTTCGGGTGTTACCCCTTTTTGATACACCGGGATTCCATTGGTGGTCATGGAGATGCTGTCGGCAATCAAGCCTACCGATGTAGCCTTTATCAACGAAGTTCCACCATAATACGATCGGAACTCAATGGCACATTGCCCATCGCGAATAACAATATCGGAAGCCTCATTCGTGGATGGAGCCGCAAAATTGATCGACTTTCCGGTAGGGAACTCGCCCGGTCCTGATACGATTTCGAGTTTGATAGGGACATTATTACTAATAGGAAGTCCATTGGCATCCAACACTGTAACAACTAGATGCGCGTCTTCAATACCATCCGTCGATTCAAGCACGGTCGTGGAGGCTTCTATTTTTAATTTTGCAGGAACACCTGTTTTTGGCCAAACCGGTGCTACCGGTGTAGTAATACCCTGCGCATACGCTTGCTTATACCAGTAGTAGCTTCGTTTTGGGATTCGGAAATAATCCACGACACCCAACAACGCTAATCCCGGACCACCAACCGTACCATGATCGAAACCACACCAAACAACGTGACCGCTTCTCCATGCAGGCCTATTGGTCATACCATTTCCAAGTTCGCCCCATCCTGGATCAAAGGTACCGGGGCGGGCATCAAAGTTGATTCCATATTCCGAAACCATATTTGGCACACCCGGATTCGGATACAGGGTGGCTCCATCTCCATTATAAAATGCAACAGCTCCTTTGCCCAGTTTGTCAACACCGCCACGTTGCGCTCCTCCGATGGCCACTGCACGGCTCGGATCCCAAACCCTTGAGCTGTCAGTCGCCGCATTCAGAAGGTTCTTCACAGCCTGCATGGTAGCATCATCTGAAAAGAACGCTTCATTACACATACTCCAGGCGGCAATGGAAGCGCGGTTACGATGAATCCGTATTTCATCTTTCAGCTGGCTCAATACACTTTGATTAAAATAGGGTTGATCGGAAATGTTCGTTGGATAACTACTGGACGAAGGCGTTCCCCAACTGTTTCGGTCACCGGAGCCACCTCCCATTCCCCAAAAAGCATTTTCGGAGAAAAATATCATCCCTAGTTCGTCACACGCCTGTGAAAAAGCAGGATCGTGCGGGTAATGGGAACCGCGTATACAGTTGAAGCCGGCATCTTTCATCATTTGCACATCTCTTTTGATGGCTGAATTCGCGACCCCATCACCCCAACCGGCATGATCTTGATGCACATTGGCTCCCAGCAAATAATAGTGATCGCCATTCAGAAAGAAACCCTGATCGCTTGTCCAGGTAAACCAACGAACACCAAAGGATGTTTCATACATGTCCACGACAGCTCCATCAACGGTTATGGTTGTAAGCGCTTTATGTAAATAAGGAGTTGAAGGTGACCAAAGCATTGGATTTGAGATTTCGGGCAATAATTGGGTTATTGTTTTGACTGAATTCTTGGCAATTACATCAGTAACAGTCCCCGTAGATAGTAACGCCCCATTGGGATCAAAAATATCGGTCTTTACCGTACACGTTTTGTCTGTCGTGTTTTCGTTTCGTACCTCTGTTTGCGCTTCGCAGATGGCGGCTGTTTTACTTACCGTAGGAGTAGTAATGAACGTACCGCACCAATCAACATGCACCTTATCAGTCACATTCAGATATACATCGCGGTAAATACCGGCACTGAACTGATGGTCGCCAGCACGTGGAGCAACACGTGCTTTCCAATAATTATTCACCCTTACAGCGATGAGGTTTGTACCTGTTGTCAGGTAGTTCGATATATCGAAATTAAACCCAGTATAGCCACCAACATGCTTACCAACATAAGTTCCATTTACATACACTTCGCATTCAATAAATACACCTTCAAACTCAATAGTAACCGTTTTTCCGCTCCAGGCGGCAGGAATATCCATCTGCTTGCGATACCAAACATAGCCATTATAAACAGCCGTACCCATAAAATAGGGTGCAGCAGCTGAGTGGGGCAAGCCTACCCTACTCCAGGATGCATCGTTATAATCCGGATTTTGGGCACCAATCGAATCCCCGATGACAAATCGCCACTCCCGGTTGATATTGATTTTACTTCTCAAACCTGTATTTGAGATGGAATTTGATTGCTTTGACTGACCAAATGCAAGCAATGAAATGCTTAGCATGACCAAACCGACCAAGCTTTTGTGTAGGTAATTCATGAATTTCGACTATTTTAAGGTGTTCCCGACTATTGTACGGTGATTTTGACCATCGGTTGCTCCACAGTATTTTGTATTTTCACAAAATACACCCCAGCAGGAAGTTCAATATTTCTCTCTCCTGTCATTTGTAACTGCTTAATCACGCGACCCAATTGATTATAAATGGAAACCTTTGAATCCACATCACATTGAATACTCAGGGCTTCTTTACTGGTCCAAACGGCGCAAGTTTTGTTTGTTATGGAATGCAAAGCCGTTGACGTTACGGGAACAAATTCAAAAGCCAGATCTTTGGATTCGTCAATGGTTACATTCGTTGAGTACACAACGGCATTACTGGTGTTAAGATTCCAGAAAAACGAACCTTTTTCCTGTGTGGCAGACTTTTGTGAAATTTGAACACCACAATAAACACTATCGCTATAGATGTTGAACGTATTCCAATCTACATAATACGCATTTGTACCGAAATTACCTTTCTCATTTACGTAACGTCCATCCGCTTTACTCACAATCTTATAGTAACCACCATCCAACGAGACCGTCCAGACCTGTGCATTGTTTGTTAAGCTGGATTTTGCTAAAAAGGATGGGCTGCCTCCTGTTGAAGCAATGTTCGTATTCGTCCAGTAAAGCTGAGTATCCTTTTTTTTTACAAAATAGTCACCAGCACTCAGCACATTCAGCCTGGAATTAAACTTTTCCGAAACGATAACATTAAAGGCATAAACACTCTTCACTCCATTAATAGTCTGTTTAACAATGTAGTTACCAGACTGTACAATTGATATATTGGCTAAACTTACTTCTCTTGTAGTAGCAGTAAAGGCGTTTGGTCCCGTCCATGACCAGGTTCCCTCCGACGAAGTTGACTCAGGAGAAAGTAAAACAGACGCTCCCCTAAGTGCCTGCACAGTTGATGCCTGAACTTTTGCTTCATTGTTAACTTGAACATAGGGCGTTAGTACAGCTGCATGTGTCGCACTATTTTCAAACACCAGTGTATAATTATTACCGGCTGTGGTTGGAAATGCTATCAGATTGTTGCTCTTTCTTACATAAGGTATATTTACGCCGTTTTTATCTACCACAGATGTCAACGCAATTGAAGGATAGTAAATTTTGCAAGAATCACTTGTAGTTGAGTAAACTACAGCCTGTTGTGGCTGCGAATTCTTCCAAGTCAAATCAACGGTAAAGTTACCAATTGCTTTCAAACCGGAATAGCTACCATTTGGCCATACGCTTGGCAATGCGGGCAACAGTTGTATAAATCCCTGATTGCTCTGGACCAACATTTCGGTAACACCAGCCGTAAATCCAAAATTGCCATCAATCTGAAAGGATGGGTGAGCATCAAATAAATTCTCATAGACACCTCCATGTCCATCGTTCATTTCGACTACCGTAGTAACCGTTAAATTCTGAGCAGCCTTCATCAATTTATAAGCATGGTCGCCATCAAACAAACGTGCCCAACACGAAATCTTCCATGCGCGACTCCAACCCGTACCCCCATCACCACGAGAATTCAGGAAAACAATCGCAGCACGTACATTTGCACTGTCCTTGTGGTATGAAATTTGATTTCCAGGATAGAGCGCAATAAGCGGCGATAAGTGACGATGGTCGTTACCCTGAACATCAGGCTGGGTTGTCCATTCCCTTATTTCACCCCAAGGACCGATATGAATACCATTGTCCAATTTGGCAAATTTATCGGTCAATGTGCTGATGAATGTTGCATCTGCATGGATTAATTTAGCGGCCTTCAATGTATTGTCGAACAGTTCCCATATCAATTGTTGAGCGTAAGCCACATTATCCTCCCAATTCCCTTGTTCAGGCGACCATTCATCAGGGGCTACAAGTTTGCCATTCCCATCAACTTTCAGACGGTCAAACCAAAATTCACAAGCACTCCTCATGGTCGGAAATGCTTTTTCTCTCAAATAGGTTGTATCGTTGGTATAGGCATAATGCTGCCAAAGATGCATACAAAACCACGCATTTGCAGGGCGATTCCAGTTCCAGTCCGAATATCCGAATATATTGTTTTGGGTTCTAATAGTCCAACCACGGTAACCAGTCATTTTCTCACCATTGCTTGTTGTGGTTATAATGTTAGAAGCCATTTTCGACCATGAACCATTCACTTTAGTTGCTTCGTTGCTAATATAATTTGTAAACGGCAGGTGGCATTCGGACAAGTTGGTATTCTCAGCGGGCCAGTAGTTCATTTGTACATTAATATTACTATGGATATCGCATTGCCAAGCTGGATCGTTCGTATTATTCCAAAGACCCTGAAGGTTTGATGGCAATGCAACGCCACGTGAAGAACTCAACATCAGGTAACGGCCGTATTGATAATACAAAAGATCCAAATAAGAATTATCTCTGTAATTCCGAATCAAGGCATCGGTATTGACCTCGGGTGCCGAAACAGCCAAATCAAGTTTTACACGATTAAACAACGGTTGATAGTCGTTCAAGTGATTCGTTCTCAATACATCGAACGATTTTGCACTGGTGCTTGTCATACGGTTTGTGATGTGATTGTGCAAAGAGGTTGTGCTTTCGCCTACATAACTCAATGAAGTAGGATTGAAATTGGTAGCTCCGGTAAGGACAATGGTTACAGCATCCGCATTCGAAACTGAAATCTGACTGCCGGACGTTGTTAAAGTCCCTCCCTCATTCATCACTTTTACCTGAGCTTCGTAAGAAAGAATTGCAAGTGTTCCGCTCATGGTGATTTTGTTACCTGAATACGAAGTTGTTCCGGAATGTGCATCGGTCAAATTGACTGTAAAGCTAAGCTTCCCTGTTTGTCCAGGAGCAGTAATTCGCATAACAAGGACACTGTCCGGATTGCTGGCGAAATACTCACGCAGGTACGAAACAGTCCCCACTTTGTACGAAACCCGTCCGATAGCCTCGTCCAGATTAAGTTCTCTTTTGTAGTCGGTATAGGAGGTATGCGTCGGGAAATTAAGGTATAAATTACCAAAGTTCTGATAGGCTCCTCTGACACTAGTACTACCCGACCAAAGGGTTTTATCGTTGAACTGCAT
>Ga0209429_10000925_pt1 | contig 18929 bp, 16 predicted proteins | sample BarGraNGADG00212_3_FD_184493 | JGI IMG/M metagenome (GOLD analysis project Ga0209429, IMG submission 184493) | Arctic peat soil microbial communities from Barrow, Alaska - Barrow Graham LP Ref core NGADG0004-212 (SPAdes) (version 2) | ecosystem: Environmental > Terrestrial > Soil > Wetlands >...
TTGCTGGTCGCGGGGTGCCAAACCCTGGTTGAAACAGGCGAGATCCAAACCGCCGTATGGCTTACATAGCCATAAACATAAATTCCCTTTACATAATAGCCGGGGAGGACCACATCTGAAGAGGCCCAAACACCGGGGTGAGTGCAGCCCGTCGTGGAGTAGCCCGGGTTTATGAACGTCGTAGAGTAGCCTTGGGTGGTGACCGTTGCGTAGTGGCCAGTAGCGGCCGACGCCTTTGAAAGAGCTAGCCCGACCAAAATACTAAATACTAAAATAAAGACAAGAAAACTTTTTGCTTTTTTCATTTCTCCCCTTCCTTTGCAAAGGCTGTTTCTTTATTAAGTATAAGCCCTAAAGCTAAATTTAACCGTGAAAAAATAAAGGTTAAGTTGCTAGTGGAAAACCTCCTTGTTACAGGCGCCGGTTAAATGCAGAAGTCTGTTATTCGCTATTATTTTTCAGTTTAACATAGGGTTTTCCGCCAATACTTAGGCTCTGGATTACCCCCTTATTTTCAATTATTTTAATATTCTTGCCCCACAAAAAGTTTGTGACGTGGGGCAGCAGACTCAAAGGAAAAACGGCTAGTTCAATAGAGTTTTTTCCGCCAATAGTAAATTCAACCGGCGCTTTTGGGGCGCTCGGCCGAAGCCGGTAACAGCAGGGGAACCAGAAAGTGGGATAAATCGGATCGTTCACCAGGAGGAGGTTGTCTTCGGTGATAACCAATTGCCCGTCATAAGGCTGCTTCCCAGCTTGCACCGGCGCCTGCCAGACGCCCACGAGTTCGTTTTTTTGCAGGTTGCTAGCGCCCCTGCCCGTAAACGAAGGCAGCAAGGCCACCAGCAGTAGCGCCGTTAGGGCTAGGGCCGTTGCTGGCAGTAGGCCCCACCCCTCCTTCCGCTTGCCAAAGCAGAGAACTCCAAGTAACAAACCAGCCCCAAGGCCGCCCACCAAGTTTGCTAGCTTACTGGGGTCGAGGTAGAAAGGTCGGTTGGCGAGGACGGAAAAGAAGCCAAAGAACGTAGGCACAAAGCTTGGTAAGAAAGTGCCCGGCAAGGTTAAATGGATAAGCACGCCACTCCCCGGTAAGCCGTGCAGCGTTTTTAGCGCCGCAGGAAAATGGCTAAAGATAGCCACAAACCGGTTGAGGAAGTAAAAGGCAAATAAAACGAGAGGTAGGTAAGCGAAATGTTTTTTCGGAGTAGCGCTCGCCCACCTTGCTCCTGCGCCAAAAAGATAGAGCAGGCAAGAGTAAAGAAAAATTTGTAGGAAGTAAAGCAGTAAAAAAACTTCGAGCCCAAGCACCACGAGCAGCACTGCTGCCTGAAAGAGAAAAAGGAGAGCTCGAAACGCTATAAAAAAGATGTTCAGGGTTAAAAAGGCCCCTAAAAAGGCCAAAAAGGCAGCAATAACTGAGGAGCCAAGGGTGAGCACCGGGCGTAAAAAAACCTTAAACGGAAACAGGAAGGTCCTGAGCAACGGTGGCAATTCCTTGCTGCTTGGCCTTGTTGGGGTTTCGTAGGTTGCGGTTTCGTCGGTTTCTGTTTCGCCGGTTGCGGTTTCGATTTCTTCCTGGTTCTCCGACGGCGACAAGAATTGTTCGTCATAGGTTTTTCTCTGCTCTGGGTCTTGCAGCGTAGCGTAAGCCTCATTGATGGCCTTCGTTTTTTCACTGAGCAGCTCGGTCGCTGCCTTTGAGTCCCCCGTATGCAGGTCGGGATGAAATTTTTGTATCCTTTCCCGATAGGCTTGTAAGATTTCTTCCGCGGTTGCCCCGCGCCTAACCCCCAGTATTTCGTAGTAATCTTGTTGCTTCATTACTTCCCCTTTCTTTTGCTTAATAAAGGCCCCGGTGAATTCCCTAGGCGTTGCAGGTACTTTGCTCTTGTTCTCTTAGTTAAAAAAATATTCTTCTTGTACGTTATAGTTCCTTTTATATCGGCAGCGCTTCTTTCTGCACAATCGTCCCAACCTACCCCTTATTTCGATTCCGAAACTGCGCTTGCTCTTTTAGCTTCAACGCTTGTTTCCTATGCTTTCGTTCCCAGCTGCTGTACCAGGTTAACGGGTACTCCCGGTGCGTTGCATCCCATCGGTTGTAAATGGTAAACGAGCACCAAGTATCCGCAACAGGATCTCCAAGCTGGCCAAAGCTTCCGCCGTCATGCACAAAATGACTCCCGTTCTTGCACGGCTTGCCGGCTGCTTGCCAAGCATGTGGACAGAACATCACTTCACCTCTTCTGCGGCTACTGCTGCGCTTGCTGTCCGGGCAAGCTTAAATACAACTTTCTGCGGGTAATAGCGATAGGCCAGGGCTAGCAAGACCTCGTAACGCAGTTCTCGTTTCTGGATTAGGTTAGCCAAGAGCAGGTACGGGGCAATGAGCCGTTGTTTATTGATTCCCAGTTCACCAAAAGGAGTCAGCTCTGTGCGGTAGTAAAGGCCCTTCTGAAAAAAGCGAAAACCCAGAACGAGTTTCCCATCCAGGATCCGTTTCACGGCAACGCAAGTCGCAGCAGTAGCTTTATTCGATTCCAAGTGAAAAACTTCTCCGAGTTTCATGGCAAGCGTGTGTTCATAGATAGGAACCGAGACCGGTACCTTGGTTATTTCCTCGCGGAGAAATTGCATGTAGGTCTTTTTCATTGAGATCCCTTCCCTTTCTTGATAGCTGATACTGTATAAACAAACAAAGAATACTAACCTATTATATCACCGGAACTCTTCTTGCCAATGAGCAGAAACAACCCCACTCTTCATTCTTTTGTCCCCCGTTCTTCGTTCTCCCTTCCCCTCCGGCTCTTGCTTCTCGCCAGAAGTTGCCGCCTTAGCGAACTCCAGCCTGTAGCTCTTAAATAATTGAACGACAAAGTCTTGCTTTTGCTTCAACCCGGGAGTAGTCCCCCTTGTTAACCTCTGTTAGCAGGATAAATCGTAGCACAAAATCATATAGAAGCATTATGGCTTGAACATAGTATCGAACACGTAGTTGCTGGGTAAATGCTCTTCCACTAAGCCAAGGCCCAGCCCTCCGTCCGAGGGCACTACGGCAGCATACGTTACCCCCGTTGTAGGCTGGGAGGAATCAACCTTAAGAAAATGATATATAATATGCTGGCCATCAAAAGAAGTGGGGAAACAAAACCATTCGGGGTCGTATAACCCACCCGGGCGAATCGGCCACACGGCTCCGGTTTCTGGTTCAAGAATTCGCCAATTATTCAAGTTGTGCCAATCCCCGCCAATAAACCAAGCATTATACGCGTGGCCTCTTCCGGCGGCCGCCACAAGAGCGCCATAACCAAGGGTCTTATAGGCGGCAAGGGTTAAATCGCTGGAATAATCTCCACAAACATAAAACCCCGGCGCGACGGGAAACGTTCCATATATATAGGGGTGCCCTGCGCCATGCAGCCAACCGATTATAAGAGGTGGGGGACTTGTTCTTCCGTTTTGCATGCCTCCCGAGCCCGTAAATTTTTGTAAGGAAGTTGTATCGTTGCTTAATATCTGCAGGGAGGCCGTCCAGCCATCGGGCCAGGTGAGCCTTACCTTTTCCCCCGTCACAATAGCTCCCCGTATTGTTGCTAAATCAGGGTTCGTTACTGCATATTGGGCAATCCTGAGAACATCCGCCATATCCACCGTTCCCTTGAAAGTCAGGTCGAATTTGCGGTTATAGGGGACCAACCCCACAACGCCTTGTGCGGCCATGAGCATATCCACTGCATTGACCCCGCCGTCATTGTTGCCATCAACGTCCAGCGCCTCCAGCGGCATTGCCTTTGCCATACCAAGTCCAACGAAGAGACTAACCCCCATAGCAAGGACGATAAAAATAGTTAGTATTTTTTTCATTAGCTAAGCTCCTTTTAAATTTTGTGAAATTTTAGTAAATAAAAGTTTTTGAATAAACCCGACTCTACTGTTACCAGTAAGGCTTTTTAAAAACCGCAACTTGTAGCTGCAAAAAATACTCTTGCTAAGCAAGTTAAAACCTCGCTAAATTATTATAGCTTCTTTTTAAAAATTAAAACAATCTACTCCCTTCCCGGCTCCACCTCGTAGCAAGTCCCACCCTTTTAAGGCAGGGGTTAGCCGAGGAAGCTTTAGCTTTGTAGTTTGGTGGCTTTGAGTTATAACGACTAGTATAAACTTTTGCTTCAAGGCTGAAAAGGCTGGTTTCGGGAGCTTCCAGAACAAAAAATATTTTATATTTACGGGCGGGCCACGGCCGTTAAAACAAACGGCCCTGCGCAATAGCCCAAGGCGGTTCCAAGAAGCCCCACTAATTTAATTATTCTTCCTTTATATTGTAGCTCTTTTATTTATAAAAAAATCGATAGTTGAAAAACTGTGAAAACTTCCGAGAAATTAAAAAACGAGCAGGGGCATAACCCCCGCTCGTCAGTACTACAGCCTTAACTAATAGTTAGGGTAGTCTAGCAAACAGCCCTTGTAAAAAGGCAAGCTTCACATTAGCGTCTGCAATTAGCGTAACAAGCCGCCCTGAATAATCTGTACGAGCAGCAAGCTGAATACTCTTAAGATAAGCAGTACGGGCCGTTATAGCAGTCTTTATCTGGGTTCTAAGGCCGGCAAGGACTACTTTCGTTGCCTTAGCCTTTTGCTGGGTCTTGAACTGTTGTTCCAAAGTACGGATCGCCGTTTGCATAGTAGCTAACGTAGTACGTTCCGTTTCCGTCAGCATAATTCCTTGAGATACCGCGCGGTGCGCAGCGTCCAGTTGGGCGGTCTTCAAATCTGCGGTAAACGTGGTTAGCTCTGTGCCCGCGGCCTTGGCCGCTACTACTTTAGCCCGGATGAGTTTTGCCTCAGCTCCAATCTGTTGTTCCAAAGTTTTTAAGGCCAAAAGGTTTGCTTTATCTGTTGCGGTAAGCACCCGTTTTGCTGGGACTGTAGGTTTTACTGGTTTTGCTGGGACTGTAGGTTTTACTGGTTTTGCTGGGACTGTAGGTTTTACTGGTTTTGCTGGGACTGTAGGTTTTACTGGAACGGCTTGCCCTACTATCACCGTTTTTGTCGCTGAACAAATAGCGGGGGCGGCTTGTTTTGTGGCGCCTAGTTTGGTTTCTGCATAAACCGCAGGAACGGTCATCACCGCGCCTATACCAACTACGATGGCCAAGACAATACTTATAAATCCAATAGTGTTTCTTTTCATGATTACCTCCAAAAAAATAAAATTTCTTTCACGGGTAGATTACGTGCAAATTTCTTCCCCGTGTATTTATTGGCCCGGGCAGCTCCCCGCTAAGTTCCAAAAGTGGGAGCTCTGCTTCTGGTGAAACGCTGCTTAATGCAAGGGCTACAACAAATAAAGGTGTAACTCTGGCCAAGCTTTGGTGGGTTAAACTTGGTAGCGCTTCCCCAAGCAATATGCCTTTCTCAGCTGCTAAAGCAGAGAGGCTTTTTAGCACCGCCTTAATCTATTAGCGGTACTTTTGTTTTAACTGGCGTGGCCCGCCCGGTGCAGAATATTAACTTCTGCACTACTATTATGTCGAAATCGCGGGTTTTGGCAACATATTTTAGGTGCCTACGGCAACCCGCCGCTTATTTTTTCTTTGTTTTCTAAGCGTCGCTTTGTAGTTCCCCGTTACTTCGAAGCTGCTTTAGCTCTCTCTCTCTTCATTTTTGTTAATAAGCCAAATTTTCTTATATTTTTTTGGCTTAACTTATAATGAAACGCACGAAATAAGCCGGTAATGTTTTGTCCACATTTTTGACTGTTAGATCTATTTCGCCCTTGCCAGCAAACTTATAATAATAAGACCAACAAGCAGGCTCGCCTTCTGCCCCGAAACTTTCGCCATAAGGGCCGGCGCTAGTTACCGCGAGCGCCGTCACCGTACCACTTACGATTTTGAACTGAAGATTATGTAGCTTGTCCGGGTAAAGCGCTTTTGGTAGGTTAATAAAAAGCTGGGTAGTGCCCGTTAAGCGCTGGGTTGAGCCGTTGGGCAACCCACCACAAAGCAAGACTTGGCCTGCCTCGGAAATTGTGCCCGCCGAAGGCAATGCCCGGAGGGGATTAGTTTGTAAGATTTGGTCTACTTCTGCAAAGCCCCGCGGAAACGCATAATTATACCGCGCAGGAATTGCAAACACATATTTAGCATTAAAGCCAAGCCTAGCGGGATTGATGGGCGCGGCCCCAATATAAAATTTTCCCAATAACAGGGAATCCCATTGGGCAAGCGTAAAGACCATTATCGGGATATCTTGATAAGGTTGTTTAACCGTCCAAGTCGGATTTCTTATAGAGAGCAAAGGGCCCTTCTCTACGGTCATATCGCCCTTTGGCCCATTGGCATACCCTTGCCAGGCAGTAGTAATAATAGTATAGCCTTTCCAACTTTCCGGCAAGGCAAACCCGAACCCATATTGCGGATTTTGATATTCCAATTGAGGCCCGGGCGAGGTGATGGTGATCGTTTTGGTTAACGCCGTCCAATTTATTTCGCAACCAAGTTCCACTGCTACAAAATTCAGGGGTAGCAGAAGCCTGCTATTTAGAAGTTCAGGTACTACTTTCGTGTTGGTAGCATCAATAAGAGTGCTCTCGCCATTCAAAGTCGCGGCGTTTTTGCCAAGCCAGAGTTCCAAGATTGTATTCCCCAACGTTACGGTGGCTTTTTTCGTAGTAGCGGTCCAGCTAACAGTGCCACCAAGCGCTTCGACGATGGCCCTAATTGGAACCAGCGTCCTGCCGTTTTGGATAATTGGCGGCGTTTCGAGCGGGCCCTTCAAAAGTCCATTGCAGGTAAACGTAGCTTGCCCAATTTGAAGCACCAGCACTACTAAGGGCTTCGGGACCACGGTAAGCTTTTGATAACCTTTTATGCCGGAACCATCCTCGGCAAGGGCTTCCACTCTTACGGCGCCGGCCCTCAGACCGGTCAAGCTCCCAGTAACGGCATCAATTTTTGCACTACCTTTGGTATTTTCCACTAACCAGATGACCTTTTGTTCGGTAGCCTCAGCTGGCAATACCGTAGCTTCCATTTGAAGGGCTGCTCCTAGCACTACGGTGGTGCCAGCCCCTCCATTAGTAACGTCGATGCTTGTTGCGGGAACAAAAACTGGCGTCGTTGCCGCTGCCGCGGGGGCTGCTACCAATAGATCTGCGAACAGTGTCAGAACAAGCGTACCTGTAATAAAAATTGCTATAAGCTTTCTCATATTTTTTCCTCCCCTCAAACCTTTTAACTTGCCAATAAAACCCTTTTGGCTAAGTATTTTTAGCTGCACGAGGCAATTACAATAATATTATAACTCGACTTTTTAATCTGTCGATATTATTACTTTTGGTTTAATTTAAAACCTTTTTGTTAATAATTAAAGTTTTATTATACTTTTTTTAACTCAACTATATAGGAGCACCAAAATGGATAAAACCAACAACGCTAATGGAATAGACCTTTTACCCGCCGAACAAATACTTGGCATTTATCAAAAATGTAGCTTCCTTCATTCTTGTCGGCTTATTTTGTTTGGGTTTGCTTGCCTTTTGCTAATAGGCATTCCCTTTTTCATAAACGAAATGGTAAAGTTTTCAAAAACTAAGATCGTAATTACTAATAAAAGAGTTTTGGATCTTAGGGGCGATCTGTTTATGATAAAAAATAAAACGATAGACTTAGCCAAATTAGATTCTTCCGAGTATGCCCAAAGCCTTGGCGGAAAGCTTCTAAACGCCGGCGACGTAATCATTTCTTCGGTAGATGGAGATCAAATGCTTTTTAAGAATATCGAAAATCCAATTAATTTAATAGAAACCCTAAATGCTGCCCGAGAAGCTTACAAAAAATCGGACAAATAAAACTTTTTCAAATTTTTACAAGCAAGTTTTTCTCCTACTTTTTACCTCTCGGCATTGCCCTGTTCCGTGCCCAAGGTTGAGCTAAACTTTCCTCCTTGAGGCTTTATGCCTTTGGTTGTTTTATCGGCGTTTTCCTGCCCTTTTTGAAGTTTCTCTCCGAAAACCCTCAAACTTTTTCTTACCTCCAATGAATATAAATTAAATCGAAGTATTGACTTTTCGTCTAAACGTTTTTTTTCTTTTTTCTTTTTTTTCTATAACTTAATTAGAAAAATAAATAAAAAAGGAGGAACCCATGAACCTGCACCTTACCAAACAATTAAAGCCAAAAGCTTCGGCCCCACTGCAAACTTTAGTTAAGCACCTGGGGTTTTTGAGAAATTTTCAAGATGGGGCTTATTTGAAAGCAGCGCTGGAGCAGAAAACCCCGGTTTGGCAAGTCCCCACTAGTTACACCGAAACCCTCTTAGCTTTGGAGCTTGGGCCTTTTGCTTCGGAACAAAAGTTTGCTTTAACGAGAAATGAAAATAGTGGTATTTATTTTAATAAGAAATTTAAAACTTTAGAAGATACAGTTTTTAAAATTGCTTTAGTACGCTACGGTTATCCTAAGGCGGAAACTTCCGTGGTTGTTTCTATAGAAAACCCGCGTTATCATTCGATAGAAATGTCACTAGAGCCTATTTTAGGCGGTACTTCTGGGAATCTTTTTGCGCTGGCCTCTTATTTTTACGACAAACCTGCGGCTTATCAGAAAATTCATGCTTTTTTGTTAGAAAAAAGTACTTTGCTGACAACGCAAATAAGTCAAGAATATGTTGCAGCGCTGCTAGAACTTTTTTCTTTAGAGAACCAACCCGTCCCTAGCAACACTTATGAGTTTTCTAAAACCTTTAGCAAAAAAGAAACCTGCTTTGGATATCTTCCTGTTATTAAAAAGACGGCAATTTTTTCGTTAGCTTTCTTTTACCAACCTTCTAAAAAGGCACAGAATGCTTTAAGCCAGACCCTTGAAGTCTATGCAACCATAAATAAAGCAGGCGCTTTAGTCTATGACATCTTCCCCGTTTATGGTACAGAGATTTTTGAGCCTCGCCAAGTTTTGGCTTTTATCAACAAAAATACCAAGTTTTGGTTAGCAGAATTGGAAGCTTTAGTGGCTTTTGGTCTAAGTCTTACTACGTTACCAGACTTGAAAGCAAAAATCTTAATCAGCAATATTTGAGCCGAATCGTAAAAAATTCGGCTCTTTTTTTAATTTTAGTTTTTATAAAATAAAAAAGCAGGCAGCCCAAATGAATGGGCTGCCCTTTCTAATAAGATGTTTGTTGCTACTTGACAGGTTTCTCCGTGGTATAAATCCCTTCGCCTTCCGTCGCAAGAAAATAAGCTTGTCGGATGGCGATCTTTGGAGTAGCTTCGCTAGAAACCTTTTTCAGGTAGGAAAGAATGTAGTGTTCAAGATCCTTGCTTCCTACCGTACCTTGTTTAATCCAAGGAAGTTCTCCCCCTTGGAAAGGTACTTCCCCTTTTGGAGCAAGGGAAAGAAGATTGGCTTTCTCGGTACCCACCGCATTCAAGAGCAGCACTTTACCTTTGCCCCCCACTTCGACAAACAGTGGTGTTCCTGGTGCAAATCTAACGCTTATGCCCGTCATTGCTTTCTCCTTTATTGCAGAATTTCTTACTACCTCGTTAGCGCAGCAAGATATATATATAGTTTGTTATACGGTCAAAAACTTTTTCCTTTTTTTTGCTAAAACTTGTAAGGAAAAAACTTGTCCCTTTGAATTAGTTAGTCCTTGAATTAGTTAGTCCTTATAAAAACCTCAATTTTCTTCTTGGTCTTCCTCTCTTATTTTTTTCCGCCTTCTTCTTTATTAATTCCTGACTATTTCAATAAAAAAAGGGTAGCTTTTCGCGACCCTTTTCAGATATTTTCGAGTAAAATCTTAGTTTTTACTTTTTCGTAGATCTCCGCGGCAAAGTCGGCACTAGCAACTAGCTGTTGCAGAAAAGCCTCGGTGTTTGCCAGCAGCATTGTTCTCATATCGGGATAGGTTTCCTCCGCCCTTGGCGTATTGTAATTGTACGCTTCGGCGGTTGCAAAACTTAATTCCTTCTTCTCGTTCAAACTAACTTCTACCTTTAATTCATAAAAATTTGTATACCCGTCGGTCGTTGCTTTAAGATACCCGGAAGTACTGCCAAGCCTTGTACTTGGCTCCTTTTTCCAAAAGGCTTCTAGCGTTCTTGTTTTTAAAGCTTCTTCCGTTATCGAAAAAGTTGGAATAACTACTGGCACACTTTTTACTGAAAAAAGCAAAGTTAAGTCTTCCGTAAATTCTCGATTGGTTAACGCCGTTAGCTCCGCTTTATTTTCGAGCAGGTTTTTATAAATTTTTTCATATAAAGGCCTTTTATTGTAAAAATAGTTCGCCAGTTTGAGCAGCAGCCGTTTCTGATTATACGGATACAGGTGCCGGCCTTTATTGGGATAGGGCCCCTCACAAAATAAAACTTTATTAGTGCCATCTTGGGTTACAAAAAAAGAAATGCCCGATAAGCTATTAAATTTCCAATTTAGCGCCGCCCCCACACCAAAGCTCAGCTCTTCTTCCTTTTTGAGCGCTTGCGGCTGAACGTAATACATACCCAACGCATCTTCTCCCGTTTCAAAAGCGGAGGGAAGAAACATCCCGAGCACCTTTGCAAAGGAGGTTTTGGCTTCCAGGGCTTGTCGCGCCGCCGTATTATTTTCGAAAAATTCCAGATCCTTACAAAGTAAAGCATAAGCGCTGGTATTATTTAAAAGTTTTCGAATAGCTAAAACTCGCTTCAGGCTTTCCGCTTCCTCGGTCTTAAGTTCTAAAGTATGAAAAAGCATGTAAAGCACCTCCTTTTTTAAATTTTCTATTATTTTGTTATAAAAAACTTCAATAAAGAAAAAAAACTATTGGCAAACTTTTGGGTAAAAAAAGTCCTTTTAATGCCAAATTTTTTAGCTTTTACTCTCCTGCTTCTGCTTTTTGTTCTAACAACCTTTGTTATTCCTATAATATTCTTAGGCTTTCTAAGAGGTTGCCCGCAAAGCTGCAAGTATTCCTGAAAAAATTTTCTTTAACTCCCCAACTTCCGCTTTAAGCTCTCCCTCGCGAGCTTTTCCCTCCTTTATTAGGGTGCTGGCAGCGAGGCTCCTCCTTCCTTTTTTTTCGGGCTAGGCGGGGCGCAGGTGGTGTTTGTAGTCCGCAGCCCCCTATGCAATATGTTGGAAATTCATGTTCCTTCAGTATAATCTGTAGCGTACCGGTAAAACATTAGCCGCACTACAAAAATGTTAAAAGCCTGGAGCGCTGAAAACCGCTGGTTTTGTTCTTGAAAAAGAACAGGATCAAGTTTTGTTTAGAAAGCAGGAACCTGTAAAGCTTTCTATACCGGTGCAAAGCATAAATAGAAGTTCTTCCCTGGCAGAGGCGTAATTCCCAAATAGGGCAAGCATGTGTGCCAACCTTAATTTTTTCAGCTAGGCCCTCGTACTTGTTAAAATTTGTTCAAGGTGCTAAAAATTCCTAAAAATTTTGAAGTTTGCCCTTCCTTCCTCCTTTTTCTGCAAAAACAGAAGACCCGCCTTGGGTTATAAACAGCCCCGCTTCGCCCCCCTCTAAAACGGTTGGCACAGTTTGTGCATAATAGAAAGGTGGAAGAAAGCTTAGAGAAGCGCACTTGCGTTTCCCTTTTCTCCTCCTCGGCAAGCCCCGTAGCAAGCGCTTTGTGGTCGGAAAGCCTTGCCCCTTTTCTCATGCACTTTGAAAATTAAAAGATTAAATTCCTAGTTAATACCCAAGTTGGGTAAAGCTTACCCACCTGTCGTTTTCTAGGGTTCCAAGTTTTGTAGCATTGCAAGCGCCAGCGGAGGTTTAGGCTACAAAATTTCAAGTTTCTTCCCGCTCCGTTGGCCCTCCCCTTGTTTTAAGCAAAGTAAGGAGGTAGCGCCGTAGGCGCCGCAGAATCTTGGCGTACAATATGCGGGCTCCTTGGCCCCGGCGCCTTTGGCTGTAAAAGGGAAGCAGCAACCCAAGCCTAAGTAAAATCCTGTAGTTTTATTGCTGTCAAGCACGGATTTAAAAGTTTTGGCGTACTTAGCTTGAGGGTAGAAGTACCTTTCCCCTTAAAAAGCTGGTTAACTTTGGCGGCGTTGCCGCGGCACAAACCTTGTGCCTATCGGGCTTCTTCAAAAACTTTTCTTTAGCAAAACTTTACAAAAATTTCACAAAACTTAAAAAAGGAGATCATACAATGAAAAAATTTCTAACTATTTTTATCGCCCTTGCTATGGTGGCCAGTCTGTGCGCAGGCTTTGCCCCTACTTCTGCAAAGGCGGCAACAACTTCCACCCTCGCGCTAACCCCTGCCGGTAATTTCGCAGGCGGCGTGGATGGTGCCGGCGCCTTTGGCGTCGCTGGCGTTGGCACGGTTACCGGGCTTCCCGACAGCACGCATGCGGTAGTAAATATTACCACGGCCGCCGTTGGTGCTTTCGCTACCGGGGCGGACGTGCAAGCGCTCGAACAGACCGGCGCAACTTCTACTACCAGCGGTAGCTGGGCTACGTTAGGTATTCAAATTATCACGTTGGATACCCCTACCACCACTATTACCCTTACGCCCGGCATGCAAATTGCCATTGATGGCAGCGGCACAAACGGTGTTGGCACGGTAATCGGCGTTAATGGTAATACCTTGGTCGTAGATATTACTACCGCCGCGGTCGGTGTTATCGGCCCGAACGTATACCAAGTCAGTACTTTTGCTTCCACGGATCCAAATTGGCGAACCTTGGGTAGCCAGACCGTTGCCTTTACTACCGCCCAAGCTTTAAGTATCGGGGACAAGCTTGTGGTTACTATGGTGCAGACGATTCCCGCTGCCCCTGCTACTGCTTTTATAATGGTTTCGGGCGTGCCCATAGTTGGGGACGTTGCTACCGTTACTTGGCAGGATACTACCGCTACTACCCACAGCGTTGCTTGGACCGTAGTTGCCGGAGATCTTTCTGGTACCCCTACTAACAATATTGCTTTGGATTTAGCTAACCTTATCAATGCCCTTGATTTAACCACAGGTAAGGTAAAAGTGCTTACTACCCCTGCCAGTTCTGTCCTTCAATTAACGCAGGATGTTGGCGGCGTTGCGGGCAATGGCAAAACCGTTACTGCTACCACTACGGCTTTTGCTACAGCAACCCTTACTATCCATACGCTCGGCGGCTTACTTTCGCCCGCTTATGTTGAACAGGGCAAGACGCTGCAGTTAGTTGCCGTGGATGCTACAGGCGCGGTTATACCCGTTACTTATACTATGACCCCCGCCAGTACTGTCCTTACGCTTGATGCTTCCACTACCACCGGTACTACCGGGCTTGTGCTTGGCTTAAACGTTGGGGTTCAGGTTATTAATGCGGTAGCGGCAAGCGGCGCCACCGGTACTTTTGTAGTCGTCGTCATTGCTCCGCAAGTAATTACCAGTATGGCGGTTAAGCTCGTACCAATGGTACCTGTTTCCACCACCTCGCAACAGTTTGCAGCTATTGCTACTACTGCTGCGTATCCGATTTTAGATTATACTACCAATGCCGCTTGGACGGATACTATTCCCTCTGCCAGTATTGCGACTACGAAGGGCCTTCTGACCTACGCCGGCGACAAAACCGGTACTGTCAGTGCTATTGCTACCGGCGTTACCACCCCCGTTAATGTCACCGTTGCTGCGGGTGTTGTTACGCTTACGACCCCCATTGTTGTTGTTCCTCCGATCCCGGTCACTAAGGTTATCGTGCTGAGCATTGGCAGTGATATTGTGAGTGTTGATGGCAAAGCTACCACGGTGGACGCCGCCCCGGAAATCGTCGAGGGTCGTACCTTTGTTCCGATTCGTTTCATCGCCGAGACCTTTGGGGCCACCGTTACCTGGCTGCCCGAGACTAAGGGCATCACGATCGTCCTTGGCACCACGAATATTGGCCTTCAGATCGGCAATGCAACCACCCTTATCAATGGTAAGATTATAGTTTTGGAAGCGGCTCCGTACATTAAAAACAGCCGCACCATGGTGCCCCTTCGGGTAATTACCGAGGCTTTTGGCGGTAACGTGGCGTGGGATCCTATTAACCACCTTATCACCATCACCTACACCCTGCCAACAGCTTAAGCTTTCGCTGTGGTCACCAGTAGTGTAGTTAGTTAACAAGAAAAGCCCTCGGGAAACCGGGGGCTTTTTGCATTTCCAGCTTAAAAAGAAAACACCAAGAAGGAACTTAAAAACTTTAGTTTTTATGAGTTTTCTTTTAGCTGCAGCCTCTGAAAATAGTTGGCTTAAATTAAGCTAAGAATTTTTGTAAGCAGCTTTTTCTGCTACCTTCTACCCCTTCTTCTTGCCTGTTTGCAAGCCCAAGGTTGAGGTAAACTTGCCGGCTCGGGTATTTATTGCCCTTCCTCGCTTTAGGCGCCTTTTTGCTATTTAATTCAGGCAAAAAATAAGGCAGCCTAAGCTCTCTTCGTGGAATTAGCATTACCTAAACAAATTACCACGAGAACTTCGACAAGGCCGCCTTTTTTAGGGTAGTATTTTTATTTAATAATTTATTAAATAAATAGTTTTTTCGAGGCTAGTAGAAGTCCCCAAATTAGGATTTATTGCTTCTAAATGCACGGTAACAAAATAGGGCGCCGTAGTTAGCGCTTGTTTGGTGGCGCCGACCGGAAAGGTTAAACTAGTAACCAAATTGGCTTCCAACCCAAGAGGAAAAACAACATTATTTTTGTAAAAAAGGCCGTCTGCTTTTAATTCATAAGTAAAAGTACTAATCGTAGGTAACGTACCTATTAACGCTTGCGGGTTGTAAGCGTTAAAAATAATTTTTTTAGGCACGGACAAATCAATAGCGCCGCCAGTTTTAGTCGCGGTTCTTAAAGCTTTTTCTACGTCGGCCATAATCGTAGCCAGTGCTTCTTGTTCTTTTATTTGGCGGCTAGTAAAAGCAGTATTCGTTAAATTTTGAGCAATTAAAGCCCCCATGGGCAGCGCCAATATAGCTAAAATGGCTATTACTACCGCTATTTCTATTAGAGAAACCCCCTTCCTTCTAATTGCCAACATTTAAATCCCCACTTCTAAGAAAACTAGTTTTTAAAATATAAACCCCGCTCCCAGTTTTTTTATCTACCACGGTAAGCACCACTTCCAGGAGTTTATAAGTGCCGGTGGTCAAATCTGGGCTACGAGTATAGCTATATTGATAATTGTTAAGCGGGGAAAAATCTTGGAGGGGCCCCGTAGTGCCGGCCGCCGGTAAAGCGCCATTCAATTGGGTTAAGGTATCGGTTTTTAAGGTTTCAAGCTTGGTCTCAGCCATTGCCCCCACTTCTGCTAAAGTCCCGAGGTTAGTCCCAGTTTGAGCAAAATAACTAAAAGCGGAAACCTCCCAGACGGCCATAATGGCAAAAATAGCAAGGGCCACCATTAACTCTACAAGGGTTTCCCCTGCCCTAGCCCTTAATAATTTTCTCGCCATGTTCCCGGCACCCCATTATAACCGCTGCCCAGAGGGTTCGCAATCGCGAGCCGTTCGTAGGGGGGCGTTAGCGTAAGCCCCGTAAAGATATTGGTCCTAGCTTGCCAGCTTAGCGTACTATTGGTATGATATTCTACAAGGTTTCCAGCCGCCGGTTCTGCATAAAAAGCGGTCAAAATATTGCCCAGCGCTGGCGTTGTCAGCATCACCCCGTAACTCCGGGTCCAACTTGTCGCCAGCGTAGTAGCGGCGGCCCAAGTGGCACTGCCACTCCACCTCCGGCAAAGTAAAGTACTTGCCCCGGTAGAATAAATAAGCGTAGCCTTGGCCGCCCCCGAACAAGCAACATCAAAATATTGCATAGTATAATTACCATAGACCGTGCCCTGACTTGTTGCCCCCCCCGTCCACGCGGTGCCATTCCACCAATCGGTATAAAGGCCATAGGCAACGCTCCCTTGCGCTACTCCCGTAGTATAGACCGCTAGCATTTGATTCGTACCAGGTACAGGAACAAGTTGCAACCATTGTACCGATTGTTTCCAAGAACCGCCAGTCCCCGTGTCATACGTCAAGGTTGTTCCGTCCCACGTTAGATAGTTAAGCTGTACTTGCCCTTTCCTATCGCTATAAGCGAACATTAGCCTGTTCGAGACCTGCTCGTAAGCGAGGGCTATTGCTCGATAGTTGCTATCAATAATGTTGGTAGACCAGACCTGGGTAGTTCCCATATTGCTCCAGCTCGTGCCGGTCCACACTTCCCCGTAAACGGAACGAGTGGAATCCTGATATATTAGCCCAATTGCTTTGCTGCCCGTCGCGGGATTGCTCGCCACTTCAATATAGTAAGGCTGGCCCGTAGTGGGGACGGTAGCACTAACGGTAACCGGGGTAGCCCAAGTGGTGCCATCCCAAATACTATAATAGGGCACATGCAGCGTTGCTCTTTTGTCTGCAAAAACCAGCAGCGCCCGATTAACCGTTCCTGTTTTTGTTGTTTCATAAGCTAGGCTAAAACTTCTCCCGAAAAAAGGTCTAACTGTAGTAGTACCGCCATTATAAACCAGCGCGGCTGCACTCCAAGTGCTGCCCCCGTCCCATTGTTCCGCCCAAATATTGCCCATATTATCTTCCATCGTCAACATGGCTTTAGCACTGCCCGGATCAAAAGTCAAGGTGATAAATTGTAACTGGACATTGGCACTAGTAAAAATTCCACTGGCACAAGGGTTGGCTTGCAGTTCCGGCCCCCAAGCTTGCGCGGTAGCATTCCAAACGCGATAAAAGGGAACGTTTTGTGCCCCCGCGGAGGTTTTAATGTAAGTCATAAGGGGATTACCACTACCCCCTGCTTTCACGGCATAGTAAATGGTTTTAGCATAAACCGCCGCGGCCACATTATTCGGATCTGCCGCACTCATCAGATAGGCCTTCCCCGTTATAGTGCCACTGCCTAGCCCAAAAGGTTCCTGCGTGCTATCATAGGAAGCTTCATATTTGTAAAGGGGCCCTACTTCTGGCGCGGTAGTCAAAGCAAGAGCCGTAACCGCTCCGGTATTTAATTTATAAAGCATTTGATTTACCGCATCTTGGGCCAAATACAGCAACTGTTTTTCAATATTTTTGCTTACAAGATTAGCGCCTCTCGAAGTAGAAGTAAGGGAAAGGGCAATAGCGAAACCGCTCATCACCACCGCCATAATTATCACCATTATTATAAAGCTGGCACCCTTTCTGCTTTTCGTTAAAAACATCAACGCGGCTCCTGTATTTTAAGGTTCTTCTTTAATATTATAAACCTTTTAAAAATATAATCAAAAAAATTAATAAAAAAACAAAAAAATTTAGCGGAGCTTTCTCGCTCCGCTAAATAAAAATATTTTACCTATTTTTTCTTTTTAAGACCCTATTTTAATAAGAGCTCCAAAGCTTTGTTGTTGTTGGATCCGCCCCGTTACTATTTAATTGAACAGCCCCGGTTAAAACATTATACATCCAACCCCCAGTATCTGCGGAAGGACCTCCGGTAACCCAGGCAACGGCCGTACTGATATTTTTCGCATCCGTAGCACTGATAATTGGAGTAGGAATAACGCCGTCGGCAAACAAAGCGGGCAACCCCAATAAAGTTGGAAATACCCCTTTGTTTCTGGCATAAGAAATACCAATGGCGGACCTAAAGGAACCCAACGTAGCTTGCGCCTCGGAAGATCTCGCATCATCCTGCAAATTTGCATAAGCGGGAATGGCCACCGCCGCTAAAATGCCCAAAATTGCAATAACAATAACTAATTCTACTAGTGTAAAACCCTTTCTTTTCATCATGTTTTCTCCTTCCTCTTAACAAGTATGTTTTAGGCAAAAAGCCTTTTCTACCCTAAGTAAAAGTATAAAAAATGCAAATTTTATCAAGAAAATTTTTCTTAAATTAAGCTAAAGCCTCTAATAACCGGACCAAACCTTCGAGCCTATTGAATCTGTAGCCGTACTATTAAGGACAACACTGCCCTTGGTAGCATCGTACATCCAGCCGCCAACATCGGCAGAAGGCCCTGGATCTGCAAAAGCCACGACGGCGTTAATATTTTTTGTACTATCCGAACTAATGATGGGCGTAGGAATCTTCCCGTCCGCAAACAAAGTGCCTAAATTTGCTAAAGTGGGCCAGGCGCCCTTATTTTTAGCATAATAAATGCCCAGCGCGGACCTAAAGGAACCCAACGTTGCTTGCGCTTGGGAAGACCTAGCTTCCTCCTGTAAATTTGCATAAGCGGGAATTGCCACTGCCGCCAAAATGCCTAAAATTGCGATAACAATAACTAATTCTACTAGTGTAAAACCCTTTCTTTTCATTTTTTATACCTCTCTTTTATAAACAATTTAGCTAACTTTTACTTTATTCACTGGAACATTATACCTCTCTTGAAATATTTCGCAAGTGAAAAAATTTAGAAGCTTAAATAAAGAAAAGGGTAGTTCCTTCCTTCTTTCTTTCCCCTAACGTAGCCCTGAATCTCCGCACGACTAAAGTCGGCAGGTGCTTGGTTACTAAATAACTTCTATTAGAGCTTCCTCTAATCCCTAATTATTTTCGCCAAGCCTTTCGCTAACAAAGGCTTCTGACCATTCCTGGTATAGTTGTATTGCTACTCTAACTCAGCCCTTAGCATTAGCTTATCGCCCGATTCAAGACGATTTTTTCTTAATTTAAAAACCCATACTACTAATTAAGCCCTTGCATTGCCTTAATCTATTTTCTTCGATTTTATATAAATCATAAAAGGTCTCAAAACTAGCTAAACATTTTTGTCTATCAATTTCCTGAAGATTAGCTTTGACATTTTTAATTAACCAGGCGGAAAAGATATCTCTTTGAATTTTGATGCCAGCTCCTAATATTTGCCAGCGATCAGCTAGTGCCTTCTTTGTATAAGTATTGTCAAAGGGGTTGTACTGACTTGCTTTCACCGTCCAAGTATTCACTTTTAGCAATTGCTTGCCTTGGTA
>Ga0209429_10000927_pt1 | contig 18876 bp, 21 predicted proteins | sample BarGraNGADG00212_3_FD_184493 | JGI IMG/M metagenome (GOLD analysis project Ga0209429, IMG submission 184493) | Arctic peat soil microbial communities from Barrow, Alaska - Barrow Graham LP Ref core NGADG0004-212 (SPAdes) (version 2) | ecosystem: Environmental > Terrestrial > Soil > Wetlands >...
AAGGAGGATACATGAGAACCAAACAAGATTACATCAAGGGTTTATCCAGGATGAAGCGGAATCTCTATTTCGATGGCCAGTTGCTCGACCGGACGGATGAACTGCAGAAACGATGTCTTGATGTTATTGGGACAACCGTCCCCTACTTATGCATTTCACATCAAACTGAAAGGAAAGAGATTCATCATGAAAACTGAAGACGTAAAAAAGATTGCCATGGTTGGCGCAGGTGATATGGGACATGGGATTGCAGCCTGCTGTCTGCTGGGCGGCTATACAGTAGTTCTGCGCGATATCGAACAAAAGTTTGTGGATAAGGGTATGGCCGGCATTAAGGCGAGTTTTGATAAATTCAAGGAAAAAGGCAAATTGACGCCGGAAGCATACAATGATGCTCTGGCACGACTCATCCCGATGGTTGATCTGCAGACAGCTGTGAAAGATGCCGATTTTATCATTGAAGCAGTTCCGGAAAAACTGGAGCTCAAAAAAAGTGTGTTTGCCGATCTGGACAAGTACGCACCCTCGCATGCGATCCTGGCTTCCAACACATCGAACATCAGTATTACCGATATTGCTTCCGCCACCAGTCGGCCGGATAAAGTCATTGGTTACCACTTTTTCAATCCCGCCATTCTTATGAAGTTGGTGGAAGTCATCAAAGGCGGCAAGTCCTCCGACGAATCGATCCAGATCGGATATGAGATTGCCAAAAAGATTAAAAAAGTCCCGGTTATTGTAAAGAAAGACTCGCCGGGGTTTATTTGCAACCGGGTCAACGAACCCACGCTGGTATTGCTTTCCAAGATTCTGGAAGCCGGACATCCAACGCCGGAAGAGTTTGATGCGGCACTGAAACCGATTATGCCGATGGCGCCTTTTGAGCTGGTGGACTATGTGGGCATTGATGTTGCCGCTCACGGCCTTGAATATTTCGCTACGGTTCTTTCCAAGGATTACAAACCCTCTGACGCGTTGATGTCATACCTTAAATCCGGTAATCTTGGCAAAAAGACCGGAAAGGGTTTCTATGACTGGTCCAAGGGAAGACCTACTATCGATCTTTCCAAAGCCACGAAGGAATTTGACTTGAACCACTTAATCTCTCTGCAAGTCAACGAGGCAACCAAACTATTGGAAGAGGGTGTCGCGGATGACCCCAAAGAGATTGATCTGGCCATGGCCAACGGCGGCGGTTCCCCCTTCGGGCCCTTCGCGCTGGCTCAAAGCATCGGCTATCCGGCACTTCTGACAAAGCTCGAAGAGATTCACAAAAAGTTCCCGCTGGACATCTTTAAGGCCACAAAGGCAATGAAAGCGGGGAACATTAAAGTTTAAGTCCGATCAAAGATCTTTTTTCTTTAGATCTTCTTAACATTTGCTCATGGCGGATTGGTCACCTGTCAAATAGACGATATGAAGCGCCGACCCCTATCGGACCGCAGGTCTTGTTTGCCGAGGATCTAAATAATATTCACATGTTATGGAGAAGACGATCATGAATATTGCCAAACTTGGTGAAAGCAGGGTGCTGGAGCAGGGTGAACAGGTAACCCTGATTTTTGAGGGTCGTGAAATCATCAATGTCGAGATGCTGCGAGCGTCCAAAAAGCTTGTGACCGCTCTAAAAGACCTTGGCGTGAAGCGGGGGGACAGGGTCATCCTCCAGATGCCCAACTGTCCGGAGGTGCTCCAGAGTTTTTCGGCTGTCTGGAGGATAGGCGCCGTCATTGTGCCCATTAACTACCTGATTGGTGAAGAAGAAACCGCTTATATCTATCGCGACTCGGGCGCTAAAGTGGTCATCAGCAGCCAGGCATTTCTTCCGAAAATCCATGCCGGCCGGGTAAAGGCCCCCGAGGTCAAAACAGTGATTCTCATAGACGACGATGTCCCGGAAGGTACCCTTTCTTATCATCAGCTTGTTGAAAATAGCGATGAAGAGCATGAGATCGTAGAAACGGAAGATGATGACATCGCGGCGCTTATTTATACCGCGGGAACGACCGGCAGACCCAAGGGCGTCATCCATACCCACCACTCCCTGTACGCCAATGCCAAAATGCAGTATGAAACCGTTCCCTTACCGGACGGCACGACCTCCATCTCCGTTCTTCCCCTGTGCCATTCCTTCGGCATCGCAACGATGAACAACGGCCTGTTCCGAACGGGAAGAACCGTTCTTCTCAATTCCTTCGACATGGACATCATATTTTCATCCATCGAAAAATACCAAGCCAACGTGATGGCAGGCGTCCCTACCATGTATGTGTATATGCTTCTCTATCCGGAACCTAAAAAATACAACCTGAGTTCCATGAAATACTGGATATCAGGCTCGGCGCCCCTTGCCCTGGATACCTGGAATCAGTTCAAGGAGGTCTTTGGCTTTGAGATCATCGAGGGATGGGGTTTGACAGAGGCCGGGGCGAATAACTCCGTCAACCCTCTCGATGGGGTAAAAAAGGTCGGTTCGATTGGTCTGCCGATGAAGGGAACCCAGATGCAGATCGTGGATATTCATGGGAATGCCCTCGCCCCTGGACAACAGGGAGAAATCGTCATTCGCGGTCCCCAAATCATGAAGGGATACTGGCATAAACCCGAGGAAACAGCGGAGATGATCAGGGATGGCTGGCTCCACACGGGAGATGTGGGTTATGTCGATGATGATGGTTACTACTGGATCACGGACCGAATGAAGGATTTAATCATCAAGGGCGGGGAAAACATTTCTCCCCGAGCGATCGAAGAAGTTCTCTATATGTATCACAAGGTATCGGAAGCGGCCGTCATCGGCATGAAAGACGACATCTACGGAGAGAACATCAAAGCATTCCTGGTGCTGCATCCCGGAGAGGAAGCCACCCAGAAGGAAATTATTGAGTATTGCCGTACGAAACTCAAGAATTTTCTATTGCCGAAGGAAGTGGTTTTTCTGCAGGCCTTTCCCAAAAGCCTGGTCGGCAAGATATTAAAAAAGGAATTGAGAAAATTATAAAAAATAAAAAATAGTTCAATAATAAAGGAGGAGTAGTTATGGGAATCCGTACCGTTGAAGAGTACAAAGAGAGTCTGCGCGATGGCAGGCGCGTGTATATTCGGGGCGAGAAGGTGGAAGACATCACCAAGCACCCCATCCTCGGCGTCACCTGTGACACAATCGCCGCCGGATATGAACTGACGGCATCCAAAGACCCTGCCGTGCGGGATATCTTTGTGGCGCCCCATCCGGAAACGGGCGAGCCGGTCAACCGCTATTTCATTACGCCACGGAATAAGGAAGATCTGGCGAATCGAACGAAGATGATTCAGCGTTCCATCGAATTGATCGGCGGCCTTCCTTTCGGGAAGGATATCGGAACCGACTGCCTCAATGCCGCCTTTGTTACGGCCGGCCAGATGGGGAAACCGGAATACCAGAAAAATGCCTTGAATTTTCTGGAACATCTCAGGAAGAACGACCTGCATACCTGCGGCGCCGTCACTTGCGTCAAGGGAGACCGCTCAAAAGAACCATCCAAGCAGAAGCACCCTGATTACTATCTTCATGTAGTGGACAAAAACAAAGACGGCATCGTCGTCAAGGGCGCCAAGATCCACATCACCAGCGCCGCTACGGCGAACGAAATCATTGTCGTACCTACCCGGCAGATGCGCGAAGACGAGAGCGACTACGCCGTGAGTTTCGCCATCCCGGCCAACACCAAGGGGATTACCTTCATATGCCGCAGCGGGCGTGGCGCTTGGTCGGACCACGAGTTTCATGCCGACCATCCGGTGCGGGAGCTGACGGAGGCTATGATCGTCTTCGATAATGTCTTTGTCCCTTGGGAGCGGGTTTTTATGTGCGGGGAGTGGCAATTTTCCATGCTCATGGCTTATACCTTTGCCACATTCCATCGGTTTACGGCCATCAGCTACAAAGTTCCCGCTGTGGAGGTGATGGCGGGTTGCGCCGTGGCCATGGCCAAGTATAACGGGCTTTATAATGTGGGGCACATAAAGGACAAACTCGCAGACATCGCCGCCTATGTGGAGACGCTGCGTGCCTTGGCCAATGCGGCGGCCCAGAACCCCATCATGTACGGCGACATTGCCGTGCCCAATCCCCTTATCGCCAATATGGCAAAACTCCATTTTGCGAGCAAATACCATGCCTTCGTAGAGTTGATCCAGGACATCGGCGGTGGCATCCTGGCAACGGCGCCGGATAAAAAAGATTGGGAGAATCCCGATATCCACGATTACTTGGAGCACTATCTGGGGGGATCGGAAAGATACAGCACCCTGGACCGACTGAAAATGATTCACGAGACCATGCGGCATGTCTGTTCCCACGAATCGGCCTTCCACGAAGTGACAACCGTTCATGCGGAAGGCTCGATGGCGGCCCAGAAGATGATGATCCTCGTGGAATCCCCTCTCAAACGCTACGAAACGATGGCTAAAACGGCCGCAGGGATCATTCCCAGGGGAAGCAATTTCTGATAATGTGTGGGTGCCGATATCCTGCGGGGCAAGATGGATGCCTCGGAATTTAAAGGAATTCATCTTTGGTATGCCGTTCCTCAAGCGCCTCTCCGACGAGTTCGACCGCAAGCGCGAGCAACTGTGAAAGAAAGATTTCGCCCATCTGAAGGACAAGCCCGATCTCATCTTCGAGTTGCTGGAAGACAAGACCTCCTACGGCGAGACCTTCTTCGTTCCGGCGCGCGCTCGCTGGCATGAAACTTGGATTAAGGGGACGGAGGAGCAGGGCCAGGACCCGAATGACCTCGCCCTCTACGGCCAGGACTCCAACGGCACGGTCTGGTCGATCTGCAACATGAACATGATCCTCCACAACATTATCCGCTTCACTATCGAAAACGGCGACACGCTCACCGATGAAGAGGCCCGGGGGCTGATCCTGAAAAAACTATAAAATTATATAGAAACTTAGTGGAGTTCAAGTGGAAGAATTTAATCCTTTTGGCTGGCTGGAAAAGTACTTACCGGCACGAATCATACATCTGCTAATCAGGATCAGCATTATTGCTGTCCTTATTGTTTTTCTGATCCAGCGCATCTCTTCGTATGACCTTTATATGGTCAAGCCGCTTTGGGTTGTGGAAACGCTGATCTTTATAGCCTTCCTTGTCAGCTACTTAATTCGTAAGGATCCTGTTTGCCGGTCGCGCGGGACAAAAGAAATCATTGTCCCGCTTATCGGCGGGGTACTCCCTTTTGCCTTGCTCTTCTCGCCGCCGAATTTATTTATAGCCGCCAGTTCGCTTGCTCTCCAGGTTATTTTTTACTGGATGACCGCGGCAACAGTACTGACCGTCTGGGGTTTGTGGACGCTAAGGCGTTCTTTCAGCATCACTGTGGAAGCGCGGGACTTAGTCATAAGCGGCCCTTACCGCTTCGTCAGGCATCCAATTTATTTAGGAGAAATTCTCACGGCTCTGGCCGTTACTGTTTGGCGTTTTTCACTACTAAATTTCTTTGTCATTACTTTGTTTGTTGTTGTCCAGCTGCTGAGGGCAAAATGGGAGGAAGACAAGCTTGCGCTGGTATTCCCCGAATATGGCATTTACGCGGCCAAAACGATCTGGTTTTTTCCCTACAACAAACAATAGCACCGGGTGCTTATCACTTCCCACATCTTCTTTATTTTTCGTTTGACACTAAATCCTATCTATGATTTACATTTGCTACAATTAGCTAATACCATTTCACTTTCAAAGGATAACGAGGCGGCAAGGAGGAGGCGCCGCAGGCGTATTTTACATACGCTGAGGAAGCCGACGACGCAGCCAACAAAGTTAGCCAAAGAAAGCGAATTGGTATAATAATATTTTACAATTAGTATATTGGGTTCATATTTTAATCAGGGAGGTGTTTATGTTCAAAAGTGGTTTGAAAATATTTTTTGCCTTAGTATTTACTCTGTTGATGGCTGGATCGGTTATAGCTGCTCCTCCGATTAAAATTGGAGCGCTATTTTCTGTCTCCGGACCGGCAGCCTTTTTGGGTGAACCGGAACGCAACACCGCGCAGATGCTTGTGAATGAAATAAACAAGGCCGGTGGAATAAAGGGACGTCAATTGGAGCTTGTCATCATCGATACTCAAGGAGATGCCACCAAGGCTGTACAGGGAGTCAATAAGTTAATTAAAGATGATAAAGTAGTGGCTATCATTGGCCCCAGCACAACCGGTGACAGCATGGCTGTTATTCCCATAGTCGAAAAAGCCGAAATACCACTTATTTCCTGCGCCGCGGGAATCAAGATAACTGATCCGGTTAAAAAATGGATTTTCAAGACCGCACAAAATGACGCGCTGGCTGTAGCAAGGATATTTGAGTATTTAAAGAAACAAAAAATTAATAAAATATCCATTCTGACTGTGTCGGATGGTTTTGGTTCATCAGGAAGAGAGCAATTGGTTTTACAAGCCAAAAAATCCGGGTTTCAAATAATTTCCGATGAAACTTACGGACCCAAAGATACGGACATGACCGCTCAATTGACAAAAATTCGCGGCAGTAACGCACAGGCCATTATTTGCTGGGGCACCAACCCCGGGCCGGCCATTGTCGCCAGAAACGTCAAACAATTGGGAATAAAACTTCCTTTGTTTATGAGCCACGGTGTTTCCTCCAAAAAATTTATCGAACTTGCCGGTGATGCCGCTGAGGGAATTATTCTTCCTTCCGGCCGTGTCATTGTTGCCAATCAAATGCCCAATAAAGACCCGCAAAAAAAGGCGATGCTCAGTTATGTAAATAGTTATCAAAAGCTCTACAAGATTGAGGGTGATCACTTTGGCGGTCATGCCTGGGACGCGATAATGCTGCTCAAAGGCGCCATTGAAAAAGGCGGCGACTCTCCAGCAGCTATTCGTGACCAACTGGAAAAGATAACAAAATTTGCCGGTATCGGCGGAACATTCAGCTATTCTCCGCAAGACCATGCCGGATTAACTAAGGACGCTTTTGTTCTGGTGCAAATTAAAAAACAGGCATGGACTTTAGTTAAATAAGAAATTGATTTGGAATTGGAATAAAACGCGGTGCAGGTATCACACTATTGACTGCACCGCGTTAATATCTTTCGGATAAACATATTTAATGGATAACTCCCGCCAATTATTACAGTATATCTTATCCGGTCTTTCCAACGGCGCGATCTATGCGCTGATCGGTTTTGGTTTCGCCATCATCCATAATGCTACCGGTATCATCAATTTTGCCCAGGGTGAGTTTGTGATGCTGGGCGGTATGCTGACAATATTTTTTTTAGTTTTTTTACATTTGCCTCTTGGGCCGGCAATTGTATTGGCTATAACAATTGCCACTTTAGTTGGCATTGCCTTTGAGCGTCTGGCGATCAGACCGCTCAAAAATGCCAAGCCGCTCAGCCTGATTATCATCACTATCGGCGCCAGTATTTTCATCCGCGGCGCGGCGATGCTGATCTGGGGAAAAGATACCCACGCGCTGCCCGCCTTTTCGGGCAACGATCCTCTATATATTGCCGGAGCTACTATTCTACCCCAGCATCTCTGGATTTTCGGCATAAGTGTTTTGATCATTATTCTAAACAAGGTCTTCTTCAATTACACTATTATCGGAAAAGCCATGCGTGCCTGTGCCTATAACTCTTATGCCGCAAGCCTTGTCGGCATCGATGTCAAAACAATGGTTTTGCTCTCCTTTGTAATCAGTTCTGCTATCGGATCAATGGCCGGAATAATCATTGCTCCGCTCACGATGACATCCTATGACGTGGGCATTATGCTGGGGCTGAAGGGATTTTGCGCGGTGATCATCGGTGGAATGAGTAGCGGCCTGGGAACTATACTGGGAGGTCTTCTACTGGGGCTGCTGGAATCGTTAGGCGCTGGCTACATCTCGGCCAGCTATAAAGACGCCATCGCTTTTATTATCCTGTTATTGATACTGTTCATCAGGCCGGAAGGATTATTCAAAAAGAAGGAGACGGAGAGAGTTTAAAACCTGTAGCTCCCTTTGCTGTTTTGCATAAACTATGACGAAAGAAAGACGCCAAATACTTATTTTTCTATTTTTTGCGGCAGCCGTGCTGGTGATACCGTTTTTTTTAAAGGGCAGCTATTTCTTGAATGTGCTGGTTTTTATCGGCATCAACACCATGCTGGCCGTAGCGTTGAATCTGCTGCTGGGATATGCAGGCCAGATTTCATTGGGGCATGCCGCTTTTTTCGGATTAGGGGCATATATCTCCGGCATACTTACCACCAGATTTCCGGTCGACCCCTGGCTGGCTATGATGCTGGCAGGCTTTTGCGCAGCGGGGCTGGCTTTTGTCATCGGGTTCCCCATTTTGAAGTTGAAAGGTCATTACCTGGCAATGGCCACTCTCGGCTTCGGCATTATCATGTATATTATCTTTAATGAAACAGTCGGCTGGACCGGCGGCCCATCCGGATTATCAAGCATTCCCAACCTCCACATCGGTTCATTGTTTTTTGATAATGACTGGAATAATTATTACCTGATCTGGATATTTACTCTGGGCATTATGTTATTATCAATTAATTTGTCTCAATCCAGAATCGGCCGCGCGCTTCGCGCTATTCATGATTCGGAGGTAGCGGCCCGCGTTATGGGTGTCAATGTCCGCATTCTGAAAGTACAGATATTCACTGTATCCGCGCTTTTATCCGCTGTCGCGGGAAGCCTTTATGCTCATACCATGACCTTTATTTCTCCCGTAGCCTTTGGTTTCAATTTTTCCGTGGAACTGGTGACAATGGTAATTATCGGTGGGCTCGGCAGTATTTATGGTTCCTTCTTAGGCGCGGCAATTTTAACTTTGCTTCCGGAATTACTGCGCGTGTTTCAGGATTTTGACATTGTCATTTACGGACTGATGCTCATCCTGATCACCATGTTTATGCCCGGTGGCCTGATTAGCGGCATTGAGACACTGGCAAAATTCGTCGTGAGCAGAATCAGAGGTAAGCAAAGCAATGCTTAGACTAGACGGCATAAACAAGATATTTGGCGGGCTCACCGCACTGGAAGATGTTTCGCTTTCAGTTACCAGAGGGTCAATAACCGGAATTATCGGCCCCAACGGAGCGGGGAAAACTACGCTCTTTAATATCGTGACCGGTCTTTATACGCAAACATCGGGGCAGGTTTATCTTGGTGAAAAAAATATATCGCTTTTCGCACCGGAGAGGCTTGCCGGACTCGGTCTGGTGCGCACATTTCAAAACGTCGAGCTATTCGGGCAAATGACGGTTCTGGAAAATGCCATGGTGGGACTGCACACCAGGAGTAAGAGCGGTATTTTTTCCTGCGCGTTCAAAATCCCTAGCCAGATCAGGGAAGAAAAGTATATTAAGGAAAAGGGACTCAAGTGGCTGGAATTCACAGGTCTTGCGGACTTAGCCGATCTAACCGCCTGCAATTTACCGTTCGGCAAGGGAAGGCTTTTGGAGATTTCCAGGGCATTGGCTGTGGAACCGCAAATAATCTTGATGGATGAACCGGCCGCAGGGCTAAACAGCCGCGAAACTGTCGAACTCGCCAGTCTCATACGGAGGATCAAAGAACTGGGAATAACGGTTGTGCTTGTCGAGCATGATATGGAACTGGTGATGGATATTTGTGAGTCGATTATTGTTTTGAATCTGGGGAAAAAACTGGCTCAGGGCACACCGCGGGAAATTCAGGAAAACCCTGCGGTGATATCTGCATATCTGGGTGAAGGGTAGTTAGGGAATTGTCATTTCGGGCGTAGCGAGAAATCTGAATTAGGATTGCCACGTCGTCCAAGGAACTCCTCGCAATGACAAATTAATTGATAATATGCTGAGAATAAAAAACATAAACACCTTCTACGGTCAGGTACACGCGCTGAGGAATGTTTCTCTGCACTTGGCGGAAGGTGAAATTGTCACGCTGATCGGAGCAAACGGTGCCGGTAAGACAACTCTTCTTAATACCTTGTCGGGCATTGTACCTCCAAAAAGCGGTCAGATTATATTTGATAATACTCCGATTGCCGAACTTGCCCCGCACAGTATCGTTAAGCTCGGCGTCTCTCAGGTACCGGAGGGAAGGCAGGTTTTTAAACCTCTGTCCGTAGAAGACAATCTTGAACTGGGTGCTTACCTGCGATACAAAACGAACGCGGGCAAGGCAGAGGTGAAACAAACAATCGAGATGGTGTATGGCTTGTTCCCAATTCTGCGTGAAAGACGAAAGCAACTGGCAGGAACTCTCTCGGGAGGTGAGCAGCAAATGCTGGCTATCGGCCGCGCGCTCATGGCCAAACCCAAATTGTTGCTTCTTGACGAACCTTCCATGGGACTTGCGCCCATGATCTCTCAGGAAATTTTCAAGGTTATCGAAACTCTCTCACGCCAAAGTAATACTACGGTTCTTCTGGTCGAGCAAAACGCGAGAGCCGCCTTGAAGATGGCCAATCGCGGCTACGTGATCGAAACCGGCCGCCTGATTCTGGAAGGAACCGCGGCCGAGTTATTAGAAAACAAAGACGTTCAACGGGCATATCTCGGAAAAGATAAAAAGGAGATATGGGAACGGTAAATAGAAAGGAATTACTATGAATATTTGGGATAGTAAACATGAATGTATATCACGCGATGAACTCGAACAGTTGCAGTTGGAAAGATTGCAGGTTACAATCAATAGAGTTCACAAGAATGTTACCCATTACCGGAAAAAATTCAATGAGATGGGTATTATCCCGGAAGATATTCGTTCTCTTTCGGATTTGACAAAACTTCCGCTTACCACCAAAGAAGACTTAAACCTCAACTATCCTTATGGTATGTTTGCTGTGCCTCTGCGGGAAGTTGTCCGCATTCATTCTTCCTCCGGAACCACCAGCAAGCCGATTGTAGTCGGTTACACAAAAAATGATATTCGCATGTGGTCTAATCTGGTAGCGCGCTTTATGACAGCCGCCGGAGTCACTTCTGATGATTTAGTGCAGATAGCTTTTCATTACGGTCTTTTTACCGGCGCGTTTGGCGTGCATTACGGCGCGGAAACTATTGGCGCATCTGTTATTCCCATGGGCACAGGAAACACAGAAAAGCAAATCATGATTATGCAGGATTATAAATCAACAGTACTGGTCAGCACACCAAGTTACGCTCTGGAACTGGCAGCACGAATGGAGGAAATGGGCGTAAATCCCAAATCACTTTCGCTTAGGTTTGGGCTTTTTGGAGGAGAACCATGGTCGGAATCGATGCGCAACGAAATTGAGCGGAGACTTTCCATTAGCGCCACCGACAATTACGGTCTTTCCGAAGTGATTGGTCCCGGCATCGCCGGTGAGTGTTCGCACAAAAACGGCATGCATATATATGAAGACGCTTTTTTACCGGAAATTATTAATCCGGATACCGGCGCCGTGCTGCCACCCGGTGCCGAAGGCGAGCTTGTGATTACCACTTTAGCCAAGGAAGCTTACCCGCTGATTCGTTACCGGACAAGAGACATTACCAGCCTCGACTATTCTATCTGTCCATGCGGCAGAACTTTAGTACGCATGAAAAGAGTAGTGCGGCGTTCCGACGACATGCTCATAATTCGAGGAGTAAATGTTTATCCTTCACAGATTGAGGAAGCAATTTTTATCGTCGCTAAAGGCGAAGCCCCTTATCAGATTATTGTGCAGCGCACTTGCGCAATGGACAGTATGGAAATCGTCATTGAGATTACGGACAAAATCTTCGCGTTGGAGCTGCAAAAACAGCGGTCTTTTTTGGAGCAGGTTAAAAAACGCATCAACTCGGTTGCCGGCATTAATGTTTCTGTAAAGTTGGTTGAAGCAAAAAGCTTACCCAGGCAAGACGGGAAAATTGCCAGAGTATTAGACAAAAGAAAAATATAATTTATTTATACCATTTTTAAATCAAAGATGATATCGAGGCGGCAAGGAGGAGGCGACGATGCGTATTGTACATACGTTGAGGAAGCCGACGACGCTGCCAACAAAGATAGCGCTTTGATTTAGAATTGGAATTACTGATCTGAATTGATCTGTTGATCCTTCTTTTTCTTTTTGAGCATTTCCAGCAGATCATCATGATAATACCAGGCGCCGACAAAAAGAGCTACGCCCACTCCCGCTACACAAGCCAGAAGCAGATATTGTCCATTATGGGCGGAGCTGCCGGTTATAGAAAGCATTGTTGTGCCCAGAAGGCGGCCGGCTGTGCAGACTACTAAAAATATCCAGGTGGGGATGCTGCTTATACCTATGATATAACACAGATAATCTTTAGGGAACCCGGGAATCAAAAAAAGTAACAGGGAAACTAAAATGCCCTGATGTTCCATGAAGTGATCAAACTTTTCAATTACCTGAGGTTTGACAACTCTTTCCAGAAGCGGCATGCCAAACAAGCGTGCCAGGAAAAAAGCAATCCAGGAACCAAGAGTAAGACCGATTGTGGAATATATAGTCCCCCATATTGGCCCATAGAGATAACCACCGATTAGTCCCGTAAGTTCTCCGGGGATCGGAGCGGCTACAACTTGTACAATCTGGATCAAAATAAAAATCAATTCATCATGAGGATACGACAAGATGAATTGGACAATTTTTTCTCTATTTTTAAAGAATAAATAAAGATCAAAGTGAATAAAAAGATAAACTGTCAGCGCAGCCAGTAACAGTAATACCAAGATTCTCAACGTCAATTGTTTGTTCATTAGCGAATCCGGTTTTTTTATTGTTTGGCTTGATTGTCGATCTTTTTTGTTTCCTCTTCAGGTTTTTTATCAGGTTCATTCATTGCCAGCTTAAATCCTCTGATCGCTTTACCTATTGAGCCTCCCAGTTCCGGCAGTTTACCGGGACCAAAGATAATCAAAACTATGACCAGAATGATTATGAGGTGCGTAGGTTGCATAAGTCCTTCAAGCATACAAATACCTCCTTTAACTTTTATATAGATAAAACCTATCTTATTATTTAATATTCGTCAAATGCATTGTTTCAAACGATATGTATTGGTAAGAATAGAAATAATTTATTATTATGAATTTTTAAGCCACTGTGCTTTCCTTCAACCAAAATAGTTGACACAAACAAAACAATATGTAAAAAATAAATCATCAAATTTTTTCCCAATCGTGGCTGACTTCGCCACGACATTAAGTAATCATTATAACAGGATAATACAGGAGGGGGATTATTATGTCTAAACTGCCGCAAAAACTGGATAAAACTAAATCAGAGATCTATAAGAACGCGCCCATTGCGAAGTTTGGTGAAAGAAAACCGGACTTTACTACAATGGGGAGAAAAATAAAAAATCCGCATAAAAAATTCCGGGAAGTGGTTTGCGTGGAAGCCTGCCGGACACCTTACGGCCGGGCGGGCGGAGCTCTCAAAGATTTTTCGGCAATGGAACTGGGCGCTCTGGCGATCAAAGAAGTTTTGCGCCGGACCGAAGGCAAGGTAAAACCGGCGGCTGTGGACTACATCTTTATGGGGCACGTTGTTCCTGCCGGTTGTGGACAAATCCCGGGGCGTCAGGCCACTATTCTGGCGGGAGTGCCGGAATCCGTGCCTTCCATTACCATCAATAAAGTTTGTTCTTCGGGCATCAAGACGATTGATCTTGCTTTTCAAATGATCCTCTTGGGACGCGCGGATATTTGTATTGCCGGCGGTCAGGAAAGTATGAGCAACTGCCCGTTTGTGCTGCCGGATATGCGCTGGGGCGCTAAAATGGGTCTGCCCAACGGCCGCGTTGTGGATGCGATGGTTTACGATGGCCTGTGGGATGCCTTCTATGACCGGCATATGGCTATTCACGGCTCGGAAGTGGCGGATGAATTCGGCTTTACGCGTGAGGAACAGGACGAGTGGGCTTATAATTCACAGATGAACGCAGTCAAGGCTATGAATGAAGGCAAATTAGATAATGAAATATTTCCAGTGGAAATTAAGCAGGGTAAAAAATTGACAGTGATGGATAAGGACGAAGGGCCAAGGCCGGAGACCACACTCGAAGGACTGGCAAAACTCCCGCCTGTTTTTGGCCATCTAAGCACAGTGACCGGCCAACCGGGAAGCGTAACCGCCGGTAATGCGCCGGGCGTCAATGATGGCGGGGATGTTTGCCTGCTAATGAGCCGCCAGAAAGCCGATGAGCTGGGTCTCAAACCGCTCTTTACCATTGTTGATTATGCCGAAGTATCACAGCCGACAAAGGATATCGCCACAGTGCCGGGTTTAGCCATCAAGAAGATTCTGGAACAAAACGATATGAACCTGGATCAAATGGATATCATCGAAATCAATGAAGCCTTTGCCGCAGTGGTTCTGGTCAGCTGCCGCTCAATTCTGGGCATGACTAAAGAAGAGATGTTTAAAAAGGTGAATGTCAACGGTGGAGCGGTTGCCTATGGTCACCCCATCGGGGCAACCGGAGCCAGAATTGCTATGACGTTAGGTTATGAACTGAAAAGACGCGGCGGTGGCTGGGGTATCTGTGGTATTTGCTCTGGACACGCCCAGGGCGATGCGATGCTGATTCGTGTGGATTAAAAAATTAACGGTGTCATTCCCGCGCAGGCGGGAATCCAGTATTGGCGGGAAGTTAAAGTTGGGCAATTTAAAATTGCCTGTCACAATATTAAAATCTCGATGTGACAGTTGAAGTGGCATCCAAACGCTCCAAGTTCCCTGCAACTGTGGCTCTACGGCTTATTACGCGACAGCCGGAAACTCACACTGGAGGGTTCAAACAGTCCGGCTGCCTGATGCTCCATTTCGCCTTGAGCCACAACGTTTCGGGCATAGTTGCTTATTGTATGCCCTGTTCACCTGATCTTAGGTCGGTGCGTGACGATTTAGACTTTGGCATGCAGTGCCTATAGAAAGGTTTAGTTTTAGCGGAAATAAGTCTAGCCATCTCATATGGCTGTAGCCAGCAACATGCGAATTTGATCTGTTCCTTTATCTCCGAACCAAACGAGCCAAGCGGTTTCACTTTGTTCGAGTTGGGTCGGATCGGCGCCAGACTTCCAAGCAAGACCGATCTTCGCGTGCTCCCAAATGATTGATTTGAGGTAGGCCACTTCTTTTTCTAGAACCGCCCGGGCAGTTTCTTTCTTTTTCTTTTCCAGTTCCGCACCATTCGGCTTGTATGGATTGGGCGTGTGAGCGAATCCACTTGCGGTTTTGTAGATTGCAATCAGTCGATCATGCGTGGCCTTGGCTGCAGCTTCATTGAAGTGCTTGACCCCATCAGATTGAACAGTCATTTCACCAAGGGGGCGAGGTAAGAAGTGAGGACTTATTTTGGAAAGACGGACGAGGATGTCAGCGGCATTCCAGTCAAGGGTGTAGTCACCCTTGACCCTAGGATTTACCTCAGCATCTAGCTCACGGGATCATTGGTAACGCTGCTCGTCGGAGATGATGGCGGAGAATGTTATGAGTTCGACGATTCTTCGGACCTGAAGAAATGCGCTCTCGTTGTCAACTTCTTCGTTCTGCGTAAGTGGCTTCTTTGCACCAAGGATTCGATCAACGGCCCGGAATCGGCGCTTCGTTTCTACCATTTGCTGAAGATATAGCTCGTGTGGCTTAAGCGTTGATGGCATATGAGTGCGGTAGCCTAAAGAAACCTAACAATGATTATACAGTCTGTATAAATTGGGAAACACAGACGGTTGCTTTCTGTATAAGACGTTCCCGTATCTTCCTAATAATCTATAAGCATCTTATAATTGTATCATTTATAGTTCAAGGCGCTTATGAACTCGCCTGTTCCCATTTAGGCCAGCATCTTTTCCACAACATCCGCGATCTGGCGGCAGTAGGTTTGGGTTTCTTCCCGCGTGGGGGTTCGACTATAAAGCCCGTACAGAAAAATTTCCACTATAAATATCATTCAGGTATCTGAAGTATTCTTTAACTGCGCCAGATGCGAATAACCCTTATCCTGTTTCCATCAAGGCGATAAACGATCCGAAAGGGCGCATGGATAATTTCCCGCAAATTTGCGATGCCGAATTCCGGCACGATACGTCCGCTTTCGGGGAAACCGGCAAGCCTTTCTATCTGGGTAATAATTTCCTTAAGTAACCTATTGTCCACATCAGGCACTTGTTGATCTATATACCAAGCGCGGATGGCTTCCAGATCATCAAAAGCCGAGGCAGCAAAAGTGATTGCTCTTTTTCGTGGCATGGCTACTTACTCAGTCCCAGCCGTTTTTTAACCTCAGTCATGCCTATTTTCCGGCCCTCTTCAATATCCATCAAACCTTTGACAACGCCACGCAGGAATTCCTGTTCTTCTATTCTTTCCTCATAATCTTTTACCGACTCAACTATGGCGACGCCTCTGCCGCGGCTGGTCAGCAGCACAGGTCTGCGGGTTTTATCGACCTGATTGATGATCCGGCCCGGATTGATCTTCAAATCACTGATGGAAACGATGTCTTCTGAATATTTAATGTTTGAGTGCAATGATCTTTCCTGTATGGTCTATTAACTGGTGTAATAATAGCACCGATGAAGCGACCTGTCAAAGAGTTCGTTATTTCAATTATCTCATAAATTATGGCAGTTATCGCTGTCGATTCCCAATATTTTGAGCTTCATCGCCGTTGGCCCCTTTCCAAGGAATACTGGTGCAAAATGGTTTAAATAATAGAAAGACGATAATGAAGCTAAACTTCATGCTCATAAATTTACCCGAACGGATGTTTCCCACAAGAGAGACGGCCCGAGATTATTTTCCCTTAAACACAGCATCTCTGCGCTCGATGAAGGACAGCAAACCTTCTTTCATGTCCTCGCTTTCCATGACCTCGGCCACATCCCGAAAAATGATTGCCTTGGCAGCTTCTTCACCCTGAAGGGCGGCCACACGGCAGGATTTTAAAGCATTGCTCACACCCAGCGGAGCGGCGCTCGCCACGCGCCTGACAAGCTCTAAGGCTTTGTCGAACTGTTGGCCCGGCTCAGTCAGATGCTGAACCAGTCCCAAACGGTAGGCCTCTGCCGCACTCATTTCGTCACCGGTCAACATATAACGTTGGGCATTTGCCCATCCTATTTCTTTAGGCAGCCTTAGCGTTGCACCGCCGGCGGGGAAAAATCCACGGCGTACCTCCAGCATGCCAAACCGGGTATCCGTAGCCGCGACGCGAATATCCATATTAAGCATCATCTCAAAGCCCCAGGTATAACAATAGCCTTGAACGGCCATGATGATGGGTTTGCGGCAGCGGACATCACTCATCATATAAAACGGGTCAATTTCATTTTCTTTGACGAAAGGAAATCCTTTGCCGATGTCAAACGTTCCCGCCCAGTCGGTTAATTCCAGACCGGAGGTAAAATGAGGGCCTATCGCATACACAAGACCCACGCGCGCGTCAGCATCCGAATCCAGCTTGAAGTAGGCCCGAGCCATCTGGTGATACATATCCTGCGTCATTGCGTTATATTTTTTGGGCCGATTGACTTCGATCAACAGAATGTGTTCTTCGGTTCTAATGTTAATCGTCATAGTAAATACCTCTGGTTAGTCAGCATTTTACAACTGAAGTATACGAAAAAGGTAATGGTGCGTCAATGCAATAACAGATCATATTTTTATTGGCGGTTGGTTAGACATCTTTTCTTTTTTTCCAGGCCTCCTGATAAAGCCTCCAGATGCAGAGAACGATTGCCAGAAAGAAAAAACCCAGCATGAAGTTCGGTGTGGTTCCCAGGAGTTCATCCACAATGTTACCGATATAGAGGAACAGGAAAGAAGCTATCACCATCGCAAATCCCCAAGCCGATAACATCAAAATCCCGCCGAACGTGGTGAACTTCTCACGGTGTGTCTGGTGTTTAGCTGGTAACATGATCTATTCCTCGTTCCCTCTCTCTTTCTTTGGTAAATTTGTTTGACTTATAGTAATGGAATTATCATACCAAATTTACAACAAGCATTATGTATTATTGTAACACAAGAAATAACAACATAATACCAGAATCTTCCCTTCATAGTTCCCCACCAAAACCCTCTTTTTACCCATTCCTTTAAATGAAATATTAAAACCGATGAACGAAAAGTGGAAAAAGATTTAGCCTGAGGGGTATAAAAATCGGAATAATAAAAGAGCTCTCAGTTGAAGATAGAGAAAGAAATAAAAAATGGCTATTTTATACAGACGCGACCTGTTTAAAATCAGTTAGTCCACTAAGGGATTTTAAGACAAACTAAATACAACAGGTGATTCCCCATCATTATTAATCTTTTATATATCGGCAGGTTACAATGCGCAAGTTGGATTACGTTTGTCACTGTAATTAACTAATAAGCCTTTTTACTAGGTTTAGCACCGGCCCTGTAAAGAGGAACACTAATATAAAGTAGAGGATTAATATTAAGATTAATTCAATGATTCGTATTTTCTTATATTTTCTTTTTACCAGTAAAATAATAATGACACCAATAACCAACGCAATCAAATGTATGAAAGAGAAATTATTCATTTGGCTCTCCTTTTCTTATCAACAACATTAGTCTTTAACAAAACACAAACCATTGCAAGTTGTAGTACGTAACCGTGAGCAATATGGACTGCACCCCTGGTGTTAGACAGATCCGGTTAGGGCAGTCGGACAGGGGTTATGGTTTTTAATAAACAGTTCTTCAAACTCCACCGGTGGTCTGTATCCGAGAGAAGAATGCAGACGTTTGCGGTTGTACACTTCTTGGATGAAAAAAGGAAGCCTAATTTGCACGTCTTCTAAGGTTCGGTATTCCCAGAGATAGACTTCCTCGACTTTGACCGTTTTGAAAAAGCTTTCAGCGATGGCATTGTCATAGG
>Ga0209429_10000928_pt1 | contig 18871 bp, 13 predicted proteins | sample BarGraNGADG00212_3_FD_184493 | JGI IMG/M metagenome (GOLD analysis project Ga0209429, IMG submission 184493) | Arctic peat soil microbial communities from Barrow, Alaska - Barrow Graham LP Ref core NGADG0004-212 (SPAdes) (version 2) | ecosystem: Environmental > Terrestrial > Soil > Wetlands >...
GGATTTTGCCTGTGCTCTGAACAGCATCAGTGTGAAACAAAATTCCTTTTTCATGAGCCAACCGGGCTGCCGCTTCCACCGGAAAAATCACTCCGGTTTCATTATTGCCCCACATCAGACTGACGACAGCGGTATCGGGAGTCATGCTTTTTCCCAGATTTTCCAGATCCAGCAAACCGTTCTTATCCACAGGAAGTTCGGTTACCCGATAGCCCTGCGTGGCCAGATGAGCGCATAAAGCGCGAATAGCGGGATGTTCCACCCGGCTGGTAATGATATGTTTCTTATCCGGACGCGTCATCAGTGCCGAGCGAATAGCGGCATTGTCGCTTTCCGTACCGCAACTGGTGAAAATGATTTCTTCCGGCATTGCGCCCAAAAGCGCCGCCACCTGCTCACGCGCAGTGCGAATTTTCTGGCCAACTTGCCCGCCAAAAGTGTGCATGCTGGAAGGATTGCCGTAAAACTCGCGAAAATAGGGAAGCATAACCTCCAATACTTCTTGGGCCACCTGGGTTGTGGCATTATTATCCAGATAAATAGTGTTCATTTGGATACCTCCTCAACCACTATATCCGGCGAAACAAGTTCTTTAAGACGCTGCTCCACAAAGTGTTTCAAGGTGATATCCGAAGCTTTGCAAGTAGAACAAGCGCCGCGCGTGGCGACAATGACCCGATTACCGATAATATCGATAATTTCTATATCACCGCCGTCATGTTTGAGCGAAGGCCTGATTTCGCGTTCGATTGTTTCTTCAATCAGCCGAATCTTCTGAATATTGGTGAGTTTTGGTTTAGCATCGGTTTTCGGCTCAGTGCGCACCTGATCAATGATCTGTTGAATTGCGTCATGGCAATTACCGCAACCGCCGCCGGCTTTGGTATAGTTGGTCACATCTTCCACTGTGGACAGATTGTTTTCGCGCACCGCCCGCTCGATTTCTTTATCGGTCACCCCAAAGCATTCGCAAATAATTTTTGCGCCAGTTTCTAGTGGTGGTGCGCCACGGTAATTTTCTATCGCTTTTTCCAGAGCCTGTTTGCCCATAACGGAACAGTGCATTTTTTCGTCCGGAAGCCCTCCCAGATACTTGGCAATATCCTGATTAGTGACTTTGAGCGCCTCTTCTATTGTCATCCCTTTGATTATTTCCGTCAGAGCTGATGACGATGCTATGGCGCTGGCGCAACCAAATGTTTTGAATTTGGCATCCTTTATTTTTTTATTCTCATCCAGTTTAAATGTAAGTTTGAGCGCGTCACCGCAGGCGAGCGACCCTACTTCCGCCACACCATCCGGATTTTCAATTTCGCCAACATTGCGTGGATTGAGAAAATACTCTTTAACTTTGTCTGTATATTCCCACATAAAACACTCCTTAAACTTTAACTGCAACAGTCCTTGTAATCTGCGGCTTGTCTCGTTTTCGTCATTCCGGCGAATACCCTGAACGGCACGAGAGCCGGAATCAAGAAACGCCAGCTCAAACAGGTTTTCAGTAGCTAATGTTTTATTACACCATTTTTATATAATTAAGATTTATTCTTTTTAAATGCAAGCTCTTTTCAATAATATAAGGCAATATACTAGCCTGTCAATAAAAAAACTCTTGGGGAATCGATTGAAATTATGTAATATTAAAACAACTTGCAGGCATTTTAAATTACCGGAATAAGGAAACGAATATGTCCCATACTGGAAAAAATAGGCTGATAGAAAATTGCTCATTTAAACAATACAGCAAGTACCCTCTCACGGCTTATTCCGAGTTTATGCCGTCAGTTCATTTCGCTTCTCGTGCGCTTGATAGAAATACAAAAGGGTTTTTCCAAAAAGATATCCCCCTGGAATTTCTCATCACAGAGTATGAAGAGGCTTTTGAACTGCAACCGGGTTTGGAAAATATCGCCCACCAAATCTTACATGCGTTATCTCATCTGGCCAAAGGGGAAACTGCTGAACGCCTGGCCAGGAACAAGCTAATCAACAATCCTTATTGGCCTGATGAACTTGCACAGCAGGTACAAAATTTAAGACATGAACCGCTTGTCATTATTCTTCCTCTGGCCCTGTCCTTGACGCAGGACGACAAAGGCAGGAAACGCTGGACATTTTTCGGCGCCAGTGAACAAGGGCCCTTTCGATCATTCTGGAAAAGTTTTTTTACGTCTCAGAAAGAAGAGATTCCGCCGGAAAAAGCCGCGGGATTTATACAATCCATCCTGAATACAGCCTATGGTGAATCTTGCAACAGCCTGGCTGATCTTCTACAAGTTGGTTTCCGTATTTTTGCCAGTGAAGGAGACCCGCAAAAAGCGCTCCGGCCAATGTGGACATCCCCATTCATCTGGACTGACGGGATGGATTTAAAAGGGGTAAAGTATCTCCTTAGTTTTGAACCTTTCGGGACTCTTTCGGAAATGGTAAAAAAAGCTTACTTAAATGGAAGCATCCACTTGTTGCCCTTTCCGGGCAGCCTGCTTTTCTGGGGCGTCCCGGGTTACCAGCAAATGCAAAGCGAATTATTCATGTCCAACCAGATTCCCCTTTTGAATCTTGTGGAACGCCACGAAGCTCATTACGGGCTTCGAGTTCCGCAATCAGGATGGATTCACATACCATCTCACAAGAATCCTTCACCGCATGGAGACTTCGGCCCGCTAAGAAGTACCTTTCGGCGCACCCACCGGGGAGCAAAGGTGCATCGTTACGAGGATGAACTTGCAATCCCCGGACGTTTGGATCACATCCTTCATGTACTTTTCAGCACAGATTCCAACGATCTGAAACTATATGGAAAGCCCATGGCCCGTAACAGTCAGATTTGGACCCAGAACCATAAGCTGCTGCTCGATGGTCCGAATGCGACTAAAGCTGAAATCAAGACTGCCCTGAAAGCCATCGAACAAGGCGGCTTATTCGGATACCGTTTTCAATATCCTCCGCTGATCATTGAAACGCATCAAATTTACTGGCATCGTCCTGTGGTAGCATACCTTCCACCCAATGAAGAAAAACCAGTTGTTTTGCCCGATTCACTTAAGGGATATTTAACTGCTTACGACGCAGAGCATCCTGACCTTGATCATCCCATTGAACTCTGGCCCTGTATTTACAAAAGGAGCATCCCTCAAACAGTCATAAAACTTTTTAAAGATAAAACACACGAGCATAAGACAATTACTCGAGTTCTGAATTTGCTGGCCGCGCGCGAAAATCTTGGCAAGGAAAAGCTGCCTTATTCTTTCGCCAGACAAATCTTGATGCTGCCGGAAAATAAAACGCTTGATACCTGGTTGGAATCACTTCGTGGTTCTGACGATCATAACGAGCAGGGACAATGCCTTGGCGATCAGCTTCGCGATTTGATTGCTGAGGAGAAAAAACAACTTCCTTCTTCCAGCGAAACGGTATTGCCGGCTTCCCTGACTTTCAGCGGCAGTGCCGATCGCTCTTTTGAAGCCCAATACTGGAAAGATATTTGCACTCTTTCTGCCGGAGAATATCTCAATAAAGCCAATTCTGATTGTATCCTGGATGCTGCCACTCAAAAGAAACTCATACATCATCGCAGAGACCTGGAAGCTCTGGGTGATTACCTTCTTGCCTATTACAGACGGGTTATAGATGAGCAAGGAATGCAAGGGAAAGCGCTTGCCGGTGATCTTCCCTTTAAGTGGGAAACCGATTTTGACTTTGACTGGTGGGGCGGCTGGGTAAAAAATCAGGATGGCCATGCCCTCGAGCGGAACCTCATGATGGTTATTCCGGGACACAACCGGCAAAGGGCCGTCATTATGGCGGATCATTATGACACAGCGTACATGGCCGATATTTATTACAATGATCAAGGGGGGTCCGGCGCCCGTATTGCTTCCGCAGGAGCTGATGACAACCACTCGGCTACGGCCACATTGATGCGCGCCGCACCAATATTTTGTGAGCTGAGCAAAAAAGGAAAGCTGGCCTGTGATATCTGGCTTATACACTTGACGGGCGAAGAATTTCCTTCTGATAGCCTCGGCTCTCGTCATCTCTGCCGGCAGATCGCAGAAAAGACATTGAAATTACATCTGCCAGATGGTGAAAAATATGACCTGTCGAAAGCTGATATTCAGGGAGTCTTTGTGCTGGACATGATTGCGCACAACAATGAAGCCCATCCATACAAATTTCAGATATCGCCGGGAGCCAGCCCGGAATCGATACGTTTAGCCTACCAAGCACATATCGCCAATGAAATTTGGAATACCTGTACCGATGCCTGGAATAAACGCCCGTCACAGCTCAGGCGGGAACAGGGGAAGCGCAGTCCTGACGGGAAAATTTTGCCGGAAATCGCTTTGCACCCGAAGCTGGATGGCCAGGTCCGACTGTCTCACGACCCTCTGAGTACGCTCTACAACAGCGACGGTCAAATCTTCTCGGATGCGGGCATTCCCGTGGTATTATTCATGGAATATTATGATATCAATCGCCAAGGATATCACGATAGTCAGGACATCATGACCAACATCGACCTTGACTATGGCGCAGCAATTGCTGCGATTGCCATCGAAACAGTAGCAAGAATAGCTGTTGAGCAACTCTAATACCATGGTCATACTCTCCCTCATTTAGAAAAGGAAGGTATGAGAAAAAGGTTCAAGTTTTTAAGTCCCCCTTTATTAAAGGGGGATTGAGGGGGATTTTTAGGATGTTAATGAAATCCTCCCTAACCCTCCTTTAGAAAAGGAGGGTATGAAAATCTTTCGCAAAGACATTACGGCACAGTCTTTCAGTCGGGAATACAGAAACATCATTCGGAGGTTAAACAAATGAAGGTACTTGGTATCAATGCCAGCTCCAGAGGTTCTAAAAGTCAAACGCGGAAACTCGTCCAGACCGCTCTTAATGGGGCATGCTCTAAAGGCGCTACTGTCGAACTAGTGGACCTTTGCAAAAGGAATAAAAGCCTTCGTAAGTGCTGAGATAAAGGCTTTCATACTTGGAGAAACCCTGGCTGAAAATATCAGGGAAAAGAAAAATTATGTAAAACAGAGAAAAAGATTCAAGGACAACAAGAAGTATTTTCAAGACTTGGTGAAGCTCAACAAGGACGAGTGGTCCCATGAGTATGAATATTGAGATAAGCTTAACTGGAAGTGAGAAACAAGATCCAATTCAGCTGAAAATGAATTTAATTTTATCTGTCCCATTATTTTGATCTTCTTTATTTTGAAAGGAGTTAAAAAACTATGAAGACATGGCCTGTATATAAAATGATTCTTTTTGTAGTGTGTCTGTTTCTGATAACACCATTCCCGCTTATGGCAACAAGAATGACCGGCAACTGGCGACTGACCGGTTACACTAAATATCGCGATGCTGTCTTTGCCGATATCTCACGGCTCACCTCCCCCATTCCTAGCACGAAATCGATATGGGTCAAGATTGCGCCGGCAAATAAGAGTCAATATTTTCGAATGATCAATGAATATCTGCAAACAGTCAACAAGAGCGATAAAGGATTTAGATCAATTGAAATCTTATGCGAAATTAATTGCCCAAGTCATCTGATCCGTTTTACGAAATTTGTGTATTTTGATAATTCTGGAAACATCATTCATGAAGTTGATGAAACTAATCTGGGGTGGCTTCTCATCCTTCAGGGTAATATCTGGTATAACGTGGAAAAAGAAGCCTGTGGTGAAAGAAAATAGAATTTAATTTTCAATATTATCGGGCGGGAAAATGCTGAAATCTTTTTTACTGCTCATACTTCTTCTCTTTGCGACCCCGTCGGGATAATCGCACATAACCATTTGACAGAAAAGGGGGAGATTTGCTTTGGTGATGGATTTTTAAAGAATCACCTTTTGTTGCTCCTTCTCCATATCCCCTTCTTCTCGGCTGATTTGATCAGGTCGTCCCGGAAATCGGGATGGGCAATGGAAATCAGATTCTCGGCCATACCCCAGGTGGTCAAACCCTTAAGACAGACCTTCCCATACTCTGTGACGATGTAAAAGGCCCAAGCTCTGGGGATCGAGGTAATCCCCTGGAGATCGGGGACGATCCTGGATACGACTTGGTCCCCGATCCTGCGGGTCGATCGGAGGCAGATAAACGCCTTGCCGCCCTTCGATTTCGCGGCGCCGATCACAAAATCACCCTGACCTCCTGACCCGGATATTTGCCTGTCGCCGATGGCCTCAGAGGCAATCTGGCCATAGAGGTCAACCTGCACGGCATTGTTGATGCTGATCATGTTTTCGTTCTTCGCGATATTTTCCGCCGTATTCGTGTAGTCGACGGGGTAGCTCGCACAGACAGGGTTGTCGTGGACAAATTCGTAGAGCTCGGGGGTGCCCATGGCAAAGGTATAGATCATCTTATTCTTATCCGTGAACTTGTATTTCCCGGTGATCTTCCCTCGGTCATAGAGGTCCATGAAGGCGTCGCACATCATCTCACTGTGCATCCCCAAATCCCGGAGATCTGATTCCGCGATCAGGCTGCCGACCGTATTGGGAAGACCGCCGATCCCAAGCTGCAGGCATGCGCCATCGTGAATTTCCTCGATGATCAGCTCCGCCATCTTCTCCTCCTGCGGCCGGGGTATGGTAAGCATGGGGGCCTTCTGGGCCTCCACAATGAAATCGACATCCGAGATATGGACGTTTTCGCTATGCCCGCCGAGACATCTAGGGACACCTTCGTTGGTTTCCACGATGATGATGTCCGCCATTTCGGTCACAGCCTTGATGTAGGAATTGGAGGTGCCAAAATTGAAGAGGCCATTGGCATCCATTGGGGTCGTCTTGATCATGGCAACATTCGGTTTGGGTGAATAACCGTTCCTCATTCGCCACGGCTGTTCATGGTAATTCGCGGGGACGAAAAAGGCTGCGCCCTGCTTGGCCAGAACCCGGTCGCTCCCGCTGTAGAAGCTGCTGTTGTAAGTGAACGTCTTTCCTTCGGGATCGCAGGCGGCGGTTTGAACCGGATGCATACCGTTAGAGATGCTAATATTCACGTCGGTCATCTCACCGACCCTTTTCGCAAGGGCCCTGTCTAAAGTCACGGGGGTCATGACGAAATGGCTGTAATAGACCCAGTCACCAGATTTCACAACCTTGACGGCCTCATCGACTGTTCTGAGCTTGTTTCTGTATTGATCCCATATAGTTTTTCTCATATCAGCCACTCCTTAACAGACTGTTGAAACACATCCGGTATAATAATTTTCTTGCAATTTCCCGAACTGCATTTTATGTTAAAAAAAATAACTTGCTTTCAGGCATGTGTTCTTATAGCATAAATAAAGGTTCTTTAGCAAAAGGAATAAAACTTTAGAACAGGAGGCTTAAGTATGCCGCAATTATTAGTAGGAAATGCTTTGAAGGCTGCAGCTCGTAAATTCTCAAGCAAAGTTGCATTCGTCTTTAAAGATCAGCGCATCACGTACAAGGATTTCGAGGAGCGTGTCAATCGGCTGGCCAACGGTTTTCTAGCCAAAGGATATAAGCCTGGAGATCATGTGGCCATCCTCGCATATAATTGTATCGAATATTATGAAATCCTTTTCGCCCTGGCGAAGGCAGGCATGGTAGCCGTGCCCATCAATTTTCGGCTGGTTGGGGAAGAGATTGTTTTTATCGTCAACAATTCCGATGCCAAGCTTTTTGTTTATGAGGCATCGTTTCACGAAGTAATCAACGGTATGCGATCCAAACTGGAACAGATCTCTGTTGAAAGTTATATTGTATTCGGAGGAGACGGAAGCCCTGGCGATGTGAGGTATGAGGAATTATTAGCAGCCTCGAGCCCAGCCGATCTTGACATTCAAGTGGACGAGAACACGACTTGGTACATCGGCTATACCTCCGGTACCACCGGTAGACCCAAAGGCGCCATGCGGTCCCACCGGGCTAACGTATTATTGGCAGCGAACAACTTCTATGGGCTAAGTCAAGAGACGGTGACCCTCTTGATTATGCCTATTCTACATTACAATTCCATCACCTTCGGTCTGATCAATGTTTATTGGGGGGCCACTACCGTGATCTATCCCTCGGGCAATTTTAACGGCCGGGAGATCCTGGAGATTATCGAAAAGGAAAAAGTTACTTTCTCTTCGATGGTTCCGACCATGTATACCATAATCTTTCAAATTCCTGATAAAGATAAATTTGATACCAGTTCAGTGAAACGGCTCCTGACCTCTTCAGCCCCACTAATGACCAAGACCAAAGAGGACATCCTGGCATTCTTCAAAGGGGCGGAGTTGCTTGAAGGATATGGGGCTACCGAAATCGGGAGCACTACCTGTTTACATCCTCAAGATCAGTATCGTAAGGTAAGGAGCTGCGGTCAGGCCAATCCCTATTGCCGGATCAAAGTGATTAACGCCAAAGGACAGGAGTGTGCCCCGGGTGAAGTGGGGGAACTATATGCTTTCACACCCGGTCTTTTTGAAGGGTATTATAAAGATCCGGAAAAGACAGCCCATGCCTTTATGGGGGAATATGCCACGGTGGGCGATATGGCTATGGTGGATGAGGAAGGCTATTATTACATAGTCGATCGTAAAAATGACATGATCATCTCCGGCGGCGAAAACATTTACCCAACGGAGATCGATAATCTGCTGTCCAAACACCCTGACATCATAAGCGCTGCCACCATCGGCATTCCGGATGAGAAATGGGGTGAAGCGGTTAAAGTTGTGGCAGTCAAGAAACCGGGATCCACCCTGACCGAAGCTGAGGTTATAGCCTACTGCAAACAGAATTTGGCCGGGTATAAATGTCCCAAGTCGGTGGAGTTCTGGAGCGAATTGCCCCTGAACGCTACGGGTAAAATTATGAAGCGTCTTATTCGGGACAAGTTTTGGGAAGGCAAAGATCGAGCCATTTAAAGAGCATGTGAGGATGTCAATCCCCTGATAGGCTGGGACATCAAGGTGTCGCCGGATCATGACCGGTTCGATCTTTGCTTGTTATTTCCAGGCTCTGCTGAGCCAGGATTCTCCACTGTCCGGCTATTCCTGGTATGAATATTTACATGACACTTACCACAACATCGAGGGCAACTTTTTCATCGACACACAATCGCTATATGGGAAGGAGAATAACTCAATGACGGGCAGTGTTACATTGGAAGAGCTCTATCAGTGTAGAAGCCAGCGCGCCCAGGCATTACATGACGCGGGGCAGAAGGTCATCGGCTATTTTTGCTGCTATGTTCCCGACGAGATCATTGCGGCCTTTGATATGTTGCCCTATCGTATTCAGGGAAGCCAAAACGAACCTATCGATCAGGCAGACGTCCATATGGAAACGATGGCCTGTCCGTTTGCCCGGAGCTGCTTCAATCTTGCCCTCAATGGCAAATACGACTTCCTCGACGGCTTCGTTATTCCCCATACCTGCGATACGCTCGAACATCTGTATGTCATCTGGCAGGAGACCAGGCCGCTCTCCCTGACTCATTTCGTCAATGTCCCCCACATGTTGAGTCCCAGTTCGGCAACATTCTATCGCCAGGAATTAAACACCTTCATTGTTGCCCTGAAGACATGGTCCGGTCAAAAATTGGATACAGGTAAACTCAGAGAGGCCGTCAGAGTCTATAATAGTCGTCGTGCCGCTCTTCGGGATCTCTATGAACTGCGCAAAGCGGATCCGCCCCTCGTCTCCGGCGCCGAGGTCACGAAAGCCGTTGTGGCCGGTATGGGGATTCCCGCAACGGAGCACATCGAACTCATCCGAGCATTCATCACGGAAGTGAAGGCGCGACAGAAGGCAAAAAAGGATCAACGCCCCCGCATCTTCCTCTGGGGTAATGAACTCGATGACGCCGCTTTCATCCGGCTCGTCGAGGAGAGCGGCGCCCACGTGGTGATGGATGATCTCTGTACGGGGACACGCTTTTTCTGGGAAGATGTTCCGGAGACGGAAGATCCTCTGGATGGCATCGTCACGCGTTATTTAAATACACATTGTCCCAGGACCAATCTTCCCCAGGCAGCAACACGGGAAGCAGATCTGGAAAACCGCTTCGGGCATATCGGCCGCTTTGTCCGGGAATGGAAGGTGAACGGGGTTATTTTTTATATTGTCCGCTATTGCGATACCTGTGAATTGGAGGGACCGGATCTGCGAGAATATCTGCAAGGCATGAAGCTGCCGGTGCTGATGATCGAGGACGATTATTCCACCTCCACCATCGGCCAACTCCGCACCCGTGTCCAGGCATTCCTGGAAATGATCGCTTAGGGAGGGCGTTATGGAAAATACGGAAAAAATCAAAACAACGGCTGTGAAGGGGACCAAAGCCGCCCAAAAGGTCAGAGGCTTTGTAAAAAACATCTATCGGAGCGCCCAAGAAGCCAAAGCGCAAGGTAAGAAAGTGTCCTACGTCATGGTCTCGTCCCATTATGACGAAATCCTCCGCGCCATGGACATCGTGCCGCTACCGACGGAAAATTTCGCCGGCCTCTGTGCCGCCAAACGTGAAATGGATCGTTTCCTCCTGAAGGCTGAGGAGGACGGCTACTCCCAAGTACTATGCAGTTATGCCCGGATTGGGCTGGGTTTCGACAGCTTGCGCAAGGAGCTGGGCGGCATTCCCGAGAACTCCCCCGACGGCGGCATGCCGATGCCGGACATGATGGTCGGTAGCAGCAATGTCTGTGATCCACGATTCAAATGGTTCCAGGCAACAGGGCGGTTCCTCGATGCGCCCCACCACAGCATCGATGTGGTCAAGCCGCCGGTGCATGCTGATTTGAAGGCGGTTCAGAACTACTATGTCCGTTATCAGCAGGCACAGTTCGAGGAATTGATCGCCTTTCTGGAGAAACATACCGGGAAAAAACTGGATAAGGAGCGCTTGTGGGAGACACTTCGTTTGGGTGACGAAGCCTGCCGCCTCTGGTACGAGACGGACCGCCTGCGGGTCGCCGTCCCCTCTCCCATGCCCTCTCAGGACCGCTTCAGCATTATGGTGCCGGCGTACTATTATACGGGAACCCAGGAAGCCGTGGACTTTTATCGGGAGCTTTACGAAGAAGTAAAATACCGGGTGGACAACAAGATCGGGACTGCTGGGGAACAGAGGTACCGTGTTTTATACGGCGGCGGCCTTCCTCCGTGGCATACGCTCTGGATTTTCAATTACTTTGAGAGCTTCGGTGCTGCGTTTGTCATGGAGAACGTCTATCGTGTCCATGATCCGGTCGAAGTCCCCAGCCATGTGAAGGATCCCGTGGAATACCTGGCCTGGCGCACGTTCCTCCGATTGACCTCGTCCCATGAGAAGGCCAAGGCCAACAGCGGCAATATCGAGGTCGAGCGCTTGCTGGACCTCATCCGGGACTACCGGATAGACGGTGTGGTTTTTCACGCCTGCCGTTCCTGCCGGGCAACGACATTGGGGCAGATTCATACGAAGAACAGGTTAAGCCAGTTCACCGATATGCCCATGACCCAACTTGTCTCCGACATGGTGGATCTTCGGGATTACTCAGAAGCCCAATGGAAGGCCCAGATCGGCGCGTTTATCGAGGCCTTGGCGGGACGAGAGAAGACAGCGTAATAGAAAAAAGGGGGCAGGCTACTTTTCTTAAAGTAGCCTTGAAACGACAACCTTCCAGTGAGGAAAATGATGAAAACGATCAGGGTTCCATCGCGTCTTTGGTATGGTAATGAAGAAAGAGAGTTGGCCTTTCCCAATGTCTGGGACGTGGACAACCTGACATCTCCCGGTTTTGAAAAACCGGGCCTTACGGCGGAGCAGATCAGAGAAAGAATTGACAATCCCGTTGAAGGACCAGCCCTGGCGGAACTGGCCAAGGGAAAGCAGCAGGCCGTCATTGTCTTTGATGACATGACCCGGCCGACTCCGGTCAAGGACGTGGCGCCCCATATTTTGGAGATTCTTCACCGAGCCGGAATGAAGAAAGACCAGATCCGTTTCCTGTGGGCCCTGGGCAGTCACGGTACCTATGATATGATCGCTGCCCGGAAAAAATTGGGTACGGAGATTGTCGAAAATTATGCCGTCTATAATCATGATGCCTTTCAGAATACCGTCCGGGTCGGGAGGACGCCCAAGGGTGTGGAACTCTGGTTCAACAAGGGATTTATCGCTTGCGACCTGAAGATCGGCATTGGCTGCATCACCGCCCATGTGCATGCCGGTTTCGGGGGCGGGGCCAAACTCATTCTTCCGGGCGTGGCAGGGATTGAATCGATCAACCAGTTTCACAACCAGTATTACCGGGACCCGTCACGGACCGGCCTGGGCAACTTCGACCAGAACATTATGCGCGAGGAATGCGACGCTGCCGGCGATCTCGCTGGCCTCCATTTCAAGGTCGATTGCCTCGTTAACCGTCGCGGAGAGATTGCGAGCATGTACGCCGGATATTTTCGAGCCACCCACGCCGCCGGCGCCAAGGAAGGGGAGGAACATTACGGCATTGAAACATCGGGCGGTTATGACATTGCCGTATCTAATGCCTACGGCAAGGCCAATGAATCCTCCATCTCCCGGAGGCTGGCCATCGCCATTCTCAAGTCTGGCGGAGGAGGAACAGGCGTTATCATCGCCGATGCCCCGGAGGGGCAGGTTCCCCACTATGTCTTCAGATCCTGGGGCACAGATTACGGTGGTCGACATTTCAATGCCCTTTCGAAAGGATTCATTCACGAGTTCATGAAGAAGCTGATTGTCTTGAATCCCCATCCCACGCCGACCTGTATCGATTGGATCGGCCATCCCGATGAAGTGACCGTGGTCAAGACCTGGCCGGAGGTTCTGGAATTGCTTCAGAAGGACTATCCTGGTGCAGCGCGGGTCGGTGTCATCCAGGACGGGACGGTTCAGTACATCCGGAAACCGTAAGCAGTAGCAGAGACACGATTTCGAAGAAACCGGTGTGATTCACCATTATCTATTATTGAGTCGAGTAGACCGGTTTATCCTTAACAGTTTTTTGGAAGACTTCAGAGGAAATAATTTCCTTGCAATTTTCCGAACGGCATGTTATATTAAAACGAATAGATTGATTTCGCGCATTCATATAACGCAGATGTAAATTCTTTAGCAAACGGAAAAGTAACAGGAATGAAAATATAGCAATGCAGAAGGGGTGGATGTTTCCCGCGATTTCTTTTACGGGCCAGCCCGGCAGTTATCAGAGCCTCATAAATTACATATTAAAGAAAGGAGTAGCCAGATGAAAGTATTACAGATCAAGATAATCGGTACGATAGTCATATTGGCGGTTTTTCTTTTAGCAGGGATCGGCAACGTGCAGGCAGTAACGCGTCTGTCGATCGCCACGGCCAGTACGGCCGGAACGTGGTACCCCCTGGGAGGCGCCATGGCCAACATCATCAGCAAGAATGTCAAGAATACGGAAGCCACGGCCTATCCATCCGGAGCGTCCATCGAGAACGTTCGGAACCTGAGAAAAGGCCAGACGGATATCATTATGATCCAGCCGGATGTGGCCTATTGGGCCTATACGGCTACAGAACAGTTTGCCAAGGATAAGCCCTACACAGGGATGCGGGCGATTATGGCCATGTATCCGATATTCGTGCAAATCATCGTTCCCTATGACTCCCCGGTCAAGTCCGTTGCCGACATAAAGGGCAAGAGGGTAGGCGTCGGCGCTCCCGGCAGCGGTACCGAGATTACGAACCGGTTGATCCTCGCTGAGTATGGCGTGACTTACAAGAATTGCGAGCCGAAATTCCTTTCGTCACCGGAGCAAGTGGAGGCCTTAAAAGACGGGAACATTGACGTCATCATGTTCTGCCTCGGCGCCCCGGCGCCCGGTGTCATGGACCTACAGACCCAACGCAAGATCCGGTTCATCGAGATCGAGCCCAAGATGATGAAGCAAATCAACAAAAAATATCCTTACTATGTAGCTGATAAAATTGCCGCAGGAATTTACATCGACCAAACCAAGCCAATCCCGGTCCTGGCTTGGATGGGGGTCATCGGCGTCAGTGCCGACATGAGTGACCAGATGGTGTATGATATTCTGAAGGCCTTTTGGGACAACAAAGCGGCTATCGACAAAATCCACGTCACCTACAAGGAAATCACTCTGAAGAATGCGGTGGTCGTTCCCATTCCTTTGCATAACGGGGCCGTCAAGTTTTATAAGGAAAAAGGGGTTCTCAAATAAAACGGATGACGGTTTGCGGCCGTGCATTGCGGAATGTTACTTGCCTGTTGGCGTTATGCTTTCTGGCTTTACCCACGGGCGTTGAGGGTGCGGAGACCCTGTTTCTCCAGGTTGCCGATCTGCAGGATGGACGGGTTTACTACCGCTTGCCCGTCCGTCCGGAGATCACTTTTTCCATCGAATTTCTTCATTCCTACGACCGTCTTCCCTGCTGGGATTTGTATCAGGTTAGTGGGGAAGGGACCCTGATCTATCGGCGGACCGGCGGCCGCTCGATGCTAAACGGACAAGGATTCTTCTATGAGGGATTCCGGATTCTTCCGGGGGGAACATGGGAAATCGACGGGATCAATGAAACTAGGGAAAGCATTCTTTTTTTCATGGGAACCAGGGGAGATGCGAATCATCGCCTGATCATATCCGGCCGCACTATCGAACTTGCGGAAAAAATTGATGCCGGACGGATCGTCAAGATTTCGATACAACAGTGCCAACAATAAACAAAGAAAGGTCATGCTCATGGAATGGAAACAGTTGCTCAGTAAGAAGGGACTAATCACCATCACGGCTATAGGTATGTGTATCTTCCATATGTATACATCCCAGTTCGGTTTATTTTCCGCTATTGTCCAGCGGTCGATCCATCTGTTGTTTGCCTGCATTCTGATTTTTCTCACTGCTTCCATCGTCACGGACAAGGGCAAGGCCTCCCTGTCCACCGGGAAGAATGTCCTCGGGTGGTCGGTAGACATTACCATGATACTTCTGAGCGCCGTCACTCTGATTTATCTGGTGATAGAGTACAAGAACCTCGTGTTGCGCGGCGGAGAAGCGACGGATCTTGATCTTATTTTCGGCACCATTCTTATTGTGATTGTTCTCGATATAACGCGCCGTACCATCGGCTGGGCGCTGCCCATCATTACCCTGATTGCCATTGCCTACTCCTTCTGGGGCCATTATATTCCGGGCGGTTGGGGGCACCGGCAGATCGGCTTCGAGCAGTTTGTGAGTTTTCAGTACCTGACGACGGAAGGACTTTTTTCCATTCCGCTGGGGGTTTCAGCAAGCTTTATTTTCATCTTTGTTCTATTTGCGGCCTTCCTCCTGAATTCGGGGGTCGGTCTTTTCTTCATCAACTTTGCCAACGGTGTCGCCGGTACTTTTAGGGGCGGCCCGGCCAAGGTCGCCATCATCAGCAGCGGGTTCTTTGGCATGATCTCCGGTTCGGCCGTCGCCAATGTGGCGAGCGTCGGGTCCTTCACGATTCCTCTGATGAAGAAGCTGGGGTACTCCTCCACCATGGCCGGCGCGGTGGAGGCGGTGGCCTCCACAGGGGGACAAATCATGCCGCCCGTCATGGGGGCGGCGGCATTTATCATTGCCGAGATGTGCGGAACCTCTTATCTGAAGGTCTGCGTCGCCGCGGCCATTCCGGCGGTGCTATATTATTTCAGCCTCTTTTATGTCGTCCACTTGGAGGCAATCAAGGTCGATATGAAGGGAATGCCGAAAGAGGATATTCCCTCCGTGAAAGACGAGTTTTTGAAACGGGGACATCTGGTTTTGCCGGCCATTCTGCTCGTCGCGATTCTTGTACTCGGCTATTCCCCCATGAAGGCCGGCTTCTGGTCCATCCTCGCCGTGTATGCCGTTTCTTTATTTAAGAGAGAGACCCGGATGAACTGGCCGAAGATTAAGGACAGCCTAGTCAAAGGAGCCCTCGGGGCTTTACAGGTCGTTTCGTGCTGTGCCTGCGCGGGCGTTGTCATCGGCATTGTGACTCAAACAGGTCTCGGGCTGAAGTTTTCCAATCTAGTCATCAGCGCGGCCCAGGGAAATCTTCTCCTGTCCCTTATTTACATCGCGCTGGCGGCCCTGGTCCTTGGCATGGGACTCACGACCTCGGCGGCCTACATCCTCACAGTGATCATTGCCGGTCCGGCCCTGGTGGATTTGGGGGTCGAGTTGCTGACTGCGCACATGTTCGTATTTTACTATGCATGTCTCTCCACCATTACACCGCCTGTGGCCCTGGCCTCCTATGCCGCGGCGGGGATTGCCGGAGCCTCTCCATTCCGCGTCGGGTTCAAGGGCATGTGGATCGCCATTGTGGCCTACATCGTGCCTTTTTTCTTCATCTACAACCCGTCGCTTCTCTGGCGCGGTCCTCTGTGGCTGATTGCCATTTCCTTTGTTACAGCCATATTCGGCTGTATGGCCATCGGTTCCGCCGTGGAAGGCTATCTCCTGAGAAGAACGAATCTGTTGGAGCGCGTCATTCTTTTTGCCGCCGGCCTCTTTTTGATTTCCCAGGGGGTAAGAGAATCGGCCATTGGCCTCGCCGTCTTCATGGTAGTACTCGGCATCCAGTCTGTGCTGATCAAGAGAGCGGAAAAGAAGGCGATTACTGCGGTTTCTAACCAGTAGAAATTAATACCAGTGAGATAGTGTATGAACCCTATCACTAATGCGACAAAAGGACTTTCCCGAGCGTCATGATCTCGGCTTCCTTGGTTCCCTCGTAGAGTTCAAGGATCTTGGCATCACGATAAAATTTCTGCACCTTGTACTCTTCGATGTATCCGTATCCGCCGTGAAGCTCCACTGCAAGATTGGCACAGAAAACCGCTGTCTGCCCTGCAAGGTATTTTGCCATTGCGGAGAGGTGATAATCAGGCTTACCAGAATCAAGCAGCCAGGCGGCCTTGTACGTAATATTCCGCAGGGCCTCTATCTTGATCCACATCTCGGCAAGCTTTTGCAATGTAATCTGGAATGAGCCCAGCGGCTTCCCGAAAACCGTCCTCTCCTTACAGTATTTGACTGACTCGTCCAGACATGCTTGGGAGAGTCCCAAACCCTGGGCCGCCACCATCACCCGTGTGATGTCAAAAAAGTGCATGAGCTGGTGGAATCCAGCCCCTCTCTTGCCAATAAGGTTCTCCCTGGGAACCCTCACCCCATCCAGTGCTATCTCTGCCGTGTCGCTGGCCCTGATCCCCAGCTTACCTCTGATCTTGGTCCTCGTGATCCCCGGTGCATCGGCCGGTACGATAAACTGGCTGAAGCTTTTGTGAACTTTCTGGTCCGGGTCGGTAATGGCCTGGATCACCATCCAGTCACATACGGTACCGTTCGTGATGAACATCTTATTGCCGGTGATTACATAGTCATCACCATCCTGGACTGCCCTTGTCTTGTAACCTGCCACATCCGTGCCTGCGTTCGGCTCCGTATAGGCACCGGCACATACCGTTTCACCTGCGCAGACCGGAGGAAAGTATTTCTTTTTCTGTTCTTCTGTTCCATAGTAGTACAAATTTTCACAGCCGAATGTGGCAGCAGTGATGTTCAGACCTATGCCCATGCATGCCCGGGAAAGCTGTTCCGTTATGATGGTGTTACCGAGAAAACCACCACCGCCACCGCCATATTCCTCGGGTATCCAGCAGCCGATCAAACCATTAGCACCAGCCTTCTTGCGGATCTCAGGGGTATACTTTTCTTCCTCGTCTGCCTTCTGTGCCGCAGGCTCTACTTCCTTGACAGCAAACTTGTATGCCATATCGGCGAGCATTTTCATTTCGTTGGACAATTCAAAATCCATTATTATCTCCTTCTGATGGTTTCTTTTCAATACCTTTTAAGCAAATCATAGCATTTCAATGGCTGTTGCCATTGAGACACCTCCCCCTCCACACAATGTTGCCAGGCCGAGTGATTTTCCATGCTTTTTCATGGTATGGATAAGAGTAACCATAAGCCTGTTGCCTGTTGCGCCTACCGGATGGCCGAGACCGATACCGGACCCGTTCACGTTCGTAATCTCACGGTTGATCTTAAGCTCTTTTTCACATCCCAGGTACTGGGCTGCAAAAGCCTCGTTCAGCTCGATAAGCTCAAAGTCTTCAAGCCTGAGTTTTGAGCGTTTCATGAGGCTCCTGACTGCAGAAACAGGGCTCATACCCATGATTGATGGGTCACATCCGCCATAGCCGACAGCCTTGATCTTTGCAATGGGCTTAAGACCCAGCTCTTTTGCTTTTTCCAGTGACATGATCACCGTGGCACTGGCCCCGTCGTTGAGCCCTGAAGAGTTACCTGCCGTAACCTTCCCGATTTTTGGAATGAATGCGGGAGGAAGTTGGCGTAAGTCTTCCAGAGTTATCCCCGGCCGAAAGTGCTCATCCTTATCAAAGATCTTCGGCGGCTTACCTTTTTTCTGACGGATTTCAACAGGTACTATTTCTTCAGCAAAATCTCCTTCCCGGGTAGCCCGCTCCACATTGTTGTGGCTGCGCAGAGCGATCTCATCCATCTCCTCACGGCTGATGTCATACATCTGGGCAACAAATTCCGCCGTGTGCCCCATGATATAGGGTTTACCTTTGTACATGTCATAGGGCATCCCCCCAACCAAAGGACTTTTTTCAGGACATGGAATTATTCTTGATCCGCACATGAGTCCTTCCACAAGCCTATCATCCAGTGTACTGTTCTGTAGCCGGCATCCCCAGCGTGCCCCCGGTACTACGTAAGCAACTCCCGACATGTGTTCAACGCCGCCGGAAAGGATAACATCAGCCAGACCTGCCTGGATCATGGCCATACCGGAAATGGTGGCTTCCATACCCGAAATGCACACCCGGTTGACCGTGACGGCAACTGTTG
>Ga0209429_10000930_pt1 | contig 18859 bp, 19 predicted proteins | sample BarGraNGADG00212_3_FD_184493 | JGI IMG/M metagenome (GOLD analysis project Ga0209429, IMG submission 184493) | Arctic peat soil microbial communities from Barrow, Alaska - Barrow Graham LP Ref core NGADG0004-212 (SPAdes) (version 2) | ecosystem: Environmental > Terrestrial > Soil > Wetlands >...
GATAAGTCTGAAAGTTATAAGTCTGCCTGTGGAGATGATGCTCATTTAACAGAATTGATTCGTCTTACTTGTTATTGGACGTGGGCTTCCGAAACAGGCGGTTTCGGGGCTGCCTGCTTCCGTTTCGGTGGTGGTGGCTACCGTTGCTCGGGTCCCCCTTCCGGCTCCAGCAACTCCCGGGTACTTCCGGTGCGTTCCGGCAAATAGGCTATTTGGTCATTTAGTTCTTTGATTATTTGTTTTTATTTTGTGCCAGTCACTCATCTACAGGTGACGGTAATGGAAAGTAATTATGGAAAATAAAATCAGGAAAACTTTGCGGCGGATCAATGTTAGGCATATTACTCAAACGGTAAGAAACCTTTTTATTGAAGCCAATACCTGTTTGGGTGCGGATGTTGTCGCCGCTCTGCAAGCTTCCCTGAAAAAAGAAGAATCAGCGCTGGGGCGGCAGGTCCTGGAAAAAATAATTACTAATGCTGAAATTGCCGCGCAAAGCAAAATGCCTATTTGCCAGGATACTGGGTTGGCAGTTCTATTCGTCGAAATCGGGCAGGATGTCCACATTGTCGGCGGCGATTTACGGGCAGCGATTGAGGAAGGCGTGCGGCAGGCCTATGCAGACGGCTTCTTGCGTAAATCCGTCTGCGATCCACTCACTCGAAAAAATACCGGGGACAACACACCGGCAATCATTCACATCGATATTGTCGAAGGTGACCGTCTGAAAATTATCGCCATGCCGAAAGGTGGTGGTAGTGAAAATGTCAGTGCCGCAAAAATGCTCACTCCGGCTGTAGGAATTGATGGCATTAAAAAATTTGTTCTGGAAACGGTTGATCGTGCCGGCGCCAATCCCTGTCCACCCATTATGGTTGGTATCGGCATTGGCGGGTCGCTGGAACAGGCCTGCATTCTGGCCAAAAAGTCACTTTTGAGGCCGGTGGGCGAAATAAATAATAAAGATGAACGTCTGGCGCAAGTGGAGAAGGAATTATTCGATAGTATCAACAAACTGGGCATAGGCCCGGCAGGTTTAGGCGGAAGAGTTACCGCGCTGGCGGTCAATGTCGAAATGATGCCCTGCCACATTGCTTCACTTCCCGTGGCGGTAAATATACAGTGTCACGTGGCCAGACATAAGGAATTGACAATTTAAAAATAACTCTAACTATTGTCATTCCCGCGAAGAGACTGTGTCATAAAAGGAGAAAGTACTTTCAACACCGTCATGCCGACGAAAGTCGGCATCCAGAACTTACTAAAAATACTGGATTCCCCCGTGTCAAGCACGGGGCAGGCTCAAAGTCGCGCTTCGCTTGCACGGAATGACAAAAATGGTAATTTTGATGCAGTATCGCACGCGGAAATAAGGAAAATCAAATATGGGAACACCTCGAAATATTCAGACGCCTTTAACAGACGAAGTCATTGCGTCATTGCATGCCGGTGACATGGTTTTATTGAGCGGTGAAGTTTATACAGCCCGCGATGTTGCCCACCGGCGTCTCTACGATGCTCTGACAAAAGGCGAAACTATGCCTATTGCTTTGCCGAAAACTGTTTTATTTTATGCGGCTCCGTCACCGGCTCCGCCAAAAAAAGTTATTGGTTCAATCGGTCCCACAACCAGTTCCCGGATGGATTTCTTCACTCCGAAATTAATCGAAAACGGTCTTAGGGGAATGATCGGCAAGGGCAACCGCGCGCCCGAAGTAGTGGCGGCGATCAAAAAATACAAAGCGGTTTACTTTGGTGCGATCGGCGGCATCGCCGCTTTGACTGCTCAATGCGTGAAAAGGGTGGAGCTAGTCGCCTACGAAGATCTGGGACCGGAAGCGATTCGCCAACTGACGATTGTTGACTTGCCCCTTGTCGTCATCAACGATTCTCAGGGCAATGACCTATACCTTTCCGAACATAATAAGTGGCGTATCACATCGATATAACGATCATTTTCAAAAATGATGAAAAGATATTGACTCCAAAATACTTCTATATTATGAATGCTAGTCATTTTTTGTAACAATATAAGGAGATGAAACTAAATGATAGAAGTTAGATGGCATGGACGCGGCGGTCAGGGAGCGGTGACATCGGTGGAATTGCTGGCTGTATCGGCAATCGCCGCCGGAAAATACGCTCAGGGATTTCCCAGTTTCGGTCCGGAAAGAAGAGGAGCGCCGGTTGCCGCGTTTACCCGTGTTGACGATAAAAAAATCAACGTCCGTTCGGGCATATATGAGCCCGACGTGGTGCTGGTTCTTGATGCCAGTCTGATCGGCCTGGTCAATGTTCTCGATGGTTTAAAACCGGGCGGTAAATTGATTGTCAACACGCCGAAATCGCCTGATGAAATTCGTAAAGATCTGAATTTCAAAGGTACGGTGGCTACTGTGGACGGTACAGGCATCGCGCGCAAGGAAATGGGCGTACCCATTGCCAACACTACTATGATCGGCGCGTTGTTAAAAGTAACAGGAGTCATGGGACTTGACGCCATGAAAGAATCGGTGGAACACCGGTTCGGCAGAATCGCCCAGAAGAATCTCAACGCGATGAAACGGGCTTACGACGAAATAAAAATAAGTAATTAAGAGGTATATCCATTATGGCATTAAAAACATGGAGAGAGCTTCCCATCGGTTGTGTTGTTTCCGAGCCGGGCAGCGCCAGTGAATATCACACGGGAAGTTGGCGGTCGCAAAGGCCTATTTGGAACAATCAGAAATGCATTAAATGCGGTATCTGTTACGTCTATTGTCCCGAAGGTTGCGTTCAGCAGAGCGAGGACGGTTTTTTCCAGGCAAATTTGGATTATTGTAAGGGTTGCGGCATTTGCGCGCATGAATGCTGGCCCCGCGCGATATCGATGGTGGAGGAGGGATAACATGGGCAAGCGCATAGGTATGGAAGTAGCAGTTGCCGTAGCGGAAGCCGTCGGATTGTGCAATATCGACATGGCGGCCGTTTATCCCATTACACCCCAGTCGCACATCGCGGAACATCTCTCTGACCTGGTGGCCGACGGCAAGATTGACGCGGAATTCGTGACCGTGGAATCGGAACATTCGGCAATGAGCGCGGTCATCGGCGCGTCCGGCACGGGAGCACGCTCCTACACAGCAACAAGCTCTCAGGGATTGATGTATATGCACGAATTGCTGCCTATCGCTTCGGCGATGCGTCTACCGATAACCATGGCGATAGCCAACCGGGCAGTATCCGGCCCGCTGAATATTTTAAATGATCATTCCGATATTATGCCCCAGCGCGATTGCGGATGGATTTCTATTTTTGTGGAAAACGGACAGGAAGCTATTGACATGTCTATAATTGCTTTCAAAATCGCCGAGCATAAAGATGTAATGTTACCGGTAAATATTAATATTGATGGTTTTCAGTTAACACATATGGTGGAACCGATGGAAATGCCCACGCAGGAAGAAGTGAATAATTTTCTGCCGCCTTTTGTTCCGCACGCGACGCTTCATCCCGCAAAGCCGGTTACGATGGGCGCTTTTGCCATGTCCGACTATTTTACAGAAATCATGAAAGCTAAAGATGAAGCCCTGAAAAACTCCAAAAAGGTCATTATCGATATTTGGGATGAGTGGGCGAAAATGTTTGGCCGCGCCTACAAACCTGTGGAAACTTATAAAGCCGATGACGCGGATGTCCTGATGCTGACAATGGGCTCGATGGGTGAAACCGCGGAAATGGCGATTGACGAACTGCGCGCCAAAGGCGTTAAGGCTGGTCTGGTAAAATTAAGATTATGGCGTCCTTTCCCAGTTGCGGAAATCAAAGCCGTTTTGAAAAACGCTAAGAAATTGATTGTGACCGACCGCGCTATTTCGTTTGGCGGTCCCGGCGGTCCCGTGTTTTCAGAAATCAAGTCAGCCCTTTATGCCGAAGCCAAGCGTCCTTTAATTTACAATTATATTTATGGACTCGGTGGACGCGACGTTCAAGTGCATGATTTTACCGGCATGTTCGAAAGAGTTCTGGCGGATACGGCTAACAAGGAAGCAGACACCTATGAATTTTGGGGAGTGAGAGAATAATGAATATCGTAGAAAATTTTGATTTATTTGCTCCGCGGCTGATTAATAAAAAAGAATTGTTATCTTCCGGTCACCGCGCCTGCTCCGGCTGTGCCGAGGTGCTGGCGGTGCGGCTGATGGCGAAGGCTCTGGGCGACAATACCGTAATCGCTTCCGCGACCGGCTGTATGGAAATCATTTCCAGTATGTTTCCCACAACCGCATGGCGGGTACCCTGGATTCATGTCGCTTTTGAAAACGCGGCGTCAGTCGCTTCCGGCGTGGAAGCGGGCCTCAAAGCGCTGCGCAAGAAAGGCAAGATTGACGACCGCTATATAAAAGTCGTCGGCATGGGTGGTGACGGCGCCACCATGGACATCGGGTTTCAAGCTCTTTCCGGCGCGATGGAACGCGGCCACGATATGATTTACGTCTGCTTCGACAACGAAGCCTACATGAACACAGGCATTCAGCGTTCCAGCGGCACTCCGATGGGCGCTTCCACCACCACCGCTCCTGCAGGCAAAGTAAGTTCCGGCCAGAAAACATGGAAAAAGAATATGCCGGAAATTATGGTTGCCCACGGTATACCCTATGTTGCCACAGCATGCCCCAGTTACCCGCTGGATTTCATCCGCAAGGTGGAAAAGGCCAAGAGTATAAAAGGACCTTCCTATATTCACTGTTTCTCCGTGTGCCCAACCGGCTGGCGCTGTCCATCGCATATGGCGGTATCCATGGGACGTCTGGCCATCGAAACTGGCGTGTTCCCTCTGTATGAAGTCGAAAACGGACACTATCGTTTGTCTCCGGATATGCCGAAAAAACTAAAACCGATTAAAGATTACTTCAAGGGACAGGGGCGTTTCCGCCACCTGAGCGCCGAAGAAATTGACAAGATTCAGGTGAAAGTAACGATTGAATTTAATAAACTGAAGGATAAAGCGAAATTTTTCAAATAAGCAATAAATCCCATTAGAAATTCCTTAAACAGTGTTATTTCTAAGGGACTAAAGAGAGAAGCTAAAAGAATACCGAGGTGAAAAAAGAATGACGAAAGCCATTAGTGTTGCAGCAAAAACAAGACAAATAGTGAAAAAGCACGGAGGCGATAAAAGCGCGATGATCGCCGTGTTGCAGGATATTCAGGAAGCCTTCAATTACCTTCCGAAAGAAGCATTGAAGACAGCATCCAAAGCGATGAAAGTGCCTTTCAGCCGTGTGTATGAAGCGGCCACTTTTTACACTGCCTTCAGTTTGAAACCGCGCGGTAAAAATATAATCAAAATCTGCATGGGAACCGCCTGCCATGTGCGTGGCGCTTCCGCCCTCGAGGACAAGTTTGAACGCACTCTGGGTATAAAACCTGGCGAGACAACAACCGATAAAAAGTTTTCACTGGAAACTGTCAACTGCGTTGGAGCCTGCGCGCTGGGTCCTTTAGTGGTCATTAATACCGAATATCACGGCCAAATGACGATGAACAAAGTTGATAAACTCATCAACAAAATCAAAGAAGAGGGAGCGCAGCGATGAACGAAAATCCTGATACTCAAGCCCGCCAGATTCAAGACAATTTAACGATATATTATGGTCCGAAAAAAAAGTTCGTCACGATCTGCGCCGGCACCGGCTGTCGCGCTTCCGGTAGCCTCAAGGTCAAAGAAGCGCTCGAGGCCGAAATAAAAAAACAAAACATGAAAGTGGAAGTCCTTGCCACAGGTTGTTTAGGTTTCTGCGAAAAAGGGCCCATGGTCGTCGTCCATCCCGACAAGTATTTTTATCAGCATGTGAAAGTCGAAGACGTGCCGGAAATAGTTTCTAAAACAGTGGCTAAAGGTGAAGTTATCAGCCGGTTGCTCTACCGCCATCCGGACACGAAAAAAACCTTGTTCAGGGAAGAAGACCTGCCGTTTTACAAAAAACAACTTCGCGTGGTATTCGGCAAAAACGGCATGATTGATCCGGCAAAGATTGATGATTATCTGGCCATTGACGGCTACCAGGCACTGGCCAAAGTGCTTTCGGACATGACACCGGAAGCCGTCATCAATGAAGTGAAGAAAGCCGGATTGCGCGGCCGCGGCGGCGGCGGATTTCCTACTGCCGTCAAGTGGGAAGGAGTACGCAAGGCGCACGGCGAACCAAAATATGTCATCGCCAATGGCGATGAGGGTGACCCCGGTGCCTACATGGACAGAAGCCTCATGGAAGGCAATCCTCACAGCATCATCGAAGGCATGATTATCGGAGCTTACGCTGTAGGCGCGCACGAAGGCTATATGTACGTGAGAAACGAATATCCGTTGGCGGTAAAGCATTTATCGGTAGCGATTGAAGCTGCGAAAGAGAAGGGTCTTTTAGGTAAAAATATTCTGGGAACTGATTTTTCTTTTGATATTAAGATTAATAAAGGGGCCGGAGCATTTGTGTGCGGTGAATCATCTGCCTTATTTGCCTCGATTGAAGGCCGCGCCGGTGAACCGCGCGCCAAATATGTGCACGCTGTGGAAAAAGGCTTGTGGGACAAACCCACGGTTCTGAATAATGTGGAAACATGGGCTAACGTGCCGCTAATTATCAATCGCGGAGCTGACTGGTATGCTTCCATCGGAACGGAAGGCTCCAAGGGAACGAAAATCTTCTCGCTTGTCGGCAAGATCAACAACACGGGCCTTGTTGAAGTTCCGATGGGCACAACGCTCTACGAAATCATCTACGACATGGGCGGCGGCATTCCCAATGGCCGCAAGTTCAAAGCTGTGCAAACCGGCGGACCTTCCGGCGGTTGTATTCCCGAGAGCCTGCTGGATATTCCCGTTGATTTCGATAAACTCACCGAAGTCGGCTCCATGATGGGCTCCGGCGGCATGATCGTCATGGACGACCGCTCCTGCATGGTGGATGTCGCCAGATACTTCCTCGCCTTTTTGAAGGAAGAATCCTGCGGCAAATGCGTTCCCTGCCGTGAAGGTGTCCGCCGGATGAGCGATATTCTGGAAGACATTTGCGCCGGCAAAGGCAAGGAAGGAGATGTAGAGCTTCTGGAAACCATGTCCCAGTCGATTGCCGACGGTTCCTTATGCGCGCTGGGTGGCAGCGCTCCTAATCCAGTGCTCAGCACCATCAGATATTTCCGGGAAGAGTATGACGCGCACATTAAAGATCACCGCTGTCCCGCGGGCGTCTGCAAAGCGCTCATTACCTACAGCATTGATCCGGAAAAGTGCACCGGCTGCGGTCTGTGCATCAAAGTCTGCCCCACGCAGGCGACCAGCGGTGAAAAGAAGAAAGCTCACAGTATTGATAACAATAAATGCATCCGTTGCGGTGCGTGTATCGAGAGCTGCAAATTTGACGCAATCAACGTGAAGTAGAGGTAGAAGACATCATGGTAAATTTGATTATTGACGGAAAAAATATATCGGCAGAAAAAGACACCATGCTGCTGGAAGCGGCACGCACCGCAGGCATTGCAATTCCCACCCTTTGCGCGCATGAGGCCGTTTCGCGTTCCGGTTCCTGCAGGCTTTGCGTGGTGGAAATCAAAAAAGGCAACCGGACCCGGATTGTCACCTCCTGCCTCTACGGCGTGGAAGAAGGTCTCGTGGTCAATACCAAAAGCGACCGGGTACTCAATGTTCGTCGTCTGGTTATGGAATTGCTCCTGGCTCGATGTCCCGAATCCGACGTTCTGCAAAAGATGGCGAAAGAAATGGGCGTGGAATCCCAAGGCCGGTTTGTTGCCGATACGGATCATGGCAAGTGCATTTTGTGCCGTTCCTGCGTGCGCGTTTGTGAGGAAGTGGTCGGGGTAAGTGCAATCGGTTTGTTTGCCCGCGGCTCTCAAAAAACCGTCGGCACACCTTATAATGAAAAATCGGATGTCTGCATCGGCTGTGGCGCGTGTGCCTATGTTTGTCCCACCGGTCATATTGAAATGCTCACCACAGGCGACAAGAGAAAGATCTGGGGACGCACTTTCAAAATGCAAACCTGTGATACCTGCGGCCGTTACTTTGCGCCCGTCGATCAACTGAAGTATATCAGTAAAAAGACCGGAGTTCCGCTTAAGGAACTGGCCATTTGCATGGATTGCCGGTAAAATATGTGTTCCCCAGTAGCTCAGTCGGTAGAGCGGGTGGCTGTTAACCACCATGTCCGTGGTTCGAGTCCGCGCTGGGGAGCCAGTATAATCCCAAAGCCCAACTTTTGTGAAGGTGGGCTTTTTAGGTTAATAACATGTCTTGCCATATCTAAATATTAATATGCGTCGGTAAGATTTCATTTTATCTGCAGTATTATCTTTTTTAAGGAAGAAAAATTTGTTTGATTTTGCCGCGGTCGATTTTTCCGGTAGCGGCTCTGGCTATGGAGGAAACAATTTTTATCCGGCGCGGCATCGCATAAGGTTCAAGTTTTTCCAGCATCAGTTTTTTTAACTGATGTTCGTTTAATTTACAGGCAACTACAGCGGCAATAACACTTTCACGGCCTTTTTCCGCGGGTAAAGCGATAACTAGTGCGTCAATTACAGTCGGCAAAGTCAGTATCTTGTTTTGCACATCCAGAAGATCCACTCTTTTGCCGGCAACTTTGACAATACCATCAGCACGTCCCAGAAGAATAAAGCGATTATCTTTATCCGGTTGAACTTCATCCCCAGTCAAGCAGAATCCCTCAGGATCCTTTTCCATTTCCGCCGAAATAAATGGAGATTTTATAGATAGTCTTTTCCCGGAAATTTTCCATGAGACCACGTCGGCAGGCTTCCAGCTTTCAGTATGTTCACTAATGCTGCGTGCGGCGATGCCACCTGTCTCCGTAGAACCGTAAATTTCTGTTATTCCCAGTCCGGTTTTATTCTGGAAGTGAATGGCATCGGAACGGTTCAGGACACCGGAAGAAGAAAAAGCCACTTTCAGTGAAGGCGCGGATAAACTGTCGACCTTCATGGAACGATAGTGAATCGGCACACTGACCAACACCGTCGCCTTGTGCTTATTGGTTGTAGAGATTATTTCCTGCGGGAATGTATAGATGTCCGATAAAACTTTAGCCTCAGCGACAAACGGGACTAAAACGGAAAAAAGCAATCCGTAGATATGGTAAGGTGGCACTGTTGATAAAAATAAATCTTTGGCCGACAGGTCAAATTTTTCTTTCAAATAAAAAGCTTCGGCAAACAAATTACGTGGTGATTTTGACCAGACCTTTGGTTTTCCCGTTGATCCTCCGGTAAAAAGTTGGAGAAACGGCTTATCTGGATCGCGGATTTCTTCCGGATCAATATCAGATGTTTTACCGGCAAGAGGGGTAATTATTTCCACACCGGCAGGCATTTCTTCGGGATGGTCGGCGATGGCGGAATTAAATCCGACGGCATCATACATTTCAGCTAAAGCATGCGCGGAAAATGCGTAAGGAAGAATCAACTGACACGATCCGGCAAGCGATGCCAGAATACAGGCGGCGATGACAGATTTATTTTCAGTACAAAGACAAAGAGTATTTTCTTCACCACGTCCCGATAAAGTTTTTTTCAGACCTGCGGCCAACTCAAAAATCTCGCCATAGCTATATCCGGAAAAGGTAAAGTCCTCCTGGCAAAGAGTTTTTGAGGGCGCCAAAATTTTTTTATATGAATTAATAAAATGGTCTTTTTTTGTGTCAGCCATGTCTTAAGTAAATTTCTCCAAATAATTTTTTGTGAAACTCCAATTCCGAAAGTGTAGCGCAACGGAATTGGTAAGTTGAACAATCCCGCGAAGCGGAGGGTATAATACCCCGCAGTTTGCTTTGGTGTCCATATCCGTGATTCCTATTTAGCGGAAAAAAAGAAAAAAATCAATACTGGTTTTTATATAATCAGAGTATATAATTAAAACAAATTAGCTGAAATAAAAAAATAAGGATTATTTTTGTTGACTTATTTGCGGTTTTCTCATTAGTTTGTCTAAAAAATTTAGAATATGCATATGATTAACATTGAAGATTACATTCCCCATCGTGAGCCGATTCGGATTATCAGTGAAGTAATTGAGATAAATGAAGAATCCGCGATTGCCGGCGCCGTGGTAAATTCAAGATGGCCTCTTTATGATGGGAATGAGGTAAATTCACTGGTTTTAATAGAAGCTATTGCCCAAACTTCTGCTTTGGTAGAAGGTCACAAGAAGAAAAAGCAGGGAAAGGCCGGCGTTAAGGGTTGGCTTGTCGGCATTAAAAGCGCAGAGTTTAAACAGACAACAATTCCTGTGGATACTCGATTGATTATATCAGTCAAACGCTTGTATTCATTTGATAATTATGGAGTTATTGAGGGAACGGTTAAATCCGGTGAAGATGTATTAGCTGTAGCGGTTCTTCAGGCCTTGCGCATGGATGATATTTAGAAATTATTTTAAGGAGTGTAATAAAAAAATGAACGAGAAAAAAACAGCAATAATTACAGGAGCAAGCCGCGGTATCGGTCGTGCGACGGCCGTAGAGTTGTCTGCGGCAGGCTTCTTTGTGATTATAAATTATAATTCTAATGAAGCAGCGGCAACCGAAACACTAAAGCAGGTCCGAGACGCGGGTGGAGAAGGGGAAATTATCAAGTTTGATGTTGCCGATCCTGCTCAGACTAAAGATGGCATTAGCTCTATTGTTGATCGCCATAAAAATATTCAAGTACTCGTTAACAATGCCGGAATTAATGCGGATGGTCTTTTTCTCTTGATGGGGGATGAAGAGTGGAGCTCTGTGATTGATACTACACTCAAGGGTTTTTATAATGTCACCAAACCAGTTCTTCGCGAAATGATCAAACGAAAATGTGGTTCCATTGTTTCGGTTTCTTCAGTATCGGCAATGATGCCGAACCGCGGGCAGACAAATTACGCAGCGGCCAAGGCCGGACTAAATGCCGCTTCTCGGGCACTGGCTACGGAAGTAGCGCGCTTTGGTATTCGAGTCAATGTTGTTGCTCCAGGTCCGATTGAAACCGATATGATTGCAAATGCTCCAATTGCGGAAATTAAAAAAGTAATTCCGATGGCGCGAGTAGGTAAACCACAAGAGGTATCCCGTGTTATCCGTTTTTTATGTTCTGACGATGCTTCCTACATTACGGGGCAAGTGATCGGTATTAACGGTGGTATGTGCTGATGCGTATTGGCCAGACTTTACACAGATATCTTTACATTATAGCTTGTTCCATTTTAATTTTGAGTATGCCTTTTTTGGCGTCAGCAGACAGCTTTGAGCAATTGCGCAAGGATTCAGCCAATATCAAGACTATTCAATCCCGTTTTGTCCAAAAAAAGTTTATGAAAATATTGGCCAAACCTCTTATTTCGGAAGGTCGGTTTTATTATGTTGCCCCCGATTCCTTCCGCTGGGAATATCTGAAACCTTTGAGGAGCGTCGTCATTGCCTATAAAGATGATACCCGGCGATACATTTTATCCGGCGGGAAAATGATTGAAGATAAAACAGGCGGCATGCAGGCAATGAAGATCGTGTTGGGTGAAGTTACCGGCTGGATGAGCGGAAAATTTGACCAGAATCCGTCATTTGCGGCAACTCTGAAAGAAGGAACAAATACCCAGATCACGTTGACGCCGGTGGGGAAGAGCATGTCCGGAATGATTGAAAAAATAGAGATTACTGTTTCCAAAAAAGCGGCAGCGGTTAAATCGGTAAAAATTATCGAAAATGCCAATGCTTTTACCCAGATTGATTTTACCGACGTCGAAATCAATAAAGTTATCAGCAGCTCAGTATTTCAGGATGTTCAATGAAATGTATTCACCTGTTTATAGTTATAGTTTTTCTTGCTTCTTGTTCGACAATGCCGGCAATTAATCCACCAATGCTTTCGGCAGCCCAAAAGAATTTTACCTGTCCGTCGCCTTTTTTAAAGGAAAAATATCAACTGATACATGCAATTGAGATAACTGCTGCGGGCAATGTTCAAGGCGCAATTATCGGTATAACTGTGGCCGATCCTTCCACTCGTTTTGTTTCCTGTGCAATTATGACCGCGGAAGGCATGGTGCTGCTAGAAGCGCAGTCCGATGGGGAAAAGCTAATTATCCATCGGGCGTTGCCGCCTTTTGATTCCGGCGATTTTGCGCAAAATATGATTGATGACATTAAACTTATTTATTTCCCTTCGCAGGGAGTGATGCAAAAGAAAGGAAATCTTTCCGACGGATCAACTGTCTGCCGCTGGAAGGAAGAAAATGGTGATTTCATTGATGTGATTGCCAATAAACCGGAAAGCACAGAGATTAAAAAATACTCGGCGTGTGGCACCTTAAAGCGTCACATCAAAATCACTCAGACGGCGGCAAATCCCTATTCCAGCATCGAATTACAGGGAAGCGGAATGGTAAACTACACGCTGCTCATGACTCTTATTGAGGCCCAACAGGTAGAAAGCGAATCACTACAAACAGAATAATCCCAGACAGCGTGTATGGAACTGTTTTTCTATAAGAGACCACATCATGGGGTTACGCACATAAGCATACGGCCCTTTTGCAATAATCTTCTCAGGCGGCGATATCACCAACGGCCACCCTTTTCCTCCGAGGAGCATAAACAGGGTACACACCCCTTTTTACTCCTAAATTTAATATAAAGCTACCTCCATGGTAAATCAGGTGACAGTTTCAGACATTTTTCAGGACAGGCATCCACGCAATGCTCACAAAGAATACAACTTTTACTGTAAATCCGTTTATTTTTTTTCACTGATTCACGAACATCTACCAACATAGGGCATGCTTTATTACATTTGCCACAAGCTGTACAATCGGTGGAATTTACAGGTGTTATTTTAAAAATAGAAAACCTTGATAAAAGCCCTGAGACTGAAATAAATGGACAAAAGGTTCTGCAATATGTTCTGCTTCCCCAAAAACCTGACAATCCGATTCCCAAGGTCAATATTACCAGATTTTCACCAACAATCCAATATCGTGAGGCATGTTCATTAATTGCCGGGTTATTGATTGATGAGACAATTGTTCCGATTAAAATTAATCCGATTAAATATGAGTATGCAATTATCTCATTTCTTTTTCTCGGGTGTTTTGTTTTAGGAATTTTATCCTGAACAAGTTCAAAAATAGCACCATCCCAGCATGCCCTTGAACAAAAACCATTGCCAATAAAAAAAGGTAACACAATTCTTGCTATAATAAATTGTATCAATGCGCCAGTTACAACACCTCCAAAATAACCAAAAACTATCTGTGTAAATTGAAAATTTACATTACCATATAAAGATAATCCAATAAAAAGCATGCCTCCAACTGAGGCTTGAATGATTCTCCTGATTATTTGTTTTTTTGCAGGAATAAATATAGTCAACCATTCGCCAAACGCCGCTGCACTACCCATTCCAGCAAATAGAAAAAAGTATTTTACCTGTTCTTTGTATGCAAAAACACATAGCCCAAACACAGTAAATACAATAATAAACATTAAAGGAAGTGTATATTTTTTTATCATTTGGTTCTGCACCCCATTTAGGAAACTATCTTAATCCTAAAGATAATTGTTGTGTTTTGTAAATTATTAAAAATCGGATGTCAATTTAAATGTTATAGTCGAACTGCAATTTCAGGTTGAAGAACAATTCTTGTTGACTTCTATGCAGTTTTTCATTAATTATGTAAAAATTTTCTAAAAGTTGTCTATGCTTAACATTGATATTGAAAGTTTGATCCCGCATCGTGAGAAGATAAAGATTATCAGCCATGATTCTGAAACGCCAGGTCAAGTTTAACAAGACGGCGGAAAATATTTATCAGAGCATTGAACTGCAAGTAAACGCGCCTTTTAATTGTTCGCTGTTGATGACTCTCGTTGAATCCCAACCGGGAGAAAGCGAATTACTACAAACAGAATAATCCAAGGAAACTCAAAAATGAAAAATCCCGAAGAAGGTAAAAATATAGTCATTATCGGTGCCGGTGTGGGCGGCCTTAGCACAGGTATTCTTTTGTCGCTTTTGAATTACTCCGTGACCGTTGTGGAAAAAAATCCACTGCCCGGTGGACTAATGCGCTCTTATCGCCGCGGGGGAATTGATTGCCCCGTAGGCGTGCACTATGTTGGAGCGCTGGGAGCCCAGGAGCCTCTGGGCAAAATGTTTCGTGTTCTGGGAATATCGGTGGAAGAGCTCTTCTTCCGCATGGGACAAGGAGGTATAATCGACCGTTATATTTTTGATGATTTTGTTTTCGATTTGCCGGTGAGTATGGACGCTTTCGAAAAAAACCTGAAAAGTACTTTTCCCGTAGAAACGGCGGCGTTGGACGTAATTATGAAAAATTTACGTGAGATCGCCAGGCGTATGCTGGATCCGGCATTTTTGCTCAATCAGGGCGATCCTTTTCAAAACATTGATTTTTTCCAGCCGATGGGCGAATTTTTGGATAAACTTGAAGTTTCCGCTGGTTTGCGGGCGGTACTGGCTATACCGTGTCATCTCATCGGTGTTAAGTTAGTTGAATGTCCGGTGATTTTTCATCACATGGTTTTGGCCAGTTATTTATTTTCTTCATGGAGATTAAAGGAAAGCGGCAGCACAATGGCTGATGTTTTTACGCGACGTTTTCAAGAGTTGGGAGGAAAGCTCATTCTGAATGACGGCTGCGAAAAAATAATATTGGATGAGGGAGAAGTAGCAGGGGTAAGACTGACCTCAGGAATCGTACTTTCGGCGGATACAGTTGTCGCCGCTGTGCATCCGAAAATATTGCTCGATCTGCTGGAGCCGGATGCGCTGAAGAGCTCTTACCGGCAGCGTATTGCAAACCTGAAGGAAACGGAAGGAGTTGTTGCCGTTCAGATCAGCGTTGATGCGTCCGCGCATCCCGAGATCGATCATAATATTTACCAGCGTTATACCGACGAAAAAAGACTGATTCAGGATGGGATCTTTTATCAGTTGCGGCAGAGCAATGATAAAGACGTAAATTTAGTTTCCAGTTTCACGAACTCACCATACAGTGAATGGAGCAAGTGGGAAAATACGATTTCCGGCAGGCGTGGCAAGGACTATGAAGAAAAAAAGCTAAGCATTGGGCAAGACCTTTTGCAAAAAGCCAACGAATTATTTGGCGGCCTGAAAAATGCCCGGATACTGGATGTGTTTACGCCTTTGACCATGCGGGATTATGTAAATTCCCCTGAAGGCTCCTGTTACGGCGTAATGCGCTCGTCAGGACAATTGCTCAAGATTGCATCCTTAAGTAAACTACCCATATCCGGTTTATTTCTCGCGGGGCAAAACGCTGTGGCGCCGGGAGTATTAGGCACTATCCTTGGTTCATTTAACGCTGTAAGGCAAATTATCGGAGCTTCGCGCTTTGCCGAGGAGATTAAATGGGAAGTGTAATACTAGACGCCTCAGATATTTTATGCTAGATTACATAATCAAATTCAGGGAGTTCAAACCAAACAATGACACGTCAAGAAATTGAAAGAGAAATTAAAAACATTTTTCAGCGGGAGTTTGAAGTTGAAAATCCTGAGATGGATGTGGACTTAAGAGAAGCGTACGCTTTTGACAGTATCGATGCTATCGAACTTTTGTTGGGAATAGAAAAGTTTTTAGGTTCGGAACTTACTCAGGAAGAAAAAAAACAAGCCATGGATATTCGCACGATAAATCAGATTTGTGACTATGTTGAAAAACTTGCTGAGACCAGGAAAGTTGCGCCGGTGAAAAAATAATTTATGGAACGTAGAGTAGTTATTACAGGATGTTCGGCGATAACGCCAATCGGTCATGGCAAAGATCAGATTGTCGCTAGCCTCCAAAAAGGCATCTCCGGCGTTAAACCTTTGCGTGAAGATCAATTGATCAGCCGTTTTATTCACTCTAAAGTTTACGGAACGGTAGATTACCCTGTTGAATATGATTTTAAACGGCAGTATCGTAAAACAATGGGCCCTGTGGCCTATTATGCCTGCCAGGTGGCCAAGGAAGTTCTGGAACAATCAGGTCTGCCGGAGGATTTTATAACATCCGGAAAGATGGGGGTTGCTTTTGGTTCTATTCATGGATCTCCTACCGTACAGCGGGATATTTATAAAGTTTTTTTTGAAGCAAAGGATAAAAAAGAATATCAAAGCATCGGTGCTGTTGATTATTTGAAATCAATGGTGCACACAACTGCCGTCAATATAACCAAGATGTTTGGCATCACCGGCAGGGTCATATCTTCGGGAACCGCGTGTACGACAAGCAGCCAATCAATTGGCTACGGCTATGAAGCGGTTAAATACGGTTTGCAGGAGGCCATGCTGTGCGGCGGTGCCGATGAATACGATACAATCACTGTAGCCGTTTTCGATAATTTACTGGCCTGTTCCACAGCTTTCAATTCCGAGCCACACCGCACACCGCGTCCCTTTGATACATTACGTGACGGACTTGTGGTGGCCGAGGGCGCAGGCGCGGTAATGCTGGAAGAATATGAGTTTGCCAAAAAACGCGGCGCTAATATCCTGGCCGAAGTTATCGGCTTTGCCTGCAACAACAACGGCGGCGATTTGATTCTGCCCAATCTGAACGGTATAACAAAAGTGCTCAATCTTGGTCTGGAAAACGCAAGGATTAACGCTCAGGATGTAGATTTAGTCAGTGCTCACGCCACCGCCACGAAAATGGGCGATATTATCGAAGCGCAGGCAACCAGCGCTGTTTTCGGGATAAATCCTTATGTTGTCGCTTTAAAGAGTTACCTCGGGCACACCATGGCCGCTTGCGGCGCCATTGAAACTATTCTTTCTGTTTATATGATGCAAGATGGATTTATCGCGCCAACGATTAATCTGGAAGAAATTGACGAGCGCTGCGCCATGATTAAACATGTGCAAAAGGTTCTGCAAGCGCCTGTAAAAACCGCAGCCATACAGAATTTTGCTTTTGGCGGCGTCAATACCATTCTGCTGATAAGGAAAATTTCCTGAGATAAAAATGCCCCCAATAAAAATCTTCCAAAATACATCTGCTTTGCTCATTACTTTACTTATATGGGCATATTTCCTTTTTGGTTCTACAATATTTTTCATTTTATTTTATATCCCGGCGTATTTATTTTCTAAAAACCGTGCCAGATCTTTTCAGAATTTAAACCACATTAATATGAAGATTTTGTTTGCATTAACGCGTTCCCTGATTCCCCGCACAAAATTTAAAATCCAAAGAGAAATTCGGCAAATTAAGTCCTCAATTATTATTTGCAATCACTTGTCTTATCTTGATCCCATTTTGCTCGTTTCAATTTTAAAGCGGCAGTGTACGATCGTTAAAAGCACTTTTTTCCATGTTCCTTTCTTTGGCTGGCTGTTAAAAACTTCCAGTTATGTTCCCTCCGTGCCCAGTGAGATGCTGGGGCCGGCGATGATCAAAAATCTGGAAGAAATCAAGAAACATTTGGCGGCAGGCGGCAACTTTTTTATTTTCCCGGAAGGGACAAGAAGCCGTGATGGAAAACTTGCCCCTTTCAATAAAGGTGTGTTCAGTATCGCCCGTTACTGTAACGCCCCGCTCAAGCTTGTTTATATTAAGGATACGAATAAATTATTTCAGCCCGGGACTTTTTCGTTTAATACTCACGATTATATTGAAATTGAGGTAGAATTGATCGGCTCTTTGGAGCCGGACTACAAGAGTGATAACTTTTCCATTTCCGCAGTAGCTGATGAGGCCAGAAATATTTTTGAGCAAAGAATTGCCCGAAGCTGAATTCGGTAGCGAGTGCATTCAGCTTCAGCCTGTTTTTCCCGGTTCAAACTGATTTTTTGCCGACCAGAATGACGGCAGATGACGCAATAAGTAGATGAGGCTTTTGCGGTGTTGCCAGAGACGCTTACGGAATTTCCTGCGCCAGGCGGCATCAGAATAAAAGCGTTTAACATGTTCGTTGTAAAGATGGTCGAGCCTTTCTTGAGATTCAATTTCTTTCGGGACAAAAACAAAATTAAGGCAATTCATCAGCCGCCAGTCTTCATTAAAAGTTCCTTCCTGTCGAATAGCTGACCACAGCGGCGCGCCGGGGAAAGGCGTAAATTTCGCCATATTCATATCGTCAAGTTCCAGCGAAATAATAAAATCGGAAGTCCGCCTAATCGATTCCTCCGTTTCTCCCGGCAAGCCCATCATAAATAAGCCTTTGGCTCGCAGACCCGCGGCCTGAATACGCTGCACGGTATCGCGCACATTCTCGAGCGATACACCGGCTTTGTGGCGCGCCAGCATCTGCGGATCGGCTGATTCTATGCCTAAAGAAACCATCAGGCATCCCGCTTTCTTGAGCATCTTGAGCAGATCATCATCAGTATAGCCCACACGCACCGCGCAGTTGAAGTTTATTCCCAGCGGATGGCGGGTGAGTTTATCGCAAAGCTCGACAATCCGTGGCCGGTTGGCGGTGAACAAATCATCATAAATATTAATGTGCCGGACACCGAATCTTGTCCGCAAATGTTTCATGTGCTCGTAAATATAATCTGCAGAATTATAGCGAAATCCCTTCTTGAAAACGGAGCGGTCGCAATAAGAGCATTGAAACATGCAGCCCCGGGAGGTAATCATTGTTGCCCCGGGTGTCTGGATATAACTGAACAGCGGTAAATGGTATTTCTGCGGAAACCCTTGGAGCTTTTCGTAGGCAGGGAAGGGCAGAGAATCTAAATCATTAATCTTCTGTTGTGGCTCATTGGTTATCACTTCTTCTTTCCGTCGCCAGATCAGTCCTTTGATGCCTACAGGATCTTCTCCCGCACATAGTTGTGCCATC
>Ga0209429_10000931_pt1 | contig 18858 bp, 18 predicted proteins | sample BarGraNGADG00212_3_FD_184493 | JGI IMG/M metagenome (GOLD analysis project Ga0209429, IMG submission 184493) | Arctic peat soil microbial communities from Barrow, Alaska - Barrow Graham LP Ref core NGADG0004-212 (SPAdes) (version 2) | ecosystem: Environmental > Terrestrial > Soil > Wetlands >...
CCGGCTGGCCGGCGGGGTCGCCGAGCGCTTCGCGGGCCACCCGGCGGTGATCGCCTGGCACATCAACAACGAGTACGGCGGCGCCTGCTACTGCGACCTGTGCGCGGCGGAGTTCCGGGAGTGGCTGCGCGTGCGGTACGGCGATCTCGACCGGCTGAACTCGGCGTGGAACACGACGTTCTGGTCGCACCGCTTCACCGACTGGGCACAGGTGGTGCCGCCGAACGCCTTGTCGGAGCACTGGCGCGGTCCGGACCACACGGCGTTCCAGGGCATCACCCTGGACTACCTGCGGTTCACCTCGGACAACCTGCTGCGCACGTTCCGGGAGGAGAAGGCCGCCGTGCGGCAGCACTCGGACCTCCCGGTGACGACCAACTTCATGGGGATGTACCGCCCGATCGACTACCACCGCTGGGCGGCCGACCTGGACTTCGCCTCGTGGGACAACTACCCGCCGGACGACCGCTCCGCCGCGCGCATGGCCCTGACCCACGACCTCATGCGTGGACTCAAGGGCGGGCAGCCCTTCTGGCTGATGGAGCAGACGCCGTCGGTCACAGCCAGCCGGGACGTCAACCCGGTCAAGCGGCCGGGTGTCCTGCGCCTCTGGTCCTGGCAGGCGGTGGCGCACGGCGCCGACGCCGTCCTGTACTTCCAGATGCGCCAGTCCCGCGGTGCCTGCGAGAAGTACCACGGCGCGGTCCTCGGGCACTCCGGCCGGACGGACACCCGGACGTTCCGGGAGGTGGCCGACCTGGGTGGCGAGCTCGAGCGGGCGGGCGGCGCCCTGCTGGGTGGCCGGACCCCGGCACGGGTCGCGCTCCTCTTCGACTGGGACTCGTGGTGGGCCGTGGAGATCTCCGACGGGCCGAACCGCCACGTGCGCTACCCGGCGGTCGTCATGACGTACCACCGGGCCCTGTGGGAGGCGGGTGCCCAGATGGACGTGGTGCCGGTCACCGCCGACCTGACCGGCTACGACGTCGTGGTCGCACCGTTGCTGCACATGGTCAAGGGCGACCTCGCGGACCGGCTGGCGGCGGTCGCGGCGGCCGGCGGCACGGTGGTCACGACCGTGCTGTCCGGACGCGTCGACGAGGACGACAACGCCTTTCTCGCCGACGTGCCCGGACCCATGAAGGACCTCCTGGGTGTCCGCGTCGACGAGACGGACGCCCAGCCGCCGGGAGAAGCCAACCCCGTGACGCTCGCCCTGCCGGGGACGTCCGACTCCCTGGTGAGCCGGGCGGAGCTCGTCTTCGACCTGGTGCTGGGTGAGGGCGCCGAGGTCGTCGGCACCTACGGCGCCAACTTCTACGCGGGTATGCCCGCCGTCACCCGGAACGCGCACGGGCAAGGTGAGGGGTGGTACGTCGGCACCCTGCTGGACCAGGTCGGGGTGGGCTGGGTGATGCGTACCGTCCTCGAGCGGCACGGCCTGGTGGGCCCCTATGCGGACGTGCCCGGCCTCGAGCTCGCCTCACGCCGGACCGACGCCGGCCAGGTGGACGTCCTGCTGCACCACGGTGACACCGTGGTCGAGGTCCCCGCGCACGTGAGCGGGACGGACCTGCTCACCGGCCGCCGGGTGGCGGCGGGGGAGCGCCTCAGGCTCGCGCCGACGGACGTGCTGGTGCTCCGGGTGGATCCCGCGGCGGAGGCGGCTGGGTGACCGAGCGCCTGGACCCGGCGGAGCCCGTGCCCGGTCCCCTGTCCCGGTGGTCGGCTGCCGTCTACTGGTTCATGGTCGTCGAGGCCATGCTCGTGCTGACGTCGATGCCGGCGATCATCGCGATCCCGCTGCTGGACCGCGACGCGAGCAACATCCCGCTCGCCGCGCTCGCGGTCGTCCCGCTGGGGCCGGCGGTCAGCGGCGCTCTCTTCGCGTGGCGGCGGTTCGACTCCGACCGCGACCTCTCGCCGGCGCGGCACTTCTGGCGGGGCTACCGCCTCAACGTGCTCGACGCGCTGCGCGTCTGGGTGCCGGCCCTCCTCGTGCTTACCGTCGTCGGGATCAACCTCGCCAACCTCGGGGCCACCGGGCTGCCGAGCGGCGTCGGGATCCTCAACGCGGTCATCGGGCTCGTCGTCGTCCTCTGGACCGTGCACGTCGTCGTCGTCGTGTCGCTCTTCGCCTTCCGGCTGCGGGACGCCGCGCGCATCGCCAGGTACTACCTGTTCGGTCGTCCGCTCGTGACGCTCGGGGTGCTGTCGCTCGCGGTGTTGGCGACCGGCGTCGTGCTGTTCACCTCGGACTGGGTGCTCGTCGCCCTCGGGTCGGTGTTCACGTTCCTGCTGTGGCGCAACGCCCGGCCCATGGTTGCCGACGTCCAGCGGCGCTTCGTCGCGCCGCCCGACGACGAGGCCCCGCCGCAGGCCTGACCTCCGCAGGTCCGGCCACCGCTCGGCGCCCGGTCAGGCGGTGAGGGCCTCGAGGACCCGGGCCCCGTACCGGTCGACCTTGACGGCACCGATCCCCGAGACGGTGGCGAGCTCGGCGAGCGTCGTCGGGAGACGGAGCACCAGCTCGCGCAGGGTGGCGTCGTGGAAGACGACGTACGCCGGGACGCCCTGCTCCTTGGCCGTCGCGGCGCGCCACCCGCGCAACCGCTCGAACGTCTCGGTCTGGGTGTCGTCGAGGTCGGCGGCTGCTGCCGATGCGCCGGCCCGGCGACCGGTGGCGGCGGCCCGCGCCGGCCGGGCGGGTGCGCGGCGCAGCGGTACCTGTCGGGCCCCGGACAGCACGGCGTCGCTGGTATCGGTGGCACGCAGGGTCCCGAAGCCGTCGGTGTCCACCCCGATGAGGCCCTGGGCGAGGAGCTGGCGGACGACGCCCCGCCACTCGCCGTCGGACAGGTCCGCGCCCACCCCGAACACGCTGAGCGTCCCGTGGCCGAGCTGCGCCACGCGGGGTGTGGTCTTGCCGAGCAGGATGTCGATCAGGTGCCCGGCGCCGTACCGCTGCCCCCGTTCGCGTTCCAGACGGACGATCGTGGAGAGCAGCTTCTGCGCGGCGACGGTGCCGTCCCAGGTCTGCGGCGGCTCCAGGCACGTGTCGCAGTTGCCGCACGGCGCGGACTCCTGGCCGAAGTAGGCGAGCATCTGGACCCGCCGGCACTCGACCGTCTCGCACAGGGCGAGCATCGCGTCCAGGTGCGCGGACAACCGGCGGCGGTGGACGGCGTCGCCCTCAGACGTGTCGATGAGGCGGCGGAGCTGGACGACGTCGGCCAGCCCGTACGCCAGCCATGCCGTCGAGGGGAGCCCGTCACGTCCGGCCCGGCCGGTCTCCTGGTAGTAGCCCTCCACCGACTTGGGCAGGTCGAGGTGGGCGACGAACCGCACGTCGGGCTTGTCGATGCCCATGCCGAAGGCGATGGTCGCAACCATCACCAGGCCGTCCTCGCGCAGGAAGCGGGACTGGTTCGTCGAGCGCACCCGGCGGTCGAGACCCGCGTGGTACGGCAGGGCCGGGACACCGTGCTCGGTCAGGTAGATGGCGGTCTGCTCGACCGACGCGCGGGACAGGCAGTAGACGATGCCGGCGTCGCCGGGGTGCTCGGTGCGGATCAGGTCGAGGAGCTGGGCCCGCGGGCTCTCCTTCGGCGCGATGCGGTACCGGATGTTCGGCCGGTCGAAGCTCGCGACGACGTGCCGAGCGTCCTCGAGGTGCAGACGCGCGGTGATCTCCGCGTGCGTGGCAGCGGTCGCGGTCGCGGTGAGGGCGATCCGCGGGACGTCGGGCCAGCGGTCGTGCAGCACGGAGAGCTGGAGGTAGTCGGGGCGGAAGTCGTGCCCCCACTGGGACACGCAGTGCGCCTCGTCGATCGCGAACAGGGCGATCCGGCCCTGGTCGAGCAGGTCCATGGTGCTCGGTACGCGGAGCCGTTCCGGTGCGAGGTAGAGCAGGTCGAGCTCGCCGTCGAGGAAGGCGCGCTCGACCCGGTCGCGCTCGACGGGGTCCTGCGTCGAGTTGAGGAACCCGGCCCGCACCCCGAGTGCGGACAGGGCGTCCACCTGGTCCTGCATGAGGGCGATCAGCGGGGACACGACGACGCCGGTCCCGGGGCGGACGAGCGCCGGGATCTGGTAGCAGAGCGACTTCCCACCGCCGGTCGGCATCAGGACGAGGGCGTCCCCGCCGGCGACGAGGGTGTCGATGACCTCTGCCTGCGCGCCGCGGAAGGACTCGTACCCGAAGACCCGGTGGAGCACGTCGAGCGGGGTCGGGCGCGGCCCGTCGTCGGGCAGCGGGAGCGTGCGGCCGCGGCGCGCTGCGGTGCGAACGGCAGCGGTGCGACCGGCAGCGGTGCGAACGGCCGCGGTGCTGACGGTTGCGGTGCGGGTCGGCCCGAGCTCCGGTGCGGCGGCGTCGTACGCGAGGTCGGCCGGCGGCGCGTCGTCGTACGGAGGGCCGTACGGAAGGTCGGTCGGAGGCTCGTCGTATGGCGGTTCGTCGTCCGCTGGCCACTTCTGCACTCGCACACCCTACGAGCCGGGTCCGACGGCGCGGGCCTCGTGCACGGCCAATGGCCGCGTCACGGACGCTGTCGTACGCCCGCCGCCGTGCGCCCGCCCCGCTCAGTAGATGGTGCGGCCGGTAGCGTCCGGCACCCCGGACTTGCGGAACACGTAGGTGTTGACCTGGTCGCGCCATTCCCGCGCGCTGCGCAGCTGCTCGGCGAGCCGGTCGGTGACCCGCGCGAAGGTCGCGTCGGGCACCCGGCCCGCCAGGCCCGCCCATGCCCGCGCCATCTCCTCGACCTGCTCCACGCCGGCGAAGTGCGTGTCGTAGACGTGCTGGACCACCGTGCGCCCGGAGTGCAGCCGGTGCCCGTAGGGGACGTGGTGGAAGAAGAGCAGCAGCTCGTCCGGGCAGTCCTCGAGCGACTCGTAGACGTCCCGCCACGGCGGCGGGTACTGGCCGGTGAACCCGGTGCCGGTCGCCCGGGTCCGGTCCACCCCGATGCCGTCCCGGTCCGCGAAGTGGTAGGTCCCCCATGGGGTGTACTCGTAGCCGTCCACGTCGGGGCCGTAGTGCTGGCCGGGCCGGACCATGAACCCGACCCCGAGCGGGGCGGTGTACCGCTCGTAGGTGTGCCAGGACTCGTCCATGATCGCGTGCAGCGCGGACCCGACGTCCGGGTCGTCGCCGAAGGTGAGCGCGATCCACTCGTCGAGCACCCGGGCCGCCTCGGCCGTCGGGTCCCAGGCCAGTCGCCCGTACCCGTAGAGGTTCGCCTGGGCGAGCGGGTGGCCGGTCCAGAAGGGGTCGTCGCCCACGTTCGAGACCGCGACGACGCCGCCGGAGCGTCGGCCCGGTCCGTGGCCTGCTGCGATCCCGCCCACCGTGGCGCCGTCGGGCCCCCAGGGCGCGAAGCCGAGCACCTCGCTCCACTGAGGGACCAGCCAGCACACGTGCCGCTGCTGGCCGGTGTACTCCTGGGTCACCTGCAGCTCGACGGCCAGGCGCGTGGCGGGCATGGCCGCGAGCACCGGGGACACGGGTTCGCGGGCCTGGAAGTCGATCGGGCCGTACTTGACCTGCAGCACCACGTTGTCGTCGAACCGGCCGTCCAGCGAGGCGAAGTGGTCGTAGGCGGCGCGGGCCCGGTCGGTGGTCCGGTCGCGCCAGTCCTGGCGGTGGTTGTAGACGAAGGCGCGCCAGAACACCGTGCCGCCGTGCGGCGCGAGCGCCCTGGCCAGCAGGTTCGCGCCGTCGGCGTGGTCCCGGCCGTAGCCGAACGGGCCGGGCTGGCCCTCCGAGTCGGCCTTGACCACGTACCCGCCGAAGTCCGGGATCACCGCGTAGACCCGGCTGGTCACCTCGGCCCACCAGCGCTGGACGGCCGGGTCGAGAGGATCGGCGGACGGCAGCCCGCCGACCGTCATCGGCGCGGCGAAGGACACCGACCCGAACACCCGGATGCCGTACGGCCGGAACACCGCCGCGAGCCGCGCGACATCGGCCAGGTGGTCGGTCAGCAGTCGCGCCTCGGTCGCGTGCACGTTGACGTTGTTCAGCCCGACCGCGTTGATCCCGATGCTCGCGAGCAGCCGGGCGTACTGCGCGACCCGGCTCAGATCGGCGCGCACCCGTCCGCCGGCGTAGAAGATCGAGTTGCCCGCGTAGCCGCGCTCGACCTGGCCCATCACCGGGTGGACCGTCATGTTGTCCCAGTGGTCGAGCATCCGGATCGGCTGCGTGGGCTCGAACCGGCCGGCCAGGCCCGGCGGGGGCTCGCCGGCGAACGCCGCCTCGCCGTGGCGGACCACGTGGAACAACCCGTGCAGCAGGCCGTGGTCGCCCGTCGCCCGGACCACCAGGCGGTCGCGGTCCCGCCCGACGTCGTACCCCTCCGGTCCCAGGTCGGCCCAGGGAGTGATCGCGAGCAGCACGTCCGCGCCCTCCGGCGCGTCGGCAGCGTCGGTCAGGGCGCCCCCGTGCGCGCCGACCGCGCGGGTGACCTCCTCGCGCACGGTCGCCACCAGCGGCCCGTCCCCGACGACGGCGACCCGCCTGCGTCCGAGGGCGGCAAGGGCGTCGTCGGGCAGCCAGGCGGGGTGGACCGGAGGCTGGCCGGCCAGGGTCTCACCAGTCATGGACGGTGCCGTCCTTGAGCCGGTTGAACGGCAGGTAGGCCGCCTGGTACGGGTGGCGGGCGGCGGCGGCGTCGTCGTAGGTCACGCCCAGACCGGGCTGGTCCCCCGGGTGCAGGTACCCGTCGGCCCAGGTGAACGAGGAGCCGAACACCTCGTCGGTGGCCGGGCTGTGCACCATGTACTCCTGGATGCCGAAGTTGTGGATGGCCAGGTCCAGGTGCAGGGCCGCGGCCATGCCCACCGGCGAGACGTCGGTGGGTCCGTGGATGCCGGACTTGATCTGGTACTGGGCCGCGAAGTCGAGGATCCGGCGCAGCCCAGTGATGCCCCCAGCGTGCGTGGCGGAGGAACGCACGTAGTCGATGAGCTGGTCACGGATGAGCGTCTGGTAGTCCCAGACGGTGTTGAACACCTCACCGATCGCCAGTGGGGTGGTGGTGTGCGCCCGGACCAGGCGGAGCGCGTCCTGGTTCTCCGCGGGGGTGCAGTCCTCGAGCCAGAACAGGTCGTACGGCTCGAGCGCCTTGCCCAACCGGGCCGCCTGGATGGGAGTCAGCCGGTGGTGGGCGTCGTGCAGCAGCGGCAGCTCGGGGCCGAACTCGTTGCGGACGGCCTCGAAGACCCCGGGGACGTGGCGCAGGTACGCGCTCGAGTCCCAGTCCTCCTCGGCCGGCAGCGGGGCACGCTGGGCCGGCTCGTAGTCGTAGCGCCCGGAGTTCGACGGCTGGGCGGCGACGCCGTACAGCTTGTCGATGCCGGGGACCGAGGTCTGCACCCGGATCGAGCGGAAGCCCTCGGCCATCTGGGCGCGGATCGAGTCGAGCAGCTCGGGGACGTCCCGGCCGGACGCGTGCCCGTAGGCCATGATCCCGGTGCGCGAGGCACCGCCGAGCAGCTGGTACAGCGGCATGCCGGCCCGGCGGGCCTTGATGTCCCACAGGGCCATGTCCACCGCGGCGATCGCGGCCATGGTGACCGGGCCCCGCCGCCAGTAGGCGCTGCGGTACAGGAACTGCCAGGTGTCCTCGATCCGGTGGGCGTCGCGGCCGACCAGCAGGGGCACCACGTGGTCGGTCAGGTACGAGGCGACCGCGAGTTCGCGCCCGTTCAGCGTCGCGTCACCCAGCCCGACGACGCCGTCGGTGGTCACCACCCGCAGCGTCACGAAGTTGCGGCCCGGGCTGGTGACGACGACCTCGGCGGTGCGGATGGACGCGGCGGTGGGGCCGGGCATCGGGTCTTCGATCGGTTGGGTGTGCGTCACAGCGCACGCAGGTCGGCGGTGTCCGCCCCGGTGGTGGCCCGCCGGGTCTGCGTCGCCGGGCCGGTCGAGCCCCGGACGACGAGCGAGACCGCCATCCGGCACATGCCCCGGTCGACGTCCGGAACGGAGTCCGGGGAGATCAGCAGGTCGACGGCGATCCGCCCCAGCAGGTCCAGCGGTACCTGGATGGTGGTCAGCGCCGGCGAGACGTAGGTGGCCGCGGGCACGTCGTCGAAGCCGACGACGCAGACCTGCTCGGGCACGAGGGTGCCGCGCTGGCGCAGCCGGTCAAGGATTCCGACGGCCATCAGGTCGTTGTGGGCCACCACCGCAGAGACGCCGCTGGCGGCCACCAGGTCGGCGACGGCGACGCCGCCGGCGAACGTCGTCGGGAAGTTGCCCAGGTGGATCGCCTCGATCCCGGCCTCCTGGGCGGACGCCGTGATCCCCTCGCTGCGCTCGCGCTCCGACCAGCTGCCGTGCTTGCCGCCGGCGTAGGCGATGCGCCGGTGGCCGAGGGCGTGCAGGTGGCGGACGGCCTGCCGGATGCCGCTGGCGTTGTCCACGACCACCGACGGCATGCCGGCGCACTCACGGTTCACCAGGACGATCGGCGGCTCGATCACCAGGCTTGTCAGCGCGTGGTCCGGCATCCGCGGGGAGCAGAGCACGATGGCGTCCACCTGCGGCGCCATCTGCTGGACGAGCTCGACCTCCAGGTGCGGGTCCTCGTCGGAGTCCGCGATCAGCAGGGAGAGCCCGGCCAGCCGGGCCCGGTGCTGGATCCCCTTGGTGACTCCGGAGAAGTAGGGGTTGTGCAGGTCCGGGACCACCAGGCCGAGCCGGCGCGGGGCGGGCGTCGTGCTCACCCGGCGGTAGCTGAGCTCGGTGGCGGCGCGTTCCACCCGGGCCCGGCGGACCGGCGTCACCCGGCCGGGGTGGGAGAGCGCACGGGAGGCGGTGGCCGAAGAGACACCGGCCGCCTGGGCGACGTCGCGTAGCGTGACCATCCGGACCTCCGACGGGTGTGAATCGGTGCGAAGGGCATTTCACCACGTTTCACGGCAGTGCGACAACGGCTCGAACGAGACATGGGCACGTTCCAGCATCGATCAGGACTTGTTCTGGACCGTCGTGCACGACACGATGAACGGCGGCGCGGCCGGTGCAATCCGTTTCATGCCGCACCGCAGCGGAAGGAAGACGCGATGACCACCCTCGACACCCTGTGCGTTACCCGCCTCGTCCCGGTGGTGGTCCTCGACGACGCGGCCGACGCCGGGCGGCTCGGGGACGCCCTGGTCGACGGCGGCCTCCCGGTGGCCGAGGTGACCTTCCGCACGGCCGCCGCCGCCGATGCCATTCGGGTCCTGGCCGACCGCGGCGACATCCTGGTCGGCGCCGGCACCGTCCTCACCCCGGACCAGGTGGATCAGGCCGTTGCCGCGGGAGCGACGTTCGTGGTCTCGCCGGGCTTGAGCCGGGCGGTCGTGGAGCGCTGCCGGGAGCACGGGGTCCTCCCGCTGCCCGGTGCGGTCACCGCGACCGAGATCCAGGCCGCGATGGAGCTGGGCCTGACCACCGTGAAGTTCTTCCCGGCCGGCGCCTCCGGTGGCGCCCGGGCCATCGCGGCGCTCGCCGCGCCCTTCGGCGGCGTGACCTTCGTACCGACCGGCGGCGTCGGGCCGGACGACCTCGGCGAGTACCTCAGCATCCCCGCGGTTGCTGCGGTCGGCGGTTCGTGGATGGTGCCGAGGGACCGCATCCGGGCCGGCGACTTCGACGAGGTCCGGCGGCTGACGGCGCAGGCCGTAGCCCTTGCCCAGCAGGTGATCTGATGACCGGCCACAAAGGGACGCACAGCCCCGCTGAGATCCTCCGGATCCGCCCGGCCGGGACGTGCCGGTACGACGCCGTCGCGCTGGCTGAGGTGATGCTCCGCCTCGACCCGGGGGAGGGCCGGATCCGAACCGCCCGCTCGTTCCGGCCCTAGGAGGGCGGCGGAGAGTACAACGTCGCGCGCGGCCTGCGCCGGGCGTTCGGGCTGCGGACCGCCGTGGTCACCGCGCTCGCCGACAACGAGGTCGGGCGCCTGATCGAGGACCTCATCCTCGCGGGGGCGTGGACACCTCGTTCATCCGCTGGGTGCCGTACGACGGCGTCGGCCGGGCGGTGCGCAACGGTCTGAACTTCACTGAGCGCGGCTTCGGGGTGCGCGGCGCCGTCGGCGTCTCCGACCGGGGGCACACCGCCGCTTCGCAGCCGGCGCCGGTCGACGTCGACTGGGACTACCTGTTCGGCGAGCTCGGGGTGCGCTGGCTGCACACCGGCGGGATCTTCGCCGCGCTCAGCGAGACGACGGCGCAGACCGTGGTCGAGGCGGTGACCGCGGCCCGGCGGCACGGGACCGTCGTCTCCTACGACCTGAACTATCGGCCCAGCCTGTGGCAGGCGGTCGGCGGCCAGGACCGGGCCCAGGAGGTCAACCGGATGATCGCGCCGCACGTGGACGTGATGATCGGCAACGAGGAGGACTTCACCGCCGCCCTCGGCTTCGAGGTGCCGGGCGTCGACGAGAACCTCTCCCACCTGGTCGCGGCCGACCGGCGTCGTGCGCGCCACCCACCGGGAGCGGATGGAGATCCTGGACCGAGTGGGTGGCGGTGACTCGTTCGCCTCCGGCCTGATCTCCGGCCTGCTCGACGGCGCCGGCTTGCAGACAGCCGTGGAGTACGGGGCCGCGCACGGTGCCCTGGCCATGACCACGCCGGGCGACACCTCGATGGCGACCAAGGCGGAGGTGCTCAAGCTGGCTGGTGGCGGCAGCGCGCGCGTGGACCGGTAGGGCACTGCGACCCGGCTGCAAGGACCGCCCGGTCGGTGACATCAGCAGGGTGGAGGGCGCCGTCCGCGCCGGCGCTCAGCCGAGCGTCGCGGCGATCACCAGCATCACCGGGATCGTGAGCAGCGTCGTGGCCAGCCCGGCGTCGCGCGCCAACGCCTGACCGCGGCCGTACTGCAGGGCGTAGACCAGCACGTTCTGCGCCGTCGGGAGGGCCGCCATGGTCACGACGGCGAGCAGGGCCGGCCGGTCCAGGCCAAGGGCGTGCCCGACCACCGCTGCCAGCACCGGGTGCACGACGGCCCGCAGCACCATCACCAGGCCCAGCTCACGGCTGATCCACCGTCGGCCGGCCGGCCGACGCACCGCGAGGGACATCCCGAAGGCCACCAGTGCCATCGGCGCCGCGGCGGCCCCGACCAGCCGGAACGGTTCGAAGACCACCTCGGGCAACTGCCACGGCGCCACGGCGAGCAGGACGCCGACCAGGGCCGCGACGATGATCGGGTTCCGGATCGTGCGGAGCAGCACGTCGGCGCGGCGGACGGCACCGGCCGGGGTCGGGGCCTCGGCGGCCTCGGGGGCCTCGGGGGCCTCGGGGGCCGAGTGGTCCGGCGTGACGGAGGCTGCGGCGTCGTCCTGCGGCCAGGCCGCGTCGGGTGTCGGCGGCTCCGTCAGGTGCGCCCGGTCAAGGAGCGTGAACGCCACCGGCGCCAGCACGAGCAGCTGGAAGAGCAGGGTGGGCACGACCGCCACCGCGTCACCGACCACGTACACGGCGATCGGGATGCCAAGGTGGACCGCATTCAGGTACGACGCCGAGAGCGTCGCAACGGTGGCGTCGCCGATGCCGAGCCGCCACACCCCCCGGAGCACGGCCACCGCGACCAGGATCACCGCAGTGGTGCTCGCCACCGTGACGACGGCCACCCGGGAGAGCAGCAGGTGCAGGTCGGCGTGCGCGATCGTCACCACCAGGAGCGCCGGGATCGCGACCGTGAAGGTGGTCCGGGCCAGCACCGGGGCGGCGTTCTCGCCGAGCACCCGGTACCGACCGAGCAGCCAGCCGACGACGACGATCGCCGCCATGGTGCCCAGTGCCGTCGCGACGCCGCTCACAGCAGGGCTCAGCCCGCCACGTGGTCGCGCCAGGAGTGCGCGGGGGAGTAGCCGAGCAGGTCGCGCGCCGCGTCGATGGCCAGCAGGGTCTCGAACTCCCCGATCTCCCTGGTCAGCGGCACCCCCGGGAACACCCGGGCGAGCAGCTCACGCGAGGGGGTGTTCATGATCGTGTCCGCGGCGGCGACGATCACGTTCTGCGAGCCGGTCGTGGCGACCTCCACCCCGAGTCGGCACGCCTGCGCGACGTCGCGCACGTCAACGTATCCCCACAGGTTCCAGCGCCGGTTGGCGACGTCGGACCAGTACGCCGGGACGCCCGCGTAGTCCTGGGGCCGGTGGATGTTGGAGATCCGCAGGCCGACGAACGGGATCCCCGACCACTCGGCGACGTGCCGGGCGGTCTCCTCACCGAGCACCTTGGACAGGGCGTAGGTCGAGGTGGGAAGCGGGAAGTGCGCCTCGTCCACCGGGGCGTACCGGGGCGGGACGTCGAACGGCAGCCCGAGGGTCGTCTCGCTGGAGGCCCACACGACCTTGCCCAGGCCCAGCCGGGCGGCCGCCAGGAAGACGTTGGAGTTGATGGTGGTGTTGATGCGCAGGGTCTCGGGCTCGGTGGTCCGACCCGGCGCCGGGATGTTCCCCAGGTGCACGACGGCGTCGCTCCCCGCGAGCACCTCGACCGCCTGCCCGTAGTCGGTCAGGTCCGCGATCACCAGGTCGGCACCGAGCCCGGCCTCGGCACCGGGAGCGCCGACGAGGTCGGTCGGCACCACCTGGTGGCCGTGCTCGAGCAGGTCCGCCACCACCGCGCGGCCTGCCTTGCCGTACGCCCCGGTCACCGTGATCCGCATGCCCCCATCCTGGCAGGGCGCCGGGCCGGCCGGGGGCGACGCGGGCCGGGGGCGACGCGGGCCGGCCGGGGCGGGCCGGCCGGGGGCGACGCGGGCCGGCGCTACGGTGTTGGCGTGACCGAGCCGTTGACCACCCTCACTGTCCGCCCCGCGATGCCGCGGGACGTCCCGGCCATCCGCGACCTCGTCCAGCCGTACGCGGCCGAGCGGATCCTGCTCGCCAAGGAGCTCGTCGGGTACTTCGAGGCGGTGCAGGAGTTCTACGTCGCCACGGACGACACCGGCGCGGTGATCGGCTGCGGCGCCCTGCACGTGATGTGGTCCGACCTCGGCGAGGTGCGCACGCTGGCCGTGCACCCGGACCGGCGGCGACGCGGCGTCGGGCACGCCCTGTTGACCGCGCTGCTGGAACGCGCCCGGGAACTCGGCCTGCGGCGGGTGTTCTGCCTGACCTTCGAGGTGGACTTCTTCTCCCACCACGGGTTCCGGACGATCGACGGGACCCCCGTCGACCCGGACGTGTTCGCCGAGCTGTTGCGCTCGCACGACGACGGCGTCGCGGAGTTCCTCGAGCTGGCGCACGTCAAGCCGAACATCCTTGGCAACACGAGGATGCTGCTGGAGCTGTGACGATCGGGCCCGCGCCCGCTGCAGGTGCGGGGCTGGGACGCGCCGCTCTCCTAAAGCGGGTGTCGGCAGTTCGAATCTGTCCAGGCGCACAGAGTGTTTGTGCAGGTCAGGGGCGTGGCGTGGGTGGCTCGCCATCGCCCGGGCTATTGCCGGCGGGCGATGACGAGGCGTCGGTGCCGCTACTGCTCCTGGCCGTCGACCTTGCCGAGCATGATGGGCCGCGGGAGCTCGCTCGCACCCGCGCACCCGTCGTGCCAAAACCACATCACAAGTGATAGGGTTTTGACATGCCTGCCGACGGACGGGAACTCGCACGAGACGTGCTTCGCGACCTGGCGGAGTCTCAGAACGGGATCATCACACGTCAGCAGGCCGTCGCCCATGGGTTGACCCCAGCTGCCGTGGACAACCTTGTCGCGCGCGGACGGGTCGAGCGGGTCGCTCACGGCATCTACCGGTACCCGCACCTGCCCGGGGCGCAGTTCGAGCAGTACGAGGTCGCGCTCCTGCGCACCGGGCACCGCGATGCCGCGCTCAGCCACGAGACCGCGCTGACGGTCTACGAGGTGTCCGACGTGAACCCCTCCAGGTACCACGTGACCGTTCCCCGAGGTCGGCGCATCCGACGCGCAGACACCGATCTGTACGTGATCCATGAGCAGGTCCTGACGCCTGAGCAGGTGACGTGGTGGGAGCTGATGCCGATCGTGACGTTGCCTACCGCGATCGAGCAGTGCATCGCGTACGGGACGCCCACGTACCTGCTGCGCCAGGCGCTGGACCGCGGGACGCGCACCGGCGCGGTCCGCCCCGACGACCTGACCCGGTTGACCGACGCCCTGGAGGCTCGTGATGCCCCAGCCAACCGATGACCCCACGGACGGGCTCGTCCGTCCCCTGTCGCAGCTGAAGCCGAAGGGCCAGCAACCCAAGAGCGTGGCGATCCTGAACCAGTGGATCGCGCATGCGGAGCGCTCGCTCGGTGTTCCCGCCGCCGGTGGGCGCATGGGGTGGCTCGTCGCGTCGACGGTGGTGATCGCAGCCTTGCAGCAGGCCGTTGACCACACCGGCACTCCGAGCTTCCTGCTCAAGGGCGGGACGATGTTGCAGCATCGCCTCGGCCTGACCGCTCGCGCCACCAGCGACATCGACGGGCTCATCCGGGGTGACATCGCCAGGTTCGTCGTCGCTCTCGACGACGTGCTGGCGCAGTCCTGGGAGCCGTTCACGATGACGCGCTCCGAGGTTGAGGTAGTCGACACCCCCACACGCGTGGTGAAGCCTCGACGCCTGACCGTGTCCGTGAGCCTTCGAGGCCAGATGTGGCGCAAGGTTCAGGTCGAGCTCGCGCCGGATGAGGGCGGCGCCGGCGACACCCCGGAGACGGTCATCGCACCCGCACTGGACGGCTTCGGGCTGCGCGGGCCGGACGAGCTGGTCGTCCTGGCGATGCGCTATCAGATCGCGCAGAAGGTTCATGCGTGCTCCGACCCGCACGACCCCCCGACGTGGGTGAACGACCGCCCCCGGGACGTCGTGGACCTCCTCCTCCTACGCGACCTCGTGACCCTGGACGGCACACCGACTCTCGCCGAGATCCGGGAGGCGATCGTGAGAGTCTTCGAGCACCGCGCCGAGGAAGCGGTCACCCTGGGGCGCTCACCACGGTCGTGGCCGTGTGTCGTCGTGGCTCACCCCCACTGGCCGAACGACTACGCCCGTGCCGCTGCTGACGGTGGTGTGACACTCTCGCTCGATGTCGCGGTGGCTGCGGTGAACCGTTGGCTTGCGGAGATCGACGCCGCTCGGTGACGGTCGGACGGGCAACCGGACCGCGGGGCCGAGCCGCCACTCGTCGATGAGTCGTGGGGTGTCGCCGTTCAGGAGGAGGTTCGGGTCGGCGAGTCCAGCGGTCCGCATCCGTGGGGACGCGTCCAAGCGCACCGCGCTCGCGACCTGCCGCCCAGGGAGGCGGCGCTCAGTCCTGCACGGCCTTGACCACGGTGACCGAGGTGGTCAGCCACTCGCGGCCGGCGGTGCTCAGGCCGCCGGGACGCCCTGCCGCCTCCTCGATCTCCCACAGGGCGTTGTTCATCAGGCGCACGATCGCCCAGTCGCGCACGCGGTCCCGGTCAAGGCCGGCGACCTCGGCCACCAGGTCGAGGCGCCGACGCAGCGCAGCCCGAAGGTCCCCGGTGGCCACGGCCTCGTCCCACCGGTTCCACAGCAGCGGGGCGACCTCGAAAGCCGGGTCCCCGGACAGTGGCTTGGGGTCGATCACCAGCCACGGTTCGCGCTCGGCCGCCAGCACGTTCGAGTAGTGCAGGTCGGTGTGGATCAGGGTGCCGTCGGTGGCCGGGTCGTCGGCGAGGGTCCGGCCGAGGGCCGCTGCCTGCTCGACGAACCGGCGGGGCACCGGGGCGTCCCGGGGCAGCTCGGTGAGCCGACGGCTCCAGTCCCGCACGCATGAGGACAGGGTCCGCGGCTGGGGCGGGGCCGGCACGTGCAGCCGGCGGTAGACCTCGGCGATCACGGTGGTCGCGTCGTCGATCGGGATCGTGGTCAGATCGGTGGTGCTGACGCGTTCCAGCAGCAGGGCGAAGCGATGGGGGTCGGCCCGCAGCAGCTCGACGGCGCCGTCGCCGTGCCAGCGCTGCAGCGCAACGTGCTCGGTCTCGGCCTCCCAGTGCGGCCAGGAGACCTTGAGCGCGGCCGCGCGGGCCTCGACCGTGCGCACCGGGACCACCAGGGCGCACTCGCCGTGCAGCGTCGCGCCGTCCGGCTCCAGCCCCCACTCCGCAAGGATGTCCCCGACCAGGCGAGGAAGGCCGTCGAGCCAGGTCGCCCACGACGCGCTGCGGCTCGCCCGCGCCGCGAAGGCCGGCGGCACCTCGACGCCTCGCGCGTTCATCCGGGCAACCCGTAGGACGGCACGGGGGTACCCGCCGGCACAGCCAGGACGTCGGCGACAAGGGATGCCAGCGCGCGGGCCCGCTGGACCGGGTCGCCCCAGGCGTCGGTCAGCTCCGGCTCGGGGACCGGCCCGGGGGCGGCGCGCCACGGCAGGTCGCGGGCCTGGTCGGCGTACCACGCGAGAACCGGGCGGACGAGCGGGTGCACTGTCCGATCCTGCCTCATGGCGCGCGTCGCGCGGCTGGATCGACATGCGGCGCGGCTCCCGGGGGAGGGCGCCGTGTCGACGTACCGTGGGAGCGGAAGGAGTCGCCGATGAGCACCGTCCTGCGGCCTGCGGGGCCGGAGCCGGCCCAGGTCTACTGGACCCGTCGCCTCCTGGTGCTCGGTGGGCTGATCCTGGTCGTGGCGCTGATCTGGTCGCTGATCTCGGGGCTGGGTGGTGGGAACGGCGACGCCCAAGGGACGACCCAGGGCGACGCCGCGGCCGACGGCGTGACCCAGGAGACACCCGCCACCGACGCGCCGGCCGCTCGCACCTGCACGGCCGAGGACCTGACGCTGATCGTCACGACGGACACCCACGCCTACCCGGCCGGCAGCCAGCCGGTGTTCACGGTGACCATCACCAACACCGGCGACTCCAGCTGTGCGGTCGACGCCGGCGAGGCGAGCCGCGAGCTGCTGGTGACCTCGGGTTCGGACCGGATCTGGTCGTCCCTCGACTGCGCCGCCGCCGACGCCGCAGAGCGGGTGCTGCTGCTCCCGGCCGGCGGCTCGGACGACCCCGTGTCGGTGACCTGGCCGCGGATCCGTTCTGCCGCGGGCTGCACCGAGGGGCTGCCCGATCCGCGACCCGGCTGGTACCGGGTGGTCGCCAAGCTGGTCGGCGCGGCGAGCGAGCCGGCGGTCTTCGAGCTCGGCTGACGTCAGCCCGTTGCCTCCATGGCGGCGAGCTGCGCCGGGGTGCTGCGCAGCAGGCAGAACTCGTTGCCCTCCGGGTCCGCCAGCACGTACCAGGGCACCTCGCCCTGGCCGATGTCGACGCTCGTCGCGCCGAGGGCGAGCAGGCGGGCGACCTCGGACTCCTGGTCGGAGCTGTCGGCCGGCCGCAGGTCGAGGTGCAGGCGGTTCTTGACCACCTTGGCGTCGGCGACGCGAAGGAAGAGGATGCCGGGCTGTCCGCCGTCGGGCGACTCGATCCAGATCTCGTCCGGGTCGCTCTCGTCCTCGACGAGCCAGCCGAGAACCTGCGCCCACCACTGAGCGAGTAGGCCGGGGTCTGCGGAGTCCACGGTGAGATGACCGATCACGGCTGCCATGAGGTGACGGTAGCCGGGAGCCCGTCGGGGCGTGCGGTTACCGCCCGTCGCTCAGACGTACCGCTCGAGGATGCTCGACTCGGCCAGTCGGGACAGGCCCTCGCGGACGGCCCGGGCCCGCTGCTCGCCCACCCCGTCGACGGCCATCAGCTCGTCGATGCCGGCAGCGAGCAGCTTCTGCAGGCCGCCGAAGTGGCCGACCAGGCGGTCGACGATCGCACCCGGCAGCCGGGGGATGCGCGACAGCAGCCGGAAGCCGCGTGGCGCGACGGCGCCGTCCATCGAGTCGTCCGACCCGACCAGCCCGAGGATCCGGGCGATGTGGGCCAGGTCGAGCAGCTCGGTGGCGTCCAGCGCGGACAGTGCTGCCTGGACCTCGCTGTGGTGCCGCCCGCCACGGCCGGGGTCGACGTAGTCGCGGATCACCAGCGTGCGGTCGGATCCGATGCCGCCGACCAGCTCGTCGAGCTGCAGGGTCATCAGCCGGCCGTCGGTGCCGAGCTCGACGACGTAGCCGTCGATCTCCTCGGAGATCCTGCGCACCATCTCCAGGCGCTGGACCACCGCTGCGACGTCCCGCACGGTCACCAGGTCCTCGATCTCCAGCGCGGACAGCGTGCCGCTGACCTCGTCCAGGCGGGACTTGTAGCGTTCGAGGGTCGCCAGCGCCTGGTTGGCGCGGGACAGGATGACGTCGGACCCCTCGAGCACGTACCGGGAGCCCCCGACGTAGAGCGCGACGATTTGCATCGACTGGCTGACCGAGATCACCGGGAAGCCGGACTGCTTGGCCACCCGCTCGGCGGTGCGGTGCCGGGTGCCCGACTCGGTGGTCTCGATGGTGGGGTCCGGCAGCAGCTGCACGGCCGCCCGCACGATCCGGGTGGCGTCCTTGTCCACGATCACGGCGCCGTCCATCTTGGCCAGCTCGCGCAGCCGGGTGGCGGAGAACTCCACGTCAAGGATGAACCCGCCGGAGCACATCGAGTCGACCACCCGGTCGTGGCCCAGCACGATGAGCGCGCCGGTCCGGCCGCGCAGGATGCGTTCGAGCCCGTCGCGGAGCTCGGTGCCGGGCGCGACAGCGGCGAGGGTGGAGCGCAGCGTCTCTTCGGCAGAGCGCTCGGTGGTGACCACGGGGGAAAGGGTACGCGAGCCGTCAGCGGGACGGGTCGATCGGTCGGGTGATGTCGCGTCCGGCCTGCCCGCGGGCCAGCTGGACCGCCTGCCTGACGTCGCGCGCCTCCAGCACGGTGAGACCGTCCGGGACGTCCCGCGGGGCGACCGCGTCCGCCGGCACAACGGCGG